>Ga0209697_10006071_pt1 | contig 14770 bp, 15 predicted proteins | sample AliMusrvi5mmetaG_FD_184115 | JGI IMG/M metagenome (GOLD analysis project Ga0209697, IMG submission 184115) | Freshwater lake bacterial and archeal communities from Alinen Mustajarvi, Finland, to study Microbial Dark Matter (Phase II) - Alinen... | ecosystem: Environmental > Aquatic > Freshwater...
CGGAGGTTTGGGCGCTTTGAAGTCCGCCGGCACAATGCGGTAGATACGCCCGCGGTCGATGGTGTGCTGCCGGTCGGCAATATAAAGCGCGCCATCGGGCCCGTTGACAAGTTGCACCGGGTGAAAACTCGCGTCGGTTGAGGCTATGAACTCGGCGTTGGTCTCATCAAGCGCCCGGGCGGCGGCCATTTCCAGCCCGGTCTCACGCAGCACAAAGCGATGAATGATGTGGGCGGAGGGGTCGGCAACAAAGACGTTGCCAAGGTAGTTCGAGGGAAAGGCAGTTCCGCGATAGACCACGCAGCCATGCGCGTTTGTGAGCCAGGTTGTTACTGCCACGCTGATCACAGGTGCGACGGTTCTAGCCGATTCGTCCGTCGGGCCGGGGCGTGCGATGGCCGGGACCGAGTGGTCAGGCGCAAAGAGCCGGAAGATTGTAGTAGCCGGGCTGGCTACTTCCAGCATCCGCGGAGGGGGCGGGATAAAAGGGTTGCGCGCCAGGTAACGTGGTTCATAGCGCGGTGTGCGTAACGGCCGCACGAAATCGCAGGTGAATTTTCGCCCCCAATTGTCATAGGTCAGACCGGATTGAGCCGGGCCGGCCTCAGCGCAGATCGTGAGTGCGCGCGGGTCGAAGGAAAAATCCGCGCTGGCCAGGGAGGCCAGCGCCGCGCCCGGCGTGGCCGATCCTGGCACAAGACCGGACACTCCCGCAGATCCGCCGTGGATGCGATTATCTATTCCCCAGTTGAGGTTGTTCGGCAGCGCTAGCGCGTCCACAGGATTCGTGCTGCCGAGCCCGGTGAAGATGACAGTACGCACGTCGGCAATGCCGTTGCTGCCGGTGTCCTTCAAGTAGATGAGGTCAGGACCCGCCACGACAAAGACCCCGCCGCCATAGCAGGCAATCGCCGAGGCCCAGGGCAGGTTGTCCGAATAGACCGTGCTGGCATGAAACTCGCCGTCGCCCTCCCGATCTTCCAACAGCCGGACGCGGCCGGAATGCGCGTTCGTCCCGGTACGGCCGGGGTCATCATACCTCTCGGCGACGAACAACCGTCCGTTTTCGTCAAACGCCATCGCAACCGGAGAGGTAACCAGAGGATCGGCGGCGACCAATTCGAGGTGAAAACCCGGCTTCACGCGGAAGGTGGTTGGGACATTCGTCGCCGGGGCCGAAGGGACGAGCGGCACGGTATTGGACGAGGGGTCCGGCTCAGCCGACCAACTGGAAGACCAGAGCAAGCAAGAGGCCGCGACGGCTAGGATGGCAGCGCAACGCCGTTTGCCATCTCTGCGGTGCGAATTGCTCATGTGGGGAACTTCGTCCAATTCCTCCAGCCTGGAAAGGGAAAACACCTTGAACCGCCTCAATCTGGTCCTCACACTCGCTTGCAACGAAACGCGACGAACCGGAGCCCGCAAACTTCCCGGGCATCCCTGCCGCCTCCCTTGGCTTTCGACCGTCGGGCCTGGACCCTCAACCCTCTCGGTGCTCGCGTCGCGAATTCTCGGGCGTTTCGGCCCTTCTCGCGCTGACGGCGGGCAAACATGTGGGCAACCCGCATAGGAGCGCGGCCTTTAGGCCGCAGCGATGTCCGAATGCGGTGGCGCTCTGGAGAAAGCCGGCGCTTGGCCACATCCTGCATTTCTGCGGCCTAAAGGCCGCGCTCCTATACCCGCGGGTTTGCCGAATGGCTACGACGGCAGTTGTGCCGGGATGCCGGACTAGCGAAGGTGGCTGGGGCCCGGAGCCAATAGACGAGCTGCACGATCACACGGCGTGCGGTGCAGGAATTGCACGAGAGGCTCTTTCACGATAATCGGCGCGAGGGCTTGCGCGTTGGGAGGGTCAGTGTAAATTGCTCAAGCACAATCAGTTACCTTGTTTGCCTGGTCTGTGGCATCGGTGTTGCTTTGAAACTGAAGTCGAGAGTCTGTGAAATCGTTAAATCCATTTGATGTACCGGGTTCGCCGCAAGCGGAACAGCGACGAATTCGCCGCGAGCGGTTCCAATTCGTCGTGTGGACCATCGTTGTGGCGAACGTGCTGCTGTTGATGGGAATGCTGATCCAAGGTTGCCAGCGAGAACCGGCAGGGAACGAAACCTCAGGCGGGAAAGAAGCCGGGATCGCATCATCAGATACGAATGGGACAGGCGTAGCGCAGCAGACGCCAGATACCAATGCGCCAATCTCACCGACGTTCGAGCCTCCAGTGACGAATAAGATGGCCGAGGCAATGGCCGCTAATACCTTGCCTAACCCGATTCAGGGGGGTACTAAACCGTACGTGGTCGCGAAGGGCGATACACTCCACAAGATCTCCAGGAGGAACGGCATTTCAATGAAAGCGCTGGCGGAGGCAAATCCGGGCGTCAGCAACACGAAGCTGAAAGTCGGCCAAGTGCTGCAGCTCCCTGCAGGCGCTAAGGTGGCGACCAAGAGCACGGTCAGCGCGCCGACGCATGCCAGCGCCAAAGTGGGCACAACGTCCGGTCGCTATGTGGTGAAGCGCGGCGACACGCTGAACAAAATCGCCAGGGCGCACGGGACGACGGTGAAGGCCGTCAAAGCAGCCAACGGTTTGACCAGCGACCGCATTGCCGTGGGCCGCGTGCTGAAGATGCCCGAGCCGAAGATGGCCAAGGCCGGTGCGGCGCACGTTTGAGCGAGGCGCCGGAAGAGCGTTCGAGATCCGATGTGATGCATTTATAGGGACCCGCAGCGTTGGCGAACGCTCGCGACCAAGAAGAAGATTCCCGATATGACTTGCGAAGAATTGCGTCTGGATGTGGTGTGCCCGCCGGCGACGACCCAGCAGCCGCGATGGCAGGCCAGCTATGACAGCGGGATGCTTTACGTTGCTGAGTGCAACCTGGGACGGGGAGTCTTCGCCAGACAGGCCATTCGCAAAGGGGAGATCATTCTCGCTTTCGGGGGCCCGCTGATAGATTTCGCCGAGACCAAGCGACGCGGCCCCCGCGAGTGCATGGCGATCCAAGTGGGTCCGGACCAGTATATTGACACGCAGCCGCCAGGAGTATTTGTCAATCATTCGTGCGCACCGAACGCCGGGATTTGGAACGACCGGGACTTAGTCGCCCTGCGCGACATACCGAAGGGAGCGGAGATCTGCTTCGACTACTCGACAACGATGGATGAGAAGTCCTTCACCATGGCCTGCCGCTGCGGCGCGCCCGAATGCCGCCAGGTGGTAACGGATTACACTGAGCTGCCTGAACGGATCCAGCAATACTACTTGTCGAGGGGGTTGGTGATGGGTTTTATCGTCAGGAGACTGCGCCGGTCTGGTGCCTCTGCGACTTAGGATTAGGAGCACTCGCCTTTGCGGCCCGGTGCGGGGCTGCCGACCCCATAACGCGCGCTACCTGACTACAAAGCGTGACAAACTGGGGCATCTGTTATTATGAGGCAACGGGGCGATGGAGTGCTGGAGTGATGGAGTGCTGGCCAGAACCCCAACACTCCAATACTCCAGCACTCCACTACCCTTGCCAGGCAGCAACGCCAACTGGCTCTCGTTCCACGGCCCGCACATGATGTGCGGATTTCTCGGGAAGGTGATTGGGCTGGAGCGAGCCGTCGGGTTGAGGGGATGGCGGACTTTCATGGTGCCTTTGCTGACGGAGAGGGTTGCGACGCTGGCGCTGCCTCCCACCTTCGATAAAGGCTCCAGATCCGAAGCAAGATTGAGCGTATTGCTTGATTCCGAGTAGATTGAAAGCGCAACCATGCGAATTGAACATCTATTCACTTCGGCCGGCCATAATTTCTTCGGCCGGCATGGTCAACCGGCGGGCGAGCATGCGATGGTCCCGGTAGGTCACTTTGAATGCTTGGCTGGACGTGGCATCCGCGGTGATCGTTTCTTTGACTACAAGGAAAACTACAAGGGCCAGATCACCTTTTTCGCAATGGAGGTGCTTGATGCTTTGCGCCTGGAATTGAACCTGCCCGCCGCACAACCGCAGGCCACGCGCCGGAATGCCTTTGTGCGCGGGGTGAATTTGAACGCCTTTATTGGTCAGGAGTTTACGGTTCAAGGCCTGCGACTGGCGGGCATCGAGGAATGCAAACCGTGTCATTGGATGAACTTCGCGCTCGGCCCCGGTGCAGAGGACTGGTTGAAGGGCCGCGCTGGATTGCGCTGCCGGATTCTGAGCGATGGCATTTTGCGGAGGGACGGCTGAAATGAACCTCAGTGCCATCATCCTGGCCGGGGGCGAATCCAAGCGCATGGGCCAGGACAAAGCTTCAGTGCAATTCAAGGGCTACTCTTTGCTCTCGCTGGCAGTGGAGAAAGTGCGGCAGCTAGGAATCAAGGAGATCTTCATCTCCGGGCGGGCAGGTACAGAATACTCCACTCTGAATTGCCAGGTATTGTTTGACCTTGATCCGGGCTGTGGTCCGCTAGGTGGAATTGAGCGCGGGCTGCATGCCAGCAGTTCAACATTGCTGCTGGTATTGGCGGTGGATCTGCCGCACATGAAGACCGCCTTTCTAAAAAAGTTGATTGCGCAATGCGACGCATCGACCGGCGTCCTCCCGAAACTGGATGGTTGGTTCGAACCACTCGCGGCCATCTATCCCAAGTGGTGCCACAGTATCGCCAGCGACTTCCTGGCACGATCCCGCCGAGCGGCTCATGAGTTTGCCGAAGCGTGTCTGGAGCAAAGCGCGGTGCGGATAATGCAGGTCACTCGTGCCGATGCTGGTTGTTTCACCAATTGGAATACGCCAGCAGACATCACCCCGTCCGGCGAAACTTAGCAGTGGGTGGGTGAGGTGCGTCGGTGATAGAACCAGATGTTCACGCTCAGGCACACGAGGGCGAACAGCGCCATTCCAGTATAGGCCCAAGCTGGACCGCCGAGATGATCCATCGTCCACCCGAGCAGCAGGGGCGGCAAAAAGCCACCCAGCGCACCCAGGCAACTGACGATGCCGATGGCTGCTCCTGCTTCTTTGGCGAGCACAAGCGGGATGATCTTAAACACGCTCCCGTTACCGAGTCCGGCTGCCGCACAAATCACGAGGATGACCACGAAGAATCCGGGGAACTGATCCGGTTGCAGAAAACCAGTCAGACTGAATCCTCCGACGGCCATCGTCCCAATGGAAATGGAAGTGATCAAGCCCGCGCCAAACTTGTCGGCCAACCAACCTCCGATGGGACGCATCACCGTGGCGATGGCTGCCGCCCAGGGTGCAAATAGCAATGGCTTGGGTGCACCGCCGGGAGCTAGTGCGAACACTTCCTTGATGATGAGGGGAAGCGAAGCACCCATGGCAACAAAGCATCCAAACGTGAGAAAGTAGAGAAACGAAAGCACCCAGGTATGCAACCGTTTGCCCGTGACCAATTGGGAAGCGAACGTCTTGGGTTGCGCGGCATAATCCTTGGTGCCAAACCAAATGGCGGCCGAGCAGATGAGAATGAATGGAACCCAAATGAAGGCGGCGTTCTCGATATGCATGGAACGCACTGGACTGGTGGCGGAATTAGCAGACGCACCCAACAGGGAAATACCAATCACCAGCGGGATGGTGAACTGCGCGATGGTAACGCCGAAATTGCCCAGCCCATTGATTCCCAATGCGGTGCCTTGGGCCTGCTTGGGAAACCACAGATTGATCACGCCCATCGAGGTGGCAAAGTTCGCGCCCGCGATTCCCGTGAGCGCAGCACATGCGAGCAGAATCCAGTACGGCGTAGCCGGGTTCTTGACCGCAAAACCCGTCGCGAGACATGGCAGCAGGAGTAACAGTGTAACGACAGCATAACTGCGTCGGCTGCCGAACGTGGAAACGATCAGTCCGTATGGGATGCGCAAAAAGGAGCCCAACAAAACGGGCGTGGCGGTGAGCCAGAAGAGCTGTTGGCGAGAGAAGCTAAAACCAGCGTCCTTCAAGCGCAGGGGAATGGCTGACCACATGAACCAGACGGCAAACGCGAGGGCCAAGGAAATCGCGCTGATGGCCAGGGTGCGCCAAGCCAATGCGGCGTGAGGAAATGCTTCCTTCACGACTTCGCGGGCCGGCAAACGAATCGGCGCAGGAAGATAACGCAGCAAAGCTGCACCCGACCCGAACAACGCTAAAGACACCCAGAAGGCCGGCCATTTGACTGCGTTGTGGCCATCCAGCGATTCATTCAACGCCGCCGTCAGCAACCATACCTGCATGATGATGATGAGAATCAGCACGCACATGATCCCCAGCAGCAGTGTATTGGTCTTGCTGGGATGCGCCTGACGTTGGGCTTCGCGGAAATTGCTCATGCGGATTTGGGTTCAGCCACGTAGATATCCTGGCCTTTAATCACCACCTCCAGGTGCGGCAACGGGCGCGGCGGCGGCCCTTGCAGCACGGTGCCCGTGCGGGCGTCAAACCAGCCGTTGTGACAGGGACATTGGATTTTGTCCGTCTCGGGCTGGTAGAAGACCGCGCAAGACAGATGGGTGCATTTCTGTTCGTAGGCCCGCCAGCTTCCATCGTTGAGATGAATCAGGATGAACGGGTTCTTTGATCCGGGCACGATAAAGGGACGTGTGCCGCCGAGGGGAACCTCCGAAGTGTTGCAGACGAGGACTTCGCCTTGAATGCGATGCGGTGGGAAGAGCCGGTCTTTTGCCGCGCCCCAACCACTGCCCACGGCCATGCCGCCGGAGACGAGGCAAAGAAACTTGGTGAATTCACGACGCGATACGTGCTCCGCCTCGACACGCTCGATCGGGAAATCGACTTCGGGCGCGGACCTCTCCGGGAGATTGCTGGTTGAGTTCATTCGCTGTCCACCACGAGTTCCGTGGCGCCTTTGGGCATCATGATGTTGACCTTGGTTTTGACCAGTTGCTGACCAAATCGAAACGTGTTGACCGGGGTACTGTTTGGCCGGTTCTTGCTTATTTGCTCGCGGGTGCCGAAGAATAGCGCCCCGCTGGGGCAGACGGTGGCACACATGGGCCGCTTGCCCGCACTGGTGCGGTCGTAACACATGTTGCATTTCATCATCAGGTCGATGGGCTCGATTTTCTTGGGCACGCCAAAGGGACAGGCATCAACGCAATTCGAGCAGCCGATGCAGCGTGCAGTGTTGGCGCTGTGGACGATCCCGAACTCGTCCTTCGTGATGGCGTCAGCAGGACAGACTTTCGCGCAAACAGGGTCTTCGCAGTGCATGCAGACCTGGACCGAGGTTTGTGTGGTCAGGAACCGATCTACGTAATCCACATGGATCATCGAAGTCTGCCCATTGGTTTCACACTCAGCGCAGGCCATCTCGCAGGCGTGACACCCGATGCAACGCTGCGGGTCGAAGAAGAACTCCTGGTCAGTGCGAACCGTGGTGGTGTTCATGCGCTGGCGTAGGCTTTAGTTTCTGCGGCAGACGGCGCAAGGCGGCTCAACGGCTCCAGTTTGCAGGCACAAACCTTAAACTCTGGAATCTTGGAAACCGGATCGAGATGACCGGAAGTAAGCTGGTTCACGGATTTGCGGCCCGGCCAATGGTAGGGAACGAACACCGTGTCTTCGCGGATCGTCTCAACCAACTGTGCGGGAAACTCGGCCATACCACGCCGGGTCGAGACGCGGACGAGCTCCCGGTCCTTGATTCCGTATTGAGCGGCCGTTTTGGGATGAATCTCCAATAATGGCTCGGGGTACTGCTCAACCAGTTTCCCAATGCGCCGGGTCTGGGTGCCGCTCAGATACTGTGAAACGATGCGGCCGGTGGTGAGGATCATGGGGTATTCGGCATCGGTCAATTCAGCCGGTTCACGGTATGGCACGCCGTGAAAATGCGCCCGGCCGTCCGGCGTCTTGAACTTGTAATCTTCCCACAACCGAGGAGTGCCGGGATGATCCTCGGACGGACACGGCCAGAATACCCCCATGTTGTCCTCAATCTTCTTGTAGGTGATGCCAAAGTAATCCGCCGTGCCGCCTTTCGAGGCGACTCGCAACTCGTTAAATATTTCCTCGGACGAATTGTAGGTGAAATGTTTCTCCGCCCCCAACCGCTTGGCGATATCCAGGAGAATGCTGGTGTCGGTCCGGGCATTGCCAGGTGGATTCACAGCCTTGCGGATGCGCACGACGCGACCTTCGGCAGTGGTGACAGTGCCATCTTCTTCTTCATGGAGTGAGCCGGGCAGAATGAGGTTGGCGTGGCGGGCCGTCTCGTTGAGAAAGAAATCGATGCAGACGTAATATTCCAGCTTGTCCAATGCCTCACGGATCATGTTGTTGTTGGGCAATGAAACCAGCGGGTTGAAACAAATGCTGATGAGGCCTTTGATCTCACCGCGATGAATCGCCTCCATGATTTCGTAGGCGGTAAGGCCTTTGCCGGGCATGTCCTTTTCCTCAATGCCCCACACGCTGCTGATGTATTTGCGATGCTCGGGATTCTCGATATCACGGTTGCCGGGAAGTTGGTCGCACTTGTGTCCATGCTCGCGTCCACCCTGTCCATTGCCTTGCCCGGTGATCGTGGCGTAGCCGCAGTAAGGCTTGCCGATGCGGCCCGTGGCCAGCACGAGGTTGATGCAGGCCAGCACGTTTTCGACTCCCTTGCTGTGATGTTCAATGCCCCGCGCATGAAGCAGAAAACTGGTCTTGGCTGGCCCCCACCATTTCGCGGCCTGGAGGATTTTCTCTTTTGCAATGCCGGTAATGCGCTCAGCCCAATCCAGATCGTAGGCTTCAACGGCCTTCTTGGCCTCTTCAAATCCACTCGCGTAATTGGCGATGAAATCGTGATCAAGCCAGTCGTGCTTGATGAGCTGATGCAAAATTGCGCCGTAGAGAGCAGAGTCACGGCCAGGGCGGATAGCTAAATGAAGATCCGCGGTGCGTGCGATTGGTGTCATCCGCGGGTCAACGACAATAAGCTTGGCCCCGAAATCGCGTGCCTGCCAGATCCAGTGCGTTAGCGTCGGAAAAGTCTCGCTCACGTTGCTGCCGCAAATCATGACGACTTCGGCGTGAGCCAGGTCGGCATAGGTGTTTGAGGCTCGATCCAGGCCAAAGGCCTTCTTGTTGCCCGCCCCGGCGCTCACCATGCAAAGCCGTCCGTTATAATCCAAATTCCTGGTCTTGAGGGCCACCCGTGCAAACTTGCCGACGAGGTAGCTCTTTTCATTCGTTAGCGACACCCCCGAGAGCATTGCAAAAGAATCTTTTCCGTATTGATTCTGGATGCGTTGAATCTCGGATATCACGCCGTCATAAGCCGCGTCCCAGCCAATCGGACTGAACCCCTTGTCTTCAACGCGCTGAATCGGGTCCAGCAGCCGGTCGCGGTGGTTGTTTTGCATGTACCGCTGAACGCCCTTCGGACAGAGCCGGCCTTCGTTAAAAGGAAATTCCTCCCACGGTTCGAAGCCGACGATTCGATTATCCTTAACCAACAGTTTGATCCCGCATTGCATTCCGCAAAAACAACAGTGGGTCTTCACGACCTCATCGGGTTCGTCGCGTCCTGCATAGCCTTGCGACGGCGGGAAATTCAGCGACGGCCCGAATCGGGCGATCAACTCCTCAGCGGAGACAGGTAGTGTGGCCATGATGAATCTAACCGAACAGTGAACCGGCTTTCTGCCGCGCTTTGAGGTGGGCTTTCGCCAACAGGGCGCGCTTCCCCCGCGGACTGTAATCCAAATGTGTTTTGCCATCCTTGCGCGCGTAATTGAAACCGAGTTGCGCGGTCACATCCTTGATATCGTCCAGGTGCATTTGGGAAGTGAACTTTTCGCCATTGTGCGGGCAAACCGCCTGCGGTCCTTCATCGCCCGCCTTCCGATAAATGGCAATGCCGAGCTGCGCCGGGCGCTGGATGATGTGATAGAACTTTCCAAACGGAATCCAGAGTAGGAACAAGATCACGGTGATGGCATGGGTAATGGCCATGAACTGATGGGCTTTGCCCTCCATGAACTTGTAATCAAGGCTGATGCCCAGGCCGGTAATTGAAATCGCCAGCAAGACCAAAAGGGGTAACCAGTCGCCTTCGAAAGTTTGAATCGCGATTTGCCCGGCATGTGTCAACCGGCGCCGGATCATGATCATCACCCCCGCAATCACGAGGATCGCCGACCAGTTCAGGGCATTGAAAATAATTTCCGCCAGAACTGTGTGCAGAGGAAACTCCATGACTTTGAACCCGAAGGTGAAGATTTCGTAGGTATTAATCCCGCCCGGCTTGAGTCCGAAATGGATCCAGCCGAATACGAGCGGGAATGTAACCGCAAAAGCGAGCACGCAGCCCCAAGCCATAAGCAGGTGGCCATAGCCGCGTGCCTTGCCCCGGTTGCGGATAAACTTCTGACCCAGGAACTGGACGACGAAGTGACGCAGCAACTCCCAACCGTAGGCCATGGTTCGCCCGGTGAAGAACAGCCGCCAACCCCGCGAAAAATAGCGCCACGTAGGCGGACGCTGCAGCCAAACGGTATAGCGATAGACAATCCCAAAACACGCGAAGATGCAGCCGAAAAGATAGGCAATCAATGCCGCATCGAAGTTTCCCAAATTGCGAGAGCCAATAAGAATCGAGGCCACGAGCAGCGCTGTGGCTGCGGCCGCAATGACCGCGGCGCGAAGATTCAGCGTGTTAAGCATAGGACTCGGCTTCCACGTAAATTGTCTGTAAGAACAATCTCTAGGGCTCCCCATTAAAATGAGATAGCCCGTTTTGCGAACCGCACACCCACATATTGTAGTATAGCATCTGGCGATACAAAATACCTGCACGGCCAATGTTTGTCTTTGACGCGTGTCAATGCCTGTTCGAATTCCAAGGGTACTGCTCGCGTAAGCAGCAGTCTCCTGCCATGGCAGCGCGCTTCAATTCGTGGTTGTGAGCGCGAAACGAGGTGGGTCGCGAGCGGCGAATGGAGCGCGAACTGACTTTCCTCCGAGAGTCAGTGAGCTGGCTTGGTTAGTTGAGGGCTTGGTGGTGTCGTTGGTCGTTCGCCCTTGCCGGGCGCGGCGTCGGGTACCCTCGCAGCACCAAGTACAAGCAAGCGCCTTAGAAAGCAATTCCCTATCAATTGAAATCCAAGGCTATATCCCGTTTCCGCCAGCGCGAGGCGGTCAGGGCCCGGCGAGAGTCATATCCCTTCCAGCGCCAGCAGTGCGGTCAGAATCTCCACGCGAACCCGGTCGGCAATTGAACGGTCCTTCGGCTCTCTCCAATTGATATCGCTTTGCTGCTTCAGGCACGCCGTGACCCGGTCCGCGGCGGAGGCAAGCAGCGTCGCGGCTGCCACGACGGCTTTGCCGCTAGCACCCTTCTTTTGAAGTTCCACCACCCGATCTCGGAGCATTCGCAGGTACTCATAGTCCTCCATTCCCTCTCGGATGGCTTCCATGTGCTTGCCCTGGGTGACGGTCATGGGATCCAGGAACAGGGGCGTATAAGCGCCGGATTTCGAGATATACTCGTTCCACGAGGAGGCGTCGGACGAATCACCGAAGGCCCAGAAGCAGGAGCCCTTCGCGCCATACTGCCAGCAGAACCATTGCTGCAGCCGGTGGCAGGCATACGGATCCAGCAAGCGGCCCGGCCCACTGCAGGTATAAAACCAAAGCTCTCTGCCCGCCTCGCGCTGTTTGGCATAAAAGTCGGCAAACGGCTTGCCCTGGGTAACCCACATCGGGAGTTGGGGACACAGGATGGTTGAGATCGCATACATCTCTAGGCTGCCTTTCAGCGGGTCGAGCCAATTCGGATCTTCCCAGATGATCACTTTCGGCTGCGCTGCCCTGATCACTTTGCCATATTCGGCAATCACCTTGTCCTGCTGCGGCGTGCCTGGTTCGTCAACCAGCAGCAGACCGAGCTGCTCCGGTTTGACGTTCCATTGGACCAGTTGACCGGCCCACCAGTTGATCCAGGCTGCCACCGCCTGCTTGAACGGCGGCGTACCCATTTCGAAGCCGGCAAACTGCTCTCCCACACAGGAAAAGACAAAGTAATTCCGCGCGTTGGGCCAGCGCTCGATCCAGGTCTTGAAGTTCTTCGCATCCGGAGATTCGATCATGGTCCCGTTTCTGTCGTATTTCCCATTCGGCATCACGCTGCTGCTGGCCCAAGGTGTGTCCACGCAGTGCTCCTGCAAGTGCCCGATGAGCGCAGTCCGGTTCTGCTCCGTCACATCGAACAAGCTGCTCGCGTCGGTGTAGTCCCATCCGCCCAGGTGCAACGTTGGCTGGTCTGGCAACGCGATCGGACAGACCTTGAGACGGATGGGAACCCGGATCGCTCCCGGTTCGACAACGACCTGGCCTTCATACTCGCCCCCCGGGATGTCCTTGGAGTTGAACGTCAGCCAAACCTGCCTGGTCATGCCGGAATCGATCTGGAATAGATATACTACACGCGGTTGAGATAATGACTTAAGTGTTGACGCCTCTAGCGCTTAATGTTAAGGGAATGTCTCGTGATTTGCCCCTCATTTACGGCCACTGATCGCGCCGCGCTGGAAGCCGAACGATATCTGCATCCTCACCCCAAAGTGCAACGCAAACTCGAAGCGGTCTATCTCAAGAGCCTGGATTTGCCGCACCACCTGATCTGCCGGATTTGTCAGATCAGCAAGCCGACCTTGGTGCGCTATCTGCGGGTCTTTGAGCAAGCGGGGTTGGAGGGTTTGAAGCAGTTGGGGTACAAGGGCCGCCCCAACGGTCTGCACCCGCACGCGGCGAGTTTGGAGCAGCACTTTCGCCAATATCCGCCGTCCACCTGTGCGCAGGCCCAAGCGGTGATCGCCGCGCAGACGGGCGTGCGACGGGAGTTGACCCAGGTGCGGGCTTTCCTGCGCCGACTCAAAATGAAGTACCGCAAGACGGGCTTTGTGCCCGGCCAGGCGGATACTGCGGAAAAGCAGGCCGAACAGGCGGAGTTTCTAAAAAAAAACTCCAACCCAAGCTGGCGGAGGCGCAAGCGGGCCAGCGGGTGGTGCTTTTCATAGATGCGGCGCACTTTGTTTACGGCGCCTTCCTGGGTTTCTTGTGGTGTTTTACACGGGTGTTTATACGCTCGCCCTCGGGACGGCAGCGCTTCAACGTGTTGGGGGCACTGGATGCAGTCAGTCGGCAGGTTCACCTCTTCACCAACGAAACGTACATCACGGCCCAGAGTGTCTGTGCACTGCTCAGCCAACTGGCTGCCTTCTATGGTCCCAGGAACGTTCCGCTCACCCTCTTTCTGGACAACGCGCGCTACCAACGCTGCGAGTTGGTGCAAGCCCACGCCCGGGCTTTGGGCATCGACTTGGAGTTTCTGCCCACCTATTCGCCGAACCTCAACCTGATCGAACGCTATTGGCGCTGGGTGAAGAAGCAATGTCTGAACGCAAAGTACCATGCGGACTTCGCGACGATGAAAAACGCTATCCTCCAGACCACCGCCTCGGCCCACCACAACCACGCGGCGGCCCTCGCCTCGTTGCTAACTTGGAATTTCCAACTGTTCCCCAAAACGCAAGTAATAATCTGAACCGCGTGTAGTATAAATCAGCTTGAGCCGGCGGTTGCCGCGCACGATTGCGCGCTGCGGATTAGTCCCGACTTCCCGCTGGGTCATTGGAACCGCGCTATTGCTTTATTAACTGCAGGCCGCCTTCAGGAAGGGTTTCGCGATTACGAATGGCGCTGGCGGATGGGGGGGGCAATTTTCGTGCCGCGCAACTATCCCCAACCCCTCTGGAAAGGGGAACCGATCAGCGAACGAATCCTCTTCGTCCATGCCGAGCAGGGGTTCGGAGACGCGATCCAGTTCGTACGGTTTGTTCGACCGGCGCGCCAGCGAGCGGCCCAGGTCATTTTGGAGTGTCCTCCCGCTCTAAGACGCCTGTTTGATCATTCTGAATGCGCCGACACCCTCATCACCCTGGGCCAGCCCCCACCCCACTTTGATACCTATGCGCCGCTGATGAGCCTGCCAGGGATATTTAAGACGACTCTCGAAACGATCCCCTGCCCGACGCCCTACCTAAAGTCCCCGCCCGACGATAGCGCAGTCACGGCCCCGGCGAACCGTTTGAAGGTAGGATTGACCTGGGCCGGCAGTGCCACACATGACCACGATGCCCTGCGCTCGATTCCGTTCCAGGAACTGGCTCCCATTCTCCGGACCTCCGGAACTACCTTTTTTAGTCTGCAGTTGCCGTTATCTGAAAGTGACGAAGCGAAATTGCGCGCCGTCCCCAACCTGGTGGACGCCTCCGGACCGCTTAAGGACTTTGGTCATACGGCGGCGGTGATTGCCCAAATGGACCTGGTGATCACGGTGGATACCGCCGTGGCTCATCTGGCGGGAGCATTGAATAAACCGACCTGGACCCTCCTCCAGCATGCGCCGGACTGGCGCTGGTTTTTGGAGCGTTCAGATACCCCCTGGTATCCGAGCATGCGACTGTTTCGCCAAAGCGTTCGGGGCGACTGGAACGACCCCATCCAGCAGATCACCGCCGCGTTGAAAGAGTTGGTTCTTAACCGCGAAAGAACGCAAAGATCGGAATGAAAAAGGGTTATGACGGATTGAGTTTTCACCCGGCAGGTGAATTGAAGAACGGGGTCTCTGCGGATTCCCCTTACCTGTTTACCCAGCTCCCTAAGTTTGGATTTGTTTCGGATTTCGGATTTCCGGCCCCACCAGCCCGCGCCTCTTTGCGGCCATTTCAACTGCCGTGGTTGGGTTCATACGGTGGCGCAGAGCTTGCGCCACCGTATGAAC
>Ga0209697_10006077_pt1 | contig 14760 bp, 13 predicted proteins | sample AliMusrvi5mmetaG_FD_184115 | JGI IMG/M metagenome (GOLD analysis project Ga0209697, IMG submission 184115) | Freshwater lake bacterial and archeal communities from Alinen Mustajarvi, Finland, to study Microbial Dark Matter (Phase II) - Alinen... | ecosystem: Environmental > Aquatic > Freshwater...
CCACGGTCACGGTCAAGGCCGGCGGTGCGCAGAAGATCTATTGGATGATCAAAAAGGGTGCCACCGAGACGATGGCCGCCGTGGATTGTTTCAGTTACACCGTCGGTGGTCGGGTGACTGGCGACGAGTCGTTTACCCTGCGCGTCATGGCAGTTTATCCCGATGGGGTGAAAACCCTGGATATTCCCGTCACCATCAAGGAGGACATTCCCGAACCGGAGTTCACTCTGAAAGGACCCGCGACCTGGAATGGCCGGGATTTGATCGAAGTGGTGCCTGAGTTCAAGAACCGGGCGGCGATGAAGGCCAAGGGGGTTGACGATTTGCATTATGCCTGGAACGTCACGGGCGGCGTTGTGACGAAGGAGGTCACTCCCGACAGGTTGATCCTCAAATTGTCGCAATACACCGGTCCGATCACCGTGAGGGCGAGCATCGGCAATGGCGGTGCCGAAACCGTGGCCACGACAACAATCCATGTGATCGAACCGAAGATCGATCCGTGGATAGAGAGAACTCCGGCCAAGGATGAGAAACCGGAAGACGGGCAGTTCTTTGCCAGGGATGACAAGAACGAAGGCACGCTCTATTACAACGGCACATTGGACAAACCTGCCGATTCAGTCTTCCTGAAAGTTTATGCGGACGACAAACTCATCAAGACCGAAACCGGGAAACCCGCGGCGGACAACAGTTATGCGCTCACCGCCAAACTCAAGGCGGGCCTGATCAAATACAAGGTCGAGTTCGGAACCAAGACCGGTGCCACCGAAACCGTGGCGCAAACCGTGAAGAACCTGGTCTGCGGCGACGCATGGTTGATCGATGGACAGTCGAACGCGTTGGCATTGGATACCGGCGAGCAGTCACCGAATGATACCAGCGAGTGGATTCGCAGTTATGGTGGTCCGACCGGGCGGGGCGATTCCAGCAACTGGGTTCGCGACCGCTTCGGCAGCAATACCAAGGAGTCTCCAAGCAAGAGGACCAACCTGTGGTGTTCACCGGCCTGGAGGTCGTTCCAGGGTTCGGAAACAGCACTCGGTTGGTGGGGCATGGATCTCGCCAAGCACCTATTGGCAAGCCAGAAGATGCCGATCTGCATCATCCAGGCCGCGGTGGGCGGCACCCGGATCGACGAACACAAGCGCAACGATGCCGACCCGGTGGATTTGACCACGATGTACGGGAAAATGTTATGGCGGGTGGGCAATGCGCGCCTGACGCATGGCATTCGGGGCGTCTTTTGGCATCAGGGTGAAGCGGATCAGGGATTGGATGGTCCCGATGGCGGATTCGGCTGGGAAACCTATCAACAGTACTTCGTGAACATGTCGGTGGCCTGGAAACAGGACATGCCGAATATCCGGCACTATTATGTTTTCCAGATCTGGCCCAACGGTTGCGGCCAGGGTGGCGGACATGGCGACATGCTGCGCGAGGTCCAGCGGACCTTGCCGCAGCTCTATTCCAACATGGATGTCATGTCCACGCTCGGAATCAAACCGCCCGGCCCCTGCCATTATCCTCTGGTCGGCTGGTCGGAATTCGTGCGCCTGATGCAACCGCTCGTCGAGCGCGATACCTACGGCCGCAAGGTGCCGGAACCGATTACCGCCCCGGACCTCAAACAGGCATATTATACGAGTCCCGCGAAGGATGCGATCGCCTTGGAGTTCGACCAACCGGTTATGTGGCTGGATTCGCTCGCCGGACAATTCTATCTGGATGACGAAAAGAACATGGTGGCCTCGGGCGCGGGGAGCGGAAACGTGATCACACTCAAGCTGAAATCACCCGCCAAGGCCGGCAAAATCACCTATCTCAAGGAACTGAACTGGAATCAGAACGACCTGATTTTCGGCAAGAACGGTATCGCCGCGCTCACTTTCTGTGACGTGCCGGTTCTGCCTGCCAAACCGCTTTCCAAATAGCCAACCAACCACCTAACAAAACCACCCAAGATGTACACGACACCAATAACACCCGCTGTGGTCCTTCGGTTTTCCGGTATCTTAGCCGGGATTGCGCTGATGGCCGGAAGCGCATTCGCCGGGGATCCATCGCCGGAACCGACAGACCTGACGAAGGGCGGCGCGATCGAGCGCACGACATCCTACAACCTGGGCGCGACCGGAATGCGCGGATTCATTTATACCAGACCCTTGGATTTTTTTGAAAGCGTGCAGGGCCGGACCACGACCCGCAGCCGGCAGATCCTGGTGAGTCACGTCGGGGCCAAATCGCCGGCGGACGGCGTGATGCAGGTGGACGACGTGATCCTCGGGGCCGGTGGCAAGTTGTTCACCGACGATGCACGCAAGAGCATCGCCCTGGCAATCCAGGACGCGGAGAAAGAAGAGAACAAGGGCGAGTTGAAGTTGACCCGCTGGCGGGCTGGCAAGACCGAAGATGTGCAGATCAAACTGAATGTCATGGGATCCTACAGCGCGACGGCACCATATAACTGCCCGAAGTCAAAGCGCATCCTCGACGCGGCTTGCAAGGCGCTCGAAAAGGAACCTCTATCAAACAGTTGGAACGGCGCGGTCACCGGTTTGGCAATGCTGGCCACTGGCAATGCTGATTATTTGCCCAAGGTGCAGGAGTTGGCCCGCAAGATGGCACCGCCCGACCTGAAGCTGGAATATGGCAGGATCGGCGCATGGGATGGATACCGGGGCATCTTCCTCTGCGAGTATTACCTGCGCACCAATGACAAGGAGGTGTTTCATGGCTTGCAGGAATTCACCCTCGCTTTCGCGAAAGGGCAGGGGATGTATGGCACGTTCGGCCACGGGTTTGCCGCGCTGACAGCCGATGGCAAACTGCACGGATCGATCCCGCCCTACGGCCCGGTGAATGCGGCGGGATTGTCGGCGAATATGGCGATCGTCCTGGGCAAGAGGTGCGGGGTGAGGGACCCGGAGGTTGACGCCGCGATCGACCGTGCGACGAAGTTCTTCGGTTACTATGTGGACAAGGGCGGGATTCCTTACGGCGAACACGAACCGTGGCCGTACCATGAGAACAATGGCAAGAACTCGATGACCGCCATGCTTTTCGGCTTGCAGGGAAACCGCAACAAGGAGGCGCAGTTCTTCGCCAAAATGGCGACGGCGGGTTATGCCAACCGCGAATATGGACATACCGGCCAGGGATTCAGTTATCTGTGGGGTGCCCTGGGTGCCGGCGTGGGTGGTCCTGATGCGGTGGCTGCCTTTTTCAAGGAAGCGTCATGGCACTTCGATCTTGAGCGGCGATGCGATGGCGCGTTTGTCTATGATGGCGGCGAACAATACGGGGGAGGCAAAACCGACGACAACACGTATTACGGCAGGAGCAGCTATAGCGGATTGAGTCCGACCGCCAGTTATGTGCTGACTTATTCGCTACCGCTGAAGAACCTCTATATCACCGGCAAAATGGCCGCCGCCGCGAACATCCTGAACAAACAGGCGGTGGCACAAGCCATTGCCTCGGGTCGCTTCGACCTGGACCGCAAGAAGATGACGCCGCAGCAATTGGTGGTGGCGTTTGACGATTGGTCGCCGGTGGCCCGCGGTTGGGCGGCAGAGGAATTGGCGAAACGTCCCGAAGCGAAGGCGATGATTCCCGAGTTGATCAAAATAGCGGAAGGCAACGACCCGCACATGCGTCAAGGCGCATGCGAGGCGCTCGGCCACCTCAAATGCGCGGAAGCGTTGCCGGTATTTGTCAGACTGCTTTCCCACGAGGACCGTTGGTTGCGCTTCAAGGCGGCGGCCGCGATCAAGGGCATGGGTGGCGAGGCGAAACCGGCCGTCGCCGACACCCTCAAGGCGCTCGTCAAGACCGCCGAACCGCTCCAACCTATCGACTGGGCCGACCCGATCCAGCTCACGCACGGTCAATTGGCATGGGCGTTGTTTGACGGGCCGTTGGCGAACGTTCTCAAGGATACCGATTCCAAATTGGTCTATCCGGCGATTCGGGTGGTTTCCACCAACGCGGATGGCATGGCGCGCATGCGCTTGAAAGGGTATTTTGAAAACAAACTCACGGTGGATGACGTGCAGGCGCTGGCGCCGGCGATCTTCGCCGCCGTCAAATCGCCCAGTCCGGCGGACAAGATGTTCTCCAACGAAATCCGCATGGGTGGCTTCAAGGCATTGACAAAATATCATTTCAAGGAAGGTCTCGAAGCGGGCGTGGAATTCGCCAGGACCCAGGGCGGCCACGGCAGCGAAAGCCGGACCGGGGTGATCATGAAGGAAATCATCGGTTATGGTACCGCCGCCCGCGCCGTGTTGCCGCAACTCAAACAATTGATAGAGCAATTCAACGGTGAATGGAAGGCAGGGCATTTCCCCGCGGACTGCAACAAACAGCGTGTCACCTCCATTGAGGACGCCATCAAGGCGATCGAAGCCGCAACCACCCAGCCGGAGTTGCGCAGCATCAGGAAATGAGCTGAACGGAGGTTGCATGTTGCTGCGGGGTTTCCCATACTCCGGTCATGCGTCAGCGTTCATTGCGGATGTGGCCGTTTCTCACGTTTTGCGTGTGGGTGGCGGTGCTTGGCGTGTGGGGTTGGCGCTTGGCGCAAAACCGGGCCGTGGTGCCGTGCGAGTTGGCGGATGGGGATCGGTTGTTGCCGATGCCGCTGGCTGGCGAGGTCGATCACCGGATGGATTGGTTTTCGCCGTGGCAGAGTGTCCGGATTCCCCGCGCGTTGAGGTTTGATCCGCCGCTCGGCTCGGAACACGGCGCACTGGTTTACAATGCGCAGAAATTCTGGGAGATGAATGAGAAACGTGGCGGCTATCATGAGGGAGACGATTTGAATGGCATCGGCGGCATGGACACCGATCTTGGCGATCCGGTTTTCGCCACCGGCGATGGCCTCGTGTTGTATGTCGCACAACCGTCGCCCGGGTGGGGGAACGTTGCCGTCATCGCCCACCGCGCGGCGGATGGCCGGACGCTCCATTCGATGTATGCCCACATGGATCGCATCGATGTGAAGGCGGGCGCGTTGGTCGCGCGCGGTGGCCGGATCGGCACGGTTGGCACCGCCAACGGGCATTATCCCGCCCACCTCCATTTTGAAATGCGCGCCAGCGATGGTGTGGACATCGGCGGCGGTTATGCCATGGATGCGGGCAACCGCCTTGATCCCGCCGCCATGGTCGCCGCCCTGCGCAACGCCGCACCCGAAGACCTGGCTCATTCGCCGCTGGGAGTCGCAATTTCCAAGTCGCCATGAAACACGGGAGCATTTGTTATGCCGCAGTCGCGGTTGTGCTGGGGGGCAGCGCCATGGGTGCGGAGACACTTGCGGGACAAATCCGCTTCGATTGCGAAACTGGCACGGGATCCAGCGAATCCGTGCGGTTCGCCGTGGTGGATTTGATAGAAACCTTCGGCGAACGCTATCCCGGCGGGCCCGCGTATCTGAAAGAACTGGATGAGTTGGAGAAACTTTCCGTTAGCGCGACAGCGGACCGCCGCGGGTTGGACGGGAAACTAACAGACCTACAGCGGCGGGCGTTGCTGGCCAACCCGCTGGTGAGCGGTCAGCCGATCGTGTTTGTGGCGCGGCCGCAGTATGCGGCGATCTATCATGCGATCGACACGTTGTTCCAGGTGGGTGAGGCCACCGAGGGCCGTTACAAGCCCGGCGGCGCGCTCAAGTTGTTGGATGCGGCCACCGGCAAGACCCGCACGCTGGTCGAGGCAGCGCAGGGCACGGTGCGCAGCCCGTGCGTGCACTTCGACGGGCACAGGATTCTCTTTTCCATGCGGCGCACGGCCAAGGAGAATTTTCATCTGTTCGAGATCCAGGCCGACGGCACGGGTCTGCGGCAACTGACGTTCGCGCCGGGTGTGAGCGATTTCGATCCGCTTTATCTGCCGGACGGCGGCATCGTTTTTTCGTCCACCCGCGAGCCGAAGTTCAACATGTGCAGCCAGGACATTGGTGCCAATCTGTTCCGGATGGATGCGGAGGACGCGAACATCCATCAGATCACCAAGAGCACGTTGTTTGAGAACCAGGCCGGGCTGATGCCGGACGGGCGCATCGTGTACAAACGCTGGGAATATGTGGACCGGAATTTCGGTGACGCCCACGGGTTCTGGACGGTCTATCCGGACGGCACCCAACAGTCGATCTTGTGGGGCAACAACAAGGCCGACCCCGCGGCGGTGTATTATCCGCGCGTCATCCCGGACACCTGGCAACTGCTGTGCATCCTCAGCACCCACCATGGCAACATGTGGGGCGCGCTGGCGATCATCGACCCGAACATCGACACCGACCGCAACGCGTCGATCCTGCGCACCTGGCCGGCCGGCGTGCGCGCCACCCTGCGGGACAGCGATAACTTCGACAGCGACCGGCTCAACGGCGTGCATCCCAAATATGAGGATCCATGGCCGCTGAGCGGCAAGTATTTCCTCTGCTCGCGCGGCGATGCGGGCAAACAAATGAATATCTTTCTGATAGACACATTCGGAAACGAATTGTTGGTGCATGGCGAGGCACCCGGTTGTTTCAGTGCGATGCCGTTGGCGGTCGCGGTGCGGCCGCCGGTACCGGCGGTGCGGCGCGACTATGCCAACGGCCGGGGACTGATGATGGTGGCCGACGTCTATCAGGGGACCCACATGCAGGGCGTCAAACGCGGGGCGGTCAAAAAACTGCGGATCGTCGAAGCGCCCGAAAAACGCGCGTGGAGCGACGGCAAGTGGTACGGCCAGGGGTTCCAGGCGCCGGGCATGAACTGGCACGACTTCACCGCCAAACGCATCCTCGGCACGGTGCCGGTGGAAACCGACGGCAGCGCGTACTTCGCCGTGCCATCCGACACGTTCATCTATTTCCAACTGCTTGATGAGAACGACATGATGATCCAGTCGATGCGCAGCGGCACGGTCGCGCAATCGGGGGAAACGAGCGGCTGCGTGGGGTGCCACGACAACCGGCTCGGCGCGCCGCCGCCGCAGGCGGTGCCGCTGGCGCTAAAGCGCGAACCGAGCGAGATCACGCCGTGGTATGGGCCGGCGCGCTCATTCGGATTTATGGCCGAGGTGCAGCCGGTATTCGACAAGCATTGCGTGGCATGCCATGACTTCGGGAAACCCGCCGGTCGGAAGCTTGTTCTGGCTGGCGACCGCGATCCGTTTTTCAATGCCGCCTACACCGAGTTATGGCGCAAGAAATATATCAAGGCCATCGGTGCCGGACCGGCGGGCATCCAACAGGCGTATTCGTGGGGATCCCATGCCAGCCCGATTGTTAGAATCCTCCGCGACGGCCACACCCCCGGAACCAAGGGCCCGAGCCACGACCAACTCAACCTGGACAAGGAAAGCTTTGATAGGATCGTCACCTGGATCGATCTCAACGCGCCGTATTACCCGACCTACGACTGCGCCTATCCTAACAATCCCGCCGGCCGCTCGCCGCTGACCGGTTCCCAGCTTGCCCGCCTCAGCACGCTGACCGGCGTGAATTGTGCGCAGGACAACTTCGCCACCAGCACCGGGCCGTGGGTGAGTTTCGACCGCCCGCCAGTTTCGCCGTGTCTGGCGAAACTGGCGGATCCATCGCCGGCCTATCAGGAAGCGCTGGCGCTCATCCAGGCCGGCAAGGATGCCTTGGCGAAACAAGCGCGCGGCGACTCGCTCGACTTCACGCCCTGCGACAAGGACCGCCAGCGCGAGGCGTTCTATCAGGAACGGCGGCGTCTCGAAGCCGCCAACCGCGAGGCGATCCGCGACGGCAGGAAGATCCGCGAGGGGGGGGAGTAAATAAATGGCTTAGCGCCCCAAATCCCGGCGAATCTCATTCCAAGTGCAGCCGGTGGAGGGTGTTTCGGCAAGCTCTCTTGAGCGCCTGCGGGCTTCCTCGATTCCGTCATCCTCGTCCACCAGCATTGCGGGTAACGAGCAAAGCAGGTCAGCGGCAAGAGTCGCCCGCTGGTTGTCAGTCAGTTGCATCGCGCATTCTTGAATTTCCGCGAGGTTCATGTCGGCTAATGTAGCGGTTTTCCGGAACAACGCCATCCTGTTTTTTGCACATCTCCTTGATCCTGGTGTGGAACGGGGTGATGTTGGGGCATGCAAGGTCACTTCACTGCCAATCGGGATTTCCAATGAGCATGCACAAGACAACCCCGCACAAGGCGGACATCGCGGAATTGGCGGATTTCGAGGGGCTCGGGATGGAAAGCGTGTTTCTGGTGACAAGCGGGCGGCAGGCGGGGCTGGCCATGAAGGAACTGATGATGGCGGGAACCGTGGGATTCGATACCGAGTCCAAGCCGACATTCCACAAGGGCCAGAAATCCGAGGGGCCACATGTCCTGCAATTCGCCACGCTGAAGAAGGCGTTCATTTTCCAGGCACATTTCATCGAGAGCCATCCGGCGATCATCGAGTTGCTGGAATCGCCTGAACTCACCAAGATCGGCTTCGGGTTGGGCGGCGATTTGCGGCAGATTGCCGATCGTTTTGGCGTCCGGCCGAGCGGCATTGTGGATCTGGACCGCTCATTCAGGCGGATGGGCTATCGCAACGCGGTGGGGGCGAAGTCAGCCGTCGCCATGTTTTTCAACCGCAAACTGCTGAAATCCAAATCCGTGACCACCTCGAATTGGTCGGCGCGGGACCTGTCCGAACGGCAGTTGCTTTACGCCGCGAACGACGCTTACGCCGCGATCCGAATCTTCCACGCGCTGCAAGAGGAACCCAACGGTGTCGGCCACCCGGAATTGCTCGCGCCGAATTATTAGGAAATGTTTACAATATCCGCTTGCAGAGGGCGGAAAATTCGCTATCACGACTTGTGATGAAAGCAACTCTGTTGATTGTTCTTGCCGCCGCCGCCGTGTTGACCAGTTCGTGCAATACGTTTATCGGTCTGGGCCGCGACATGCGGATCGCCGGCGAAGGGATGGAAAAAACCGCCACCAAATCCAAAGGCGGCGGCGGAGACACCTCGGGTGCGCCGGTGTACTGAGTGAGTTGCGGCGCTCAAAATACGGGAATTCCCGCTTGCTCAGCCAGGAGCGGGTCAATAGCCGCGCCAGAAGGCGCAGGCGCAGACGAGAGTCGCCACGCCATAGCCGAGACCTGCGAGGGACAGGATCGTCCAGCGTTTCGGGTTGGCGGTGGCCCAGGTGACGGCATCCCGGAAGAGGTAGGGCATGCCGACCCAGAAGAGCGAGGCGGTGAGCAAACCGTAGGCGTAGATCGGCACCAGCAGGCGCGATGACGGATCCTTGAGGAAAGCGGATTCGAGCAGGGGGGAGGCGACCATGAGTCCGAGCACGCCGAGTGCCCGGACGGCGAGGAAATCCCTCACGCTGATGGCGACCAACCCGATGGAAACCGGCACCAGGTACTGCAGGATGGGCTTGGCACCGTTGAATTCGCCGAGGTCCATGGTCAACGCACTGAGCAGGTTCAGGTTGTCCGGAGCGATCAGCAGCCAGAACCACCCGAGGCCGATTCCCAACAGGATTTGGCCGGTCATCGTGTCGCGCGGGAATTTTTTCAGGTATCCCTGCACGAGGGCGGGTTTCGCCAGCATCAGCGCGTGGCTGCCGATCAGCCAGAGGGCCAGAATTATGCCGACGGTGAAAAGCGACAGGTGTTTGTAAGCGTGCATCGGATCCATGCGGCCCCCGAATTACGGCGGGAAGCCGCAACATTCAAGCGCCATCTCATCCGCAAGATTCACCCATTTTTCACACGATCCGCGTCATCGGATCACAATCGCCCGTAATATTTCCACCATGAACTTGCGCGAACTGATCCAACCCGACCGCGGATGGCTTGATGCGCCCACCCCCCCGGCGGGTGCTCTGGCTGGCGTGTGTCGCTTGCGCGGGCATGGCGGTTTACGGGTTCACGGTGGGGTATTGGCGGGATCCGGTAATGGGCGGCTACGTGGCGGTGAAGATGCCGCTGCTGGTGGCGCTCACGCTGGTTTGCAACGGCCTTCTCAACGGGTTGCTGGCGGCGTTGTTGGGCACGGGGCTGGGGTTCCGCCAATCGCTGGTGGCGTTGTTGACCGCCTTCGCATTGGCGGGGGTGATCCTTGGTTCGCTGGCTCCGGCGACGTTCCTGCTGGCATGGAACGCGCCACCGCCGGGATCGCCCGGCACGCAAAACGCCCATGACGCGTATCTGGTGACCCACACGTTGCTGATCGGCTTCGCCGGCATTGCCGCCAACATCCATCTGCACCGCCTGCTCGCGGCGAAATCACCCACCCGGGCCGCCGCCACCGCCACCTTGTTGGCATGGCTGGGCGGCAATGGGTTCCTCGGCGCCCAGTTCTCGTGGATCCTGCGCCCGTTTTTCGGCATGCCCGGACTCAAGGTCCAGTTCCTCCGGGATCATCCGCTGCGGGAAGGGAATTTCTATCAAACCGTGTGGCGGGCCATCCACAAGATCTCCGGCGATTTCGCGGTGCCCGTGCTGTTAGGCGTGCTCGTCATTCTCGCCATTCCCATTGTCCGAGCCATCCAATCCAACCATAGAACCACCCCAAAACCATGAATCCGCCAGACCAGAACACCCCTGCCATGCCGCCGCCGCAGTTAGAAACCGCACCGCCGTTGGAAGCCCGATTGCACCCCACACCGCCGCAACCCCCACCGCAACCCTTGCAGCCGGAACCCCCGCTGCCGGAAAAACCCGACACCAAGAGTCTGTTCGAGGCGCTGCTCCGGCGTCCGCATGCCCTCATGGCCCGCTTGGCGGACGGCAACCACGGTGCCACCGGACGCTTTGTGATGCTGACGGTGGTGTCGTTCCTGCTATTCGGCGTGGTGTTGGGATGTTTCGCCAAACATCAGCAACTGTGGGCAGCGCCCGTGAAGATCACCTTCGGGTTGTTGTTCTCCGCCGTGATTTGTTTCCCGAGTCTCTATATCTTTTCCACGCTCGCCGGTGCGCGGGTGTCCGTCTCCCAACTCGGCACCTGTTTCGCCGGCGCGCTGGCGCTCGCGGGGTTGTTGCTGTTAGGGTTTGTCCCGGCGGTGTGGATCTTCGCCGAATCCACCGATTCATTCGGGTTCATGGGATCGCTGGCGGTGGGAGCCTGGATCATCGCGGTGATGTTCGCATTGCGCTTCCTCAAATCCGTCATTTCAGCCACCGGTGGCACCCAACCGGGACCGCTGATCATCTGGAACACCGTGTTTCTGTTAGTAACCTTGCAGATGACCACCTCGTTGCGCCCGATCCTCGGTCACTCGGACCATTTGCTCACCCAGGAGAAACGGTTCTTCCTGCAACACTGGGGCATCACCTTCGGCGATTCGCTGGCACCCCAGGTCGATGCCAAACCGCCCGCCACCACACCGGAAGCCGTCACTCCGCCGCCTTCCGGCACCACCGTTCCCCAACGCGGCGGATCATCCAGTTCCGACAACCACCGGCTACAAGCTGCTATCCCTCTGGGATGAAGACGCTCCACCCGTACCTTCACCATTGTCTCTGGGTTTGGCAGGAAATCGGTATCAAGCTTAGGGCGTTGCTGGGCTGGTATGCCGTCGGGCCGTTGGCTCTGAAGAATGCCAGGCAATTTTCCGGAATTCCGGGTCTTTTCCCGGTCAATTCAAAGACGCGTTCTGTTCGGTCAGGAGCGGTTGGTGGACCGGGTGCTTATCGGCCTGCTGTGCAACGGCCACATTCGCATTGAAATCATCGTCGCTCGCGGTTAAAGTCGCTCCGAATTCTGCGGACACGACTCCGCTCGGCACCAGCGATATCAACAGCCAACCTCGCATCCACATGGGCAAAACCATCGAATTCCCTGACCCGCTCTTCGCTGAGATCGACGGCTATGCTCATCGTGTCGCCGCTTCACCGATCACAGTCATCCGTCAAGCATGGGACGAATTCCGGCATCATCATCCGTCCGACCCCGTCGCGCCTGCCGTGCAAAAGTCTGACACCGAGCAACTTCTTTCGATGGTTCGCGAGCTGCGGGGTTCCATTTCACTGCCAGCCAATGTGGATGACAAAACCCTGATCACTGAAGCCCGCCTCGGAAAACATGGCCCGCTCTGAATCACTCTGGTTGGATTCCGATGTGATCCTCGACTGGTTGGCCAATCGCAAACCTTGGGATGCTGCCGCCTCCGAAATCATCGAAAGGGCCATACTCGGGGAATGGGCGCTTTGGTTTTCTCCGCTGACCTTGGCCAACGTCCACTACATCTATCGAAAAAATTCGGGAATCGCCGAAGCCCTCACCGCCATCCAAACGCTCGCGAAAATCGGCAACATCGCCACCATGGACTCCGGCCATGTGATGCGAGCCCTCGCCAGCGGCCAGGCCGACTTCGAGGACGAATTGCAAATCGCCAGCGCCTCCGCTTTACCAGAACTCACTTCCATCATCACCCGCAACCTCCCGGACTACGCCCATGGCCCGGTGCCCTCAATGACCGCCCAAGATTGGCTTGAGCAACATCCGGCCCCGCAATCGAAATAGCTGCCCCCACCAGCCTCAATTCCCGCATTGCGCCCCGCCAAAAATCCCGCTCCGCATCATTTGATCCTTCCCGAAATCCACCGTTTCTGCCAGTCGTTGTCGCAATCGGCAGCAATTATTGGCAGGGTAACAATTCCTATCCGTGGCTTTCTGCATGCCTCGGCCTTGGTCCTGGTAGGATGCCTGTCATTGTTGCTCCGTCTAGTTCAAAGACGATGCGGAACAATCTCGACAACACTCTCAAGGCGTATTGCGCTGCCCAGCGTGATTGGGTTGATCGTCATCTGGCTTCGGCGATCAGCATCAAGAAACCAAAGTGTTTTCACTTGGTCGTGACCAATCTTTCTCCCTTCATCACCTGCTACTCGTGGCAGAAATATGAAATGGCGGAGCGGGCGAACCTGTTGAGTTTGCTTGGGGGCGAGTTCCCGCATTTGGATGAACTGGCTAAGAAGTTGTCGGGTAAAGTGGACCTGTGGGTGGCACACAGTCTCGGCTCCGAGGTGTTTTCTCTCTTCAGACTTTGGCAGACGCGCCGCTTGCTCACGCCTTGGTTGCTCACATCGAATCTGAGCATGCCCTTTACTGGTGCCTTCTCTCGTCGGCCTCGGCTCTGCTGTACACATTGGGGGACTATTCCTCCGCCACGCTAAGACCATTTATGAAAACTGCTGTTCACGTTCTGTTCGTGATTCTGACCGCCGCTTGCAATGCTTTCGCCGCGCCTGGTGACTTGGACACGACCTTCGGCAGCGGAGGCAAGGTAACCACGTCGATCGGCGTCGATGACGAAGGATATAGCATTGCGGTGCAAAGCGACGGCAGGATCCTGGTTGCGGGCCTTTCCGGCCCGGACAAGAGCCTTACAATTATATGATTGACGTCCCCGCGGTCCGCCGATCATGATGACTCCCGCAACCGCAAATCATGTCCTCAACAGTAACACATACCAATCATCCGCAGGCGACCCGATGGTCGCATTGCGTGGGTGTGTTCGCACGCATCGGCGGGATCCGACACAGTCTCATTGCCGAGACCGGAAAGCCCATGCCACGGTTTGCGGACAAATCCCTAACAAAGGAGGCGCGCAGGTAGTTCAGGATCTGAAGAAGATCAGCGATTTTTGTCGAGAACCCCGCCCGCCTCACCCGTCGGCGGGTTTTTTATTGGTCATTTTTCCCGCCAATCAAGCGATTCCCTACTGCGGCGCAAGGCCGCTCGATCCCACCCCATAACTCCAGCCATTAACATGATTTCGATTTAACAGCGGAGTAGCCAAGTGGTAAGGCAGCGGTTTCATACGCCGCGTACCGCCGGTTCGAATCCGGCCTCCGCAACCAATTTCCTGATCGCTCCCGAAGTGTAAGAGCCGTGCACGCCGCCCTGCGAAGGCGGAGGTTCGAGGTGCAAGTCCTCGCGGGAGTACCATTTCCCAATGGTGACCATGATGTAATAGTAGCATCCGGCCCTGTGAAGGCCGCTGTGCGGGTGCGAATCCCGTTGGTCACCCCAACCCTCTTCTTCCATCCTCTATCTTCAATCATCTATCCACGATCTCCATCATCATGTCCGCCATTCTCCATAAATCCACCGTGCTGGTGCTGAACCGCAACTGGCTGGCGATCCATGTCAAGACGCCGGCAGAGGCGTTTTGCATGATGGCCACGGGCACGGCCAGTGGGCTCGACATGCGGGGGGATGAGCACATCGTTCCCGTCGGTTGGAGCGACTGGCTGGCACTGCCGGTGCGCGACGGGGACGCCGCTGTGAACACGCCGCGCGGGCCGGTGCGTGTGCCGACGGTGATCGTCGCGACGAACTATGCCAAGGTTCTGCTGTGTCGTCCGCGTTTCGGCGCGCGCGGCATCTGGGAGCGCGATGGCGGGGTGTGCCAATACACCGGCAGAAAACTCCAGCCCGGCGAAGGCAACATCGACCACGTGATTCCGCGCTCGCGGGGCGGCAGGTCGTGGTGGGACAACTGCGTGCTCTCGCACCGCGAGGTCAACGCCCGCAAGGCCGACCGCCTGCCGCAGGAAGCCGGCTTGCACTTGCTCCGCAACCCGGCGGTTCCCCGCGCGATTCCGGTTTCCTCACGGATCCGCAACCACCACAGCATCCCCGACTGGCATCGCTTTATTGTTAAATAGAGCCTGTCCCAGAACCCAGCCCCCTTGGCAGGGGGCAGGGTTGCGGGAAAAAATGAAGAGGCATGAGAGAGCGAAAAGCCTCCCATGCCTCAAATTCGTGGTCTATGATTT
>Ga0209697_10006078_pt1 | contig 14758 bp, 10 predicted proteins | sample AliMusrvi5mmetaG_FD_184115 | JGI IMG/M metagenome (GOLD analysis project Ga0209697, IMG submission 184115) | Freshwater lake bacterial and archeal communities from Alinen Mustajarvi, Finland, to study Microbial Dark Matter (Phase II) - Alinen... | ecosystem: Environmental > Aquatic > Freshwater...
TCAATGGATCTGATAGCTTATACAGGGAGAACAACCGACCGCAGTACCATTTTACGGTAAAACGGGGATGGAGTAACGATGTGAACGGACCTGTTTATTACAATAATCAATATCACCTGTTTTGGCAGGCTTTCCCGTTCGGCCTTTCCTGGAATACCGCGTTTATGTATTGGGGACAAGCAATCAGCAAAGATTTGCTCCATTGGAAGGAGTTATCCCCGGCCCTGATGCCGGACAGCCTGGGGTCACCATGGTCAGGATCAGCAGTTATTGACAAGAACAACGACGGAGGCTGGGGAAAAGATGCCATGGTTCTCTATTATACGGCTTTTGACCGGGTTTCAGGCAAGCAGGTTCAATGCATTGCCTACTCAAACGATAATTGTGCCACTTTTAAAAGGTTTGCCGGAAATCCTGTGATAGACAGCAATTGGGAGATGCAAACCACAGATACCCGCGACCCTCATGTTTTCTGGCATGAACCATCAAAACACTGGATCATGGTGCTGCTCGAGAAAGATGGCTTGTCGTTTTATAACTCTACGGATATGAAGAAATGGGCAAAACAGAGCCATTTCAAAGGACTTTGGGAATGTCCCGACTTTTTTGAGCTCGCTGTTGATGGAAATGAACAAAACAAAAAATGGGTTTTGCATGGAGGTTCAGCCGAATATTTTTTAGGAAGTTTTGACGGAAAGAAATTCACTCCCGAATCGGAAAGACTTCGCTATTGTGATGAAGGGAAGGAGGATCAGGGTGATCTGCTGTACGCGGCACAATCCTTTGCCAATATGCCTGACAACAGGCGTGTTCAAATGGCTTGGGGAAGGATTAACCACCCAGGGATGCCATTTACTCAAATGATGTTATTCCCGACAGAATTTCTATTAAAGACTACCAAAAATGGCATTAGACTTGTTGCAAATCCGGTTCAGGAGATCACCCAATTGCATGAAAAGTCCTATGAATGGAGGTCTGAAACGGTAAGAAATATCAATCCAGAGCTTGAGAAGATAAAGCCGGGGCCGATTCACGTAAAACTTAATTTCACACTGGAGAAGGGCAATTCATTGAGAATAAGCTACCGGGGGGAAGAATTTTTAAATCTGTCTCCTGAAGATCTTGACAAAGGGGACAATAAGCTCGAGATTCTTATTGACAAGTCTGTAGCTGAAATATTTGTCAATAATGGAATGCATTACATCGTCAAGAGTTTACGAAAAGTCAGAAATGATGACGGTCTATGGTTTAATTCGGAAAGGTATGGCCCATATATTAATCATATGGAGCTATTTGAGATGAAATCGATATGGAATACTGCAGATTAATTATTGATTATATCAGGCGAAATCCTCTAGAGACGCACCGCTGTGCGTCTCTAGAGGGTATCACGAAATTTTTTAAAATATTTGTATGTTTCAGAAGGACTATATTTTAAGGATGATTGAGATGATCGGTGATTTGATTGCCGCCTTGTTGGGGCTGATCAAAAAGGGGGATCTCGATCAGGCAGAAAAGTTGCTCGAAAGGGGTTACATGGAATTGCTCAGGCATGATGCGGCTTTTTTTCAGATCATTCCCAAAGATCTGCTGACTGAAACACTGATCAGGGAACATCACTATGAGAACGGTCACCTCACTGTTCTGGCTGAATTATTCTTTGCAGAAGCAACCTTTACCGAAGCCCAGGGCAAGAGGCAATACAGCCTGATTTGCTATGAAAAGTCCCTGACTCTGCTTGAATTTCTCGAGAAGGAAGATAGAACCTGGTCTGAAAAACGGGAAGAGCGAATGAAATTATTAAAAGCCAGGATTATAGAACTAAACGAAAGGCTGCCCAGACTTTAATTGTAATCCCGGCATAGGTCTTTCAACTATTCACTAAGGTGCCTATTTTGTATAACCGCTACAAGGTAAACGGGTTCTGAGGCTTACTTTTTCTATAATACTGAATATATTTGTCCCGCTTTGTTAGATTAAAACCTAACCTTCAGAAAGACCCAAAAAGCTATTTATTTCAAATGAACCTTGTCTTATGAATAATTTTAGCCTCCTTAAAATTTTAATCCTGTTGCTTCCTGTTCTAAGTTTAGGGAATGCCACTGCCCGTTCAGAAAATCCTGATAAACAACTTGAACGGATGAGGGTGGATTACCGGAAGTGGATCGCAAACCAGGAAAACCATGATTTCCTGGTTGAGTTCAATCCGGCTGCTGATGCAATTGGTGTAAAGGAGCCCCGTTTTTCATGGCTGGTAAAGCTCAACGGACAGGGACGGATGCAAACCGCCTATCAGATCCAGGTTGCCTCTTCACCTGAATTATTGAATTCCGGTCAGCCCGACCTGTGGGATTCGGGCATTGTGCCTTCGGAACAATCCATTCAGGTGAACTACAAAGGTCATCCGTTACAGTCGAATACTGAATATTATTGGCGGGTCAGGGTGTGCGATGAATCCGGCAGATTTCACCCTTTTGATAGCGAAGAAAAATTTAGCACCGCATTTCTTGAAGCCTCGGACTGGAAGGCAAATTGGATAGGACGGGGAAGTACTGACGAGATCACCCCAAAAGTTGATTTGAGAATTCCGCCAAACACCAAACAAACCCAGGCTGATCTTAGATCTCCTCTCTTCAGGAAAGAATTCACCATTGACCGCCCTGTGCGCCGTGCCAGGCTATTTATGGCAGGCTTGGGTCTTTATGAGGCCCATCTGAATGGAGGACGGGTCGGCAACAGGGTACTCACCCCTGCAAAAACTGATTATCAAAAAAGGATATTCTACGATACCTATGATGTGAGTAAGGAGCTTCATAACGGTCAGAATGCAATTGGGGTGATGCTTGGAAATGGCTGGTTCAATTCACCAGAGAAATGGTGGGGATGGCGGATGCAGTGGTATGGCTTGCCGCGCCTTATCCTTCAGCTGGAGATTTCCTATATGGATGGCACCTCCTCGAGGATCATTTCTGACGAGACCTGGCGGTCCTCCCTGGGACCGGTTACATTCAGTTGTATTTATGATGGTGAGGATTATGATGCCAGACTGGAACCGCCAGGATGGGATATGCAGGGATTCAATGACAGCCACTGGGAACCTGCCAACATAGTGCCGTCACCCGGAGGGATGCTGTTATCCAATACCGTTCAGCCGGAGATTTCCACTGAAACCATCCATCCGCTTGCCGTTGCGGAACCGAAACCAGGAGTATATGTTTTCGATATGGGTCGTAATTTCTCGGGATGGGCCCGTATCCAAACCCGGGGACCGGCAGGAACAAAGATTAAATTAAGGTTTGCAGAATCGGTGATGCCTGATGGTACACTCAACCGGAACTCCCTGGGACCAACGCGAACAGAAGATGATTTCATTCTCAAAGGGAGTGGGATCGAAACCTATGAACCACATTTCACATTTCATGGTTTTCAGTACGTTGAAGTAACCGGTTATCCAGGCATTCCAACACTCAATGATCTGGAAGGAAAATTTATTCATAACGGGGTCACACCGGGAGGATTCTTTGAGTGTGGAAACGATATCATAAACCGGATTCATTTCTGTACAGTTCAGTCACAGCGCTGCAACCTTCAAATGGGTGTTCCCACAGACTGTCCCCAACGGGCGGAACGTCAGGGCTGGGGTGCCGATGGCTGGCTGTCGGCCCAGGAAGCGATGCTTAATTTCGATATGCCCCGATTCTATGATAAGTGGGCCTGGGATTTTCATGATACCCAGTTGCCTTCAGGCCTTGTAGGTATGATTGCTCCCCGATCAGGAGTCGAAGAAGACCTGATCTGGAGTGCCGCCTATATTCTGGTCCCCTGGTATCAATATTTGCAGTACGGTGATCTGCGAATCCTCAGGGATCACTATTCATCGCTTGTACATTACATGGAATATCTTGCAGACCAGGGAGAAAAGGATGTGGCACCCCGGTTAATCACTGCCCCATTCCTGGATTTCCCGCGTAAAAAACCTTTGAATCCAGGCTACCTTCAGACAGGGGTGTGGGGAGATCACCTCTCTCTTGCCGAAGGTTTCAAGGGAAACCGGAATCTTCCGCTCTCAATTAATACTGCGTTCTATTATTATGATGCATCCATAATGGCCAAAATAGCAGGAGTACTAGGTCATAAGGAGGACTTCAGGAAATTCAGTGAAACAGCCGGTCACATTAAGGAAGCTTTTAACAATCGGTTCTTTAATGCGACGGCTAACAGTTACGACAACGGGACCCAGGCACCGCAGGCCTATGCACTTTGCCTCGGGCTTGTACCCGAAGGGCATGAAGAAGGGGTGCTGAAAACCCTGCTTGACGACATGAGCGAAAAACATGACGGCCACCTGACTACCGGGTACCCGGGAACAAAATCACTGATCGATGCACTTGCCGGTCAAGGGAGATCGGATGTGGTCTGGCAACTAACACAACTTGACGGATTTCCGGGCTGGAGTGACCTGCTGAGGGGACGTACAACAGTCCCTGAGGGTTGGAGCGGCGGGTCGTTCAACCATATCGTACTTACGGCCACCATCGATTCATGGTTTTACACCGGTCTTGCAGGAATACAAATTGATGAGGCCTATCCGGCATACGAAAATATCGTCATTAAACCTTACATACCCAAAGATCTCGACTGGGTTTCGGCAGGGATCAATACCATCCGGGGTCAGGTATTATCGGCATGGCGTGTGAAAAATAACATCCTTACCCTGGAGGTCACCATTCCGGCAAATACCAAAGCTTCCGTTAAGGTGCCTTTTGGAAATAATCTGGAAGTGAAAGTAAACGGACAACCTGCAGATAAGGCAAAAGGAGTTGTTTCCTCTGGAATGCAGGGAAAAGATTCCGTTTTCCGGATCGGTTCAGGCCATTATTCGTTTACATTGCCATACCTGAGATAACCCTTGAAGGAGAACTAATCAGATTTAATAAGGACATTTTTTCAACAATTAAACAAGCAGAAATAAATGCGACTCAGAACCATAAATTTAATTGCTTTAATTTTATTTAGCCTGGGATTATCTGCCCAGGAAAATAAATTTGCCGGCAAAGAGCTGACAGTGAAAGATGTGGATGGAAACCTGTATCATTCCGTCACCATTGGAACCCAGGTCTGGATGTCCGAAAATCTAAAATCCACCAAATATAATGATGGTACACCAATTCCATTGGTTATCGATCCTAAAGAGTGGAATTCCCTTTATACCCCTGGTTATTGCTGGTTTAATAACGATGAATCTACCTACCGGCATAAATTTGGTGCAATATATAACTGGTATACAATAAGTACAGGCAAATTATGCCCGGAAGGGTGGCACGTCCCGGCCGATTCGGAATTCGGGAAAATAACCACCTTAATGGGTATCGCCCAAAGATCAAACTCGATTGATCCGGGCGGAAAAGCGGAAGACGATGGAACGGCACAGTGGCTCAATCCTGACGGGACATTTAATAAAAGCGGCTTCGTGTCACTTTCAGGAGGCTCCCGTAATTACGATGGTTCATTCAGTAAACCGGGAAGTTTTTGTCACTGGTGGGCCTCGGCCGAGTGGAATCAGTGCAGTGTCTGGGGCCGTTTCCTCGGATACGGTCACGGTGCAGTAAACAGCTATGTGGCCATGCGGGATGGTCATTCTGTTCGTTGCATGAAAAATCCGTGAATTTCAATCCTGAAAGATTTAAATTTACGGCTTATCAAACAAAATCTGAAAATCGTTGTTATTACTAAAAAATCTTAAGACGACATGGACGGTTACGAAGATAAAAGAAGAGACTTTTTGCGCAAATTGGGATTCACTCTCGGTGCAACTTTGACTGCATCCTCCGTGATTTCGGCAAATATTGTGGAATCAAATCTGGATATGAACATTACTCCCGATCAAAAGGAGTTTATGACCCATTACGGGAAATGGATGGATGAGTTTATCGAAGTTATTAAAATACAAAAGGTTGATCCTGAAAATATCGAGAATAATAAAAATCTTGTTATGCTTTCTGAACGTGCTAAGAAATGGCAAACCAGGCTGCATGATTATATGAAGGATGATAAGTTTGCCAGATATTACATGACCGCTTCCGAAAGGATGACTATGGAGATTTAGTGTTCTCAAAAAACATTTAAATCATAAAAAAATAGAATTGGCCGATTGCGACAAAGGCAAGAAGGCACTAATGTTCACAAGGAAATGTATATCTTTACCCTTAGTTAATCTTTACAACTTAGTGACGGAAAATTAATTGGGTTAATAAGATAAATCCCATACCAAATATTTCTGACTTCAACATGGATTTTACGATCAGCGAGTATGAATTTGGCCAACGACCTTCAGTTACGCTCCCTTCTCCCGAGTTTTTGAAACTTGTAACTGAGGAAGGAATACGGAAACTAGTGAGCGATCATTATGATTTATTGGCTAAGAGTGACGTAAACCATCTTTTCCCCCGTATTGAAGAAGCATTAGATAAGGCGAAACAACGTTCCTCCGACTTTTTTATTCAGATTTGCGGAGGACAACCCTATTACAACAAGAGTCGGGGAAAACCCATGCTTGCAGCACGGCATACCCCTTTTGCCATCAATCAGCACGCCCGTGTTATTTGGCTGCAATGTTACATCGAGGTACTTTCCAAACTGGAGCTTCCTGAGCAGGTTATTGAGTCTTTTTGGAATTATCTGAATACCTTTTCATTCTGGATGGTGAATACAAAATAGGATTAGATATCTTTGCAAATCATAACCTTTCGTTTAAAAGTAAGGCTTGGTAGCAAACGACAATCTTTAACCCTTATTATACTCACAGTCATGAATCATGTTAAAACCGCGTTGGGATTATTCCTTTTAGCATTGTGGTGCAGTACTGAACTATCAGCCTTTAACCCCCCGGCCAAACCGGCCAAAACTCCAATACTCGCTAAAGCTCAGGTATTTACTACAGCAAAAGATACCAAATTGCGATTGTCCCAAACTTCAGATGCCGTTTTTGAAAATTTTGGTCAGCCCTTCGAAACACAGGTTTGTATCTTTGTCGATCCTTCTCGGACGTTTCAAATTATGACTGGTATTGGCGGGGCTTTAACCGACGCTGCGGCAGAAGTCTTTGCTAAATTACCGGAGGCATCGCAAAAAGAACTCCTTACTGCTTACTACGATACAAAGACAGGAATCGGGTACAAATTTGCCCGGACCAATATTGCAAGTTGCGATTTCTCTAGTGATTCATATGGATATGTTGCAGAAAACGATACTACGCTGAAAACTTTCAACATTTCTCATGATCAAAAATTCCGCATACCTCTGATCAGGAATGCGATTGCGGCTGCAGGGGGAAGTTTGCCACTTTTTGCCAGTCCGTGGAGTCCTCCGGCCTGGATGAAGGATAACACTAGTCTGATCCACGGCGGTAAATTACTCCGTCAGTGCAGTCAGGCATGGGCAAATCACTATGTGAAATTTATCAAAGCTTATGAAGCACAGGGGATTCCCATCTGGGGACTTTCGGTTCAAAATGAACCAATGGCCAACCAGAAATGGGAATCGTGCATTTTTACAGCCACTGAAGAGCGCGATTTTATAAAGAACTACCTGGGGCCTACCCTACATAAAAATGGATTCAGCACCAAAAAGCTGATTGCCTGGGATCATAACCGGGACCTGGTCTTCCAAAGAGCCAGCACCTTATTGGACGATCCTGAAGCAGCAAAATACATCTGGGGAATCGGGTTTCACTGGTACGAAACCTGGACCGGCAGTGCCATGCAATTCGAAAATTTGAAACGGGTGAAAGAGGCTTACCCCAGCAAAAACCTGATTTTTACGGAAGGGTGTGTGGAGAAATTCAGTATGGAACATGTCAATGACTGGTCACTCGGAGAGAAATACGGATATTCGATGGTTAATGATTTTAACTGCGGCACCGTTGCCTGGACCGACTGGAATATTTTGCTGGATGAGAACGGAGGTCCCAACCATGTCGGCAATTTCTGCTTTGCACCAGTTCACGCAGATACCCAAACCGGGAAGCTGATTTATACCAACAGCTATTATTACATCGGCCATTTTTCAAAATTCATTCAGCCCGGCGCCAAACGGATCAGTTGCTCCACCAACCGGGATAAACTGCAGGCCACAGCCTTTATCAATCCTGATGGAAAGATTGTCGTTGTTGTTCTGAACACTTCGGACGACAAATTACCTTTCAGCCTTTCTATTTCAGGTAAGGCGGCCCCGATTGTCAGTCTCCCGCATTCCATAATTACGATAGTTATCTAATTCTGTCAATGATGAACTCAAAATTTAAAATCTTCGCATTAAATGCTTTGTGCGGAATGGTTTGCATTGCTCCGACTTCATCGAAAGGACAGACCAATAACTGTTTTCCTGTTCAGACCAGGATTGAGAATGGGACCATTGAAGGACTTTACGATACGAAAACCTCACTGCAATTATATCTTGGAATCCCTTTTGCCCAGCCACCGGTAGGTGAACTCAGGTGGAAAGCGCCACAACCTGCTGAAAACTGGAATGGGGTGAAAGAGACCAAAAAATTCGGACCCCGGGCAGTCCAGGGAATCGTTTTTGGAGATATGAATGCCCGTTCAAACGGGATAAACGAAGACTGTCTCTATCTGAATGTCTGGACGCCTGCAAAGCGAAACACTTCGGGTTTGCCGGTACTGGTCTATTTTTATGGCGGTGGCTTTGTGGCCGGCGATGGCTCAGAACCACGATATGATGGGGCCAGCATGGCCAAAAAAGGGATCGTGGCTGTCACTGTTAATTACAGGCTGAACATTTTTGGTTTTCTGGCACTCCCCGAACTGAGTGCTGAAGCACCATACAAAGCCTCTGGTAATTATGGTCTTCTCGATCAGACTGCCGCCCTCACCTGGGTCAGTAAAAACATTGCCGCATTCGGCGGAGATCCCAAAAAGGTAACAATTGCCGGTGAATCGGCTGGATCGATAGCCGTCAGTTCTCTGATGGCCTCTCCCCTTTCGAAAGGATTTATCGCCGGTGCGATCGGAGAAAGCGGTGCAGCAATCAATCCCACCATGGCTCCGGTACCCTTAGCAGAGGCAGAGAAGCAGGGAGTTGACTTTATTACCAAAGCCGGTAATTATACGCTGAAACAATTGCGAGCAATGAGTACACGCGAAATATTCGAGCTTTACAGCGAATCAAAACGTTTCGGATTTCCGACTGTCATTGATGGCTATTTCTTCCCAAAATCTCTTCCAGAAATTTTCAGGGCTCATGAGCAGGCACAAATCCCCGTTTTAGTTGGATGGAATTCGGCAGAGATTCCCGGAATGGCCTTTATGTATGGGAAACCCTATACTGAAGAGAATTTCGTGAACCGGGTAAAGGAGACCTATCCCAATGATTTTGTGGAAGTTCTCCGGATTTATTCACACAGTTCTGAGAAAGAAGTTGAACTATCGGCTACTGCCTTAGCTTCTGACCGGTTTATTGCCTATAGTACCTGGAAGTGGTTTGACCTGCAACGCAAAAACAGCGCACAGCCGGTTTACCGGTATTTGTTCAGCAAGTTGAGGCCACCACTGGTAGATCAAAGTCTGGCATCCGGGTTAGCAGGTGGGACTCTTAAAAAAGAGAATAACCAGCCTAAGATGCCCGAGCCGATAGGTGCACCACATGCCTGTGAAATAGAATACTGCATGGGAAACCTGGGATTGATCAAGGAGTACGCCTGGACGGCCGCGGATTACAAGGTTTCGGAGACAATGCTGAGCTTCTTTGCCAACTTTGTTAAAACAGGGAATCCTAATGATACTGGACTTCCCGAATGGCCCAGCGCATCATCAGATGATCCGAACCCTCCAGTGATGATTCTAAATGTTGAATCGAAATCAGTTAAGGCCGATAATGATGCGTGCTATTTGTTGCATGACCGGTTTTATACGAACAATTAGTCCCTATGCTTGTAAGTGAGTTTTGGCTAGATTAGCATAACACAGAAGAAACTGTTTAGAAATTTCCCGCATAGAAAATCTGTTGGTAGAAATGAGATTTTACGACCTTTGGTTCCTTCTGGTACCTAAAACAAAATTTAAACAGATTCTAAATCCAAAGTCAACTTTTACGTATCTCAATCCTTCATTATTGGCATAAAACCCCCGGCTTTGCTGTTACCTGCAAATGACTAAATTTGTCATTCGATTCTAACCACACTGATTGTGAATGACTGAAAAGGACCAGATGGATAGCTTTCTTTTTGAGGAGTTTAAAAATGGCAACTCCCGGGCTTTTGATAAGATCTTCAATGATCATTATCAGAACCTCTGTCGTTTGGCCCATTCCATTGTTCATGATGAAGACAATGCCCATAGTCTGGTTCAGCAGGTGTTTATTAATTTATGGGAATCCCGGGAATCACTGGACCATGTTGAAAGGCTGGCTCCTTATTTTACGGTTATGGTTCGAAATCAGTGTCTTAATTTCATTAAACGGGAAAAAAAGAACACAAAATTGTCAGATATCCCAGTCAATTCCTACAGTGAGAACACGACCGAGAAACAAATAGATACCATCGATTTCGAAGAACAACTGATGATTGCACTCGCAGCACTCCCCGAAAGATGCAAGATGGCTTTTGAATACAGCCGGTTCGAAAATCTAACCAACAAAGAGATCGCCCAAAAGATGGAAATTTCGGTTAAGGGTGTTGAGGCGCTGATTGGTAGATCATTAAAATCTTTGCGTGTTTCACTGCTCGAATATCTGCCTGCCATCAGGAGGAGAAAAATCAAGGATACCATCCTATTCTTGCTGTATAAGAATGGAATAAAAAGAATTATAAATGGCTTATAATTCTTTGCGTTCCTTGCGAATATCGTTGCGTCGCTTGCGGTAATAAAAGGCTAAACCGCAAAGTTCGCAAAGGAGGCGCAATGTACGCAAGCTCCATATATTACTTCTTCTCAATAATTTGTACACATTGTTTGGAGTGGATCTGAAGCTATATGCCCAAAAAAATAGATTTTTCAATTTTCCCGATCTTGTGATGTAGGGTTGTACCCCCTTACAATTGTCTTTACTGCGAGACTAAACAACAAATAAACTTCATCCAATAATCCATTACAATGTTGAAATTCAATTTTCAGGCAATTATTCTGCTTCTGGTTTTAATGATCCTGGGAGCTAATGCATCTGTGCAGGCCTCGGTTCAATCCTTTAAAAAAGAGAACAATGGTGTTACTTTTCTGCTCAACAAGGGGGCAATGAAAATTAAAATTTGCAAGGACAATATTGTTGAGGTGCAATATACAATTCTCGATGCACTGCCGTTGAAAAAATCGCTGGTCATTAATAATCCGTGGAAGTCAGCTCCCGATTTTAAAGTCATTGAAACAAATGAGGAAATAACACTTTCAACCGCTAAATTGAAGGTTATCGTTTCTAAAAGCAATAATTCAATACGTTATACTGATCTGAATGACAAGGTGATCCTTTCCGAAGATCAGGACACGGGTAAAAATATGTTTCCGGCCACCATTGCAGGGATTAACACCTATAATTGCGGGACACAATTTATTTCTCCGGCCGACGAAGCTCTTTTCGGCCTGGGATGTCATCCGGAGGACACCCTTTCAATTAACTATAAAGGGAGGAACCAGGATCTGGCTATCAAATACATGACCGGGGCAATTCCTGTTCTTGTGTCAAACAAAGGGTATGGTTTGATCTGGGATAATTATTCCGCCTCGAACTTTTACGGTGCAGAAAACTCCAATACACGTTACAAATATGTATCCGAAAGCGGGAAGATGGTAGATTACTATTTTATCTATGGTCCCGGTCTGGATCAGGTTATTGCCGGATACCGTAACGCCACAGGGGCTGCCCCGATGTTTGCAAAATGGGCATTCGGATTATTTCAGTCTGAAGACCGGTATAAAAGTCAGGCAGAGGTTTTGTCAGTAAAAGATAAATACCGAAGTGGAAAAATCCCGGTTGACTGCATCGTTCAGGATTGGTTTTACTGGGAACCCAATGTGATCGGTTCGCATGTGATGTGGCCGGAACGGTATCCCAACCCAAAGCAAATGGTGGATGAGTTGCATAAGGCCAATATCCATGCGATGATCTCCATCTGGCCGGTCTTTGCCAAAGGGACACCTGCCTATAAAGCCATGGAGAAAGCTGGTTGCTTAACCGACATCACCTGGGACAATGTGATGACCCATACTTTTGATAATTACTATGATGCACACAGCCCAAAGGCAAGAGACCTCTACTGGAAACAGGCAAAAGACAGTTTAATAGGCCGTTACGGCTGGGACGCCTGGTGGGTTGACCAATGCGAACCCGACAACGGAGCCTTGCTTGATCTTAGAAGACAGAGTAATTTTGCCACTGGAAAGGGGATTGATTATTTCAATACCTATTCGCTGATGCATTCCGAAGGTTTATATAAACACTGGAGAACCGATATCAAGGGGAAGCGGGCATTTTTCCTGATCCGTCAGTCGTTTGCAGGTGCCCAGCGAAATGCCGCAACCTTGTGGTCTTCGGATATAACCTGTACCTGGCGGGCGTTTAAAAGCCAGGTTCCCCAGGGAATCAATGCCTGCGCGTCCGGTATTCCCTATTGGACATCAGATATCGGAGGGTACCACCTGAACTGGACTGCCCCTGACTGGAAAACCCCGGTTCAAAAAGAGCTCTTCACCCGCTGGTTTCAATTCGGAACCTTTTGCCCGGTTTTCAGAATTCACGGGAAAGGTGAACGGGCCCTGTTTTCAGATAACTGGGACGCAAAGACCAAGGCTATCCTGCTGAATTATGATAATTTACGCTACCGTTTACTCCCTTATATTTATTCACTTTCGTGGAAGGTCACCCATGAAGGATATACAATGATGCGGTCGCTCGCCTTTGACTTCAAAAATGATGAAAAGGTAAATTCCATTCCCGATCAATATATGTTTGGGTCAGCTTTCCTGGTCAATCCGGTAACAGAGCGTATGTATAGTCTGACGGTCAATATTCCGGCTGAAAAAACCCGTAAGGTCTATCTTCCAAAATCGACGGCATGGGTTGATTTCTGGACCGGTCAAACTGTTGAAGGGGGACAAACTGTTGAAACTCTGGCGCCGATAGAGACAATTCCGCTTTATATCAGGGCCGGCTCAATCGTTCCAATGGGAGGTTTTCTGCAATATGCCACCGAAAAGCCTTCCGACGTGATCGAATTGCGTATCTATCCCGGGGCTGACGGTGAATTTGTTCTTTATGAAGATGAGAATGATAATTATAACTATGAACAGGGAAAATATGCTACGATACGGTTCAAGTGGAGCGATAAAACCAAAACCCTGGATATTTCGGATCAGAATGGGTCATTTGCCGGCATGCTGAAGGAAAGAAAATTCAATGTTGTTCTGGTTAAACCGGGAAACGGAACAGGTGTCGGTATATCTGCAACTATGGATAAAACAGTTCAATACACCGGAAAGTGGATTCAGACTAAACTTTAAAAAAATAGGGTTTATTGGTTATTCAGATATTTTTTAACCTTCAATGTAGGGTAATGACTGTTTCCAATTGTCATCATTTCGAAACTAATTAACAATGAATCTTACTAAAGACGAAATTTACAGTCTGATTGCAAAATCATTCTCTGGTGAATTAACAGGGGAAGAGTTAGCGCAGTTAAATACCTGGAAGAGTTCTGACAAGTCAAATGTTTCAGAATACGATGATTATCTGGACATTTGGGAACATTCCAACCGGTTGGCAATGCCCTCACCGATTGATCTTCCGGCCTCACTGAATACGACCCGCAAAAATGCTGGAATCGACAATGTGCAGATCAGATGGGTGACGATGTTTGTGCGCGTTGCTGCAGTTTTGATCCTGGCACTTCTTTTCTCATCAATTTATAACCTGTTTATCGCCCCAAAATCAGGACAAAAAACAGAGGCGCTCACCTATCAGCAGGTAAAAGCTAGTTTCGGGATGCAATCGCGCGTTGAACTGGCTGACGGTTCGGTCGTGTACCTCAATTCCGGCAGTACCCTGAGATTCCCCACCTCCTTCAACAACATGAAAACCAGAAAGGTAGAACTTACAGGTGAAGGTCATTTCTCGGTTACGAAAAACAGCAGCCAACCTTTTATTGTCGATATCCACAAAATACAGATCAGGGTGGTAGGAACCACCTTCGATGTAGATGCTTATCCCAATAATTCTGATTTTACCATTGCGCTGGTTGAAGGGAGCATCAAATTGCAGCAGGATTCAGGAAATGAGGTAAAAGAGCTTTTAGAGATGAGGCCAAACCAGGTGGCAACTTACAGACAATCCGAAAATACGCTGAGTTGCAAAACAGAAAATGATCTAACCAAATTTACCGCATGGACCGAGGGGAAGATCGTGTTCTCAAATGATCCGGTAAATGTTGTAACCCGAAAGCTCGGCAATTGGTATAATGTTGATATCGTGGCTGCTGACACCAAACTAAATAAATATCGTTTTACCGGAACATTTATTGACGAACCTCTTGAACAGGTTTTAAACATTCTCAACCTAACCTCAAAAATGGAATACAAAGTGATTCCGGCACAGAAACTGGCAGACAACTCCTATTCAAAGCGAAAGATTATTTTAAAATCAAAATAAACATCTGGTAAACCTTTAAATCTGCGTGCCTATGGCGTAACATTTTTAATAAAAAAACAGGAAAGTGTTGGAAGCACTCCCCTGTTTAAATTTCCGTAATGTCTGAAAT
>Ga0209697_10006079_pt1 | contig 14756 bp, 17 predicted proteins | sample AliMusrvi5mmetaG_FD_184115 | JGI IMG/M metagenome (GOLD analysis project Ga0209697, IMG submission 184115) | Freshwater lake bacterial and archeal communities from Alinen Mustajarvi, Finland, to study Microbial Dark Matter (Phase II) - Alinen... | ecosystem: Environmental > Aquatic > Freshwater...
CAATAAAAATATCCGGCTTTGCTTTTTTTGCCTCTTTTTCAGAAATAATGGGAATCTTTGATCCTGGAGAAAATCGCCCCCATTTGTCACTATTAATTTCAGCAATAAACATGATCTCTTTGGATGAAAACTGACAAAACTGTAATAAAACGTTCCCCTTAGTAGAGGCGCCATAAACTGCTACTTTTAGCCCTTGAGCAGATAAACCACGTACCATTTTGAAAAATAATTCTTTGTGCTCAAAGGCCCTTTTAGTGAAGTTTTGAAATGGAGCCAAGGTATCGAGTCTTAATTTTTTTTCATTTTCAAGTAGTTGATTGATTCCTGCCTTTGCTTCTACTAAAGAGGATTCTTTTTTTGCTAAAATTAGGCTTAAGCTACCTCCGTTGACTTGATTTAGGCGGCAATCCACAATTTTAAATCCTACCATTTCGGTCAATTTCTTTATCTGTTTCAAACCATAGTACGCCACGTGTTCATGACAAATTGCGTCATAAGCTCCATTTTTAAGCATACACGGCAGGTAGCCTTGTTCTAACAAGAACAGCCCATCATCACAAAGCACATCTTTAATGTCTGAAAAAAATCTGACAGGGTCATGGCAGTCATAAAAAACCGCAAAAGCACTTATAACCTTAACTTTTTTATTGCCCAAAGAAGCCTTTAAAGATTCTTTGGAAAAAAACTCTGAAATGGTGATAATTTCTTTGTGATAATACTTTTTAAACTTACCGGCCAGAGGATCAACTCCAATCAAATTTAATTTCTGACCGCAAAAGAAACCTAAAAAAGTGCCGTCATTGCTTCCTATGTCCACAATCGTATCTGTTGGTTTTAGTTGAACGAATCTGTTCAAATTTTCCGCCAAGTCCTGTAAGTGTCTTTGCATGGTTCCATTAAGGCCCGAACGATACCCGTAACTTTCGCCAAACAAAATATCAGGATTAAACGAGTGTCTTAGCTGTACCAATCCACAAGCTTTTCTTTTATCACCAAAACACTTTACAAGTTCTAACGGACCACGCGGGACAAATTCAGTTGACGTTTTTGGAAAAACACCGGTTAGGGCCATGTTCCCCAGATTACAAACTGGCTCAAGATGGGAGTTGCCACATAGACGACATTGTTCTATACGCTGGGTGATCACGATATTTTTCCTTGACCTGCAAGGGCCAAGGTTTCTTTGGAGTATTGAAAAAACTTTCTTAACAAATGTCCGCTGCCATGACCCGTTGGTCTCTGCCCACAGATAGCGGGGAGTTCTAAAATTTTAGCCTTATTCTTCTGTAGATAATACAACAAACGTATGCCGTAATCACCAAATCCATAAAAAATATTGTTCTCTAAAACTTTATTAAGCGCCTCGCGATTAATTATAAAATATCCAAAGAGGTGATCTGTCATTTTACTACCTGTCATGTGGCGGATAACCCAATTGAATACTCTGCTGCACACACCTCGCCAAGCAGGAGACATTTTTCCACCTTTAAGGAACCTCGACGCGGAAACGCAGTCGTATCCGCTTGCTAAACCCACCATCTTTCTTAAATCTCTTGGGTCATGATTAAAATCGGAATCCATTATGACAATGACCTTGGATTGAGAATAGGTAATACCTTGAAGAATAGCTGGCGCATAGCCGTGATCTTTTGTACGGACAAACACTTGCACCGCGGGCAGCCTCGCCTCTGCTACGACTTGGGCCGTCCCGTCAGGACTTTGGTCATCCATGACAAGTATTTCATACCGATACTCCTTAAGCTCATTAACAATAGCATTAATAAGGGGAAGGATATTTTCTCGTTCGTTATACGTGGGCAAGATTACACTGACTTGAGGTGTCATCGTATTTTGCGAATTTCTTTTAAATGCTCGCAGATATATTTGATTTGCTTCTTCTCAAGAGAAGGGAAAGACGGCAAGATTAAAACTTCTTTTGATATTCGTTGTGCAACAGGTAATACCGGGGCCTGATAAAAGGGCATCGTGCTTGCAGGGTAAAATCCGGTCCTGGTTTCAATGCCTTGCTTTAAAAGATATTCGATGACCTTTTCTCTGGGACAGCCAAACACTTTAGCATCAAGCCTAATGCCCGTGGCCCACACCACAGGGCTGATCTCTTTGTTAAAAATCTGAAACAGAATACCTTTTTGATTTTCCAAATAATACCGATAGAGAGCGTGGATTCTTTTTTTTGCTTCGATGATTTTATTTAACTTCTTAAGTTGGGCAATCCCTATAGCTGCTTGTATGTTGGTCAGCCTAAAATTGTGGCCTATGCTTTCGTGCCAGTAATGTCTTTTGGGAGACATTCCATGGTTGCGAATAATTCTCATCTTGTCCTGCAATTTCTTATCAGCGGTCAACACGCAGCCTCCTTCGCCCATCGCAATGGTCTTGGTTGCTTGAAAACTAAAACAGCCGATGCTTCCCAGTGTCCCTGCTAGTTGTTTGCGATAGAGCGAAAAAACTGATTCTGCCGCGTCTTCTATCACATACAGCTTATGCCTTTTCGCTAACTTGTTAATTAATGACATGTCGCATACATTTCCATAGGGATGGACGACGATGATGGCTTTTGTTTGTGTTGAGATTTTTTGTCTTATACAATCAACATCCATACACCAGGTTTGGGGGTCTATATCCGCGTATACGACCTTGGCCCCTAGGCTTAAAACCATGTTGGCGGCTGCCATAAAAGCAAACCCGGAGACAATGACCTCGTCTTTGGGCTTAATGTCTATAGCCAAAAGAGACAGTAGAAGAGCGCTGGTCCCATTGCTCGTGGTAATACAAAACTCTTTATTATGAAGCTTAGAAAATTCCTTTTCAAAACCTTTCACATAAGGACCATCGGAAATCCAAGTCGATAAAAGAGCGTCTTTAACCAAACGCTGTTCCAGTTTTCCCAAAAAAGGTTTAGCCCAAGGAATTTTAATGCGCGTGGGGCTCATAGATTCCGACACAATAGCGTTCTGTAATCTTTTTATATTGATAACCATGCTGGTCCATCAGTTTGGAGAATTCTAAATGGGTAAACCAGGTAACCGGAACATAATAATCTGTGGCGCATAAATAATTAACGACTTTCTGGTAAAAAGAGTTTTCCTCGCGCGTCTGCGGCAAAACATCCTCTACAATCACCACGCGTCTGGCTATCTTTTTAAAATATTCTAGCAGTTCATGGACGGAAGTCTTGCGAAATTGAGACAAAGAAATAATCATTGCCAGGACATCTGTGCACGGAATATCGTTAGGCATGGCCTCGTGAAGATTACAACAGACGTAGCTAATGTTTCTTTCTTGGAGTATTTTACAGAATTGAGGACTGCTCTCTATTGCTGTGTACGTGCAATTCTTTGAAAGGAATTTCTTAAAATCTCCCGCAGCGGAACACACATCAATGACGCTTTGATTAGGAGGGATATAACGAGCAGCGATTTTATAACGAAGATTATACGCGAACCCTAATTTAATAAACGAACAAAAATCATAGACCTGTTTACTACGATAGTGCAGCCCTTTAAGTGAAATCATGATTTTAGTTTAAACTGACTCTTAACAGAAGGACGTGTGAAGAAATAGATAAATATCCCCCAAAAAATAATGTCTAGGGCGCAGTGGGCCACAGAAGAAACCATCGCCAAGGAAGAGAATTTTATCGTGGGCAATCCTAAAAGTGACAAAAGAATCCCGTAATGTTTATCCAAATAAGCTGTGTGAATTTTAAAAGCTTCATAAGGATGTTTCCAATAAATGGTCGCCGTTGTAAAACATCCCAGAACTATTCCCATTTTTCTAGCTATGTCCTTTTGAGCCAGAAGACCTGTTCCAATAAGAATGCCTACGATCCTCTGGAACCAAGAAAACGCATATCTAGCTTCAATCAACCATGGCGGCAAGTAACTATAATAAAGTACATAGATCTGAACATCGTCCACCAATTTTTGCATATGAATGATGGAGCTTACAATGATCAGAATTCCAAAAATAGTAACGCCTTTGGACCTGGGAGGATATTTGTTCATAGGGTTATCTTAGAAGAAATATACCTTTAGCCGTGCGGGCTCTAGTTTAATGTCCTAAATTGTGTAACGGATTGTTGTGGAAGAAATCCAAGAATACTGGTCCCGCCACCAAAATCGCTACTACTGGGAATATACAAAACAATAGAGGGATTAACATTTTAAGGGGAGCTTTAAGGGCCATGGCCTCTCCTCGGCGAAAGCGTGTTTCGCGCATGTCTTCCGAAAGAATATTAAGCGCTTCAGAGACAGAAGTCCCCATGCGATCTGCCTGTATCAAGGTGCGTGAAAATGTGGATAAATCTGGCAACTCATACTTATGGGCCATATCACGTAGCGCATCTCGTCGGGGCTTACCCACATTGATTTCCTGCATCATATTCCTTAATTCTTGGGTCACAACTGACGGTCTGGATTTCTCAACGACATACTTTAAAGCCATCATAAAATCCAATCCCGCATTCACGCAAAGGCCTAAAAGATCAACCGTATCGGGGAGCTCTTTTAAAATAGATTCTTTAATTCTCCTGACGCTGCTCTTAAGATATATTTCAGGAACAATATATCCCCCTGCCATGGCCATCAAAATACTAAAAGGTAAAAAAGCTGGGTCTGGATTTAATTTTATGGCCCCCCAAACAAATACCACCATAAAGATCTGTTTGATAAGAAAGAATTCTTCGACGGAGATTTTCGTTTGACTCAACATCAGGTCTCTAAAAACTCTCTGCCCTAAATTAGATTTGGTAAGGGGCTTGTTAAAAACTGCTATCTTACGTATCCCGCTAAAAAGAATCGTTAGCGGACCTTTTTTCTCTTCTTTAGGAGGATCGAAAACTTGATCCAGCGGTTTATCTAGTTTTAGGGTTGGCCTGATGTCAAACGGAACAAACCCTAGAATAAAAGCAAAAACTGCTAAAAAAGCTAAAAGCAAAGGTAGAATTAACATGTTGACCGCTTTCTTTAAAAGTCCTTAAATCGGCTGATTTTCCAAATAAAAAACGCGCCCAAAATCCACAGCACTGCGCAGACCATCAATAACGTTTTCCCTTCGGGAATTCGAAACATGACATCAAAAAACTTAGGATTAGATGCTGATACCCCAAACACAAAGAATACCGGTAACCCTGTCATAACAATGGCCTGGATTTTTCCTTGAATAGTCAAGGTCTGTAAATTTTGTTCGATTTTCTTACGTTCACGAATGGTTCCCACAATCCGAGAAAAAATGACTGGTAGGTTGCCTCCTGTTTCTCTGGCCAACAAAATCGCCGTGATCATTTGCTGCAACGCTACCGACGGCATACGGCTATATAGCCGGTTTAAGCTTTCTTCCAAAGAGACACCCATTTTATTTTCACCTAAAACAATGCCGAACTCAGCTTTAAGAGGATTGGGCATTTCATCCACAACGGACTCCACCGCCTGCACAAGGGAAAGCCCTCCCCTAAATGAACTCGACATAATCATCAATGCGTCGATAAGTTGATCATTAAACCTTGCTTTTCTTCTGTTAATAAGACTGCCGACATAGGCCCTGGGAACAATAATCCCTATAACTATTCCTGCCACCACTCCCGCTAATCGCAGGACTTCAGGGAAGACAAAATATCCCCCCACTGCTAAAACTATTGGCAAAATAATAGTTAAGTTGTGCGCCCGCTGTATTTCCGTGTCTTGCAAATAAAGATCTGCTTTGGATATAAGCTTTTGGGCCTGCTGCTCATTGACGGCAAGAGCCCCTTGGGCCAAAATCGGGGAGATGGCATAAACAAGTATTCCTATAGAACAAAATATTAAAAACAAAATAACAGTAATCATAAAATTTGCCTTTTATTGTTATTGGTTGCAATAGCTGCCGTTGCTGCACTGTACTTTAATGGCATCTTCACAGTTTAAACAATTAATATCTTCCGGATTGCATTGCGGGCATCCATTGGGACCCATAACTTTCGCGTAATAACAATCCTCATCGTAAAATGGTCCCATGTTGGGATTTCCAGCGGAATCATAATTGATGACGTCCTGCCTGCAAACCGTTGTTCGTCTAGGATTATATTGTCGCCCAAAAGCAAACGAATCTCCAGAAGATTTATATTTTGAGGAAACTCCCCGGATGATGGGATCCTTCATCATAAAAATAGTTGAAATGACGATAACTGACAGAACAATATATTCGATCACGCTAGATCCGAGACATCCCCATCGTAAATTTTTCTTTCTTTGAACCTTGCCTTTGTAATTTAGAGAATTTCGAAACATAATTCTTTCTAATAGGTATCGGTATCAGTAATAGTGTTGTCATACGGGGAAGCTTTCTTAAATCTAGCGTCAGCATCAGAAGCGCTATAAAATTTAATACGCTCATGATACGGCTGAGTGCTCGGCACCATAAAATTCGCGCCACTAGCAGATTTTACCCCACTACTTAACAAATAATCGACAACGCTAAAACACTGCAATGATTCTTTCTGGGTCTGTGCAATTTCCGCGTTTTTTGCATTCTGTGCACATCTAGCCTGGTTTGTGCTTTGACATACTGTAGACCAGTAATTAACCATATAACTATTTCTAGCAACGTTTTGACAACAACTAGTGAAGTAATCTGTTGCTAAACAATCTTTGATGCTAGCATCAGAATAACTCGTTGGAGAAAGGGAACTGCATCCCCCTACATATCCTTGGGGATTTGGAACGGTCATTCTTGGATCAATATCAAGCATAAATGCTCCTTGGTAAAGCTGGGCCTCGCTTGCTGGATTTGTCGGGTCAGTTGGATCAACTTTTAACGCAGGGTCATACGGTTTGTTGTCTGTTAATAACGCTGTTTTTGTATCTTGAGAAATCCCTATCCCTTTTCCAAATGGCATTAGAACGGTTGGAGTGGCGCCGGTACCGTCAGCAATACAATATTTTTGTATAGCGTTTCTAGGCCCATCTCCGGATAATTGAACCTCGTTTAAAACCGTTTTAACGTCTAGAATTTGCTGGGGCGTTTCTCCAGTCCAAGAAATTGGTTGATATCCAGCGCGTTGATTGCCAAAATTAAACCTCCAAATAGTCTGGCCGTTAGCAAAACTGGCTAACCCTCCCGTAGTTTCTTCATCCCACCGAGTGGCCCTGGCCCAAACATCATCATGTCCATATCGATATTCATAACAACTATAGATGTCCCCTCCCATCCACGCATTCTCAGGAGCCAGGCCCCATTCTTGACTTGTATGGATTTCAGGTAAATTTTTGGGCTGTAAAATTTCCATGCGTGCCAAATGCCACATTCCCGTTTGTTTAGTATTGTTGGCCATACGCGTTTTCAAATCTTTCCACCCATAAATGGCGAAGCCGGGCAATCTTTTTATTGAAAGAGTTTGACTAAGGCGAGCCGTCATTAAAGCGTCTGCGGGACCGTCTTTAGCTAGAAAATTTCCAAAATCATTGGCCCCTTCCTGAAATAAAGCTATCGCCGCTTTGGCCTTTGAAAGCAAACCATTTAAGAAATTATATCTTTGGTTTACGGCATCTTTTAAAATAGTGTTCTCTTGAACCCACTGTTGTATTAACGGATAGGTAGTCGCGTCTGTCGGGTAAACCTGTGTGCAAAAACCATTGATACAAGCATTGGTCGTTACCACAGAGTCCTTTACACTAGTACATTCCGCGTCTGTACCGCAAGCCGTTGATGTTTTAGAAGTATCTACAACGTTTAAAGGTAGGGCTGTAAAGAACGCATTTGAGAAGTTTTTCCCTATATGAATAATGTTTTCACACTCTGCCGGCATATTAGGGTAGTGAACTGTCGCCACTCCATTGGTTGTAGTTGTCCAGGTCGAAGGAAAGACTTTCTGGCAAGCATCTAGTTGGGAATCATAAACGGCATTATTTGAAAGGCATTGGGTAATATCCGCTAATGTGCCTGTGCACAAATCCGTTGCGGGATTCCCATAGGACTGTTCAAGCCAGCCTGGTTTTGCCGTTGGATCACTAGGGTATTTTGGATTGCTCAATAAATTGGCCCAATTCGTTAAGTCATTGATCCATTGAATCATGCGTCCTTGATACTGGGGATTACATGTTGCTGCATTCGCAGCGTAGGTATATATTTTATTCCCACTGGCATCCACGGTGGTCACCATTAGGTTCTTGGCAAGAATATCTACAGGATTAGTTGATGTATTGTAATCCACTCCTTTGCAACTGCTATTGCAGGCAGTTTTACAAGCATCGTTTATATCAGGGGAAGGACATCCTGATTGACAAGCCGCCACAGCGTTTGTGCAAGCATCCACTGTACACTGGGGCGCTATATATTGGGAGGCCTGAGAATACCATTGATTTAGTCCGCTCAACAAAGAAGCAGAGCTCAGAGACTGTAGATAATTATTAAATTTAATGAATCTTGATAGTTGATAGACAAAATCGTCTAATCTGTCCTGAGGCCAAAGATTAGGGTCAGATTTTGAGTCAGTACACGCTTTAGTCGTGCCGTCAGTATTATACATGTACTCACATTGAGAATAGGGCCAATGTTTTGGTGGATTTAATGTATCGATTTGTATCTTCATTTTTTTTAAAGAGACCAGCTCATTTTGATACGCAGCGTGGTCCACTGACCCAGAACAATATTGATCTGCCCCTCTCTTCCAGAAAAATCCATTCGAAGAAGATTCATATTCAGCGCAATCATTGGAATTGGCTTTATAATTCTTCATCACATCGCTGGAAGATGCTGATGTATCAATCATCAGAGAATCTAAATTCGCTTCTTTCAAACCTGCTGTGGGAACAAGTGTTCCAAAGGCCCGACCATTACCAAGGGTCGCCATTTGCTGCAGCATCGGGAAAACTACCCCTGTTGCATTTTCTGCTTTATACGCTGGCTCTAAAGAACCATTGGCCGTCCATGAGCATCCTGTTGTGCTCAAACAAGAACTATTATCCAGAATAGCCGCACATGCGCTCGTCGGTCCGCAAACCCCAGAGTCCTTTCCTATTTCATCATCATGCCCCAACCGGAAACGAAATGAATTTTGTTGATCTTCAAAATCTGATATGGCGGGAGGAAGCTCTAAAGAGTCATCATATAATAAATAATACGGGGCCCCATTAAGGGGAGGACAGGTGCTGCCGCTACAACTATTCTTGCATTCAGAAGGCACGTATTGAATTGAAGGAGAGACCCCTGCTCCATAACCCCATCCTATCCCCACATTTGTTTGCACTCCTCCTAAAGGACGGGCTGATATCCCTGTACATTGTGCATCACATTGGGGCGCGCTATTATTCTTAATGCCCGAACAAAAACCTTTTCCGCCGCAACTGCAGGCACCTGAAGCCCCCATGGAACAAGTCCCATTACAAGTGGTTCCTGTGCCACTACAAAAAGTTGCGCCACAAAAAGGAGAAAATCCTAAACCGCTTGGTGCGTCAGACGTTGAGCTATAAGGTTTTGTAATAAGATTATTTAGAGCTTGCCGAAAAGCCTCATAAGCAGCGTTATCCGGAGGGTTAATAAGCTTTAATCGTTCCGTATAAAAAAATGAAAAGCGACCAATGCTGTCATTGGCCGTACCCAAGGATGAAAAACCCCATTTACCATTGCCATCAATATCAAAACGGTCAGGAATATTCACCGAATCCGTGGCTACCTGCTGAATTGTTGAACTAATCCCCATCTCTCGAAATTGGTCAATGACCTGCATGTTTTGCTGTAACTTGTTCCACATGTCGAATTGTTCGGGACGGGTAACCGTGTAATCAATAATTATAGACGCAATCATCCAGGCTATGGCCAAAACGGCAAGAAATGAGGTTGTTCCCCATGTAAGGATCGTAATAACAATAACGATGATAACAACTATAATTTTGACAAAAAGATATGTTGGTTCACAATGCTTCAGGTTTCCCCCATTATATTGTATATCATCTGCCCATGCTTGGTTTTGGAGCAAGTTTTCCTGCATTTGTCTTTCCCCATAACTGGCAAATATTGACCCCATTTGAGAAGCCGCGCTTGTGACTGCCATCCAGGTAGAGGCTTTAGTGTCCGCCACCCGTCCCCAATTAAGCTCAATAGAATAAAAAACAAGGGCCGTGGTAAGAACCATAATCATTATTAAGGCGGTCTGTCCCTTATTCTTATTCAGTATCGAGAGTGTTTTGGGAGATTCTTTCATTTTTAAATAACTCCTCTTTTTAAAAACCTCTTGTAAAAGCATTCAATCTAGGCGTTCTAGGTATATTCGTATCGCTCCCATTAGTCACAACCGCCAAAGAATTTCTTTGTATATACGCTTGTTGAGCATAGTCCATGCCCACCCATTGAAAAACCTTGATCAGTCCATAAATTAAAAGCGCCGTGACCACCATGGCAAAGGTAAATTCTATGGTTGACTGGGCTTTTTTAAATTTATCATGGTTTATCATTTCGCTATATCCTCAAATTTCTGTGTCACGTCTGTAAACCATTTTCGTGTAGTCTTTTCTCCCAACAATGTTCTTATATAAAGAATACGCGTGGAAGGACTGTAACAAGTTTTTGTGAAATTATCCCCCATGCAATCGTCAGAACAGGCCTGTACTGGATTGGGCTCATTGTTCTGATCTTTGAGCGTAGCTGGGACGGAATACCTTCCGTCTTTATGGATGATACAAAATCTCTGCGTATTGTTGCTAAGCTGGAACATTCTTGAAATTAAGTCCACATGGTCTTTACTGCTTATGCTTCTGACAACCTTATGCGTTTCAGGGTTATATAATTTCCCTTCTTTAATTTGTAGGTATGTGTTCGGTCTGACCCAGCTATAAATTCCCATGTCTTGTTTAATGCCGGGAGCAAGGTTGGGTGAAGATTTGATATCATATCCTGCATCAATATCCCCCATCTGACTATCCAAGATAACCACTCCTTCTATGTTGTCATCCTTTGAGGGAGATGTCGTGAATCCTAAACTCGAAGCTATATTCTTAGCCGTCGTGGCGTCATTATTTAATAGCATCTGCGCGACTGACAACAGATGGATTCTGTGATTTAATTGGTCCTGCATATTAAAATTGATTACATAATCCGCTAAACTCCCATTGTTTAACTGATTCATCAATGACGCATGGTCTTTTTGACTAACGGCATAAAGTGTTTGCTCTCTTGTGCTCCCTAAAAAGTCCATTTGAGGATAATTGTGCGAGCTAAAATCAATATTAGATCCAATCCCTTCGACGAACTGCCATTGATACGCGATGCTCTTACAAAGATTGCTCGCCGTCCCAGAACATTTACTTGTTCCCGCGCACCCAATAACATCATCATCACACATACTTTGGTTCTTAGCATATGTCAATCCTGTGGTGTCCCAATCATTGCGTAAAAGATCAAATGTGAAATTCTTACCCGAAGAATTAAAATCAGCAGTGCCATTAACGACTTGACTATAGAATGTCGGATGGCCATTACTCCATTCAGCTTTTTGACGCAGACATCTAATATATTCCGGTCCCGTTGCGTTATTGGCCAGAGAGCCTGTTGCTAAATTAAGAGGTTGATCAATATAATCAGGGGGACAAGCATCTTCAGGATGATAAATGACTCTAAACACATACGAAGCTGTTGTCAGTGGAAAATGCTGTCCATTAACGTAAAGATCCATAATCGGCAGATTATTTTGGACTTCTCCGAAATCTACTGGATATTCTAATCGATTACTAAAAGAAGCCGAACCGCTGGCTACGAAGGGTGTTCGATCAATGGTATCAAATTTATTAAGATCTGGGGATAACCTGTCTTCTATAAAAAACACATTCGCAAAATTATGCGAATTGTTTGGGCTTGTGGGATCCATCGATCCTTCATAGCTCTTTGAAAGAGCTAATTTCATGGCCTTAATTTGATGGCTTTGAACTTGAGCTGTATTCATATGTGAACGCAAAATATTTCCTATTAAAAAAATTAAAATAGCTCCAAAAATGGCAAGTTCAACCATGGCCTGCCCTGAGCAATGTTGAAGGACCCCAGATCCACATCGAAATCGTTTAAAATTCATATTTTTCATAGCTACGAACTCGTGTTAAAAACCAGCGTACCTACCGTTGTTTGATCGGCTTTACTCTCCACCGAGTTTGTCGAATCTACTCTGACCGTCGAATAACTCCCATTATTGTCCGGCACAGTAAACACATAGGTATTTGAACTGCTGTTGGTTGAATAATTAACGAATGAATTAGCCGTGCGAGGATCGTATTGATCTCCAAATTCATCCACGGAAGACTTCCAACGCCCTTGAATACCGCGCTTAACATACATTTGCATGGTTATAAATACCGCCACAATAATGATCATAAGCAAAGAATATTCCAAAAAGCTTTGGCCTTGAGGCCCTCTGCTAAAGATATTCATTATTCCTATTTTTTTGCTATTGACCATGCGTTACCTCTAATTCACATTTGCGCCGCTCGGCGATGGTGTTAGGCTTTCATTCGTAAAACTATTGGTCACCTGTTCCGTGAAATCGCCAGTTTGGGTCGTGATCATCCCAAATCTCTGAGTTAACCCTTGCTCATGTCCCTGCCAGGTATTTGTCGTCGAATTCACTAAAAATCCCTGCTGTGCTTGCATGGTAAAATCTTGGTCAGAATTGGCCTGATTGCCTAGTTGATCCGCTGTGACTTTAACAACGCTTTGAATGCCTCGTTTAAAATCTGTCCCCATGTAAATCAAGGCCATCATAACCACTCCCGTTAACAGAAGATACTCTATAAGCGTTTGACCCTGTTGAGACATTTACTTATTCCCCAACACTTTATCATTCTCGGCCATGAAGGGCGCGAGTTGATTGCTATAAGAAGTCACGTTGCTCTTGGCTTCAGCATGCGCGATAAAAATTCCTTCACTGCCGACCCCTGCCCCCTCAAGTCCTTTATGGCTTGTCTTATTTGAAATCGTATCTGAGGTGGCTTGGGCATAATAGGGTTCATATTGGAGCCCTATGGAGCTGTTTCCCTGTAGTCCCGTAGCCTGCATACAATTAGGATTAGACACGCACTGCTCGCTAACGCTGTTAATCATATAGCTGCGCGCATCACGCATGCGTGCTTGAAAATTACGCTGGATATAAATGCTCATGGCTATAAACGCTCCAATCACCAAAAAAAAGGTAACCAGGTATTCCGCTATTGACGACACTCCTTTTTTGTTGCGCCCATTGATCATCCCTGTGCTCACTTACGGTGTTGTTAAAATAGTTGTCAAATTGGTGGCCAAATTCTCCATCCCGTTTGTAGCAATATTAATCGTATTGGTAAGCCTATTTTGAAATATTGAATTTGGTCCCGTCATGAAAATGACCACGGTAATAACCGCGGTAACTAACAAGATGTACTCTACCGTACTCTGAGCTGATTTTCTTTGATTTTCTTTCATATGATTCCCTGGATTAATGACTCTCTCCGCCTCCCCAGTATTCTTGGTCCTTATTCAATATCACCGATTTTGTTACTGAATTCGTTATTTCATCATTTGTTAATGTGGTTGATTGTACTCCCGCTGAAAAGGTTTGTTTCTCATGACTCTTGACATGTTCGGCAACGATGATATTCGTATTGCCTGGAGAGTATTGGTCTCCGATATCATCAGAAGCGCTTTTTAAGCGTCCCTGCACCCCTCGCTTGATATACACCTGTATCGATATCAAAGCCCCTATAATTACGATGATTAACACCGCGTATTCCAGGGTGCTTTGCCCTTTCCTTTGGTTTAAGTATGTCATCATATCTTTTCTCCTAGAATATTTCGCCTCTACATCTCTTTTTTAAATGCCATTCACAATGCTCTCAGTATTTGTATCACCAACCGTAGTACTGCTATCATACGTCATGTTTTCATATCCGTTTGCTCCACGGACACGGTTAGTAGAAGTGTCGTAGGCTACAGTACGGTTATCTTGTCTCTTGTAACTTGCGGTATTGCGTTGAACATCATAATCGCTTTTTAAATAATAAGGTTCATATTGCACCGATTTCCCTATCCCATTTGTTTGTTCCGCATAATACCGTGCGGCGTCGCGCATACGTGCTTGCAGTGAACGCTGGGCGTAGGTCTGCATGGCAATAACCCCAGCAATGACTAAGGCAATCAACAAAGCATATTCTGCCGTGTTTTGTGCTTTTCTATTCTTAAATAACTGTCGTATCATATGGTCTCCTAAATTCGTCTTTATTGATGCGAATTTGCTAAATAATCCACTCTTCCTAAAATGCCGCTGCTTGTATTGTTATAAATATTGAAGAGCTTTTCACGAAATCCTCCTCTGCCAGATTGCATAAAAAGAACAATAACAGCTATGACCGCGGCAACAAGGACAATATATTCAACGGTGTTTTGTCCTTTATCTTTCATAGGATTCTCTGGATTAATGACTATCTCCGCCTCCCCAGTATTCTTGGTCCTTATTCAATATCACCGATTTTGTTACTGAATTCGTTATTTCATCTTCATTTAACGTTGTCGACTGCACTCCCGCTGAAAAGGTTTGTTTCTCATGACTCTTGACATGTTCGGCAACGATGATATTCGTATTCCCCGGAGAGTACTGATCTCCAATATCATCCGAGGCGCTTTTTAAACGTCCCTGCACCCCTCGCTTGATATACACCTGTATCGATATCAAAGCCCCTATAATTACGATGATTAACACCGCGTATTCCAGGGTGCTTTGCCCTTTCCTTTGGTTTAAGTATGTCATC
>Ga0209697_10006080_pt1 | contig 14755 bp, 12 predicted proteins | sample AliMusrvi5mmetaG_FD_184115 | JGI IMG/M metagenome (GOLD analysis project Ga0209697, IMG submission 184115) | Freshwater lake bacterial and archeal communities from Alinen Mustajarvi, Finland, to study Microbial Dark Matter (Phase II) - Alinen... | ecosystem: Environmental > Aquatic > Freshwater...
GCCAAATCACCTATAGGCGATAAAGGGATACTCTGGATCAACACAGCCACATGAATATTTTTACTAACCCGTATCTTGAACCTAAACGGAGCGATTTAATGAGCAGCCAAGCAAGGGCAATGGCTTTGCGCTCATTCTCGGCAGGCATTCCATGCCTGCCTCCGAGGCAAGCGGTGCGTTTACCCTCGGGGTACAACAAACGCACCGCTTGAAACCGCTCCAAGCCATTTCCCCTGCTTGGCGGGAGACAATGACTGACTAAATAATCGCTCAGTTTAGGTTGAAATAAAATTCTTTTCACAGAGAGTATGAAAAATCTGGCGGCGTGGCATGCAACCATCAAAGGCTGAGAACTCCGCCGTGTTTATCACCGGCGCATCATCGGGCATCGGCAAAGCCTGCGCCCTGCTTCTGGACAGGGCGGGCTTCCCTGTTATCGCAGGCGTGCGGAAGCAGGCCGATGCCGAAGTTTTGCGGCAGGAGGCATCGCAGAGACTGCACACCGTTTTTATAGATGTTGCCGACAGCGCCTCAATCGAGGCCGCTGCCGCCGAGGTGGCGGCTTTGACCCACGGAAGTCTTTTCGGGTTAATTAATAATGCGGGCGCCGCGTTCGGCGGCCCTCTTGAAATATTTTCCCTGCAGGATATCCGCCGGCTGATAGACGTGAATATTGTCGGCGTTCTTGCCGTCACAAAAGCTTTGCTGCCCCTGCTGCGCCAGGGCCGGGGGCGGGTCATCAACATGGGCTCAACCTCCGGGATTCTGGCTCTGCCGTGTCTCAGCGTCTATGCGGCATCCAAGTTTGCGTTAAAAGGTATCTCGGATGCGCTGCGTTTGGAGCTCCGGCCTGTGGGCATTTCGGTGAGCCTGCTTGAAATCGGGAGCGTGGAAACCCCGATCTGGGGAAAGGGGATTGCTTTCTCGGACCAGAGTATGGCTGCAACCGGGCCCGATATTCGCCGGCTCTACGGCCCTCTGGTCGAGTTCAGCAGACTCGTCGCCCTGAAGTCGCCAAGAATTCGGGCGGAGGCAGTTGCCCGGATGGTGTACAAGGCATTGCTGGCAGGAAAGCCGAAAGCCTGTTATACCGTCGGCATTGATGCCTGGCTTTTCAAGCTCCTTGCCTGCCTGCCCAGGAGCATGCGGGACTGGCTGTTTCTGAAATTTGTGCCCCGGTATGGATCTGAATAACCCGGGCTTGTCGCACAGGACAGGCTCCGCATACCAGTAATCTTTTCCACCGGATTTGTGCCAGGGTGTTTCATGACAGCTCCCTGCCTATCGGTAAACCAGAGCGGCATGCCAGCCGTGGTTGCCGGCGCCACTGCCGAAGGCCAGCCGACGGGAATACGCAACATTTTTAATAAGCCGTTGTTATAAAGATAAACGCAGTATTTTTTTATATACTTTAGACGCATATGAAAAAAGATGATTCTAAATCTCGGGCATCAGGCATTCCTCTCAATGAACTTGATAAGATGTTTTACGCCCTTGATTTGCTTGGTCCAGCGGCAATAGTGCGGATTCATTTTGAACTCACCGGCGGTGAGGTGGATATGGACCTGCTGCGGCAGGCCTATGCCGTGGAAATAGAACGACGGCCTGTACTAAATGCCGTCATTGCCGATAGCTCCCCCGGTTCAGGGCTGCAGGTGCGCTGGCTGCCTCGCGAGACTGCCGACCCGCAGCAGGCTGTGCGATTCCATGATTTTTCAGACCTGTCCGCAGGCGCGGCTGAAGCTAAATTCAGAGAAATTCAGTTTGATCCATTTTCCGAGTACAACTGCCGGAAGGACCCCCCTTTTTTTTTGGTGCTCTGTAAATTAACAGACCAAAGGCATATGCTCATAGCTTTCATCCACCATGCTCTTACGGATGCCCATGGATATAGCGTGATTCTGAAAGAGCTGTTTGGCGCATATAATCTTATGGCGGCAGGCCTTGCCCTTGAGGAGGCCGCAAGTCCCGTGGAATGCGAAGCCCCCTTGTCTCTTCTGCCTGAATCGCGAAGAGAGCGTGTTATGAAGTGCCTTGGAGCAGCAGCTTTATTAATCAGGCGATTCATAAACAACAGAGGGCAAATCCCGGTTAAAATTTTTTATGGCAAAAATACATTTGCCGGCACGGCTTTTGCCGTTCAGCGCGCCCTTGTGAAAGAGAAGCGCTCGCGCTATGTTGCGGCAGCGAAACGGGCCGGGGTAATGTTGAATGATTTTCTGCTAACCGGCCATATTGCCGCTATTGACAGATGGAAACGGGAGCGCGGAGAGCCCTGCGGCCTGATAAGTCTTGAAGTGCATAAGGATCTGCGCACGGAAGCAAGCGAGCTGCAGAAGCTGTCAAATAAATTCTCATCTTTCTTTATCTCTACGCAGCCCCGGCACCGGGCAGACTTAAAAATCCTTCTGCAGCATGTGCGCCGTGAAAATGAAAAAGCGCAGCATCATCAGATAGCAGAAAAAATGATCTCTTTCCTGTGGGTGCTGAATGCCCCCCTTGCAGCTACAACACTGAAACAGGTGTTGAATTTTATTTTTAATAATCCCGCGCTGGGAGAGTCACTGCAGGTTTCCAATCTTGGCCGGTTATGGTCGGGGCCTGGCAATAAACCAACCCTGGCGTACCTGGGTGACTCTGAAATTACCGCCTGCTATATGGCTGGCCCTCCCATACCATCCGTGGGGTGCTATACCTCTTTTTTAACGTATAAACAGAGTTTATTTTTTTCATTTAACTGCTTTCATTGGGCAATGTCTGCCGGCGAGGCGAATCAATTTGTTGACATATTTGAAGAAGAACTTGAAAAATTGGCCGGATGCATATAACATCCCCACTGCTTTTTGTGGTTTTTTTCGCTTTCCAGTCTCTGGTAGAGCGAAAGCATAACTGGAAAATTGACGCCTCAGGGCACCTTGAGCAGCAGGGGGCACTGGCTTTGATTTTTTGTTTCATCATCGTCCCGGCCGCCTGCTCTGAAGGAGGCGCAGGACGAAGGTGTATGACCCGGGGCCTGCAGGTACCGGCAGCACCCGACGAGGAATTATATGAACGCAAAGATAAAATTGATCGCCCAGTATCTTCCTGAGACTATAGTAACTAATGAAAGGCTCGTGCGGGAATTTAATGAATGGACGCCTGAAAAGATCGAAAAGAAGACCGGCATCAGGGAACGGCATATTGCCTCCGAGAATGAAACAGCCCTGGATTTGGCGGCAAAAGCTGGTGCCGCCGCTTTGAGCGGGTATGATAAGGATAAAATCAGTTTTTTAATTCTATGCACCCAAAGCCCTGATTATTTTTTGCCCACATCCGCCTGTATTTTACAGGACAGGCTGGGCTTAAGCACTGCGACCGGCGCCTTCGATTTTAACCTGGGATGCTCCGGCTTTATATATGGCTTGGCCATTGCCAAGGGGCTGATAACTGCAGGAATAGCTGAGAATATTCTGCTGGTGACTGCTGAAACGTATAGCAAATATATACATCCCCTGGATAAAACAAATCGCACAATATTTGCCGACGCCGCGGCGGCAACAATCATCGAAAAGTCCGACGCGGTTGGCATTTCCGAATTTGTATTTGGGACTGACGGAAGCGGCTATGAGAATTTAATTGTGAAGAATGGAGCGCTGAGAAATAAGCTGAATCCTGCTCCTGTTGATATAGCCGATGACCAGGGCAATGTACGCAATGAGAATAATATTTTTATGGATGGGACGGAAATTTTTAATTTTACCATAGACGCCGTTCCGAAACTGTTCAACGATGTTTTAAAAAAGAACCATACTACTCTTGATGAGATTGATTACGTTATTTTTCATCAGGCAAATAAATTCATGATCGATTATTTGCGAAAAATTCTAAAGATACCTCAGGAGAAATTCTACTCGAATATGCTGCATACGGGAAACACCGTATCATCAACCATACCACTGGCATTGAAAGATTGCCTGGATAATAATATTTTAAAAACCGGGGACAGGATACTTCTTCTCGGTTTTGGCGTTGGCTATTCATGGGGCGGAACCATAATTCAGCTGTAGGAACGGACTATATGAAGAGAGAAGAGTTTTTCGGGCAGTTGCAGGATGTTTTGGAAATCGAGGATGAGGTATTGTCGGAAGACATAAATCTTAAAAACATGGAAAGTTTTGAATTTGATTCCATGACCGTTATGGCGCTGGTTGCGTTTATCCATGAAAAATTCAGCCTTAAGTTTTCCGCGGTAAAAATTAACAATATTACAACGGTGAGAAGTTTAATGGAGCTAATCGGGCTTGAGCATTTCGAGTAGCGCTCTATAGCCAATTCGCGAATTTTGTATTTTGAAACCGCCCCCTTCTCTTGAAGAGTAAGCAAGCATGCATGACCTCTTAAACCTGAACGGTAAAAATATCATCATTACCGGCGCCTCTTCCGGAATCGGAAGGCAATGTGCTATCACGGCCAGCGGGCTTGGCGCCAACATCGCACTTATCGGCAGAAATGAGCAGCGTCTCTCGGAAACATATGCGCGCCTGGAGCCGGGCAATCATCACATCGCTCGCTGTGATGTAACGGAGTACGAAAAAATGGCGGACCATGTTGCCGCTATTGCCGGCAAGCTCGGTAAAATTGATGGCTTTATTCATTCCGCCGGGATTGAGATGACTAAAATCCTGAAAAGCATGACGCCGCATGACTACGAATCATTGTTTGCCACTAATGTCGTTGCCGGCTTCGAGCTCGCCAAATTAATTTCCCATAAAAAATATTTGCCGCCCTCCGGCGCAAGTTTTATTTATATTTCATCTGTCAGGGGCATCCTGGGCGAGCCGGGCATGGTCGGTTATTGCGCCAGCAAAGGGGCGCTAATTCCGGCTGTTAAAGCTATGGCGCTGGAATTGGCCCCTAAAAAAATCAGGGTCAATTGCCTGGTGCTCGGATTTGTGGAAACAGAAATGGTAAAGAGCTCATTTGAATCTCTTTTGCCTGAGGCGCAGCAGGCCATAGTAAACAAGCATCCTCTCGGTTTGGGCACGCCCGAAGACGTGGCGAGCTGCTGCGCATTTTTATTGTCAGACCTGGCGCGATGGATAACCGGGAGCAGCATTGTCGTTGACGGAGGATACTCGGCAGCCTGATAGAGAATCCTGCCCGATGCCACAAACACATGAAAAGCTGTTTGAAATTCAGCCCATTCCCTTTGTGCTTTTTCCCTCTGGCACAGGCGTTCCTCGTAACTGGCGATCTCCAAAACTGAAACCGTGCGCGACGCCGCATGTCATGCACCGTCTGCCCCCCCTTCATATTCAGCCTGCTTGTAATTGAAAAGTATTAGTACTATAGTTGCGCGGGGCGATCTTTTTTTGGGGTTTTAATTTTTCACGCTGGGCCAGTTATGCAGACATTCACAGCCGTTAAGGATATTTTTGATGAGGTCTATGGCAGCCTGCCGGTGCCGGTTTTTTTGTTTGATGACCAGGCGCATATAGTGAAAGCAAACAGGGCTTTCCTTGAACTGGCAAAGGCTGATGCAGGCATGCTGCCGAAGCTTTCTATCGCGGACTTCTTTAATGTGGTGAAAACATACCGTTTCCCGGTGCCTGACCGTTATATTACCGAGCTGAAAAGCCCCGACGGAGGCGCTATCCCGGTCGAGCTCAATTATACGAAATTTCAGGGGGCGGATGAAGCTGACCAGGGCTGTCTTGTTTTTTTAAATGATTTGCGGGAGGTCCACTGCCTCAAGCAAAGCCTGCATCAGGCAGTCATAGAAAAAGAATCCCTTGAATTGCAGCTTGCCGGCGCGACGCCGGACAGCAGTTTAAAGGAGCGGATCAAGCTCGAGCAGCAGGTCAAGGAGGAAAAGGCTTTTCTGGAAAACACGATTGAGTCCTGCGGCGACGGGATCATCATTATAGACGGAAAAGGAACTATTACCCGCGCCAATGAATCGTTTGCGCGAATTGTCGGGAAAGCCAGGCAGGAGATATCCGGCAATCTCTATGATTTGGGCCCTCTGACCGGCACCTTCCCCTGCACCACCGGCGAAACCATCACCCTTGATGACTCCTACCGGGAATATACCTACAGCCAGGTTGAAAAATTTATTTCCCTTGAAGATGGCGGCAAGATAGAAAACTGGGAGTATTATGCCTTTAACAGCCGGGGTGAAATCGTCCCGCTTGATGTTACCTCTACAATGCAGAAGAGCCCCGAGGGCCTTATCACCGGCTCGGTAAGCGTGCTACGGGATATTACGGAAAGGAAAAAAGCGGAAAAGGCGCTTACGGAAGCCTACCGGTTTCGCACCCAGTTTTTTACCAATATCACCCATGAGTTCCGCACGCCGCTCACGCTGACCATCGGCCCGCTGGAGGAGATTTTGCGGGGCTCATGCGGCAAGGTCAGCGCGGCTGTTGCCGGCAGGCTTGAGCTGACGCTTCGTAATTCCCGGCGGCTGCTGAAGCTGATCAATCAGCTGCTGGATCTCAGCATGCTCGAGTCCGGCGCCGAACCACCGGTATATGAAAAAAAGGACATCAATGTTTTTATTGCCTCGATTCTCGACTCCTTTTCCCTGATCGCGCACAAAAAGAGCGTCACCCTTGCATTCAATCCGGCTGCTGAGCTGCCCGTTGCTGCAATCGACCAGGCGAAAGTTGAAAAAGTGCTTTTTAATCTGATCGGCAATGCCTTTAAATTCACGCCGGGTGGCGGCAGCATCAGTGTTACCACCCGGCTGGTGACGGAACCGGAACCGCGGGATGCTGCCGTCAAGTCTTTGGTGGCCCCCCAGTTTATAGAAATAGCAGTTTCGGATACCGGCATCGGCATACCGGAAGAACATATCGGGAAAATATTCGAGCGCTTCAACCGGGGCGGCCTGGGCCCGGAGCAGGAAGCCGGAGGCGCCGGCATCGGCCTTGCCTATGCCCGGGAGCTGGCCGAGGCCATGGGCGGCAGGATTGCGGCTGCAAGCACCTATGGCAGGGGGGCAACATTTTCGTTGTATTTGCCTGGAGGCGCGCTTCATGAGGCTGCACCCGATGGTGCGGACCGACCGGAGCATAAAGCTTTATCCCTGCAGCCCGAGGTTGAGCTGTCAGATATTGCCGGGCCTGAGGAAGCAGTGCGCGACAGCCTCAGCGGAAATAAACCCCTTATTTTTATTGTTGATGACAATCCGGACGTTCTGCAGTATGTCGCAGGCATTCTTCAGAAGGACTATGATTTTATAACGGCCCCCAGCGGGCAGGCAGCCCTTGAAAGGCTGGACCAGCATACGCCCGACATAATCCTGTGCGATGTCATGATGCCGGAGATGGATGGCTATGAGCTGCTCCGCAGGGTTAAGGCGCGACCGGGGCTGCAGCGCATTCCTTTTGTTTTTCTGACGGCGCGGGCTGATATTGAGATGAAGATCGAGGGACTTGAGGAAGGAGCTGATGACTATATCGTTAAGCCCTTTAATGCCCTTGAACTGCTTGCACGGCTGAAATCGCTTCTGCGCATCCGCGATTTGCTGAGCGCGTCAGCGGCGCAGGAAAAAAAGATCACCGGCCTGACGCAGAAGCTCCAGGAAAAATATCACTATGGCGGCATTATCGGCAGCAGCCCTTCCATGCGAAAAATCTATCAGCTCATCGATGCGATAAAGGACAGCGATTCAAGCGTTCTTGTGAGCGGCGAGACCGGCACGGGCAAGGAGCTGGTCGCCAATGCGATCCATTACAACAGCCCCCGGCGAAGCGGGCCCATGGTGTCGGTCAACTGCGGCGCAATCCCCAAAGAGCTCCTGGCCCGTGAGCTGTTCGGCCATGTCAGGGGCGCCTATACCGGTGCGGTTGAAAGCAGAAAAGGGTATTTTCAAGAGGCCGACGCCGGGACGCTGTTTCTGGATGAGATCGGAGAAATGGATAAAGACATGCAGGTAAATCTGCTGCGGGTGCTTGAGCGGGGTGAGATTATGCGCGTCGGGGATACGGTCCCGGTCAAAGTGAATGTGCGGCTCATTGCAGCAACGAACAAAAATCTTCTGGAAGAAGTCAGGAAGGGCCGGTTCCGCGAGGACCTGTATTACCGCATTCACGTCATACCCATACACCTTCCGCCACTGCGGCAGCGGCGGGAAGACATCCCGCTTCTGATCGGGCACTTTCTCAAAAAATGCCGGTCAAAATTTAAAAAGGACACGGCTGACTTCACTGAGCAGGAAATAAATCTGTTTCTGAATTACCCCTACCCGGGAAATGTCCGTGAGCTTGAGCATATGGTAGAAAGATTTTGCCTGCTTGGCGGCACTGCTGACAATCTTTTCGGCGTCAGGCCGGAAGTTTTATCCGGCGTACCGGAAGATTTCGCCCTCGCCGGTTTTCTAGCCGGACCCAACCCCTTAAAGGCGGCAGGCCAGAGCGCAAAAGAGCGGGTCGAAAAAGAAATTATCATGCATGTACTCAAAAGCTGTGGCAACAACGTTACCCGGGCAGCAAAAAAGCTCCAAATCAGCCGCGTGTATCTGCATGAAAAGGTGAAAAAATACGGAAAGAGCAATCTTGAAGTGTAAGCATATTTAATACACTATAATTAAATTATTTACATACAAAAAGTGCAGCTAAATTAATTAGTTGCACTTTTTGTATGTATACTGTTCGATAATTATGGCCTTTCATAGTTGCTGGTTGATCTCCGAGACATCTTCGCAAGTATTCTAATTGTCTGTAATTTAATCATATTTTTAAAAAAATACGCATGGCATGTTTAGTGCATTTATATTCATAAAATTTATGGTCAACTAATGAGTAAAAGTTTGAATAAAAATACCTAGCAAAATTCAGCGGGAAGAGAGGATGAACTGTATGAAAAGAACCAAACTTCTTAGTGCGGCAGCATTTTTTTTACTGGTTCTCTTTGCTGCCGGCACTGCCGGAGCTATGGAATGCCAGCGTGGGCCGCTGCCGGAAGCGCTGGATGCCCTGAATTCGAACTTTTTGGTTGATGTTTCAACAGTAACCGTTACCGCCTGGGGAGACGGCAGTCCAGCCACTGCCGATGACAATATCTACTATGTTTTCCAACCACGGCTATCAGCGCCAAAGACCGGTTTCATTATACTGCCGGGGGGGAATTGTGATCCCCGGTCCTATGCCCCTGCTGCTCGCGCCATCGCGGCGAAGGGGTTTTTTACCTGCATTATCCCCATGCCAGGCTGTGTTGCAATATTCGGCTATGAGCGGGCAGGCAACATAATCCAGGACTATAAGGATATTAAAAAATGGGCAATAGGCGGGCACTCAGTCGGCGGTACCGCGGCAAGCATATACGCAGTTCAAACCAACACTATCAGCGGCGTGGTCATTTGGGCATCCCTGGCTAATCCAGATCCGGCAAAGACTTTAGCTAACTCAACCATAAAGGTTCTTTCCGTGTACGGCTCGGAAGACGGCAGGGCAACGCCCGCAGCTGTTAAGGAAAATGCCGTGTATCTGCCCCCAGATACTGTGTTTGTGGAAATCGAGGGTGGCAACCATACCCAGTTCGGCTATATTGATTCTGCTCCGGATGAGTATATTAAAGGTGATAATCCCGCCACCATTTCCATCGAGCAAGAGCAGAAGGAAATAGTGCAGGCAACAGTTGATTTTTTGAAACAGTTTAACGAAAACACCTGCCCCGTCGTTGACCTCTTTGGCAGCAAGGACCAGCGAACAAAGACTATCGCCAGATTCCGCGATGAAATACTCGCCAAGAGTGCAGCCGGCCGCAGCATAATAGCCTGCTATGAGAAAAACGGTGCAAAAGCAATCGATATTTTCGGGAAGTACCCGTTCATTAAAACCTCTGCCCGGAGGGTGCTTGAGGCGATACTGCCGGCACTGGAGCTGGTATTGTGACCTTCAAATGCTGTGCACCGGTATACATTTTTAAGAAAATCAACAGGAGGGAACCATGAAACATATAGTTCTGGCAATTCAAATTTTGTTGTTAGTGGTATGTACCGCCCGGTGCGATTGGAACCATACCTACACTTGCGAAGTCGACAAGTCGAAAAAAGGCTATGAGCTGGCCGGCGCATATGACAATTGCACGGTCTGGAATGCCCAAAAGACAATGACGCATATTGAGCGAAAAGATATCGATATTCGCGCCACCAAATTACCCATGCTGGAATTCGGCGGCTCCTATGCGGCACTGAACGCCGAGGAAAACTGGATACAGCCTTTTTATACCATTACCCCTGAAAACATGAGCGCCTACCCGAATGCGCCGGCAAGCATCAACGGAGTCATACTGGCTAAATTCAAGTCAAAAGACAGCGTTGATGCCGCCTTCGGCTTCAGCGATAAGCAGTCGCAGGGTATCTGCGCGGATGTTCAGCAGGAAATTTATACTACCGTGCTCTATGATGTTTTAACCTGGGAGCAGCGGACCAAATACCGGTCACAGGGAAAACAATTGTCCTTTATCCCCGATGATGACGTGCCGCCGCTCGATGCTACAACCAATCCGGTAGGCCAGGGCTCGCAATGGCTTGATGTTGATCCGGCCACAAAAGTAACCCGGGACCCGAATGACAGTAACAAGTATTATTACGAGCCATGGAGCCTGTATGTAACGCTTGATAACACCGTTGTCACTGAAGAGAAATTAAAGGGGGTCAGGTACTGCAAGCTGTTAAGCCACCAGGCAGTACTGAGCTGGATGCTTGAGAAGAGTTTTGAAGAAAATCCTGTTTTGATAACTCCGACCAGCACCGAATGCACGGGCCCGACCCAGCTTGAATCGGCAACCAACGGCAGCTGCCTGTTCTACGCGGATTTATATAATAAAAATTATTACTGTGCTGATTATACGGGCATCGGCTTTAACCCCGACAAGGCGGTAACAAAATGTGACAGCGAAGTCTACAAAACCCCCGGATTCCCGGATCCCGTTTACAGCAACAAGCCATGCAGCCAGAGAACCGAGGAAATAAAGGCATTCATACCCGACTACCAGGGCCTGACCGGTATGTGCGTTGTCCACTGTAAGCAGTCAACCGAGTATATCATGAATATTTATAATCTGGACCCCGAGCCGCGATGCGCCGGCTTTAATTTCTTTACGCCGGGTGAACTGTGGCATTAAAAGATCAGCACACCGGCGCTACTGCATGAATGATTTGTGAAAAATTTAACTTTCAGGGGGCTACAGCATGAAACTTATGGAATCCGGACATATCGGCCGGCTGGAAATTAAAAACCGCATCATTATGGCGCCCATGGGCATTCGTGGCCTGTGCGACCCTGGCGACGGCTACTGGGGTGAGCGGGTGCGGGAGTATTACGCGGCCCGGGCCGCGGGCGGCTGCGGCATGATTACGACCGAGATGGTCTTTGTTTCCCAGGCTGTGGAGCCGGTGGCACAGGAGCTGTTGGACCTGAGCAATGACCGGCATCTGTCTGCGGTGTGCCGGCTTGGAGAAACGATTCATGCGTACGGCTGCAGGCTCAGCATACAGCTGACAGCTGGCTTCGGCCGCGTTGTACCGCCCCCCGTAGTGGCTGAAGGCGTGATACCGGTATCGGCCTCGGAAAACACGAATTATTATGTTCCGGAGTATGCTGAATTGAATACCCGGGCGCTCTCTACTGAAGAAGCAGAGGCCCTTGCCCGGTCTTTCGGATATGCCGCACTGCGCTGCCGCCAGGCCGGCGCAGACTGCGTTGAGCTTCACGGCCATGAAGGATATCTGATGGACCAGTTCATGACAGGCCTCTGGAACAGGCGCGATGACCGGTACGGCGGCTCGCGGGAAAAACGGCTTACCTTTGCCCGCGAGGCGATTGAGGCAATTCAGCGCGAGGCAGGCAGCGATTTCCCCATTATCTACCGGTTCGGCATTGCCCACTATCTTGCAGGCGGGCGCGAAGAAGACGAAGGGCTTTGGATCGCCGGCGAGCTTGAAAAAATGGGCGTGGCGGCTCTGCATGTCGACGCCGGCTGCTATGAGACTTCATGGTGGCCCCATCCGCCGCAGTATCAGGGGCCCGGGTGCATGGCAGGCCTTGCCGCGAAAGTAAAAAAGGTCACCACCCTTCCGGTTATTGCAGTCGGCCGCCTGCACTATCCCGAAACTGCCGAACAGGTGCTGGCTGACGGGAAGGCGGACTTTATCGCCATCGGCCGGGGCCTGCTGTCTGAGCCTGAGTGGGGCAATAAAGTGCACAGCGGCAGGACCGATGAGATTATGCCCTGCATCGGCTGCCACGAGGGGTGCCTGTGGCAGATGATAGCCGGTGAGCCCACAAGCTGCTCGCTGAACCCCATCTGCGGGCATGAAACCGACCGCCCGCTTACTGCGCTGAAGAAGAAGCGATCGCTGCTGATTGTCGGTGGCGGGCCCGCCGGTATTGAAGCCGCGCGGGTCGGCGCAGCGCGCGGCTTTAGCGTCACCCTGTGGGAGGCCAGCGGGCGGCTGGGCGGAAATCTGTGGCCGGCTTCAAAGCCTGAGTTCAAGCGTGACATTGCAGACTACCTTGCGTACCTCACGAAACTTGCCGGGCGGCTGCCGATAGATGTTGTGCTCAATAGACAGGCCCGCGCCGCTGATGTCAGGAGCTTCGGCGCGGACCATGTCATTCTTGCCACGGGAGCCTCCATGGAGCCTCCGCCGTTTAACAGCGAAAAAGTGCTGTCGGTGGTGCAGGTTTTAAACGGCAGGGAGCCGCGGGGAGAGAAAATACTGATCATGGGCGGCGGTGTCATAGGCTGTGAAACCGCTGTGTACCTTGCCCGCAGGGGCAGGCAGGTGACCTTGTGCGCCCGGCAGGACTCAGAAGAGCTTGATATGGATACGGTTGATCACAATAACCGCTTTATGCTGCTTAAAATTATAAAGGATGCGGGCATCACGGTGCTGCGGGCGACAATCCCCGTGAGCCTGGAGGATGGCGGGGCAATCGTTGAGCAGAAAGGCGCCCGGAAAAAGATTGCAATGGACAGTCTTGTTTTTGCAGGGCGGCTGTTTCCGGAGAATGACCTTGCCATGTCGCTTGACGACAAGCCCAATAGCATCAGCATTGGCGACTGCGTGAAATCAGGCACGATTATGGACGCTGTGTGGGGAGCGTTTCATGCCGTACGGGAAATTGAACAATGATTGGAGAGCGTTTTTTTCGAGGGCGTTGGCTCGGCAGGAGAGGGGGCTCGTGACAGAATGCGCACAAAAAAATATTTCTTGAGTAGCTGGGGAAGCTTGACAGCCCTGCCAGCTTATAAAAAACCCCTCAAAGGAGGTACGCAGTATGAAACGTTTTCAAATCGCCCTGGCTATGCTACTGACTGCCGGTTTTTTGTTTTTCCGTACCGATGCTGTTCAGGCGAAGAGCTTTCCGCCCCTGCCCGAAGCCCTGAGCGCCATGAACAGTGATGCTGCTGCAACGGTGCTGCCGATGAAATTCCCTTTTTTCCTGGTCAGTCCGGAATATTATGTTTTTGCGCCGGTGGGTGAAACTCCCACCAAGGGCTTTCTTTTTTTTCCCGGCGGCAAGGTTGATGCGCGTGCTTATGCACCGGCTGCCCATGCCATAGCCGCGGCGGGGTATCTCGTTGTTATCGTCAGCATGCCGTTTGACCTGGCGCCGTTCGGCTGGAAGCGGGGAGACCTTATTCTGCGGCAGTTCGATTGGATCACAACATGGGCTGTCGGCGGCCATTCTGTCGGGGGGGCGTATGCCTGCAAATTCGGCAAGCGGTATCCGTCAAAGGTGAGCGGGGTTGTTGTATGGGCTTCAACACCATCGGCGGCTTTCAGTCTGGACAAGACCAATATAAAGGCAATAGCCATTTACGGCTCCAAGGACGGTTCAGCCGAGGAGTTGGGGCAGGCGGCAGCGGGGAAATTTTATCCTGAAGGCACGCCTTTTGTCGTTATTGAGGGAGGCAACCATACCCAGTGCGGCTATTATGATACGGCCCCTGACCCAGTGCAGCCGGGTGATAATCCCGCCGATATTTCACGGCAGGAGCAGCAGCGGCAGATGATCGAGGCTACGGTTGGATTTCTGGACAACCTGTAACAGCGCTTCATGAAAAGAACATAAGGAATGACAGAAATAACCCTGGAGGCATACCGGAAAGCTCCTTGGAACTTTGTGAGCAGGAAACAGCAAAAGATTAAAAATACAGCTGCCCGTCTGAGGTGGGGAGTGTTTTTTGCCGGATTCAGCCCTGGGGATATGGCGGGATTTTTTTTAGATGATTTCAAAATTTCGAGTTTTTCACTGACAAAAAACTTTTGTTTTTAAATAGTTCAGTTTTATGCTAATAAGATTTCCTAAGCATTTTTTTTCGGCGCAATAAGGAGGATTCGCCAATATTTTTTTACGTCCTGGCATTACAGAGAAGCACAAAAGAAAAATTTTTTAAAAGGGGAGCGTTATGAAAAAGAGGACTTTATTAGCAGCAGTACTCTCTCTCTCGGTTTATTTCTTTTCCTTCCTGCCTTCCGCCCATGCCATTGAGGAGTTCTACGACGGCAAGCTCAAGATCAACGGCTTTGTGCGGGAAGCAGTTATGATCCGTACGCAAATGAAGGATGAGGACAAACAATACCATTCCAACTCAGTGAACTATGATATTACTACCGGTCTTTTGGAGGCTCTCTATACTTTCAAGGAGGATGAAAACGGGGCCCTTCGCGCCTATGCCGGCTTCAAGTACTGGTGGGAAAAGGCGCCCATGTTTGACGACCAGCTTCACAAAAGCATCTATAAGACAGAAAGAAAAG
>Ga0209697_10006082_pt1 | contig 14753 bp, 11 predicted proteins | sample AliMusrvi5mmetaG_FD_184115 | JGI IMG/M metagenome (GOLD analysis project Ga0209697, IMG submission 184115) | Freshwater lake bacterial and archeal communities from Alinen Mustajarvi, Finland, to study Microbial Dark Matter (Phase II) - Alinen... | ecosystem: Environmental > Aquatic > Freshwater...
GATACTCACGACGCCGCTGGAGGCGGCGGATCCAAGGACTCCCCCATTGGACGAGCAGTAGTAGACCCACAGCTTGTACGTGCCTGCTGCCTGCACAACGCTCCAGGACGAGCTGTAGCTGGTCGTCCAGCGGTTCGTCGCGATCGACGACGGGCTCAGCGGCGTCGATGTGCCGTTCACGGTGTTGGTGAGCGCGATGCGGAAGTACCCACTCGAGACCGCCGAGGACATCTTCCACTTGACCATCGTAGTCGAGCCGGCGACAAGGGCTCCGCTGCTGGGCGAAGTCACGGTCGGAGTTGCCGTGGAGCGGTTCGAGTTGGTGCGAAGGACCACGACCCGGAGCGTGCGCCTCACAAGCGTGCAGGGCCCGATTCTAGGTACGGTCACCGAACGGGCGTTGTGCCCAACGGCGAAGCGATGCGCGTGTCCTCTGACGACGTCGTAGTGCCTCGTGTGCTGGACGACGCGAAAGCGGAGGTTGTGAGAATGGTGCGAAGTGCTGGCGATCGCGCTCTGAGTGGCGAAGAGACTCAGCGTGACCGCGGCTGCTGCGAGGAGAACGACGGCGATGCGACTGTTCCTGGACACTGGGGGCTCCTGTGTCTCTCGGAACGAGCAAGCAGCGTCAGCAGCTGTGGTAGGTGTCGCACCGACGCGACTCGCTTCAGTTCCAATTGCAGATCCGGTACCGTTGGCGGTACTCACTGCATGGAATCGGCCCAGGGGTCCCCGACTTTAGCCTTGAGGTCGTGTCCGCGTAGCCCGTGCCGACAACGCGCCGACGGGCTCAAGGCATGGAACATCCGTCTACGAGCACCGTCATCGGGCGACGGCGCGAGCGCGGCGGCCAGAGGACCGTGCGACGCTCCCTCGCGGCCACCGAATTTCGCCCTGCGACACGAGGCCACGTCAGGCCAAACGTCAGCGCAAGCAGAGCCGCCCTCCACGGCGGCAGGCGGCGGCGCCCCGGGGCGCAGGCACAGCGCGGTGGAGTACTATGGGGCCGCGTTGCTTTCGGAAGCCGAACCTGAGGAGCCAGTGCGGTGAAGGTCCTGTTCATCAATGACTCCACCAGTAGTTCGAACTGGGGGGACAGGGCCGCGGCGGTCTCTCTCATGGCGATGGTCGGTCAGAGCGGTGGGCAGATCGTCTACGCCGTCACGGAGCAGAATCTGTGGGACTCTTCCTTCGGCAAGCCGTCGCAGGGGCTCTCGCCGTCGCACGAGGGCAAGGCGAGGGAGATGGCCAGGCTGTGCCTTCCGCCCGTCGTCCTGGACGCCCGACGCTGGGTCCTTTCGCGTCGCGGCGGCGGAGGGCAGGATCAGCACGAGCTGATCCCGACGGCGTGGGAGGACTTCGAAGGGGCGGCGGCCCGCGTCCGCCAGGAGCAGGAGCATGGGTGGCCCGCCGTACTGAGCGCCATGGACGACGCCGATGTGACGGTGATCCACGGCGCATCGCTTCATGGCAATCTGCTCGTTCCCCGCACGATCCTTTTTCTCACGTATCTCGCGAAGACCCGCTTTGGCAAGCCGGTCATGATCGTGAATCACACTGCAGACCTCGAGAACGCGGTCCTTCGCCGGATGGCGGAGCACGTCTATCCGTTGTTCGATGACGTGGTCTATCGCGATCCGATCTCGGCCGAGCGATTGGCCCCAGCGTATGGCGGAAGGTTCGCGGCCGACACCGCGTTCTGGTTCAAACCCGCCGGGAAGGACGCCTGGGCGCCTCTCGCGCGGCGTCCCACCTACTTGGACGTGTGGCCCGACACCGGCTCGTTCGACCCTGACAGACCATACCTGTGCCTGGGAGGCTCTTCCAGCTTCCACGACAGAGCAAGCTGGGACAGCCTCGTCGACGGCTACAGCGCCGTGATCGGACATCTGCGGTCGACGTATTCCGGCACGGTCGTCCTCACTGCGTCCGCCGAGCTCGACGAACCCGTGTTTCGCGTGCTTGCCAGGCGATTCGGCCTGCCTCTGATCGGCGTGAGGACCCCGGTACAGCAGGCAGTCGACATCTTGGGGAACGCCGACGCCTACATTGGCGGCAGGTGGCATCCCAGCATCTTCGCGCTGAGGGGCGGGACGCCCCTCCTGCCTCTCTCCAGCCAGACCGTCAAGATGAAGGCGCTCGCCAATATGACCGGGTCGCCAGAGACGTTCGACACCCTCGATCTGAGGCGCGAGGCACCCGCGATCGGACGACAGCTGACGCACGTCCTGGAGCAGGGTGACGAACTGCGACGCAGGATCGCAGTCTGGGCCGCTGAGAAGGCCGACAACAGCTGGGACAACGTGGCCTACCTCATCGAGAATCGGGCTGTCGCCGGCTCTGCAGAGGACACCCACACGTGACCGGCACCCGGCGTGACGGAGCTCGTCGCGTGCAGCTGCGCACGTCGCCGCATAGGATTGCCCAATCCGGCTCGCGGGCATCGACGGGCCAGGGGCGTGCGCCACGAAGTGGAGCAGCCGATCGCCGATACTCGAGAGAGGGACGACTCACGGACCGCGGGCGGTGAGCAAAGCCAAGGAGACATCGAGGGTGCTCGAGGAGGGCTTCGTCGTCTACGAGCATCGGGACGGACTGGCCGCGCTGAATGCTCGAGAGCTCTGGACGTACCGCGAGCTCATTTACTTCCTCACATGGCGAGACATCCTCGTCCGCTACAAGCAGGCAGTCATGGGTGTGGCGTGGGCGATCCTGCAGCCGCTGCTGACGATGGTGGTGTTCACCGTCGTGTTCAACAAGGCGCTCGGCATCAAGAGCCCTTCGGCCGATGTGCCCTATGCGGTCTTCAGCTTCACCGGTCTGTTGCCGTGGCAGTTCTTCGCCGGGGCCGTGACCCGCTCCGGGGTCAGCCTCGTCGGCAATGCCAACCTCCTGACCAAAGTCTACTTCCCCCGGCTTGTGATCCCCATCTCGTCCGTGCTCGGAGGACTTCTGGACCTCGGGATCTCCTTCCTCGTCCTCCTCGCGTTGATGGCCGCGTACGGCATCACCCCCACCTGGCACGTGGTCTTCTTGCCGCTGTTCGTCCTTCTCGCCTTCGCGGCTGCCTTGGCCGTGAGCCTCTGGCTCAGCGCGCTGAACGTGCTCTACCGTGACGTGCAATACATCATCCCCTTCCTCGTACAGCTCTGGATGTTCGTCAGTCCCGTCATCTACCCCATCAACAGCATCCCGGCAGGCCCCCTGCGGGTAGCGTTCGCGCTGAACCCGATGACCGGAGTGATCGGCGGCTTTCGCTGGGCGCTGCTCGGCCAGCAGTTCCCGCCTGGTGGCTACCTGTGGATATCGATTGGCGCCGTGGCGGTCCTTCTGGCCGGAGGCGTCATCTACTTCAAACGCATGGAACGAGTCTTCGCAGATGTGGTGTAAGCCATGAGCGATGTCGTACTTCGGACCGTCGGGCTCGGCAAGCGATACCGCATCGGCGGCGAGCGCGAGTCGTACCGAACGCTGCGTGACACGATCGTCCAGGCAGCCAAGCGCCCGCTGGAGCGCATCCGCAATCCCGGCGCGGCCACGCACGTCTCGCAGGACCTTTGGGCTCTGAGGAACGTCGACCTCGAAGTGCGACACGGAGAGGCTGTCGGCATCATCGGCCGCAACGGGGCCGGCAAGAGCACGCTACTTAAAGTCCTCTCGCACATCACGGAGCCCACGGAGGGCAGGGTCGAGATCAGAGGCCGGGTGGCGAGCTTGCTCGAAGTAGGCACTGGGTTCCACACCGAGCTCACCGGACGCGAGAACATCCAGCTCAACGGAGCCATCCTCGGGATGACGCGAGCCGAGATCAAGAACAAGTTCGACGAGATCGTGGAGTTCAGCGAGATAGGCCGCTTCCTCGACACGCCCGTGAAGCGATACTCGACAGGCATGTTCGTGAGGCTCGCATTCGCCGTGGCAGCCCACCTTGAGCCTGAGATCCTGATCGTCGACGAAGTTCTCGCCGTCGGTGACGCCGACTTCCAGAAGAAGTGCCTCGGCAAGATGGAGGACGTCGCCGGGCACGGTCGCACAGTCCTGTTCGTCAGCCACAACATGGCGGCCGTGAGCTCGCTGTGCTCCCGGGGCCTGCTGCTCGAACAGGGTCAAGCCGTCAAGAGCGGCCCGGCTCGCGACGTGATCGATGCCTACTTGCGTCGCGGAAGGGACGCGAGCGCCACTCCGTTGGCGGAGCGCCTCGACCGGACCGGCACGGGCGCTGTACGCTTCACGGCGCTCGCGCTGGAAGACGAGGCCAGGAACGCCCTGACGACGCCGACCAGCGGTGGCTGGGTGACCCTCCGCCTCGACTACGAGAGCGCGGACGGCCGACCCGTAGATCACGTGATCGTCGGCATCGTCGTGAGGGGTCTTTTCGGCCAAGCGCTGTTCATCTGCCTGTCTCGAGTGGCGCAGAACGGGTTCTCGAGCCTGGCTCCCAGCGGCTCCATCCGTTGCCACATCCCCACCCTGCCTCTGCTGCCGGGCGTCTACGCGCTCGACATCTGGTGCAAGGTCAGCGAGGTCATCACCGACTTCATCAACCACGCCAGCGAGTTGACCGTGGCGGAGGGAGATTTCTTCGGCTCCGGCAAACTCCCCCCGCGCACGGCGGGGGAGTTCCTGGTGCCTCACCGATGGGAGGCCACCGAGGCCTGATGCGCAGATGCCGTAGGCGGAGCCGGAACGTCGTCACGCGCGCCGTCCATGGCATCGCCACCCTGGATTCAAGGTCCGATGACGAAGTCCGATATCGTCACTGTGTGAGCCCTTGGGCAACACCGCATCCGACTTGACTGTCGGCGGCGACAGCGGCCTCACAGCCGACGGCAACAGGAGGATCCCGTTGAGAGGAAGTCCTGCAGTGCGCCCGCGCTCCCTTCTGCGGCGCGTGGCGTCATGAGCGCATCGCAAGTCCCTCCGGGAGGCGCGCAGCAAGATGCGCCGAGGCGGCCCCCAAGTGCGCGGGCGCGCGAGGCCGCCAGGCGGCTCCTCGACGCCACCGGCCAGCGGAAGAGAGTGCAGCAAGCAAGAACGACGCTGGCGCTCACGCTCACCGAACTGGGCGTCAAACACGGAATCTCGACCGGCGACTACATCGAGGACTGGCGGAGCTTCACGCGGCTGTCGCCTCCTCCTCCAGACGCGACCGGGGGGGCACAGAAGCGTGTGGCGATATTGGCACCGTATGGGCTCTATCCTCCGGCGATGCACGCCACGGGTGTCACGGCCTCGGCACTCAGAGTGCGTGGGGCCGAAGTCGCGCTACTGACCTGCGATCACGCCTTGCCGGCGTGCGAGACGACCTGCGTCCTCGACTATCGTGACACGGCGGAGTTCCTCACGCTCGTCCGCCCCACGGTGTGCAGCCGGTGCCACGCCGCCATCGAAGCCGCCGGGGACGCGTTCCGCACGTCGCAGCTCTCGCTCAGCGCCTATAGCTCACCCGACTTGCAGCAGGAGGCCTTGGAGACCGCGCAAGGGTTCCTCGGTAGGCCGCTTGCCGATGTGTACGACTATCGGCGAGGCGACGTCGCCGTCGGGCAGAGCGTCGAGCCGGCCCTGTTCCGCTTCTTCCTGCGTGGCACCTTGAGCGACGACGAGGAGGTGAGCGCGGTCGCCCGGCGCTATCTTCGCGCGGGAGTGGAGTTCGCCGGGATGATGGAGCGGTTCATCGACTCATGGCAGCCAGACGTGCTCTTGCTCCATGCGCCTGTCTATCTCATCGGAGGGGTCGCGCTCGCGGTCGCCAAGTCACGCGGCGTGGAGAGCGCTTCGTGGGAAGTGGGGTACCGTCGCGGCTCCGTGATGGCGAGCCACAAGGGCGACTACGTGCGCGAGATGCGTCACGACGCGAGCGCTTCTTGGGACAGACCGCTCAGCTCCCGAGAATCTCGCGCATTGGACATCTACCTCGACGGGCGCCAGAGAGGAGCGATGGACGACCTGTCCCATCATCCGTCGCCTGTTGAAGGCCGGGATGCGGTGCTGGCGGCGACCGGGCTACAAGAGGGGGAGCGGCTGGTGTCCCTTTTCACGAACGTGGTCTGGGACGCGCAGGTCTACGCACCGCGGACGCTGTTCCGTGGCCCGGTCGAGTGGCTGATCGAGACGCTTCGGCACGTGGTCGGCACGCCCGGCGTCCGTGTCGTCGTCCGCGTCCACCCGGCGGAAGTGAAGATCCCCTACGTCCTCACACAGGAGCGCATGGACGATCAGATCCGCGCCGTCTTCCCGGAACCGCCGGACAACCTCGTGGTGATCCCCCCCGAAGACGACTTGAGCTCGTATTCCCTTGCCTGTGCGTCAGATCTCGCAGTCATGTACTCGAGCACCATCGGCCTGGAGACCATGGCGATGGGCATTCCGACGGTGGTCGCCGGCTACCCTTTCTACGCCGGGAAGGGATTCGGGATCGAGCCTGACGACCGCGAGTCCTACTACCAGATCATCACGCACCCGGCAGACGTGGCGCCCATAGCCGCCGACGAACTGGAGCGAGCGCGACGCTGGGCCTACTACCTCTTCTTCCGGCGGATGCTCATCGTTCCGGATATCGTGAATGCAAAGCGCATCGGACTCCCGCGGATCCGCGACCTTCGAGACCTCCGGCCGGGGAGATACGCTGGGCTGGATACGTTCTGCGACGGGATCCTGTCGGGGACCCCGTTCGAGACGGAAGACACAGCGTCCCTCGAGGCGATCCTGAGCGGGACGGTCGACTAGCAGCTCCCCGATCCAGAAACCGTGATCCTTTGGAGGTCTTGCAGTGTTCGCAGCGGACACCGTACTGGTCACCGGCGGCGCCGGCTACATAGGCTCCATGCTCACCCGCGACCTGCTGCGCCGGGGCCATCGGGTGGTGGCCGCTGACGCTCTGCTGTTCGGCGGCGAATCGTTGCTGGACCTCCTGTCGCACCCATCGTTCACCTTCTCGAAGACCGACATCACCGACCACGCGCAGCTCGAAGAACTCTTCGCCGCACACCATTTCGACGCCGTCGTCCACCTGGCGTCGATCGTCGGCGATCCCGCCTGCAAGGCGCAGCCCGACCTCGCGGAGCGCACCATATGGCACGGCTCGCGCGACCTGTTCGAGCTGTGCGAGCAGAGCGGCGTAGGCCGCTTCGTCTTCGCCTCCACGTGCAGCAACTACGGCAAGATGGAAGCGCAGGCGACCCTTGACGAGGATGCTCCCCTGCGCCCAGTGAGCCTGTACGCGGAGCTCAAGGTGCAGTTCGAGCGGTACCTTCTCGAGCGGTCCACCAACGTTGACTTCACCCTCCTGCGCTTCGCGACTGTGTACGGCCTGTCGCTGCGGCCGCGCTTCGACCTCACCATCAACGAGTTCGTGCGTGACGCGTTGCTCAAGGGCGAGCTGGAGATCTACGGGCCACAGTTCTGGCGCCCCTATTGCCACGTGAGCGACATCGCGCGCGCTGTCGTCTTCGTGCTCGAGGCGGAGCGCGAGCTCGTTGCCCGCAGGACTTTCAACGTCGGCTCCAACGACGAGAACTACCAGAAGAGCACGATCGCCGAGGAGGTCGGCAAGCAGATCCCGGTGAAGGTGACCAACGTGGAACGCACCGAGGACCCGCGCGACTACCGCGTCAACTTCGACCGCATCTCGGCCCTGGGCTTCGAGCCGCGCATGCGGCTGGCCGACGGGATCGCCGAGATCGCCGGCGCCGTCGGCACCGGCCTCATCGCCGATCCCTACGCCCAGCGCTACCGGAACTCCTGACGCAGTGAGCCGATGATCCCTCTCAGCGAGCCTGTTCTCCAAGGCCGGGAACTGGAATATGTCGGCGATTGCCTGCGCAGCGGGTGGGTCTCGTCGAACGGCGAGTACATCGCCCGCTTCGAGCAGGCGCTCGCCGAGCACATCGGCGTCAAGCATGCCGTGGCCTGCAACTGCGGCACGTCCGCGCTCCACGTCTCGCTCATCCTCGCGGGGGTCGAGGCCGGCGACGAGGTCATCGTGCCGGCCGTCACCTTCATCGCGCCCGTCAACGCCGTGCGCTATGTGGGCGCCTCCCCGGTCTTCGTCGACTGTGACGAGTACTGCGGCATGGACGTCGCCGGCGTCCGGCGCTTCCTCACGGAGGAGTGCGTCGAGACCGACGGTGCCACCTTCAACCCGAGGACGGGGCGACGGGTGGCCGCCATCATCCCGGTGCACGTCTTCGGGACCTCCGCCGACATGGACCCGATCCTTGCGCTGGCCCGCGGCCACAGCCTCGCTGTCATCGAAGACGCGAGCGAGGCGCTGGGCTCGCGCTACAAGGGCAGGGCGTGCGGCGCCCTGGCGCCGATAGCCTGCCTCAGCTTCAACGGCAACAAGATCGTCACCAGCGGCGGGGGCGGCGCCATCCTCACCGACGACGACGCCCTTGCGGAGGGTGCGCGCTCGCTCACGACGCAAGCAAAGGAAGCCGGCATCGAGTACCTCCACAACCAGGTCGGCTACAACTACCGCATGAACAACGTGCTGGCGGCGCTCGGCCTGGCACAGATGGAGACGCTCGACGAGCGCCTCGCCACCAAGCGCCAGAACTTCGCGCTCTACGAGCAGGCCCTCGGGCCTGCCGGCGCCGCCCGGCTCCTCGGTCAACCCGAGTGGAGCGACGCCAACCGCTGGTTCTACGCCTATGCGTGCGCCGATGCCGAGGCGAAGGCGCGGCTCTTGGGCGACTGCATCGCCGCGGACATCCAGGCGCGCCCGCTGTGGTATCCGAACCACCGCCAGCGACCCTACCTGGACGCTCAGGCCTTCAACGTGAAGCGCGCCGACTGGTTCTACGACCGACTGGTCAATCTGCCCTGTTCGGTCACGCTCACGACGGCGGAGATCGCGGAGGTCGCGGCGGTCATCGAGGCGGCGGACTAGCGGCCACCTGGATCGCCCGGATCCGCCGCGACGCGCTCCCTCTCTTGCGTCACGCCATCGTCGTCGATCACGACGACGCTCGCGCTGTCGATCGCCCCGAGCAGAACGGACCACGCGTGCCCTTGCTCGCCAAGGGTCCAGGAAACGCAGCGTGAGAAATCGTCCCACGTCTCGGGGATGTGGCGGCTTTCGGGTTCGGTTCTGCGACCACGGAGGAAGACCCTGCGTGTTGCCGCCACCAGACGAGGAGCAGTGCAGAGTCTCGCGATCGTCCGAGCCCTGCCCTGCTTTGCCGCGCCGGGGCTTGTTGTGCCTGTGAGACAAACGCGGAGAACGTTCAGGCGAGGGGGCGTGTGCCACCATTGTCTGAAAGCAGCCCCTTGCCCGCCAGCTCGTCGACCAGCGGATACAGCCGCCGGACCGGCACGCGGATCGAGTCGCTGATCGCGATGAGATCGCGCGTGCCGTCGGCGTAGGCGAGCAGGTCCATCATGTCGTTCACCACGCGGTGGGTGTCCTTCGTGCCGAGGGATGGGAAAAGGCCGCGCCTGCCGAGCTGAGGCTCCCCCAGACAGGTGGTGCGATAGACGAGGTTCCGCTCCAACAGCTCGAGGCAGTCTCGCAACGCTTCGAAGCCGCCCTGGAGACCGGCCGGAGTGACCAGCTCAAGGTCGTCAAGGGACGTGTGGTACTCCGGATACTCGCGGAACTTGGAACGCATCACAGAGGCGATCGGCAGGTCAATCCCGGGGCTGCAGTACTGGCGCTCGTCGCTACCGCGGTCGAGGTAGGAGTACGCGATGAAGTCGGGGTGCGTGTCGCGCAGCACGTTGAGCGCGGCCCGGTCCGCGAGCGTCATTCCGTCCCGCGACGGAAGGTAGGAGTAGGTGCGGTCGTCGCCCACGCACGTCACGTTGAAGCCGGCCACTACCTGCCGCTTGAGGTGTTCGAGATGCGTGCTCAGGTACGTGATCGACCCGATCGTCTCCGGCACGAAGACGAAACGATACGTGTACCGCCTCGGCCGACTGGCGATCCACTTCGCGAGGAACGTGGTCACGACGGGTCCGGAGAGCTCGTTGTTCGCCATCGACGGATGGCAGACGTAGGTCGAGAGGAGGACCTCCTGCTCGGACTCGCCCGGGATGATGAGCTCCCCGTATGTCAGTGACCCATCCCTGAGTTCGCTGTCGATCACGACCCGGTACCTGCCGTCGGCCAGCCCGCTCCTCTGCTCATGCGACAGACAGAAGCCCCAGCGCTCCTCATAGTAGGAAGTCACGTAGGGGATGGCGTCCGGCTGCGACTCGAGCGAGTGCAGGTGCTCCTGCAGCTCCGCGAGCGAGATCGTCGCGTCGATCGGCACCGAGTAGCCGACCACGTGCAGGTTGTTCCGCCGGAAGTCGACGACCTTGGTACCGCTCTCGTCCATGATGTAGGCGTCGCGGATGTTCCACTCCCGGGGCACCACCCAGTCCAGCACCCTCGTACCCGTAGGGACTTCGTGGATCGCCAGGGCGATATGGCGCTGAAGGATGCGCAGAGTCTGCCGCACACCGTCGCCCGTGATGCTGCGGCAGATGGGAAACAGATCGGTCGCAAGGTCGTGCATCGCCGGACCGCAGCCCGCGAAGTCGATCGTCTCATCGATGGTCGTCAAGACTCAGTATCCCGTCGCCATCAGCCCGGCCCCACGCCGTGCTCTTCCTGCGCCCGCTGATAGTCCTCAGGGCGCCCGACATCCAGCCAGTATTCGATGATTGGGTAGCTGACCACCGTGCGCCCGTCGTCCACGAGCTTCTTGATGAGGTCCGTCATGTCGAAGTGCCGGCCGTCCGGGATCGCGTCGCAGGCCGCAGGCTCAAGCAGGTAGATGCCGGCGTTGATGAAGAAGGTCAACGATGGTTTCTCCTGCAGCCCGGTGATCCGAGCCTCGTCGCACTCGACGACGCCGAAGGGCACGTCGATCACGTAGCGGCGTACTCCCACCGTGAGCTCGGCCTCGTGCTCGCGGTGATAGGCGAGCATCTTCTCGAATGAAACGCCCGTGAGGATATCGCCGTTGATCACCACGAACGGTCCGGCCGGTCGCTCGATGAGCTTGAGGCCCCCCGCCGTCCCCAGCGGCTGGTCCTCGTTCGCGTAGCTGATCCGGACGCCGAACTCCTCCCCGTCGCCGAAATGCTGGGCGATGTGGTCCTGCAGGTAGTGTGTCGTCATGCTCACGTCGCGGATGCCGGAGCGGCGCAGTTGCTTGATGGTGCGCTCCAGCAGAGGACGGTCTCCTACCGGGAGCATAGGCTTGGGCACGTGCTCGGTGAGCGGGAGCAGCCGCTTGCCGAACCCTCCCGCCATGATCACCGCCGAGAGCGCGGGGCCAGCCTCCACGGCGATGTCCCGGCGGAGGATGAGATCCACCAGATCGCCGTCTCCGTCGAGGACCGGCAGATGGTCGATCCCGCGCGCGACCATCAGATCGAGGGCATCTCCCGTGGAGACCGGCTGGCGCGCCGTGACCGGATCCTTGATCGCGATGGTCTCGCAGGCGTCCGTGAGCGGCACCCCTCGGAGGATCGCGCGGCGCAGGTCGCCATCGGCGAGCATGCCGAGCAGCTTGCGGCCTTCGCACAGCGCAAGAGCGCCCATGCCTGCATCGTCCAGCCGCTCGATAGCCTCCGCGATGGACGCGTCCGGGCTGATCATCACGCCCTCGAGCCGCCTCGCGGCGGCGTCCTCGACCGCCTCCCGGGTAGCCAACTCGTTGCGGAGAAGCAGGTCCACCAGAATCCCGTCGGCGTCCAGCACGGGGAGGTGATTGATGTCCCGCCGCGCCATCAGCTTCAGGGCCTCGGCGGAGGTCATAGGTGCCTGGACGGCGATCGGCCTGTGATTCGCGACCGTCTCGCAAGGCTGGTCCAATGCGATGCCGTGCAGCACAGCCCGGCGAACGTCACCGTCGGTGAGGAAGCCGACGAGCCTCCCCTCAGCCGTGCAGAGGGCCAGCCCGCCGGTGCCCGCGAGGTCCATCTTGGCCAGCGCCTCGGCCATGGACGCACCCGGGGCGATCGTGACTCCCTCGAGATTCACGTGCTGGTCCTCGGACATCCGGGCCGCTTTCACCTCCCCATCGCTTCGGGCGCGCCGGCCACGTTCCAGAACTTCGTGGACGTGCGGCCGGTCCCGATGTCAACGGTAGCCACGGTCGTGACGCCGAACGCATTGTTGGCGGCGACTCCTACGGCGCTCAGCGCGCCGAGGGCGAATGTGTCCTCGTCGAAGACGTACTGCCATTCGTGGAACGGCGTGGAGATATCGAGATTGTCGTAGTGGTACGTCCCGGCTGCGGTCTTGAGGGCGAGCCAGGGCTGGGGACCAAACGTGGCGGTCTGCGATGTCACGCCCAGCACGTGCTGGGCATCGCCGGAGGCGTTCAGAGTGAGATCCAGTTCACAGGGCGGCTGCGCCGGAAGCTGCAGCGCATCTCTCATTGCCTGCACTGCCTCGCAGAACCGGAAGGGTACGTCGGGGAACTCGCCGGCGACGCCTGCAATGAGCTCCCGCACGGCATCGACATCGGGGCGCATGTCGCGAAAGTCATGGTCCGTCACCGCGAGCACCACGGGCTTGCCGGCGCGTGCTTCCTCGAACGCCTGACGTACGTCCCGTTCGGCGAGGAGCCGGTAGCGCGTGCCGATGTTAAGGCAGCGGGCGACCCAGCGCCGGCACTCACCCGACGCCTGGTAGTCGTCGTGCGCGGGGTGATAGGGCTGCCAGACGGCCGGCGCCCGGCGCCAGTCCCCGAGCCGGCCGCCCGCGATGTCCGCCTGCCCCGCGTCCTGGTCGTCCGGCAGCATCGCCTGGCTCGAGAAGTCGAACGGGATGTACTGCTCTAGGAACCAGTGGCTGTCGGGGCGGATCACGTGGAAGCCGGGCCGATTGGCCGCCGGGAACCACTGTCTGTCTATCACGCGCCGCGACAGGACCTGGGAGAGGCTGTCAGAGGACGCCCACCAGTGCGTGGCGCAGCGGTGCGCCTCCTTCGCGAAGGAGTGCGGGTGGTAGTGGAACTGCAGCCCGTCCTGGGTGGACCCGGTCTCCCGCAGCAAGGCGCAGTAATGATCGAAGACGTTGTGGTACCCCATGTCGCGCCGTCTGGGGTTGCTCTCGTAGTCGACGTGGTCGACGCAGAACCAGCTGTAGACCCACCCGCCGCCCCGCGAGTCGCGGACGCGGTCGCGGAACTCCGGCGACAGGCACTCCGTGAGCATGGCGTCGACCTTGTCCCAGGTATCGTTGTATGCGAGGAGGTGCGGGTCCACGACCCTGCGCACGGCCTCTTCGAGGCCCCCGAGGTCGATCTCCCCCGCCTGAAGGCGGCGCAGCGTCTCGGCGCTCGGCTCGAGGTCGAGCTTGAAGATGTCCCGAAGCCGCTCAAAGGTCGCATCCACCGATTCGTGGAGCGGGCCTTCCGTGTCGACGCAGTGGACGACGTGGACTGTGGCTGGACCGGCCATCTAGCGCAGGTCCTCCCAGCGGAGCACGGCGTCCTCTGCGACATCGGAAGCAAGCGCCCGGCCGACCACGTACTGCAGTTCGTCGGGCGCGATCCCGGTCCCCGGGCGTTTGGCGGTCAGGTCCTGCTCCGTGAGCACGTGACCCCGGCTCAGAACGCACCGGGCCACGAGGCTGCGCCGGAACTTGAGCCGCTTCTCCAGCTCAGCCTCTGTGACGATGCGCTCCGCCCCCCCCAGCGACTCGAACACGTGTCTGCCCTCGACGGCGATCGTGCGCAGTTCGTCCGAATCGGCCGAGATATCGTGGTCCCACCCGGCCATCTCCTTGTCCAGAGTGAAGTGCTTCTCGATGATCGATGCGCCCAAGGCGATCGCGGCGAGGGGCACCGATGTCCCCAGCGTGTGGTCGCTGAACCCCACCGGGACGCCGAACGCGCGGCGCAGCATCCCCATGTTGAGCAGGCGGATGCCGTCGTACTCGGGCGGGTAGATCGAGACGCAGTGGAGCAAGGCGAGCTGCTCGTTGCCGGCTTCGCGGACCGTCTGGACCGTCCGCTCGATCTCGCCGAGGGTCGCCATGCCCGTCGCGATGACCACCGGACGCTGCTTGGACGCCACGTATGCGAGGAGCGGCAGGTTCACGACATCCATGGAGGCGATCTTGTAGAAGGGTACGTCGAGCGAGTCGAGCAGGTCCGCCTCCTCGGAGGAGAAGGCGCTCGAGCAGAAGGCGACGCCGCTCTCCTCGCAGTACTGCTTGGCCAGCACGTGCTGCTCGGGCGTCAGCTGATACGCGCGCACCATGTCGCGCAGCGACCCGAAGTGCTTCTTCTTGTCCGAGTACTGCGTATTGCGGTCGTACTCTTCCGCGGCGATGAGCGACGATTCGCTCCAGGACTGGAACTTGACCGCGTGGGCACCGGCCTCAGCCGCGGCGGCGATCATCTGCCGGCACAACTCCATGTCACCGTTATGGTTCGAGCCGATCTCCGCGATGATGTAGGGCGGGTGACCGTCGCCGATGGGCACGTCCCCGAACGTGATCGTCTTCACGCCAGCTCTCCCTCGTCGGTCCACAGGTACCGCAGCTTCTCGTTGGCCACCCACGACCACCACAGCGGCTGTGTCTTCTGCCCGTTGAGCGCCCGCAGGTAGTTTGCCAGGGCCTCCGGCCGCAGCACGACGCGCTCCCGGAATGCCTCGACATTCGCAGCCGCCGACTTTAGCCGAGCGACGCGACCTGGCCCGCCACGCCCTGGCCGGTCAGCGGCGGCACGTTCGTCGCGCACTCCGGTGCGATGCAGATTTTCTGGAACGGCGGCGTCGCGGGATCGGCGAGGCGGCGCAGC
>Ga0209697_10006085_pt1 | contig 14751 bp, 11 predicted proteins | sample AliMusrvi5mmetaG_FD_184115 | JGI IMG/M metagenome (GOLD analysis project Ga0209697, IMG submission 184115) | Freshwater lake bacterial and archeal communities from Alinen Mustajarvi, Finland, to study Microbial Dark Matter (Phase II) - Alinen... | ecosystem: Environmental > Aquatic > Freshwater...
TAGATCTTATATCCATGGTATTTACCTGTATTATCGTTACTAATACAAGCAAAATTACCACGGTTTCGGTGTCTTTTTATATGATTGAACCGTCGACCTTTGGTGTCATTTTATATGAGTTGATGTGACCCCCTTGACGGCTGGTCAGCCGTCTGCTAGGCTCTCCTTAACTTCGCAGATTGTGTTCTGCCTTAGCGGAGGATTACAAAGGCTTCGTAAGGGACACTTAGTCTGATCCTACCCGTGCAAATATCATCACATTAAACCTGTGAGTAACCCGTTCATTTCGTCGTGAACGGCTTTTGCGTGTTTTAGATCGGCCAGCATTTATTATCATTATAAAAGGGCTTTGCCCACCAAAGATATGTCAACATCCACAACTGTCTCGAATGCATCCACGATCCGCCCGAAGAAGTATTTTGCTAAGTATCATGAACCATTGGTGGGTATGCCGAACTTGGTGGAGGCACAGCTGGCATCTTTCACTTGGCTCATCGAAAAGGGTATAGTGAATCTCCTGAAGGAATTCTCTCCGATCAAGGACTATGCCGAAAAGAAGTTTGAGCTCTCTTTTGGTAAGATGGATCTTTTGTATCCGAAATTCAATGAGCATTATGCAAAAAACAATAAACTGAACTACGAAGGTCAGATCAAGATCACGGTCAAGCTGAAGAATAAGACCCTCAATGTCGAGAAGGAACAGGAAATGTTCCTCGCCGATTTCCCGCTAATGACTGATCATGGAACTTTCATCATAAATGGTGTCGAGCGCGTTATCGTCCCACAGCTCGCACGCTCATTTGGTATATTTTTCGTAGCGAACGAAATCCGAGGTAAGAGCTATTTTGGAGCCAAGGTTGTCCCAGCTCGCGGTGCTTGGATGGAGATAGAGATGGATGCCGATAACACTATATATTGTCGCATTGACCGCAAGAGAAAATTCCCTATAACCTCTCTATTGCGCGTCTTGGGAGCCGATACTACTCCGGCCATGCTCGATCTTTTCAAAGCTGATCCTGAAACCAAGAAAGTCATAGAGCATACTCTCTCGAAGGATCATGCTAAGACTGTTGACGAAGCTTTCATAGAGATTCATAAGCGTCTTCGCGACGGTGATTTGGCTACTGCCGACAATGCTCGTTCATTTATAAAAGCAGTTTTGAGTGCCGATCGTTACGACATCTCCAAAGTTGGCCGTTTCCGATTCAACAAGCGTTTCGGTAAGTCTATGGATGAGAAGGATTTGGCGAAGCATACGATAACTCTCGACGATATTGTCACGACTGTCGGTCATATCGTGAAAATGAACAATACACCTGACACATTGCCAGATGATATCGATCACCTTGGCTCACGCCGTGTCCGTTATATCGGTGAGCTTTTGGAACAGCGTATTCGTCTCGGATTGACACAGATGAAGAGAAATATTCAGGATAAGATGTCGACCATCGAGCCAGATATAACATTGCCGGTGCAGTTTATTTATCCTAGACCTTTGCAGGCTCGTATCAAGGAATTCTATACCACAAACCAGCTCTCACAGTTCATGTCACAGGAAAATGTCCTCGGTGAAGTGGAACATCTCCGTCTTTTGACGGCTCTTGGCCCAGGCGGTCTCTCGCGTGAGCGTGCCGGATTTGAAGTTCGCGATGTGCATCCATCTCACTATGGTCGTCTTTGTCCTATCCATACTCCAGAAGGTCCAAACATCGGCTTGGTCTTGCACTTGACCACTTATGCTCGTATAAACGATTTCGGAATGATCGAGACTCCTTATGCCAAGGTCAAAAATGGCGTTATCTCTAAGGAAGTTGTTTATCTGAACGCTCTTGAAGAAGAGAACTTCCGTATCGCTCACGGCGCAACTATATATGATGCTGCCGGTAATATCACTGAAGATGAAGTAGAAGTCCGTATAAACGGCAAACCTGATTTGGTGAAGAAAGAATCCGTCGACTACATAGATGTTTCTCCGAACCAACCATTTTCTATTGCCACTTCACTTATTCCTTTCTTGAACCATGACGATGCCAACCGTGCTTTGATGGGATCGAACATGCAGAAACAAGCTACCCCTTGTCTAGTCCCAGAAGCTCCGATAGTTGCTACTGGTATGGAAAAGCAAGCAGTTTTGGATACGGGTCGTGTCATAGTCGCTCCTGAAAATGGCGAGATAACACATGTCGACGCACAGAAGGTTGTCTTCAAGTCTACGAAGACTGGTAAGAGCCATCAATATGATCTTGTCTTGTTCTCTAGAACAAATGGTTTTACAGCATTCCATCAGAGACCGATCGTCTCCGTCGGAGAAAAGGTGAAGAAAGGCGACATTTTGGTCGACACCTCAACTTCAGACAAAGGCCAGATCGCTCTCGGTCACAATGCTCTCGTCGCTTTCATGTCTTGGTCTGGTTCGAACTACGAAGACGCTATCATCTTGTCCGAGCGCGTCGTCAAGAATGCAAAATGGAGCTCTGTTCATATCGAAGAATTCGTAGTCAATGTCCGCGACACCAAACTTGGTCCTGAAGTCACCACTTGCGATATTCCGAATGTCGGCGAGAACAAGCTCAAAAACCTCACAGAGGAAGGTATTATCCGCATTGGCGCGGAAGTTCGCGAAGGTGATATCTTGGTCGGAAAAATCTCACCAAAAGGCGAGACTCAACTTACACCAGAAGAGCGCTTGCTCCGTTCTATCTTCGGTGAGAAGGCTCGTGATGTGAAAGATACTTCCAAGCGTATGGAAAACGGCAAACGCGGTCGCATAATCTCTGTGAAGATATTCTCTCGCGAAAAGGGAGATAAACTGGAGTCCGGTATCATCAAGAAGATTTACATCGAAATCGCTCAAGTTCGTAATATTTCCGTCGGTGATAAGATGGCCGGTCGTCACGGTAACAAGGGTGTCATTTCCAAGATTCTTCCTGAAGAGGATATGCCTTATATGGAAGATGGAACACCTATCGATGTTATTCTTACTCCTCTTGGTGTGCCGTCTCGTATGAACCTCGGTCAGATATTGGAATTGCACTTGGGATTGGCTGCCAACTCTCTCGGTTACCAAGCTATTGTTCCTCCTTTCATGGGAGCTACCGATGCGGAGATCAAAGAAGAGCTCGTCAAGGCCGGTCATGACGCTTCTGGAAAGATGAAGCTTCGCGATGGTCGCACCGGTGAGCATTTCAATCAACCTATCGCTGTCGGTTATATGTATATCCTGAAACTTCACCACATGGTGGAAGACAAGATCCACATGCGTTCAATCGGTCCTTATTCTCTCATCACTCAACAGCCGCTTGGAGGTAAGGCACAAGGTGGAGGTCAGCGCTTCGGAGAAATGGAAGTCTGGGCATTGCTCGGTCATGGTGCCGCTCATACTTTGCGCGAAATACTTACAGTTAAGTCTGACGATATAGTCGGTCGTTCACAGACATTCGACGCCATCGTGAAAGGCGAGCGTCCGAAAGCACCAAATCTACCAGCTTCATTCAATGTTTTGCTCAAGACCCTACGCGGTTTGGCGCTCAATGTCGAGTTGGTTAAAAGATCGGCCACAGCGCCGAGTGTAGATGAAGAATAAACTGAGATCAAATATTCAATAAATTAAAATAAAAACCATGGAAAAAACAATCACAACAAAGAAGAATACTGATCCAGTCGACTTCGATGCAGTCCGTCTTATATTGGCTTCGCCAGACAAGATACTCGAATGGTCATATGGTGAAATCACCAAGCCAGAGACGATCAACTATCGCACGCAACGCAGTGAGAAGAGCGGTCTTTTCGACGAGCGTATATTTGGTCCGGATCATGACTATGAATGTTATTGCGGCAAATATCGTGGCATCCGTTATAAGGGTATAGTCTGTGAAAAATGTGGAGTCGAAATAACTCGCTCTATAGTTCGTCGCGACCGTATGGGTCACATCGAACTCGCCACACCAGTTTCTCATATCTGGTTCCTTCGTAGCGTGCCATCACGCATTGGTCTCATTCTTGGCATGTCCACCTCCGATCTTGAAAAGGTTGTCTACTTCGCCGGATATATTGTCAGCAAAGTCCATGATTCCGAGAAGGCCCAATTCTTGAAGGATTTGGATGCTGAATACAAGAGCAAGGTTAAAACATCTCAAGACGACAAGACTAAAGAAGCTCTCAAAGAACTTTTTCTCACAGCACGCACTGAGATAGAGGCCATAACTCCAGGATTTGTCATGGATGAGGCTACTTATCATAAGTACGCTATGAAGTATGGCGCTATATTCGAAGCTACTATCGGTGCTGAAGCTATATTTGAACTTTTGAAGAAGATAGATATGGCCAAGTTGAAAACAGAGTTGGAGAAAGCTCTAGTCGATGCTGGTTCTGCCGATCGCGATAAGCTCCACAAGAGACTTTCACTCGTGAAGCAGATGTTGAAGTCCAAGGTCCGTCCAGAATGGATGTTCCTCACTCGTATCCCGGTTATTCCTCCAGGTCTTCGCCCAATGGTCGCTCTCGAAGGTGGTCGTTATGCCACATCCGATGTGAACGACTTGTATCGTCGCGTTATCAACCGCAACAACCGTCTCTTGAAACTGAAGGAGATAAACGCTCCAGAAGTCATTTTGAGAAATGAAAAGCGCATCCTCCAAGAAGCTGTCGATGCTCTTATAGACAATTCCATCCGTCACTCATCTTCAGCTGGTGCTGCCGCTATCGCTGCACAGAAGCGCGCTCTGAAGTCACTTTCAGATGGTTTGAAGTCCAAGCGCGGTCTCTTCCGTCAGAACTTGCTCGGTAAGCGCGTGGACTATTCTGGTCGTTCAGTGATCGTCGTTGGTCCAGAGCTCAAGCTCAATGAATGCGGATTGCCGAAACATATGGCCCGCGAACTTTTCCGTCCTTTCGTTATATCCGGTTTGCTCAAGCGTGAACTTGCTTACAATATTCGCGGCGCTAACCGTCTTATCGATGATGGTGCCAAAGAAGTCTGGGAAATTCTCGAAGAAGTTATCAAGGGTAAATATGTGCTTCTAAACCGCGCGCCTACATTGCACCGTCTTGGTATCCAAGCTTTTCGTCCGATTCTTATAGAAGGTAATGCTATCCAAGTCCATCCGCTTGTCTGTACGGCTTTCAACGCCGACTTCGACGGTGACCAGATGGCTGTTCATGTGCCGCTCTCCGATGAAGCACAGATGGAAGCCAAGGAAATCATGGCTTCCGATAAGAATATCTTGAAACCTGGTTCAGGAAATACCGTCGTCTCCGTGGATAAACTCGACATTGTGCTTGGATGTTTCTGGGTTACGAAGCTTATTGAAGCTGGAAAAGGCCAAGGTAAGATCTTCGAATCTCCTGAAGCCGCTATTCTCGCTACAAACTTTGGTGAGCTCGATCTTCGTGTGAAGATCAAAATCTTGGCACCAAATACTCCGAAGTACAAGGGCGTAGCCGGAACAATATTTGAGACTACAGCTGGACGCGTTTTGTTCAACTCTATTTTGCCGTCTGATTATCCTTACATAAACAAGGAAATTGACCGTAAGGTTCTTGGTTCCACTATTGACGAACTTATGTCCATATACGGCGTCGAAGTTTTGCCGGCATATTTGGATGCCATTAAGTCATTTGGATTCAAATACGCAACTCTTTCTGGAACGACTTGGGGTATCGATGATATTAAGGTTTCCACTGCCAAGCCGGCGATTATCAAGAAAGCCAAGGCTCAAGCTGAGATGGTCACTAGCCAATTCGGAGAAGGTCTTCTTACTGAAGAAGAGCGTATCCGTAAGCATGTGGAAATCTGGCAGCATGCAAAGGGTGAAGTTGAAAAGTCTATACCAGCTTCTCTCGATAAGATGGGCTCTGTCTACGACATGGTTACTTCTGGAGCTCGCGGATCTCTATCTCAGATCACTATGATGGCTGGTATGAAGGGTCTTATCTCTTCGGTTTCTGGAGAAACTATCGAATTCCCGATTCTTTCTTGTTCCAAAGAAGGTTTGACTCCTATCGAATACTTCATCACCACTCACGGCTCACGCAAAGGTCTTACCGATACGGCTCTTAACACAGCCAAAGCAGGTTATTTGACCCGTAAGCTCTTCGTGGTCGCTCAAGATGTTGTTGTTTGTGAAAAAGATTGTGGAACTAAGGATGGAGTCGTCATTAACAAGCAGACAGCTTCTGGTATGGCTATTCCTCTATCGAAAAATATCCGCGGTCGTATCCTTGCTGAAGATGTGAAGATTCCTGAAGGTGCTCCTTCGGCTGGAAAAGTTTTGTTCGAGAAGGGTCATCTGCTTTCCAAAGCCGACGCTATGGTTGTAGAAAATGCCGGTGTTGCCGAAGTAAAAGTTCGTTCTCCTCTAGCTTGTAAGACTCCACGCGGAGTTTGTGCACAATGTTACGGTCAAGACCTTGGAAAGAGCTCTCTTATAGCTCTAGGTGAGGCTGTAGGTACTATTGCCGCTCAAGCTATTGGTGAACCAGGTACACAGTTGACAATGCGTACATTCCACGCCGGTGGAGCTGCTTCTCAAGGCGGTGACATCACTATGGGTCTTCCTCGCGTCGAAGAAATATTCGAAAAGCGTCGCCCGAAGAATCCAGGTGTGGTAGCTACAGTCAATGGTGTTGTCATGGAAGTGAAAGATCTTGGAAAAGAAAAGTCCATAAAAATATTGCCAGAGATAGAAGATAAGGCCAAGAAGACTGCCAAGGGTGGCTCTGAAGTCGAATATGTATTTGCTTATCGCCGCACAACTCTAGTTAGGGTTGGAGATCATGTGAAGAAGGGAGATTTGCTCACGGATGGTTCCGCCGATATCGACGAAGTCTTCGAATATGGTGGGGAAGAGCGCGCCAAGGAATATGTCATTACTGAAGTTGGTAAGATCTATGAACTTCAAGGTGAGACGGTTTCGCGTAAGCACATCGAGCTTATTGTGAAGCAGATGTTCTCACGCCGCCGCATCGCTGAAGCTGGAGATACAAACTTAACCGAAGGAATGGTTGTCGACGAAGTCCAGCTCCATGACGAGAATCTTGCAGCCAAGAGAGCTGGAGGTACATCTGCTAAGGTTGAGAAGATCGTCATGGGTATCACAGATACATCTTTGTCTCGCAAGAGTTTCTTGTCTGCTGCTTCATTCCAACACACCACGCGCGTCCTTATAGCCAACTCTGTTCGAGGTGCTGAAGATGATCTCTCTGGTCTTATGGAAAATGTTATCATCGGTCGTCTAGTCCCGGCTGGTTCTGGATTCAAAGGATCACCGAAGAAAGATATGGTTGATGCTGTTGCTCCGAAGGATCAGTATATCGAGGAATAGTCTTCTGACTCGGCCGATTTTCAATAAACAAGCTGGCTCATTGTAAAATGGCCAGCTTGTTGGTGGATTGGTGGCGACACACATGCTTTTTGAGTATTTTTCAAAGTGACGACTTTTCCGTCACTTTTCAAAAGTGCCTCGGAGGGATGTGTGGGGGAGACACATACACCTCCAAAACAGGGTTTTTAAGAAGAATTCTTGAACTTTTCTTTAATATTTCTTGAACAAAATTTGAACTTTTCTGCACGAATATTTTAACTCGGCGGTTTATGATGATTGGTATTATAAACCAATGATTTAAAATCATGCAGAAAAATATTCACACACATAAAAACACGCGCGCTTTCACTCTGATCGAAATCCTTGTGGTCATCGGTATCATCGCAATACTTGCTTCAGTTGTCTTGGTGGCTATTAACCCGTCGAGACAATTCAAACTAGCAAGGGATCTCCAACGCTCAACAAACTTAGATGCTGTCTTGAACGCCATCCATCAGGATATGTCTGAACACAAAGGCACTTTTACTTGTTTCGGCGCAGCACGCCCAATACCCACAGTCTATACAAGGATCAAAAGCTCTAGTGTCATCGGGGATCAAGGTGACATCGCTGGCTGTCTAGTGCCGAACTACATTGCTTCGATGCCATTTGATCCATCCATGCCAGGTGCACATTTTTCCAGCACAACAGACTATGATACTGGCTATGATTTTGAGCAGAATTCCGATGGTCGTCTTTTGGCCAGCTCGACTGGTGAATTGACAACACCTATCACATCTATCCACTAGACACATAATGAGGTAAAGTTATATGGTGATAAGAGAAAAAAAGACCCTCATCATACTAGTTTCAGCCATAACAATCGTCGGTATTTGTGCTGGCTTCAAACTGACACAGATCTCTATGGCGCCATCTCCAGCGACTACCACGATTACTACAACGGTCGTGCCACAGACTGCAGTAATACCGGCGACAACGACGCCATCGGTGACTATTCCGGTATTGACCGCTACACCGGATCAGATACCGAACCAAATCACCGCAAAAGAATACCTGGTCGGCGATATCACGACTGGCAAGGTTTATATCGAATCGAATAGTTCAACGACTGTGCCGGTCGCTTCTATCTCCAAACTGGTAAATGCCTTGGTAGCCACTACTTTTTTATCCTCGACGACGCGGATAACTATAACAAAGGAAGAGGCAGATCTGCCGGCTGATGGTAGTGGTATAGCGGCAGGTGAGACTTATACGGTTTCCGAGCTCATATATCCTTTGCTTCTCGATTCCTCCAATGTGGCTGCAGAAGCCCTGGCTTCGTCCAGCGATTTAGGAAAGTTTCTTGATTTTATGTCTAGCTATGCTTGGGAGATTGGCATGCCGGACGCTTTTTTCGGAGATCCTTCAGGATTGAGTGCATCTGATCAGGCTAGTGCGAAAGATGTATTTACTCTAGCTCAATATCTTTATAAATACAGGCCGGATATATTGGCATTGACCCGTACGAAACAGATTTCAGTAGTGACAACCACCGACCATGGATCACATATATTTGCTAGTACACATCCTTTCGTATCTGATCCAAGATTCATAGGCGGTAAAACCGGTCGAACCCCAGAGGCTGGTGAGACGATGTTGACTATCTTGGATATAAACGGTTATCCAACGGCTTTTATTGTCCTTGGTTCTGATATAGGTGCTCGTGAAAAAGATACCAGATTATTGATCGATAAGTTCTTTACCCTCGAATAATGCCACATCGTGAGGTAAGATCTTTCTTATGATTATGTATATCGTGTAGGTAATGAAGAATGCTGAAGCCACATCTATGGTGTAATGCAAATGGCCGAGCAATGCCAATGTGCCGAAGAGTATGGAACTAGCGAGACAGAGATAGCGCATCGGCTTTTCGTCCCAATAGATAAGTGCAGCCAAGAAGGGTATACCAGTGTGTCCAGAGAAGAATAGATCACCCCCAGAACTGAATAGGAAAAAGTTGGTGCTAGATGAAAAAGTTTTTATAAAATTGAAGTCCATGGAGTCCAGTAAGACATGGTCTGGATATGGTCCGATATGAGTGAAGGTTATGAAAATAGCACGAATTGTGACGAATATAGCAAGGCTTTTTAATAACAATGGTATTCGGCGCGGATTGTAAAGGCAGCTTATGGCGATAATAAGTCCCAAAAGTACTGGTCCATACATAAACATCACATCTACATTGAAAGTAGGAATATTGCTTAAGATTATATCTGAGACAGCACTACTCTCTCTTTCTAGAGCATAACCTGAAGCGTAATAGTTTATCACTAAGCTGGCGAGTAGGATTACCACGCCGATGATGCATGAGATGATGAAATCCTTGTCCGATATAAGATTTTTCCAGCGGTTTTGCATGTATTTGATCCGCTTCAATAGGCCTTGGCGGTATCGATAATTGTATCATATAAAAAGAACGAAGGCGCTACCGTTTTATTTTCGGTTGCGCCTTCTTCATGTCGTCGAACCAGCTTTCCGGATCATATCCTCCATGCAGATGGGACATGCCCCGAATTCTGGAACCAATCTGAGATCGGGGATTAGCTCCCTCCCGCACCTCGGGCAACCAATCATTACCTGGTGGGTAGAGCCAGAGCCCTTTTTCGATTTGTTCGGTGTTGGTGGAGTCTTCAGATACCTGAACAGACTCATCAGCATTTTTTTTAGTGAATTCATATTCACCTCCGGTTTTGATAGTAGCAGAATTGTAGTGATTTGTCAAATTGGAGAACAAACAGTCCTCAATTCAGCTATATCTGCAGCTGTTAAATCCTTGTTTGTACCAGCATTTAGATAATACATAATGGCTTTTGGATCATCCACATGCGCGAGTCCAAGCGCGTGGCCGAGCTCATGTTCCAAGACGCGAACTAGCTGGTCGTTGTTGTTGAATTGGTATATGTCTATATATCTGCTACTAGAGTCTTCCACATATTCACCTTCGTCGAATATCTCGCCGGTCGATGACCCTATGGAATTGTAAGTTTTCACATTCAAATCCAACTTTTTAGCCATCTGGTTTAGATCTTGGACAAGAGAATTGATATCTCCGACGAGGGAATTGAAACTCTTTTGTTCTTGGTTTATTTGCGCAGCTTCGGAATTCAGTGCTGTCTGCGCGTTCGTCAATGCCCGATATTGTTCCTGTGGAGCTCCCCCACGACTATTCCAATAATTGACCTGTTGCTCATAGTAAGTTTTGTTCTGATTGTAAGTATCGATATCAACGCCGATAGAAGTCTTCTGTTGCGTATATTTATCCAGAAGGGAATTGTATTTTGCTTCCAAGGCGTTATAAGAGGATCGGTCGCTCTTTATGGTGGTGCCAATCTTATCTAGTGTTACTGTAGTTTGTTGGCGATCGTCGTATATAAGGTTGATCGTGAGCACCGTGCTACTGGCGTCATATCGGAATAATTTTTTATTCAATGCCAAATCCCAGACTTGAGCCGCTTGGTTTATGTCATCCAGAAATATTTTTTGACTTATATTGAAACGATTATCGAAAGCGCCGAGGGAATAAAGGATCGGTTGTGAACATGGCAATTGATTACTTGCTGTCTGGATATTCGACTGGCGGATTTTGCTGTAAATAAAAACAGAGACAATCAGGACTGCGGCTATAGAAGATACTGTTTTCAGAAATGTCCTCATTGCCGTCAATTATAACAGAAACCCGCCTCATATTGCGTGATTGAATAGCCCGCCGGGACCTTAAGGGAACTTGGATTTACTCCATCCCAGCCGATCAATCCGTTTACTACCAGATTGGTAATCAATGGCTGATACTTATGTTCGCACTGGTTGACTCGTTGTGCCAGTGAGTCTGGCGTATCGTTGTCATCGATTTTTACCTTGAACTGAAAGAAAACTGGACCACGATCATATCCGTCGGTGACGAAGTGCATCGAAATTGCGGAATGTGTAACTTCGCCGCGGCGAAAAGCTTCTATCACTGCTTCGTGGACATGGTGACCGAACATTCCCGGACCACCGAACTTTGGCAATGGACCAGGGTGGATATTGAACACCGTCTTCGAGTTGAACTTGGTCGTTGGATCAAGACCAGTCACCATTTTCAACCAACCGGATAGAACGAAGAAATCAGCTCCAGTGTCACGAGCTATACGCTGATATGCCTCAGTGTTCCACGGCTTCGGAAAATGACCGAATCGGATACCGAGTCTTTCAGCGTGCTTACGGACGCCGCCATTTTCATGGTTGGAAATCACTTCGACAATTTCCGCGTTTAGGATTCCGCTACGGGATGCTTCAACGAGATTTGCAAATCCTGATCCTCCACCTTCAGCCGATCCTGATGCAAATACAACAATGCGTGGTTTGTTCATGATCCATATTCTGTACTAGCGTATAATCGTACCAATAGACATATATCCAGGACTTATAAAAAGGAGTGACACAACAATGGCAAGGAGGAGAATATAATAATTTACGCCAGCAGTCAGGAGTTTTCCTTCTTTGGCTTTGATGATAATCTTGATAACAAGAATGATGATATTTAACAACGCTGCGGTTTGAGTATAGAAGCCGATTATGAGTAGAACAGCAAGCAATAACTCGACAACGCCGTAGATTTTACTGTTGCTTCCGGAACTTTGACCATGGCCAAGGATTTTCTCATAACCGAAATAAGCCAGTGTCACTCCACTGACAATACGCAAGACCAATGCAGCAATTCCTGGATAAGCGAGTAGTGAAGGGAATAAGGTGGTCATGAGGACATTATAGCAGAAAATCGTTTAATAATATTCTTTCAATAGCTTAGTATGTTCAGCGTATGTTGCACTGCAATGAAAACTTCCTGACTTGTCATTGAAATAGAAAAGACAAGGCGTCTTTATCGGATTGAGGGCTGCCAATATGGCGGCAACGGACGGGTTCGCGATAGGCGATGGTGGCAAGCCCGCATGGGTATAAGTGTTATAAGGTGATTTGAGATATTTATCTTTTGGCAAAACTTTCGGCCACCAGCTTTCCTCGGCTGGATTATTTGCCTTCGCATATTGAAGTGTGGAATCTATCTGGAGATTCATATTGGCGAAAAGCCTATTCCAGATGATTCCAGAAAGAAGCCTCATACCATCCGTGCTGATAGTTTCTCGTTGGATAAGGGAGGCTATCGTTAAGGCATCCTCAAGTGGTACCACATCTTGTGTCGAGGTTCCATAATGAGAAAGGACATCTTTCGAAAAGCGATCACTGATCATCGTCTGTATGCTATCTGGTGCTGTTCCTATAGACACGATATAGGTGCCTGGTGCAAATGACCCCTCAGAGATTGAGCCCAACATCTTTCTTTGTTTATTGTTCCATCCGAGTGTGTCCCCGAAAATATTTACGATTTGTTCTTTTCGCATGCCAGGAGTTATGGTGACGAATCGGCTGCTTACATTGGCCACACTTTGATACCAAGGAGCATTGGCGACAGTGGTCGCAATGTTTCTAAATATATTCCAGATATAATTTCCAGCGTCTATAATGGAGGCTCCTAGAAGAGAATGATTGTCTTTCAGGTAAGCATTTACGAGTTCATTTTCAATAATGATCTTATTTTTCGGGTCGACAGTGACGGGGAAATCTTGTGATAATGCCGGAGTAGTAGTAGTTGCTTGCTCCTGCTGGATCGTGATCGTGTATATCTGTGGAGACAAAAGGACGAGGATCAAAATTGCCAATGCGGTTACTGATGTAAGAATTATCTGTTTACGATATCTCCTCATACTACTATCTTAGCAGAAAAGTAGGTATTTTGGCTTCCCGAACATGAGATTATCATCGTGCTGTTTATGAAGGCGATGGGTAAGGCTTGACATATGTGTTTGTATGAAGTAGTTTTTTATTAGAAAGGAGGCAGAGCAAATGAAAATCTGCAAAGGTACAAATAGAGTTGTATTTGTGTTTGAGTCCATGGGATTTGTTGTCAAAGTCCCAATCATTCATTTCGTTCGCTTGTTTCGTGGGATGATGATGAAACACGAGCTTGGTTTCGGATTCTGGTTGTCGGCTAGTCCGAAGTGTTGTGAAGGAGCCAAGTGGTGTGTCAATGGTCTGGTGGAAAATTGGTCCGAATGGCGATTTTCCAAGACAATGGGAGAGCAAGCATTTATTCTTCCAACTTACATCTCTTTGTTTGGTCTTCTTAATATCTGTCCATACTCCGACGATTTTCCGGCCGATAAGTTCAAGGGATTGGAAAAGAAGATGGGTGACATGTCCAACGGCAGTATCGCGTGGGATAGTCACCACTTCACCAATTCTAAAAACTTTTGTGTCCACCAAGGATGCATCAAGATGCGAGATTATGGTGGTGCATCTACACAGAAAGTCATTCGTTGGAATGTTAAGGCTTTTAACACTCTTAGGCCTTCGTGAGAAAGATACCTTAAATGGCACCTTCTCTCGCGAAGGTCTTTCTCATTTAATTAAATATGATTGTTCGAACCCTATTCCCGTCTACCACAAAAGACGACTCTAACTCTAGATATTTTGAATGCTCCCCGAACATGACATTATTATAACCATATTCTCAGACACGGATTACATGGAAGGGATGTACAATCAGTTGCTGTTTATGAAGGCGATGGGGAGGGAATAAGAATATGGATAAATGGAAAACCCGTCACGAGTTACTTATTAGATATCGAATTACATATATGGGATTTTGAACTCTTGTGTATGTCCGTCACCAGAATGATTAACGACCACCCTATCAAGTTTGTTAGGTTTTATTGTAAGCATTGATGGATATTCTAGTTTTAATTTGTTGTCGTCAGTGATAGATATGCTCGGTATAGGTTTAAGATACTCGTCTGGAAAATAAATACGCGGCATTGCCATCAGGTCTATAAACAGACCTTTTTTAATAGCTGAGGCAATAACCGTGCTTGCCTTCAATGTATTAAAATCAACCCCAATTTTCTCTCTAAGGAATCTCATGATTTCTTCTGAAAGATAATAGACGTTGAACAAATTGTAAGTCAGGTCTCGTCTATAGGAAAAAGCTGTATATGTATTACCGAACTTGGCATGGACTTTCTCGATAGGTTCAAACGCACCATTGACTACATTTGCAACAAAATATCCTAAACAGTGTTCATTTCCGCCTTTTGAACTATAAAAAGCCACACAACATAAACAGGCATTATTATGTTTCAATTCATTCACCGAACCATCAATATATTTTTTATATTCGCTGATATTATTGAATAAATCTGCAACCAAACCATTGGCATTTTTTGATAGTGTACTTCCCCCCTTTCGTCAGACACTAACCTTGTCTCCTGTATTGTACGCCGCCGCTAGTTTTTGAGCAAACTGCATAGGCGGCATTTTCAATGCCGTGTGTATTCTAGTGTTGTTGTACTGCCAG
>Ga0209697_10006088_pt1 | contig 14746 bp, 10 predicted proteins | sample AliMusrvi5mmetaG_FD_184115 | JGI IMG/M metagenome (GOLD analysis project Ga0209697, IMG submission 184115) | Freshwater lake bacterial and archeal communities from Alinen Mustajarvi, Finland, to study Microbial Dark Matter (Phase II) - Alinen... | ecosystem: Environmental > Aquatic > Freshwater...
GCGGGAACGAGCTGGTGATCACTGTTGCCAACAACTGGTGCAACCGGCTCTGCACCGACAAGGCCCTGCCAGAAAAGGAACGATTGACCCGTATCGGCACCGGTCTTTTAGCTGCGGTTGCCAAGCGCGAGTTGCAGCCCTCAGGCCTGCTCGGGCCGGTGATGATTCAAAGCATCGAACCGTTGAGATGATCATGAATTGACCTTAAGGATTAATTCTGGAATCGAACGGCTGTGAGTTCCGAAAATGCATATTATGATGCTAACAACTCTTGGGCAGAAGCAGACTGCCCGGCCTGCACTCCTGCTCTGGCTGGCACCAATTATGAAAATGAAACGAACTCTCCCTCGCAAAAATCTGCGTAGAGCCAACGTCCCGTTGGCCTCCTGCTCGCCCGACGTGACGTCAGCCCTACGATTTCCAGTTGTTCCGAGAGTCCGGTTGTTTTCAAGGAAGTGCCTAAGTCCACTTTTGATGGCTGCGATTCTGCTGCCGTTTTGCGGATTGCGGGCTGCGGCTCCGGAGCTGCATGTCTTCCCAACCGTCCAGGCCGATGCCATCGGGCAGAAGCTGCAGTCGGCGATGGTTTGGGCGGATCCTTCGCAAAACACGCCGGGGGTGGCGGTTGTCTTTCGTAAGACGTTTCAACTGTCGGCCAAGCCCGCGCGAGCCGATCTCCATCTCTTTGCGGATGCCCGCTACGTCCTGTGGGTCAACGGTAAGTACGTCGAGCGCGGGCCGAATCGTTTCCAGCCGAACGGCCCGGAATACGACACGATCAATGTGGCCCCATTTTTGAAAGCTGGCCGGAACGTGATTGCCGTGCTTGTTGCCGGCAATCTTTCCGGCGGCAAAATCATGAACCACGTCCCCGGCCTTACCGCGCAACTCACAGCCGACGGAAAGGAGCTTTTCCTCACCGACACCACATGGAAGTGGATCGCCGATACGCGATACCGTCAGTTTCATGCCAACTGGCCTGCGCTTATTGATAAGCTGGTGGATGCCCGCGTGGACGATGGCGACTGGACGGCGGCGGATTACCACGATGCGGCTTGGAAGCCTGCGGTTGCAATCAGCGGTGGAGCCTGGGGCGGGCTGACGGCGCGTCGGATCCCTCTCATGCGAGAAAAGGAGATCCCTTTCAAATTGGCCAACGGGGCGACTCTTCCCATCACGCTGAAGGCCGGCGAAAAACTGGAGTTTGTAACGGGAAAGGCTGTTCAGGTGTATCCGCAGATCGAAATGGATGCGGAGAAAGATTCCGAAGTGACCCTTGCGCCGTTCGACGCGCGCTATCTGGCGAAGGCCGGTCCACAAAAGTATTTTCCCCTTGATTCGCGCGGACTCGTGAAAGGCGCGATCTCCGTGAAAACCGGCAAGGTCACGATTACTGCGCTGAAGCTGATCGAGCGGCTGTATCCCTTTGACCGCCTCGGATCGTTCCGCTGCAGCGATCCGCTTCTCAACAAGCTTTGGACGATGTGCGCACGTTCCTGCGAGTTGCTCAGCGAGGATGCGTATGTGGATTGTTCCGAGCGCGAACGGGTGGAGTGGATGGATTGCGATCCTCCGGGGTTTGACATCACCCGCATCGCCATGGCCGGTCCGGGCGCCGATGGGAAGCCGCTCTACGCCGATCCCCGTCTGCTGGAGGTCATGGTCCGCCGCACCGCGCTTACTCTCCAACCCGAAGGCTGGGTCAAGGCGCACACCTGCTCGGATCGATACGATATCCACGCCAAAATGGAGGATCGGGCCTGCGAATGGGTCGCGGGCATCCGGCGGTATTATGAGGCGACCGGCGACAAGGCGCTCGTCCGGGAAATCTGGCCCGCCGTCGTGGCGCAGATGAATTACTTTCTCGAACGTCGCACACCGCGCGGGCTGGTCAGCGCCCGCGACTGGGTGGTCTGGGGGAATCCGCTCGGCTATATCACCGGCGAGACGACCACGCTCAATGTCTTTGTCCAGCGCGCTCTCGCCGACAGTGCCTACCTGGGCAGCCTAATCGATGAAAAGCCAACGGCGGCCACATTCGGAAAAGCCGCCGCCGATCTTGCCTCAGCCATCAACCTCCACCTGTGGGACGAAAGCACGGGATCCTATTTCTCCGGGTACTTCGAGGATCCCAACTCGCCCACCGCCCTTCAGGAAGTCGGAGGCAAACATGTGAGCAAACTCAAGATCACAGATCACCATGCCCCCACGACGCTCCATGCTAATGTTTTCGCTCTCGAACGCGGAGTGGTCCCACCCGCTCGGTGCGAGCGGGTTTTGAAGAAGATGGTGGAACAGGATCTCGCGGGAGGAGGCAGCGTCATGCTCTATTATTATCTTGCCCGTCTGCTGTATGGCATGGATCAGTCGCAGCAGGATACCCGTGTTCTGAACATCTTTCGGGAAAAGTGGGCCTCGATGGCGGCAAATCCGTATGAGTGCTCCTGCGAGGGATTTGGGACTGGAACAAACGCTCACATCTACGGGATGTTCCCGGGGTATTTCTTAAGTGCCTACGTCTTGGGCGTCCGGCGGGATGAGCCGGTCGCGGCCGGGAAAATCCTGATCGAGCCGCATCTTGGCGACCTCACCCAGGCAGAAGGAACGGTGGTCACGGAATTCGGGCTGGTGCCGGTTTCATGGAAGCGGGAGGCGTCCGGGCCCCTGCAGTTCACGATGACCGTCCCCGCAAAGGTGGAGACCGTGTTGGCGCTGCCTCTGCAAGGCGACCGCAAAGAAATCCAGATTGATGGCAGGAAGGTCAAAGGCTCCGTCCATGGCTCGCGCCTCTTGGTGACGCTTCTCCCCGGCCAGCACTCGGGCAGTTACTAACATTTGGTTAACGATTATTATTTATATGAAACGACAAACATTAGCATGTATTTTTCTTGTGGCGGCGGTGGCGAGGGGAGGGGACTTCTCCTTCAGCGATCCGGCCAATGTGACTCCGATGCCGGCCTGGGCGGTCGGACAGGCGAACCGGTCGGCGGATTTGGATGTGTCGCCGGGGTTTCAGAAGCCGCCGCCGGGGTTCGGCGTTGTCCCATTTTTCTGGTGGCTTGGCGATCCCCTGACCAAGGAACGTCTCACTTGGGAGCTGGACCAAATGGCCGGGTTGGGCATCTCGGGATACCAGATCAATTACGCGCATACCGACAAGGGAGGGCGATCCTTCGGCTGGACGATTCCGAGCGATCCGCCGCTGTTCTCGGAGGCGTGGTGGAAGCTCACGAGCTGGTTTCTGCTGGAGGCGAAGAAGCAGGGCAGCGCGATCAGCCTCAGCGACTACACGCTCGGGCCTGGCCAGGGCTGGAGCTTCGACGCGGCGCTGCGCGAGCACCCGGAGATGACCGGCATGATCTTGCGTCCGGAAAAGGACGGAAAGGTCAGCATCGTTACCGTGCCGGGTTCGCTCAATCCGATGCACCCGCTCGCAGGAAAAACTTATGCGGATAAATTCTTCGGCGAGTTCGAGCGCCGCAATCCCGGCGAGGCTGGCAAGGGGCTGAATTTCTTCTTCTCCGACGAGCTGACATTCGGCGTGAGCGGCCGCCTCTGGTCTGCGAATTTTGCCGAGGAATTCAAGAAACGGAAGGGCTACGACATTATGCCCGAGCTGCCAGCGCTCTTCAAGGACACCGGGCCGCGCACGCCTAAGATCCGGCTCGATTACAGCGATGTGATGGTGTCGTTGACCGAGGAGGGGTATTTCAAACCGATCTTTGACTGGCACCAGCAGCGGGGCATGACGATGGGGTGCGACCACGGCGGACGCGGGCACAACGTCGTCGAGTTCGGCGACTACTTCCGTACCCAGCGTTGGATGCAAGGTCCTGGCTCCGACCAGCCGCATTTGGGAAAACAGCTGGGGAAGGCCAAGGTCGCCAGCTCGATGGCGCATCTTTATGAACGTCCGCGCGTCTGGCTCGAAGGCTTCTACGGCAGCGGCTGGGGCACGACGTCCTCCGGCGTGGTGGATGCGACGTTTGCCGATTTTGTGATGGGGTACAACCTTCTCTCGTTCCATGGAATGTATTACACGACGCACGGCGGCTGGTGGGAATGGGCGGCGCCGGACAACACCATCCGAATGCCGTATTGGAAGCACATGCGCGGCTTCATGGATTGCGTCCAGCGCCTCAGCTATCTGCTTAGCCAGGGGCACCACCGCTGCGACGTGGCGATCCTCTATCCCGTCGCCGCAGTGGAGGCGGATGTGGCGAGCGGCAAGGCAGCGGTGCAGACGGCGTTCGACACCGGCGCACAACTTTATGCCAAGTCCGCTGACTTCGATTACATGGATTTCGAGTCGCTGGATCGGGCCAAGATTGTCGGCAAGGAACTCCATGTCTCGGGCGAGATCTATCGCGTGCTGATCCTGCCGGCGATGAAGGCCATCCGGCATTCGACCTTGCAAAAGGCGCTCGCGTTCCACCGTGCGGGCGGAGTGGTCCTTGCAGTCGGGGCTTTGCCCGAAGCCAGCGACCGCATTGGGCGCGACGATCCCGAGGTCGCCGCAATCGTGAAGGAGCTCTTCCCCGATGGTGTGACGAAGGATCTCTTCACTAAGCTGCCGGGCCGCGATTACGATGGCCCCGGCTACATCCAGCACCGGCGGATCGGCCCGCGCGACCTCTATGCGATTTATAATGCGCCGCAGAACACCGAATGCTTCTTCCGCGCCACCGGCAAGGTCGAGCTGTGGGATCCGTGGACCGGTTCATCCACTCCGCTCGCCATCACTTCGCAGTCCGCCGATGGCACGAAGCTCAAGCTGCCGCTGACTGAACAGGAATTGCAACTGATTGTTTTTTCGCCCGGCAAGGCCGACGTTGCGCCTGCACAGATGCCCGATGCGCACCGCAGCACGATCGCGCTCGATGGCGATTGGGAGTTTGAGCTGCAGCCGACCGGCGACAACCGGTTCGGGGATTTCCACTGGCCGCCGACCCCGGAGCTCATCGGCGCCGAGGCTCGGCAGTTCGACTACACCGAAGGCGATTCGAAAACTGGCCCGTGGCGCAAGGTGACGAACTCGTACGGCCCGCAGTTCGTCAAGCACGGCGGTCTGCCGGGCGGCTCGTCATTGCCGGAGCAGGGCGGGGAACGGTATGAGTTCTCCTGGCGCTGGGGCGTCGAAAATGATCCCGGACACCAGGGCTACCACGGGCTGAAGGCGGAGATGCATGACGAGTTCATCATGATCGGCAAACCAAAGAGCGCAGGTGCCTCCCGGCCGACCGTCATTACCTACGAGAATAACGGGCGTTCGTATTTTTCAACCGCCGTCGTTGCCCCGCGCGACATGACCGCCTACGCCCTCATCGGCGACATCAAGCCGGTCTCGGTCAGCCTCAATGGCCAGGCCGTTACAGGCAGCGAGCTCAAGCTGAAGGCCGGAGCGAACCAACTGATCCTCTGCTACGACAAGCCCGGGCGCACCTACTTCGTCGTCTCCACGGCACCCGACGACGCATCGAAGAAAGTCGAGCCGACGGATCCCCAGGCGCAGCCGAAATTCCAGCCGAGCCCCCTCGCGATGACCTGGTGGAACAACCCGAATGTGCTGCCCTTTGATGTGCGCGCCGCCGAGTCAAAGCCCGTCGGTTGGTATCGCTTCACCGCGCCTCCAGGGCTGCGCGCGATGACGCTTCGAGCACGTGGCAAGGTGCAGGCGTGGGTGGACGGCAAGGAGATCAAAGTAGCGGGCGACAAGGTGGTCGTGCCCGAACCTTCTGCCTCGCCGGTGCCGGTACTCCTGCGCATCGAGCAGGATCGCGGCTGCTATGGTGGCGCGGCGATTCCCGACCCGATCAAGCTCGACTGCGGGCCCGGTCGCATCGCGCCCGGCGACTGGGCAAAGATCGACGGCCTCGCCAGCTACTCCGGCGGCGCATGGTATCGGAAAACGGTGGCGATCCCCGCCGCGAAGGAAGTCGTGCTCGACCTCGGCGACCTCGTCTCGTCAGCCGAAGTCCGCGTCAACGGCAAGCCAGCCGGAATTCGCGTCTCCCCGCCTTGGAAATTCGATATCACCAAGCTGGTGAAGCCCGGAGAAAATCGGATCGAGGTGCTGGTGTGCAATACCCTCTCCAACCAATACCTGACCATCCCGACCGGTTACCGCGGGCAGGCAAGCTCCGGACTCCTCGGCCCTGTGAAGGTGACGACAACGGAGTAAATTCTCATCCGAGGTCGCGAGTGGAGAAAAGCCGGCACATGGCTCCCCAATGAACACAAGGACACCGCAGCCGTAGAAGATCACTGCCCGACGGCGGCGCTGATCTTCGCCGCGATTTCCTGGAAGCATTTTGCGGCGGCACTGCCCGGGTGGGCGGCCACGGCGGGGCGTCCGGTATCACCGGACTCGCGGACGAGCGGTTCGATCGGAACTTCTCCGAGAAGAGGAACCTTGAGGCGGGCGGCTTCGCGGGCTCCTCCGCCGGTTCCAAAAATGTCGTGGCGTTTGCCGTCGCCGGGGCAGAGGAAAAAGCTCATATTTTCGACGAGGCCAAGGACCGGGACATTCGTCTTTGCAAACAGGGCCGAGGCCTTGCGCGCATCGATGAGCGCCACTTCCTGCGGGGTGGTGACGATGATCGCCCCGCTCAAGGCAACGGACTGCACGATTGTCAGATGGATGTCGCCGGTGCCGGGCGGGAGATCGAGGATCAGGTAATCCAAGTCGCCCCAGGCGACCTGCCGGAGAAACTGCTGCGTGTAGCGGGAGACCATCGGTCCGCGGAGGACAGCGGGCGATCCCTCGTCGAGCAGGAAACCCATCGACATCAGCGAAACCCCGTAGCGATTGATCGGGATGATGCGGTTCTCGTCGTCCGCCATCGGACGTTCGCTCCCGCCGAACATCAGCGCGATGCTCGGGCCGTGGATATCGCAATCGCAGAGCCCGACGCGGGCACCCGACTGCGCGAGGGCGAGGGCGAGATTTGCCGCCACGGTGGATTTGCCCACGCCGCCCTTGCCGCTGGCCACGGCGATGATGTGCCGGACGCCCTCGATCCGGGTGGGGCTGACTTCCCCTGTCGGCGCGGCAGGGGCCTGGACATCCGCCTTCACGTTCACTTTGCCGACACCCGGCAGCGCCGTCACGGCCCGTCCGGCATTGTCGCTGATTTCCGAGACAATTTTTTTGTCGGACGTTGTCACGACGATCTGGATTTCGACATCGGCTCCCGACAAAGTGATCTTGCGCACGAGACCGAACGACACGATATCTCTTGAGAACCCCGGATATTTTACTCCGCGCAGGGCTTCGCGAACCGATTCTTCGTTGATGGACGGCATGCCAATCCTTACGCATGCCGGCCGCGTTTGGACAAGCCTCTCAAAAAGATTTTCTCAGATGGCTGGGAAGAATGCCGAGCTGCTCGCGGTATTTGGCCACCGTGCGGCGGGCCACGGCCAATCCCCGGTCGGTCAGAATGCGGACGACCTCCTGGTCGCTCAGAGGCTTGCGGGAGTTTTCGTCCTTGACGAGGGCAACGATGGCTTGGCGGACGCTTTCGTTGCTGACTCCTTCCCCCTCGCTGTTTGTGTAGCCGTGGGTGAAAAAATACCTGATCTCAAAAATCCCCCGGGGAGTCGCCATGTATTTTCCCGAAGCCGCCCGGCTCACCGTCGTTTCGTGAACGCCGACAACATCGGCCACCTGGCTCATCGTCATCGGACGCAGGTGCGAGGGGCCGTGATCCAGAAAATCACGCTGCCGGGACACGATTTCCCGCGCGATATTCAGGATCGTCTGCTGGCGTTGCTGGATGCTTTTGATGAAAAATTTCCCCCCTTTGATTTTGTCGCGCAGGTATTCGCGGACTTCGCGGGAGCTTCCCGAGACCATGTCTTTGTAGGAATCCGCGATGCGCAGGCGGGGGATTTCATTGCTGTTGAGGCTGACCGTGTAGTCCTCGCCGTCCCACTCCACCACAACCTCCGGGATGATGGTCTGGTCGGGTTCGGATGAAAACGCGCGACCCGGCCGGGGATCGAGACCGGCAATGGCCTCGGCGGCCGCCTGGACGTCGGGCAGCGGGATGTCGAGGGCCTTCGCGATTTCGGGAAGTTTTTTGCGCCCGAGTTCCTCCAGGTGGTGTTTCACGATACGGGCATCGTTGGTGTATTGGCGCCCCTGGCGCTTCAATTGCAGGAACAGGCACTCGGAGAGATTCCGGGCGGCCACGCCGGCCGGGTCGAATTCCTGCACCTTTTCCAGAATCCCCCCGACCTCCAAAGCATCCGTGTCGGTCGCATAGGCGACATCTTCCAAATCCGCGCGAAGGTAGCCGCGCTCGTCCAGATTGCCAATGATCTCGGCCGCGATGCGGGCCTCCTCTTTCGGCCAGGAAGCTGTGAGCAACTGCTCGAGAAGGTGTTCCTGCAGCGTCACGGAGCGAACCTGGGAATCGAAAAAATGCTGCCGTTTTTCAAGGGCCTCCCGGCTCCACGGCTCGGCGACCGACCGCTGCGCATAATACTCGTTCCATTCGTCGGTGAGTCCGCCGCTCTCGCTCTTGGCGGCGGCTTCGGGCACCTCGGGAACCACTTCCTCAAGGGCCGGATTCTCCCGGAGTTCCGTGTCCACCAACTGACGCAACTCGGTGAGCGGTGCCTGCAGGATGTTCAGGCTCTGCTGCATTTGCGGAGACAGCGTCTGCTGGAGCGCCAACCCCGCGATTTGTTCCATTCCTGCCATTGTCTGAAAAATCAGGCATGGATGATGCTTAAGCAAGCATTTATCGCGCCAATCTTTTCACTCTGCGGCTAACTTTTCCCATTAGCCCCAAGCCCGAGGAGGAGGAATCCTCTTTTGTATTATTCCGAACCGGTCTTTACTGCGCGGGCATGGATGAGACCGAGGCATTTATCGCTTTGAACATGATTCCCAAGCTGGGGCCGGTGGGGGTTCGCCGCCTTCTGGACGCTTTGGAATCGCCCGCCCGCATTCTCTCGGCCACGGAGAGCGAACTCCGGCAAGTGGAGGGAGTCGGCGCGGAAGTGGCGGCCTCGATCCGCGGTTGGGAAGCCCGGGTTGATCTCGCCGACGAGCTGGGGCTGGTGAAGGAATCCGGTGCGCGGGTCGTGACAATGCGGTCGCCGGAATACCCGGCGGCGTTGCGGGAGATCCACGATCCGCCGGTCGTTCTCTATATTTTGGGAAGTCTGCTGGAGCGGGATCGCCACGCGGTCGGGGTGGTCGGGACGCGCAAGCCATCGCACTATGGGTCGGAATGCGCAAAGAAGCTTTCCTATCAGCTCGCGAATGCCGGGATCACGATCGTGAGCGGTCTGGCACGCGGGGTGGACACGTTTGCGCATCAGGGGGCCTTGGCGGCAAAAGGGCGCACGGTCGCGGTTATCGGGAGCGGGCTCCTCGCGATTTATCCTCCGGAGAACCGGGATCTGGCGGAAAAGATCGCGGCATCCGGGGCGGTGGTGAGCGAGTTTTCGATGCGCGTGAAGCCCGATCGCCAGACGTTTCCGATGCGCAACCGGATTATCAGCGGGTGTTCGTTTGGCGTGCTTGTCATCGAGGCGGGCGGGCGAAGCGGGGCGCTCATCAGCGCGGGCCAGGCCGGGGAGCAAGGCCGTTCCGTGTATGCTGTTCCCGGCCGCATCGACCAGCCGAACGCCATCGGCACAAACCGTCTCATCCAACAGGGGGCGAAGCTTGTTCTGAGCGCCGGAGATATTCTTGACGACATGGGCATGCTCTTTGCCGAACCGCAGACGCTGGAGCCTTCGCCGGCCCCCGCCGGATTGGCCGGTGCGGAGAGCGCGGTCTATGAGGCCATCGGGGATGAAGAGACGCATATTGATGAAATCACTTTGAGAAGCGGATTGCCAACGCACGTGGTGTCTTCTACGTTGCTCGCCCTCGAAATGAAAACACTGGTGCGGCAGCGCCCCGGCGGACGTTTCGTCAAACTTCGCTGATCAACCATGTCAAAATCCCTCGTTATTGCAGAAAAGCCCAGCGTGGCGACCGATCTCGCCCGCGTGCTGGGAAAAATCCCGAAGGCCGGCGACTATTACGAAAACGACCGGTATATCATCACCTCCGCGATCGGGCACATCGTCGAGCTTTGCCTTCCGAACGAGTTGGAAAAAAAGCGCGGCAAGTGGAGCTTTGCGAACCTGCCGATCATTCCCGATCACTTTGAACTCAAGCCGGTCGAGAAGACGAAGGCCCGGTTCTCCCTGATCAAGAAGCTCCTCAAGCGCGCGGACGTGGGCGAGGTCATCAACGCCTGCGACGCCGGACGCGAAGGGGAGTTGATTTTCCATTATCTCACCCTGCATGCCGGGAACAAAAAGCCCGTTCGCCGGCTTTGGTTGCAGAGCATGACGCCCGAGGCGATCCTCGCCGGGTTCGCCGCGTTGCGCGACGGGGACGAGATGGTGCCACTCTGCGAAGCGGCCGTCTGCCGAAGCGAAAGCGACTGGCTTGTGGGCATCAACGGCACGCGGGCGATGACGGCGTTCAACTCGAAAGGCGGGGGATTCCAGCTCACGCCGGTCGGCCGGGTGCAGACGCCCACGCTGGCGATCCTTGCCGTTCGGGAAGAGAAAATCCGGAACTTCAAGCCGCGTTCGTATTTCGAGGTGTTCGGAGATTTTGGTGTGGCTGCGGGCGTTTATCGCGGGCGGTGGTTCGATGAGAAATTCCGCAAGAACGGCGACGAGGATGCCCGCGCCGAGCGGCTCTGGGATCGTGCGATCGCCGGGGAGATCGTTGCGAAATGCCGGGGAAAAGCCGGTTTGGTGACGGAGGAAAAGAAGGCGGCCACGCAGATCTCGCCCCAGCTTTACGATTTGACGACGCTCCAGCGCGAGGCCAATTCCCGTTTCGGGCTCAGTGCCAAGCGCACGCTGCAGGTCGCCCAGGCACTTTACGAAAAACACAAGGTGCTCACCTACCCGAGGACCGACTCGCGTTACCTGCCCGAGGATTATTTGGGCAATGTCAAAGCGGCGATGACCAAGCTTGAAGCACCCGACCTGGCCGGACACGCGCGCAAGGCGCTCTCGCAGGGATGGGTGGCGCCGAACAAGCGGATCTTCAACAACACAAAAGTCAGCGACCACCACGCGATCATCCCGACCGGAGTTTCCACGAAGACCCTCGACGAGTTCGAACTCAAGGTTTTTGACATGGTCGCCAGGCGGTTCGTCGCGGTCTTTTATCCCCCGGCGCAATTTGAGGTGACCACCCGCATCACCCGCGTCGAGCAGGAGGCATTCAAGACCGAAGGGAAAATCCTCACCGAGCCCGGCTGGATGGCCGTCTATGGGAAGCAATCGGCCGCCGGGGACGAGCAAAATGTCTGTCCGGTTCATTCCGGCGAAACCGCCCGCACCGAGGCGGTGGAAATCAAGGAAAACGAAACCAAGCCGCCGCCCCGCTTCAACGAGGCGACGCTTCTCTCCGCAATGGAGGGGGCGGGCAAGCTGGTCGAGGACGAGGAGCTTCGCGAGGCCATGAGCCAGCGCGGTCTCGGCACGCCCGCCACCCGTGCCACGATTATCGAAGGTCTTCTTGGCGACGGATATCTCATCCGGCAGGCCCGCGATCTCATTGTGACTTCAAAAGGTCTTTCGCTCATCATCCTCCTCCGGGGGCTGGGAGTCCAATCGCTCACCTCCCCGGAACTGACCGGCGAGTGGGAACACAAACTCAAACGCATGGAAGGTGGCGAAATGCCACGCCCCCAATTTATGGAAGAAATCCGCGCCTTCACCACCGACATCGTCGATAAAGCCAAAAATTTCACCGGCGATACCGTCGAAGGAAATTTCCAACCGATCGAAGCCAAGTGTCCGAAATGCGGCCACGCCGGTTTTGTCGAATCCTTCAAGGCCTTCGAATGCGGAGCCAAGTGCGGCGCGATCATTTGGAAAAACATGGCCGGCAGGCAGTTCGAGCGCGAGGAGGTGCGGGCCCTTCTGGAAAACGGTCGCGTCGGTCCGCTGGATGGCTTCCGCAGCAAGCTCGGACGGCCATTTGCCGCCGTGGTCAAACTCGACGCCGAAGGCAAGCAGTCGTTCGATTTTGGCGACGCCTCCGATTCCACCCGGAGCATTGATTTCTCAAACCTGCCTTCGATCGGGACATGTCCGGTCTGCAAAAAAGGAACGATTCACGACACCGGCACCGCCTGGCAGTGCAGCAACACCCCCGCCTGCAAATTCCGCATGGGCAAAGCCCTTTGTCAAAAAGAAGTCCCCCGGGAACAGGTCGTCAAACTCCTCGAAACCGGAAAAACCGATCTCATCCCCCGCTTCATTTCCAAAAAAGGCCGCCCGTTCTCGGCGTTCCTCAAACTGGAAAATGGCAAAGTCGGATTCGAGTTCGAGGAACGAAAGACGCCTCCCAAAAAATCCCCCGCCCGTTCCAAACCGCCCGCGGCGCGTGCGGTTCTCCCTTAAAAAGAAACGAACTTCCAGAAGGGCCGGTTCCGCCGGTGCGAGCCGTTTCAGCGCGGCTTCGACAGGTCGAGCAATACCTTGCCCGTCCGCATTTCCCGCGAGGCCTCGGCAACCGCCTCCACGACGTCGCTCAAAGGGAAAATCTTGTGCACCGGCGTGAAAAGCGTGCCGGTCTTCAAGTGCGCCGCCAAATGGGCATAGGTCGCTTGCCGTTCCTCCAACGCGGCCTTCTCCCGCCAGCGCTTGAGCCAGAACCCGTGGAATTTCAGGTTTTGAAAGATCAGAAGGCCGTTGGGAATTTTCAGAGCCTGCCTGCTCATGGCCCCAAATGTCACCAGCGTCCCGCCCGTTGCGAGCGTGTTCGCAAGGTTCAGGGCGCTCGTCCCTCCGACCGCATTCAAAGCGAGCTTCGGCTTCTTTCCGCCACAAAGGATTTTCCCTTCCTTGCGAAGATCGGTTTCTTCTGTAACCACAATATCCGCCCCGATCGCTTGCAGCTCGGCCACCAGTTCGGGGCGGCGGACGACATTGAGCGTCTTCCATCCCAGCGCGCGCGCGAGCTGGATCGTGCTGCGGCCAACGCCCGAGTTCGCCGCATTCTGGACAATCCAATCGCCGGGCGCGAGATCGACAAAGTCGTGCAGGATCCGCCACGCGGTCGCCGGATTGACCGTGAGCATCGCCGCCTGGAAAAAATCCAATCCCTCCGGCAGCGGGACAACGTCTGCCGCCGGCACAATCATTTCCCGCGTCCATGTTCCAAAGCCCATCGGCAGGACAAGCTGCCCCGGCGCGATCCCGGTCACGCCGGCTCCGACCCGGCGCACGCGGCCGACGCCCTCGTTGCCGATCGTCGCGGGCAAAGCGGGCAGGTCGCCGTATTTTCCCTCGATCACATTGATGTCGGCCGGATTGATCGGCGCGGCGAGCATTTCGAGGAGAACCTCGTTTTCAGCCGGATCCAAAGAGGGCTGATCCGCCACGGTGAGCGATTCGGAGGCGGGGCCGAATTGTGTGAGTCGGGTGGAGAGTGGCATCGTGCGGGGTTCCGATCAGAGTTCCTTTTCCATGCGCTCGCTCAGCCACTGTTTGATCATGCTCTGGTAGTTGAGGTAGCGCGAGCGGGCGAGGCGTTTGATGCGGCCCAGCATCCGGGGATCGAATCGGAGCGTGATGGTCGTTGACTCGCGGTTGTCGGCTTTGAGCAACGACGCGTTGATGAGCCGGGGATCGAGCGCCGTCGTTTTCCAGTATGCCACCTCTTCTTCCTCGGAGTCAAAGTCCGGCAAATCCTTCCACTTCGCAAGTATCCTCATGGCATCAGTTCAGTTCGGAATTTTTCCGCTCGTAGAATGTTTCTTCCTCCGGCGTCATCACCCGCGAAAAAATCACGCGGTAGCGTTTGCCGTCGGTCCAAAAAACGGTGAAGATCAGCCTGTTGGAAATCGCCCGTCCGAGAAGGAAATAGCGGGCCTCGCGTCCATCCACCTCCTCCAGATCGGGCAGGAGTCGGAGGCTGAAGGGATCTTCAAACGATTCCTCGATCTCTCTCTTCGAAATCTCGCCGGGCACGAACCCGTGGCTTGTCCAGTCGAATTCCATCAGGAACCTTTCGCGGGTTGGATCAGTTCAATTTCGTAGCCCTCGGGGGCGTCCACGAAAGCGATCGCCGATCCATTCGACGACCGGTGCGGCCCGTCGCTGAGCGGATAGCCCAGGGCGGCCGCGTGCCGCGCAAAAGCCTCCAGATCCCCGACTTCAAAGGCCAGATGCGTCAGATCCGATCCGACCCGCACCGGACCGCTGGCATCATATTTGCAAATTTCGACCAACTCCTCGCTGCCCGGGGCTTTGAAAAAAACCAGTTGGGATCCGCGCCCGCTCGTGCTGCGCCGCACTTCTTCCAGTCCCAGCACGTCCCGGTAGAACGCAACAGTCCTGTCGAGATCGGCAACGCGGTAGCGGGTATGAAGCAGTTTCGTGACCACGCCATAGATCTAACCCTTTCCCGCCGTCCTTGTCGAGAAGAGGAAAATTTTTCGGGAAATGGCGTTTTGCGCTGGTCAGGAATGAACGTTCCTGCATGATGACTGTCTTTCCATCCAATGAAACGCCAAGCCCTCTCCGCCATCATCGCACTTCCCCTCGTCGCAGCCGGTCTCCTCGTGTTGCCCTCCTGCAAACCGGCACCGTCCGCGCCGCCTGCAACTCCCGCCGCAACACCGGCCTCCAAGCCGGTCGCCAGCCCGGTCGCGCCAGCCGCATCCGCCCCGGCGGCACCCGCAGCGCAGGCAGCCCCTCC
>Ga0209697_10006091_pt1 | contig 14742 bp, 8 predicted proteins | sample AliMusrvi5mmetaG_FD_184115 | JGI IMG/M metagenome (GOLD analysis project Ga0209697, IMG submission 184115) | Freshwater lake bacterial and archeal communities from Alinen Mustajarvi, Finland, to study Microbial Dark Matter (Phase II) - Alinen... | ecosystem: Environmental > Aquatic > Freshwater...
CACCGGCACCGTCAAACAATTGCGGGTGTTCACCTATCATTTTGCCTATCATGAGATGGGCGGCCAAACCAACCGTGTGGGTTTGGATGGGCCCTGGGACATCAAGCGGGTGCTGGGGACGGTGCCGGTGGAGGCCGATGGCTCGGCGTATTTCCGGGTACCAGCTAACACCCCCATCTCAGTCCAACCGCTCGATGGCGATGGCCAGGCGCTGCAACTCATGCGCAGTTGGATGAGTGCCATGCCCGGCGAAACCCTCTCCTGCGTCGGTTGCCATGACCGGCAAAATTCGAGTCCGCCCACTGCCAAGAGTCTGGCTCTGGCAAAACCGCCGGCGCCTATCACACCATGGTACGGCCCGGAGCGAGGGTTTTCCTTTATCCGTGAAGTGCAACCCGTGCTCGACCGCCTCTGCGTCGGTTGCCACGATGGCAAAACCGAGGCCGGGCACGTCGCCGTCCCAGATCTGCACGCCGCGCCGCCGGTGCACCCGCAGGCTGGCGACGCCAACTATAACAACTCGACCCAATTCACCCCGGCCTATCTGGCGTTGCGTTGTTATGTGCGCGGCCACACCATTGAGAGCGACTTGCATCTACTCACGCCCTGCGAGTTCAGTGCCGACACCACTGAACTGATCCAATTGCTGCGTGCCGGCCACCACGGGGTGAAACTTGACGCCGAGGCGTGGGCTCGACTCATCACTTGGATCGACCTCAACACTCCGGCCCATGGCACTTGGACCGAGATTGTTGGGGCTGGCAAAGTCACTGCCCAACGCGACCGCCGCCGCGAAATGCTCAAACGTTATGCCCAACGCGACGAGGATCCCGAGGCGATCAGCGCGGCAACCGTGCCTATTTTGTTCCAAGTGCCTGCCAACCTCCCGGCCCCTCCGGCACCCGCCAAGGTTGATCTGCCAGGCTGGCCGTTTGACGCCGCCGAGGCCGGCCGTCGACAAGCCGCTGCCGGTGCCGTCGATCGCCAGCTCGATTTGGGTGGAGGCATCAAACTGGACATGCGTCATATCCCCAAGGGTGAGTTTCTTATGGGCGATCCTAACGAAATTCCCGGGCCGACACGCACCTCTATCAACGAGAATTATTGGATCGGCCGCTGCGAAATTTCCAACGAGCAATACGCATGCTTCGACCCTAACCACGATAGCCGCATTGAACGCGGCGATTTCCTCCAATTTGGCGAAACCGAGCGGGGATACCCGGCTAACACCCCCAAGCAGCCAGTCGTGCGGGTTTCTTGGAATGCTGCAACTGCCTTCTGCCAATGGCTTTCCACCAAGACCGGCCTGACCTGTTCACTGCCCAGCGAGGCTCAGTGGGAATACGCGTGCCGGGCAGGCACCGCCACTCCGTTATGGTATGGCGATCTAACGACCGACTTCGCGAAATCCGCCAATCTGGCCGATCATTCGTTGCACGTGATGCCCACCTTTGGTTGGGGTTTGCCCTCCGGTGCGGTTCCACCGTGGCGTCCGGCCATTGATTCGGTCAATGACGGGTTCCGGATTGCCGCGCCGGTGGGCACGTTTTCGCCTAACGCATGGGGCCTGTGCGACATGTCCGGCAACGTGTGGGAATGGACGAACGGAGATTTCTCTCCCGGATGCAAGGCTGTGCGCGGTGGTTCGTGGTCGGAGCGCCCGGCGCGGGCGGGCTCCGCAAGCCGCCTCGGCTACCGGCCGTGGCAGCCGGTCTATCACGTAGGATTTCGCATCATCTGCAAAGAATCACCATGAAAACAAAAATTATGATATCCATTGCCCTCGTATGTGGGGCAGCGCTTGCCCGCGCCGAGGGCCATCGGTTCGCTTGTGCGGATTACAGTCAGGGGAAAGTATGCATTGTTGCCGCCGATGGTAAAATCGAGTGGGAATACCCAGCGAGCAACTGCAATGATTTGTGGGTGCTGCCCAGCGGCAATCTCCTTTTTACGACCGGGCACGGTGTGAAGGAAGTCACCCGCGAAAAGAAGGTTGTTTTCGATTACGAATCCAAGAGTGAGATCTATGCCTGCCAGCGTCTCGCCAATGGCAATACCTTCATTGGTGAGTGCAGTGCCGGGCGGCTGTTGGATGTCGATCCTAGTGGCAAGATTGTCAAGGAAATCAAGTTGTTGCCCGAGGGCAAGGACGGCGGCCACGCCTACATGCGCAACGCCCGGCGTCTGGCCAATGGCGGTTACTTGGTCACTCACAATGGCGAGAGCGTCGTTCGTGAATACGATGCGCAGGGGAAGGTTGTGCTTGAAATTCCTGCCGCAGGCGGGCCGCACAGCGCGGCACGCCTTGCCAATGGCAACACGCTCATTGCCTGTGGCGACCAAGCCGGTGGCAACCGGGTGTTTGAGACGGATGCTGCTGGCAAAACCGTCTGGCAGATCAAGGACGCCGAACTGCCAGGCATACAATTGTATTTCATGGCCGGTCTGCAACGCCTGCCTAACGGCAATACCGTCGTCTCCAATTGGCTGGGCCATGGCAATTTCGGCAAAGCCCCGCATCTCATCGAGGTGACCCCTGATAAAAAAGTTGTCTGGACGTATGCTAACCACGAGGCGTTCAAGACGATTTCCAGCGTCCAGTTGTTGGACGTGAAGGGTGACGCAACGAAAAACGAAATTGCCCATTGAGATGGACGCTTGGAACCGAAGCACCGAGTAGGCGGCAATGACCGGCTTGCTGCTCGCTGGTTCTAACATGTATGGGGCTGTCATACCCGTCACCGATGCTAACCTGCGCGACGGCCTTTCTCCCTACAATTGGGTGTGCAGGGACGATTCCGTTAGTTCGTCAGTCAATGGCGCGTCCCTAACCCTCCAACTCAAAGGCACCCGGCAAGTGGCCTTGCAGGTGGCAACTGATCATCTAACGGCCAAGGTGGCCGGACCCTTGGCGATCATCGCTTGATCGGTCAATGACGGCAAACTCACTAGCAACCTCAAGCGTTACTCTAGCGGCTTGCGCGGCCTCGGCGACTCGATCCACCGCAAGGGGCTCAAATATGCGCTCTACACGGATGCCGGAGTGCGCACCTGCAGCGGCGACATGCCGGGCACCAAGGACCATGAATATGTGGACATGCAGGCGTTCGCCGAGTGGCGCGCCGATTATGTGAAAATCGATTGGTGCGATACCCAGGGCCAGGATATCGTCAAAACCTACAAAGAACTCCACGACGCCCAACACGCCGCTGCCCGACCCATCGTCCACAGTCTGTGCTCTTGGGGTGACGGCGAACCGTGGAAATGGGCTGCCTCCCTCGGCCATCTGTGGCGCACCGCCTCTGATATCTGCGGCCCCGGCAGCGCCGATTGGGCACAGGCCATGAAACCCACCGCCATCAATGAAAAACTCTATCCATGGGCAGGCCCCGGCCATTGGAACGACCCGGATATGCTTATCGTTGGCATGCCGGGCCTGAGCGAGGCCCAGAACCGCACGTTTTTCAGCTTGTGGTGCATGATGGCCGCGCCGCTGATGGCCGCGCCGCTGATGGCTGGCAATGATCTGCGCGGCATGACTCCGGCGACGATCCAGATTCTAACCAACCAAGAGGCTATCGCCGTGAACCAGGATCCGCTGGGCATTCAGGGACATATCATTCGCAGTGTGGGCAACGTCGATGTGTGGGCCGCCAAACCGCTGTTTGACGGCAGCCGGGCGCTGTTATTGTTCAATCATGGGACTCGAGCTTCTATCATCCATCCCGGCGGAATGAACAAACCAACCCCGGAAATCCAACTTGCCTGACGACGTGGCTGTATTTGAGGTCGAACGCTGAGCTCGGGCTGTTCCGTGGCTGAACGTTCAACTCGGATCTTCGCTGTGTATTCCGCGAAACCGGCTGGTCAAATTGCGAACCCTTGAAAGCGCCCAATAATCAGATCGTAATCACAGCCAATCGACGGATCTAACAAATGAAAAGCCTCCTTACCGCACTCAGCGCTGCCGCCATGGTTCTCGCCGGACTTCCAAGCCGGGGTGCCACCGAGGAACCTTACAAGGTGCTCGAACCTGAAAAATCCCAGCATCTCACGGAATCCGCCCATTTTGTCGCCCGATGGAACGACAATGACGGCGTGACACTGGGCGATGCGGACCTGCGGAAAGGCTTGGCAACGCTCGAAGGCATCCGCGATTTCTATCTGGGGAAGGTGGGTTTCGCCAAACCTTATGAAAATCAGACGGTGAAATATAAAGTGAGCGTCAACCTCAGCAACAAGGGCTGGGCGAGCGGAAGCGGCACCGGCAAATGTGACCCCGCGATGTGGCTCCACTTCAATGCCTTCAAGGACAATCACGCCTTGGCGCACGAATTTGCCCACAGTTTGCAGTTTTCCACGATGGGCCTGCGAGATTCTCCGCATGTGGGCTGGTCTTGGGAGTCCCATGCTGAATGGATGACTCATCAGATGTATCTCGAGCAAGTGGGTTGCTCCGACCAACTGGTCAACGCGCCGCACCTTTACTATGGATCGACGCGCGACCGCTATGGCAACTGGCAGTTTTGGGAATACATCAAGGACACTTTTGGTTACGGAGCGATCAATGATATTTGGTCGAAGGCCACCAAGCCCGGCTTGCCGGCAACCGCGCTTGAAGATCCTCTGCTGGTGTTATCCCGCAACCAAGGTTGGAAAACCACTGAACTCAACGATCAGTTCGGCCTCTGGGCCATGCACAATGTCACCTGGGACTATAAAAATGGCGAGGTCTTGCGCAAGAGCTACGGCAGCTATGATGACGTCACCGGCATCCGTCGCAACCGCGTATCGATTCTTGCACCCATCGATGGAAAAATGGGCCGCTACGCCATCCCGGATTACCGTGCTCCCCAACGCTTTGGCTATAACCTCGTGCGCATCGATCCAGATGAAAGCGGGAATGTGCGCAGCGTTGCCGTCCAGTTCCGTGGCCTCGTTCAGAATGCCTCTAACGTCGCCACTTTCGACCAGAAGTTTGAAAACGAACCTAAAAGCGTGCCAGCGCCCAATTCGGATTGGCGCTGGGGGTTGGTGGCCGTCGATGACCAGGGCAAGCCCCGCTACAGCGCCTTGCAACGCGGTGCAACCTCACAAGTGGTCTTTCCACTCCGTCCTAACGAAAAACAAGTTTGGCTGGTTGTTGTTGCCACACCCACGGAATACCAGCGGATTTTCTGGGATCAAATGTATTATACCATCTATAGATATCCATGGATGGTGGAAATTCGCGGTGGTCATCCGCGCGGCAGTGATCCAGCCCCGCTCGCCAAAACCACCGGACGCAAGGGTAAAGCCCACTCTAACGGCGGCGGCTGGGTGGATGCCACAGCCCACGCCGACGCATCCGCCTATGTCGGGCCCGCCGCCATGGTGCTGGATCGTGCCCAGGTGCTAGGCAAGGCCAAAATCAACGATCAGGCAGTGGTTTCGGGCAATGCCAAGGTCGCCGACAACGCCATCGTCCGCGGTCACGCCTTGGTGACTGGCAACGGAATTATCGGAGGCAATGCATGCATCGAGGATGAGGCGTCTGTTTATGGTGGCACGGTCAATGAAGAGGCCCGGCTAAGTGCACTGACGCTTATTGAGGAGGACCAATCGCGCATTCATGGCAAGGCTGAAGTTGCGGCTGTGATGAACAGTATTCGCGGCGCGGACCTTTCCGGCAACGTGCGCCTCATCGGCGACATCGAACTGAATGCCAGATCTATCAGCAAGGGTGTTTTCTACGGCATGGTCAACCCGGAAATGACCACCAATCCGCGCTGGGGAGCGGAGCGCATCGCCCCTGCGCCGGAGGTCACCACCGTGCCCCGGAGCACCCGTCACGATTGATATTTCCTGAATCATCAAATATATGTCAGACCCGCATCTTCCATTAATTGCTTCTCTATTTATCCCCGAAACGACGCTCGGCTATTCCCACAACTCATGCGTCCGCAGCTTGTTGCCCAAGCATCCGCGCCATTGCTGGTGGCGTGCCGCTTGCTTCCTGCTCATGCCTGCGGCCGTTTCCGCAGCGGTTCGCCTGCCTAACGTTTTTGGCGACCACATGGTGCTGCAGCGCGAAATGCCGGTGCCGGTGTGGGGCTGGGCGGAGGCTGGAGAGAAGGTTAGCGTGACGTTTGCCGGGGCCACAGCCACGGCAACGGCGGATGCCTCTGGCAATTGGGCGCTCAAGTTGCCGGCCATGCCGGCGAGTGCCGAGAGTCGAGAAATGACGGTGACCGGGCGCAGCAATGTAACATTCCAGGACGTCCTCGTCGGTGAGGTCTGGCTGTGTGGGGGGCAGTCTAACATGGAATCGGAGTTGAACTGGTGCAACCCGGATGAGGGGAGAACCGCGAGTATTCCGACGTTTCGCCGGGTCAAGGCCGAGCACACGTTGGCGGCCACTCCACAGAGCGACGTGAAGGCGTCGTGGGTTGTCTGCGATAACGGGGCGGCGAGTGGCTTCACTGCGGCAGGCTATTATTTTGCCAGAAAACTCACCCGGGAGCTGAAGATTCCGGTTGGTTTGCTAGACACAAGTTGGGGTGGCGCGAACATCACATTTTGGATTCCGGGCGAGAGTTATAGAAACCTCCCTGCATTGCGGAGCCAATGGGAAAAAGAGACGGCGCAAGCTCATGCGATGACCAAGGCCTATTTGGAGACCATGGAAAAGTGGTCGGCTGATGCTCGTAAGAGCCTGGAGACCAAGGATATCATCTGTGCCCGCGCACCGTTTATGCCGGAGCGCCGGGAGTTTTCACATATGTTCAACGGCATGGTCTATCCATTTTCTCCCTTTGCAATCCGCGGCATGCTGTGGTACCAAGGTGAATACAACGCCAACGATGGCGACTACTATATGGACGAGATGCGTGGTCTTATTCAGGGCTGGCGCAACCTGTGGAAACAGGGCGATGTGCCATTCTATTACGTCCAACTCCCGAATCTCGACCCGCCAAAAGACGATCCCGCCGGTGGCGATGGCTGGGCCACGATCCGCGACGTCCAAACCAAGGTGATGGCTATCCCTAACACAGGTATGATTGTCACCATCGACGTCGGCGAGGCCGCCGACATCCATCCGAGGAACAAGCTCGATGTCGGCGAGAGGCTTGCCCGCTGGGCGCTGGCCAAAACCTACGGCAAGCCGCTGGCCTATAGCAGCCCGTTTTTCAAGGGCATGAGCGTCGAAGGCAGCAAGATTCGCATCGCGTTCGACGGTGCCGAGAGTGGTCTGATGGTGGGCAACAAGGACGGCCTCATGCCTGTGGTGGAGGACAAGGATGGTAAACTCATGCGCTTTGCCATCGCAGGTGAGGACAAAAAATGGGCCTGGGCCGATGCTCTAATTGACGGCAAGAACGTGATTGTCTCCAGCCCCGCTGTGCCAAATCCGGTGGCGGTTCGCTATGCGTATTCTCACAATCCAGCAGGTTGCAATCTCTACAACAAAGACGGACTCCCGGCTTCACCCTTCCGCAGCGATGATTGGTAGGAGGGGGGCGTGGCCTGGTTAAACTACAAAACAATGAAAACCACTACTAGCGCGGTACTCGCCCAATTTCTGGCCATAACGATGCCGCTTTTTGCCGGAACGAGTGATTGGGAACAACCCGCAGCCGCCCCTCTAACGCCTTATGATTTTGGCAACGAGCCGATGCGCTACCTGGAGAATGCGCGGCTGAAACTTGGGATCAACCTGCAGGCTGGCGGGGCGGTCACCTATCTCGAGGACAAGCAACTCAAGAGCGGCAACATGATCAACAGCAGCGATTGGGGGCGTCAGATCCAACTTTCCTATTACAGCGGGCCGGTCCCATTCATCGGGCCAAACGGCGAGAAACCGACACCTGAGTGGGCGGGCCTCGGATGGAATCCCATCCAAGCGGGCAGTGTGGGGCGGATTGCGTCAAAAACCATCGCATTTGAGCAAGGTCTGGATTTTCTTCGGGCACGCTGTATTCCGATGCAGTGGCCGCATCCTAACTTGCCGGCGGAATGCGTGTTTGAGGCGACGTATCGGTTGGTCGGCGGCAATGCCATCTTGATGGAGGCACGCATCATCAACCAGCGGGCCGATCACACTCAGTACCCGGCGCGGCATCAGGAGATGCCCGCGCTTTATACGAACGGGCCGTGGTATCGTCTCGTCACCTATATCGGAGACCATCCGCGCGGTGGGGCGGCGCTAACAACAGTGGTTGGCAAGGACGATAACAAGGGGTGGCCGTGGGAGACGTTTTACGCACCCGAACATTGGGCGGCGTTGGTCAATGATGCCGGCACGGGTGTGGGCCTGTTCCAGCCGGATACCTGCACGATGACGGGCGGGTTTTTCGGCGGCGATCCACTCAAGAGCAAGGGCGGACCCACCGATGGGCAAACCGGCTATTTATCGCCGATTGCCAGACGGATTCTTGACCACAACATGGATTGGACCTACCGGACACATATTGTCGTCGGCAGTTTGGACGAGATTCGCGACTATGCCCGCAAACAGGCACCGGAGAGGGTGACGTGGGAGTTTGCTAATGATCGGTTAGGGTGGGTTTATGAAAATGCCAAGGATACCGGTTGGCCGATTCATGACGGGTTGAAGGTGACGTATCAGAAGGTGCCAAGTGGCGCGATGGTATCGGACGCGATCTATTGGGCTGCGGAGGAAGCGCCGGTGCTTGAGATAGAGGCCTCATTTCTGAGTGGCACAGGGGAGTTGGGGTTGAAATCCGAGTTGGTGATTCAGCCGTTTGGATTGGCCGAGCGCACTGATTTTCCGGCATGGGAGCCCCAGGATGCCACTCGGAAAAAGGAAAACGAATCGAAGCGCAAGGACTTTCCGCCAGCACCAGCCATAGTCATCCCGTTCTCTGTTCAGGGCGACGGCAAGATGCACACTTATGCCTTGAAGCTCAGTGAGAACCCGAATTATCGCGGTGCCATGAGACAATTGCGTTTGAACTTCCCAGCCACGGATGGCAGCGCCGATGTCCGCCGGATCTCACTGCATCGGTGACCGGATGTCGCTCATTCATAAGAGGCCCATCTATACAGGAATGCACCACCTCAGAGCAGGCTTGGAGTCCTTGAAAAGCCAAAGTTGCTGTCGTTAGGCATCTGAGATATATTGTAGCAGTGCTCTGTGAGCGCCGATGTGAATTGTAGCGGCACCCTGTGAGCGCCGATGTGAATGAAATGACGCTTGTCGAATAGGCGGGTTCATTGGCGGCTCAGGGTCATCGGCGGTCATAGACACGCCTCTATCAAGGCGGCAGATATTCTTGCGCGGCTCATGAGCCTACACGTAATTTTCAGTGAATTGAACTGGCTCGATCCAGTGGCTATCTTGAGGTCGAACGCTGAGTTCTGAGGTTCTTATGGATGGACGAGTCTGAAGAACAGTTTGCCTGTGGGGTTGGAAACGGAGACTTGGTTTTGTGAGCCACTGGTTGTCACTTGCCGCGCGGATGTCACCCAGCTTGCGGGGCTCAAGTCCGGGCTTTCCTGCAAGATCCAGCCGGTTGCGGAGACGGGCCAGGCCAGACCCAATGTGCCGGGCGAAGTGTTGATGATACCGACGACGGGGACGAAGTTGGCGACGAGCGTGTGGTCGGCGGCGGCCGTGAAGCTATAACTCGCCCTGTAGCTCATGACGGTGCCGCCTTCGGTCCAGTTGGTGAACTGATAGCCAGACGCCGGGGTGGCGATCAACGTGACGGCACCGCCCGTGGCGTAGTTGCCGGAACCGGTCACCGTTCCGCCTGGCGCGAACGAAGATGTCGCGGCCACGGTGAAGCCGACCGCGAAGTTGGCGAGCAAATTTCGCTGGGCGAGCAGGGTAAAGGCATAACTCGGGGATGTGCTAACGGTCGTGCCGGCTTCGGTCCAATTCAGAAAGATGAAGCCCGGTTTGGCTGCTGCGGTAGCTGTGACGTTGGTGCCGCTCACAAAAGTGCCGGCACCGGTTACGGTGCCCATCGAAGCCGATGAGCTGCTGACTGCAAGTTGATAGGTCGGCAGGAAATTTGCTACCAAAGTTCGGTTGCCGGTGGCGGGAAACGAATACGGCGTGACCGTGCTCACCACCACGCCATTCTCGGTCCAGTTGACGAACTGGTAGCCCGAAGCTGTGGTTTTGACCCGTGCCTGGGCGGTATCACCGACCTTGTAGGAACTGCTGTCCATCTCGGTTGTGCCGGCATTGCTCGGTGACGCAGTGGCGGTGATCGACCATGAGATCGTGAAGCTGGCCACCAGTGTGCGATTCGCCGTTGCGGTGAATGTATAACTCGCCGCCGTGCTCACCGTGGTGCCGCCCTCTTTCCAGTTGGAGAATTTGTAACCTGAGGCTGGTCTGGCCACGACGGTGACGCTGGATCCATCGGCATACACTCCGGCACCTGTTGTGGTTCCGCTGGCGGCGGGCGTGACGCTGGTGGCAATCGTTCGCAGGGTGACTCCGGTTGGGGAGAAATTGGCCACCAGCGTTCGGGCAGCGGCGATGTTGAATGCATAACTCGCGGAGCTGCTCACCTGGGCGCCGCCTTCTGTCCAGTTGACAAAGTTATAGCCCGCGTTTGGCGTGGCGACCACGGTCACGCTGCTGCCGCTGGCATAGCTGCCACCGCCGCTGGTAGAGCCGCCGACGAGTGGAGCCGAACTGGTGCCGACGATGTAGGTCGGGGTCACCGTGAAATTGGCCACCAAAGTCACGTCCGCACTTGCAGTAAACGTATAACTTGCCGCAGCGCTCACTGGCACGCCGCCATCGGTCCAGTTAGTGAATGTGTAGCCCGCGTTTGGCGTGGCGACCACGGTGACGCTGCTGCCGTCGTTAGCCAGGCCATCGCCAGTTGTCGTGCCGCCATCGACCGGTGTCGCGCTGGTGGTGATGTTCCATTGCACGACCGCCGGCACGAAATTGGCGACCAGTGAATGGTTCACGTTCATGGCGAGCGTGTAGTTTGGGTCGCTGCTCACCACGACGCTATTGTCCGTCCAATTGAGGAACGTAAAGCCGGGTGCTGGGGTGGCGGTGGCCGTGGCGTTGGCACCGATATCATATGAACCATCGCCAGTGGTTGTGCCGCTTCCGATGGGGGACTCGGCCGTGTCTAGCAAGCTTGCGGGCGGCAGGTCGGCACCGGCGGCCGCGATGGTGAGGGTGTAGTTTTTCGCCACGTCGGGGTTGAGGCCGTCGGACGCGGTGATTTTGAAGGTGAAGGTGCCGCTGGCGATTGGCGTGCCGTCGAGCACGCCGGTGACTTCATTGAAGTTCATGCCTTGGGGCAGATCGCCGGTTCTCACGGCGGTGAACGGACGCGAGCCTTCCACCACGACCGTCCGGGCGGCGAAGGGTGTGTCGATCCGGCCATCGCCGCAATGGTCGATCAGCCCAACCGGTGCGGCGACATCCACGGCCGCCATTTGCGAACCGGTGAAATCGCCGACAACCAGAACGGTGGCCATATCGGTGGTCACCGTGACCCATTCATAGGTGCCCAGATCGAAATGATCGGCATACGTCACGCTGCCGGACCCATGAAGCCCGTCCGGCCCAACGAAGTCGCCCATGGCTTCGCCGGTTTCAGCATCGAGCGGACCCACGTATTTGTAAAACTCGTAGCGCCGCGTGATGACTTCATCCCTGCCGGGAAGGTTTTCGGCGGCCGCTACCAGTTGGTTCTTCGCGCCGCCAGCCGGTTGGACTGAACTCTTCTGCAAAATCCGCCACTCAACCTCCACCTCATCCTGTTCGCCGTTTTTCCAGTTCTTGCGCTCCGGGTGGTCTGGGTCGGCGGACACCAGTTCGCGCAGTTTCACTTCCTTGTTGTTGTGGCTGACGGTTTTGATTTCCTTCACCCAAATCGCCTTGCCAAACTCAAGCGGCGGTGGGACGGGCGGCGGCGGCGGCACAATCGCTGCCTGTACCGCCGGCACGGGATTGCCAACCACCGGCGGAAAATAGGTGAAGGTGGGTGTAGCGACCTGCACCGCACCGCCATGCACCAACACCCCGCCGCCATCGAGAAGCCAGTTATAGAGCACGGCCGAAGGTTGGACGCTATAACCGCAGCCAAAGTGCTCGCCGCCGAAATTGACCGCTGGGTTGGTGAACTGGTGCCCCTGGGTCGGTGGGATCGGGCCAGCCGGGATCGCCGTGTACGCGGCCCATGTGCCATCCGGGTTTTTCTTGCTCTCCCATCGAATCACCACCTTTGGATGGGCTGGCACCGAGTTGTCCTCGGAAATATTAGGCACCCCGTAGTGGTTGTAGTTGTAGGTATAGGTAACGTCGGTGCTGTGGCAATCGTCCAACTCGATCTCAAAGCCATGACATTCGGACCCAGTGTCATTGACGGTGTCGAAGTTGTTGACACTTCCGTAGGCGATGCTTGCCCGGACGGGTTGGGGCCAGAGGGAGAGGACGCAGAACGTCCCGAGGATGCACCACTTGGAGTTGAAGAGGTTTTTCATGGCGGATGGAATGCGGTATGATGTGAGTCTATGGTTTGGTTTCCGACTGGCCAACGGAGCTCGGGAAGCAGCGGCGCCAATTGGAATGCTTGACCCGTGCACTCGAAAATTACTCAACGCAAGGGATAATCCGAAAGATGACCATCATTCTTTGAGGTGGGCTTCCAGGATATGGCCGGCATTGACGGCCACCTCACTCGCTGGAGGACTGGGGCAAAAATTTCAGGCAAGGAATCTAAGAATTCATTAGGTTGCGGGTCCCCTCAATTGAAGAATATGAAACCTACCCTGATCGCATTATTGAGTACCGTCCTAGTCGCAGCCGCAGCCGATAACAACATGAAGGCATTTCCGCCAGCCGAAGACGGGATGACCCGCTACGTCCTGCAACTGCCGCCAGCGCCCGACGAAGGGGCCCTCAAAGTCGAGTTGATCCTCGGTAAAACGGTCAAGACCGACGGCGTCAACCACTCCTTTTTCGCGGGCAAGATCGAGGTTGTGTCGATTGAAGGCTGGGGGTTTGACCGCTATGTTCTCAAGCAACTTGGGCCGATGGCAGGCACCCTGATGGCCGCGGTTCCGGCCGCACCTGCGGTTGATCGATTTGTCACCCTCGGCGGCGATCCTTACCTTGTCCGCTACAATAGCCGCCTGCCGCTTGTGATTTACGTGCCCAAGGGTGTGGTGGCTCGCTATCGGATTTGGCACGCAGATCCTGAAGCAAAGCCCGTTCCAGAGGGCTGAGCCCGGGAATCTTTGGTTTCTCGAGGTCGAACCCTCAGCGGCTCCGCCCCTTCCCGCCGCACACCATGCAGTGGCCGCTCATGAGCCGCGCAGGTATGGAGGTGCGTGTGGCAAGCGAAGCGCGACACCGCTTTGGCTAGATGCCTGGCCTCACTGCGGCCTGCCAAAGCCCCGCTCTCTCACCGCGAATTCCGCGTTGCCCGGCATGGGAGATGCCGGTCGATGAGACTGTTAGAGTTTGTAGAACGGCTCCCATTCCTTGCGGGGTGGCGGGCCGACGAGCAGGGCGTTGGCGACTGGGTGGTTGGTGATTTGCTTGGAGGCGCGATCGAACTTGAGCTGGGCGTTGACGTGCTGGGCGATCACGCCTAACACCATAACCTGGCTCAGTGGGCCAGCCACGGCGAAGGACGAGCGGCAGGTTTCCTCGCCCTTGCAAGCGAGCAGGAAGTTAGCGAAATGATTCGAGGGGCTCTTGGGCACGACGGGCAGTTTGGAGGCCATGTCGTTAGCCTTGTCCTTTGGGATGATTTCGAGGGGGACGCCATGGGTGCCGCCCTTGAATGTGAGACCCTCGCCATAAATCACCTTGCCCTGCGCCATCGTCTTGGCCTTGGTATCGATTTTTCCCGTCGTGGGCGGCGGGATGTTAGGATCCACCACGGCATCGCCGAACTGATCGGGCAGGGGAGGCAGGTTTTTCACCCCGTCGTACCAAGTGAGGTCCAGGGCGGGCATCCCGTCGCGTTTGGGGAACTTGAAGCAAAGGGTCGATGCCTGGGGGAAGATGAAGTCGCTGGGTCCGTCGGCTTTGAGCGAGTTAATTTCCTCGGGCAGGCCGAGGTGGAGGAATTCGTGGGCGGTGTCGAAGATGTGGGCTCCCCAGTCGCCGAGCGCGCCGTTGCCAAAGTCAAACCACGAGCGCCAGTCGCCGTTGGTGTAGCCTTTGTGATAGGCGTGGGGTTGGGCGGTGCCCAGCCAGGTATCCCAGTCGAGGGAGGCGGGGACCGGTTGTTCGGGCAGGTAGCCGTTCACTTTCATGCCGTGCCATCTGCGCCCGCTGTTCATGAATGCCGTGATTTTGGTGACGTTTTTGATGATTCCAGCTTCGGTCCATGCCTTGAACTGGAAAAAGTTAGCCTCGGAGTGGCCCTGATTTCCCATTTGGGCAGCCACCTTGTACTTTTTCTCCGCCTGCATCATCAACTCCACTTCTTGGAACGTATGGGCCATCGGCTTTTCCACATACACATGCTTGCCCATCGACATTGCCAGCATCGCAATCGGGAAATGCGCAAAGTCGGGCACCCCGATGCTCACCGCATCAATGTCCTTCCCCATCTTATCAAGCATTTTGCGGAAATCCTGAAACCGCGGCACGTCAGGAAATTTTTTGAGGACATCGAGGGTGTGTGGAGCCCCCATATCCACGTCGCAGAGCGCGACGATGGTGCACAGGCCGGTGGCATGGAGGGCCAAGACATCATCCTTGCCGCGGTTGCCGATGCCACAGCAGGCGAGTCGCAC
>Ga0209697_10006093_pt1 | contig 14738 bp, 19 predicted proteins | sample AliMusrvi5mmetaG_FD_184115 | JGI IMG/M metagenome (GOLD analysis project Ga0209697, IMG submission 184115) | Freshwater lake bacterial and archeal communities from Alinen Mustajarvi, Finland, to study Microbial Dark Matter (Phase II) - Alinen... | ecosystem: Environmental > Aquatic > Freshwater...
TCATAGCTGGGTAGCCTCCAAATGCCAGGGTGAGAGAAAACAGAACTACCCACCATGCTACCCTACTCGTCAACCCTGCTTATCTCGGACGCTTACCGAACCTGTAGGACAAACGCAACGAAGTCGAACCCAAAGCAGATGTCGCCAAGTTCCGAGTTGGCCGTGGGCGTGGTGACAACCCAAAATCGTTCCGGCATTCCCACGACCCTTATATCCTGCCGGTCTATCTCAAAGCGGAGAATCCTTCCCATAAATGCCCTTTCAGTTAGGGGAACAGAATCAATCCGCGTGTACCGTACCCACTATTAAGTTGCCAAAAGTTTCAGCAATTCCGCCCTGGCCTGATCCGAGTCTGGGTCATAATAAAGCTGAGTCGAATCACCACCCCGAAGAAGTTGCATTAGCTTTTCCGCCAGTTCATTCGGGGTGAGGAAGCGGGTCATGCGGGCAATGAGCGACGGATAATCTGGATGACCTTCAAACACGCAGGGACAGCCGAATTCTTCTTTCAGCTTCGTTTTTAATTTGGAAGACGGGGCCATTCTTCGTTCCCGTATCATTCCCGGCCCAGGATAGTCCGTGACCCAAGGGACGAATTCGAGAACCGAACCTTTTGACTCTGGGTAAATGCAGCATCGCAAGCAGCCGACCTCGACCAAGTAGCCGCCATCTTCGTAGTCATGGATGTTCGATTTCGGATTGTTCGCGGCTGGACGGGAGTGCCAAGGTTCGGCAACTTCGTCCCAAGGAACGTCGTGGTGCAATTGCCTGGAATCACGGCATCCCCGAAGAATCTGTTGTAGCTTCTGCCCGACTTGATCCGGCGTAGGGCAGTAGGGCAGAAATGTAGCCAGAGTCGGATCTATCTGATTGCGTCCATCGACGGTGGGGAGCCCGACTTCTTTCAGCTTCCGTTTCAATGTTTCAGAGGGCACCATTCGCCGCTGCTCGACAATTCCCGGCAATGGAAAATGTTCGGGATATGCGGCATACACATCGATTCCCAGGACGGATGAACCATCTCGGCATTTCACCAAGGCACAATGTAGCGGGCCGACTTCAATGTAGTTGTCGCCATCGCCAAGATCCGTGATTATCGGTTGTGGTGTGGTGGGCCAGGGCTGCTGATACCAGAGGATCAGGCCACCGGCAACGGATTGAAGGAAGGTTCGGCGTTCCATGTCAGGTAATTTCTTTCGCGTGAGGGGTACTACAGCCCGGCCTTGTTCATGGCCTCTTGGTACTTTTCTTCCAACTGGCCGTCCAGGGCGACATGCTGGTAGACGGCCAGGGTTTCACGACGAGCATGGCCGGTAATCAACTGCAATTCGGCATCGGCCAAGCCGCTGTGCCGGGTGAGCCATGTAATACACTGGTGCCTGAAGGAGTGGGGAGTGGCTTTCACCCCGGCTTGTTCGGCATATTTCTTGACGATTTGCTGAACCCGCCTGGGGGTGAATTTGCTGTTCCGCCGCGTTTGGAAGAGCCAGCGGTTGTTCGGGTGGGCCGCGATATGGGTTCTCAGGGCCGTGGCGAAGGTCTTGCCGAAGAGAACGTAGCGGTCCTTGCTGCCTTTGCCCTGATTGATAAAGATTTTGCAGTTCTCCAAGTCGATTTCGGCCACTTCAATCCGGCACAACTCGCCCACCCTGACCCCGGTATAGAAGACCAGCCTGAGCATGAGGGCATGTTGAACATCTTCGGCTCGATCCACGACCTGATAGAACCGGCGAAACTCATCAGCGGTTAGGACGCGGGGGAGCTTCGTCGGCTTCTTGTCGGGCCGAAGTTCGCATAATTGGCGAACTCGTCTTGAAACATACCGCCAATCCTCATAGCCAAAACCTTCCGCCCGAACCAACTTGACGATGCGGGCGACCATTTTCGATTTCGCCTTTCGCTTTTGTGATACGCAATCGGCAGGGTTTTCGGTGTTCTTTGCCATCGTTTCGGACTCCAAACAGGGGTTGAATTTCGTGTTCCACGTCTTCTGCGAAATAGCCGATTTACTTCTTCTTGGCCCGCAGATTCAGAAAAACCTTGCGGATCACTTCCCCTGGCTCGATTCCTTCTGTCGAGTTGGGATAAATCTCGGCCATTGCTTGGGCAACGGTGTCATTTGTCGCGGTCATGCCCAACGATTTCAAGGCTTCGATTAAATCCGCGTGGTCATCTTGAATAGGCCGGTCATTGGCTACTGGTTGCGGTTGCCGCTGTTGCCGGGGCTTTCGACTGGCCTTCATGCGGTTGAAAATCACGGGCTGACCATGAAGGCCGATTCCGGTTTGCCGAATTTCAAGTGCCTTTTCGATCAATTCCAAATCAAAAACAGGACGCTTGCAGGAGCCATGCCGGATCGGTCGCGGAAAAACGCCCGACTTGACTAGGGCACGGAACCTCGACTCTGAGAGATTCAAGATTTCCGCAAGTTCCCGCCCTGAAATAAACGCTTTTCGAGTGGGTTGTTGTTGGGACATAGCATTAAAATAAGCTGAATATAACTGTGAAATACGACCGGAGTTGCCGCCCAAGTAATAGCTTTTACGGTTGCTTTTGCATGGTTTCAGTTGCCAAAGTAGCCAGATGTTCGCGGCCTTTCTGCGAAAGTTGCCGCATTCCTGCATCCGTTTTCAGGATCAAACCTGACCGCAAAAGGAAGGGTTCGACCGTCTTGGTGAGAACCTTCGTTCCTACCCCAAGCTGGGATGCCAGAACATTTAGACGCTGGCCTGAACCATCCAACAGCCGCAGATACTTTTGTTGAGTATTGTCGAGGCCCAAGTCGCTGATACGCTCGATTTCGCAAGCCAGCCGAAGATGGGCCACGGTAATCAGCTTCGCACCTTCGGCCATTTGGCACCTTCTGGCCGCGAGAAGATGGCGAATCGCTATTCTGGGAGTGTCGTGTCCTCTTTTGGCGATTTCATCGGGCAACTCTGGCTCATATTCCCACGCCATCGCAAGGCACTTCTGCCGAACGATTTGGGCCAGGTCTTCCAAGCTGTAGTAATCGAGATGGGCAATTATGCGAAATCTGGAAAGCAGTGGTTCGATTAGACCCTCCGGGTTCGTCGTCGCCCCGACAAGAGTGAAGTCGCCAACCGAAATCGACTGGACGGTCTTTCCGGTATTCAGAAAGATACGACGACGATCAAGAACCAAGAGAAGGGCGTGCTGTATTGCGGGGTGGAGCAAATGGATTTCGTCAAGGAATAGCAAAAGCCCGTTCCCAGCCGACGCTTCCAGCAAAGTGCCATTCAATTCGGCGGTGTTCGTGATGGACTGTGCCAAAATCTCTTTGTAAGGAACGGCACATTCGCTTGCCAAAACCGCTACGAGGGCACTTTTTCCAACTCCAGCAGGGCCGCAAAGTAGAACTTCGTCTAGCCGCTTTCCCTCGGCAAAACTGCTTTCGACGGCGATTTGGAGGGCTTTCTTGACATGGGTTTGCCCGATGATGTGCCGGAAGCTGGTCGGCTGAATGTCCCGCAGGTCTTTTGGATTCTCGTTGTTCATGGTTTACGTCGTACCCACTATTAAAGTCGAGTCAAGGGGATACTTCCTACTGGCAATTCCCTGCTGGCCTCTGCCCGATGAAGCAGAATCCTTGCAACAAAAGAAAAAAGACCCCTACGAGAAATACGAACCGCCCCGGAAATTGAGAGGCTGAAAATGAGAATGGCCCGCCTGAACTCGTCGTCTACGCGGGGGCTTTGTCGTCGCCTATCGTCCTATAACTCAAGACCACGCAGCATTACTATTGGTTCAATCGGAGTCGAAATGAATCATGGTCATGCTGGTTGCGGGGAACTGGCTTCGCGGCCCAAATGACAAAGGCCCTGGCGAATCGTGTTGTCTCGCGGGGAATCTTGTAGCCGCCGATTTTGCCGTAACGATATACGTCCCTAGTGCTGACCAGGATCATGGAATTTGTCGAAATCCGTACCCACTATTAAACTGAGGAGGAAAAACAGAAAAGGCCCGCTGCTTGGGCAACGGGCCTTTGGTTCTTTCCGGCTGTCGGTTCCGGCCTTACGCAGCTTTCGGGGCCGCTTCGTCACCCACGAATTCTTTCCAAGATTCGGCAAGCTCGCGGCGAAGTTGGGAAACCCTGCCTTCGGACACCTTGAACTCTTGGGCCGTGTCACTGGTGCGGTGGCCCAAACTGAGAAACTCGGCAATGCGACGGTCCCGGCGTTTGAGGCTATTGAGCCAATCGCCAAAATCGACGCGGAAGGCCACAATATCGGGCACGGGGGCGTTGCGGGTGTCCTCGATCACGGCTTGCTGCCAATGCCCCTCCTGCTCATCGAAAGAATCGAGCCTCTCGACCACGACGTTCTTGTGGTCTTGGCAATACTTGCTGAGAACATCCTTGACATTGAGGCTGCCGCCCACCTTACGACCGTCCTTGACCTGCTTGACCGCGTAAGAGGCCAATGGGGTCGGATAGGCCATGTCGGTCTTCTTGCGTTGAACCAACCGGACAAAAGCCTTTAGCGAATTGCAGGTGGCCTCTTGCACTGCTTCGGCACGGGCTTCCGGCTTGAGATGCCGGAAGGCGAATTTTGCGTGTGCCCTGATTTTCGGGAGCATCGACAAGAACTGTTTGTGCCAACGAGTCATGTTCATTCTCCTTTAGGTTGTGGTTGTCCTGAACATGCGTAGTCCGTACCCGCCATTAAGTTGGTTTAGGGAAAACATTCACATTGAAAGAAATGCCCTCACCAGAAACACTGACCGCCACGGGAGAACGCGAGGCCGTCAAGAAATAGAAAAGGCCCGCCGCTTTTGGCATCGGGCCTTAGTTCAACTGCGATGTTCTATTCATCCCCAGTCGTCGACATCGGGCGGTTCGTGTTCGGCATATCCGAGCAGATTTCTGATCTTTCCCAGCAGTTTCCCAATCCTGCCTAGCCGGTGGGCATGGAACTCTAGTCGCTCGAAATCGGCCCGCCAAGCCATCGGATTTTCGGGCATCAAGTCAGCCGGAAGCACGTCTTTTGCTAGGCCGTGCAATCCGGCAAGAATCTGATCCCATAGGACGACCTTTTCAGCCAGAGCCTTATCATCGCGTTTTGTCCAGTATTCGCCTTCGTCCTCGACATCGACCTTGAAGCCAAGCTCTTGTGCCTTCTCCAGAATCGCACAGGCCGAAACATGGGCACGGAGAAAGTTGGGAAGGCCATATTCATTTGCGTATTGGGTGCAGCAGGACGAGGCCCACATTCTTCTTCCACCGGGGTAAGTGCAAATGCCGAGTGCCATTTCCTCGCAACCTGGGGCTAGGTCGATGGTGAAGACCTGTGCGTGCGACGGAAACTCGCCCACCGCCTCGACCGGCAGATCCAAGCAGAATTGCCGCAAGGTTTCGAGCTTCTCCCGAATGGTTCTCTTGGACCACTGGTTCCGCACAGTCAGCGTGTAATGAATGGTCATGCCCACGGCACTTCTCCTACTTGAATTTGACGGGCAGCGATTTGAGGCCGCAGGATGTATCCCCGGTATGAATTAGGATACATCCCGGCCCCTTCATACCAGCACCCTACGAAGCTGAAATGCAAGTTCATTCAGGGCGGATTCGATAGACCAGCCATTGAAAAAGTGGAAGTTCCATTTGCCGGAATGCGGATTGCACCCGACCAGTTCTTTCGCGGCCTTGGGGTCGTCAAACCGGGTGAAGACCGTGCCCAAGCCCTCGGTCATATTCTCCGTGGGAAATATCCTGAGTAGCCCGGCCTTGGTTTGGAGGGCAAATTCGTAGTCCCTCGGTTCGGCTCCCATGTCGAGCAGCAGGGCCGTGACCTTGGCGATGAACCGCTGGCGAAGTTTCTTCGGGGCGAGTTTCGTTCTTGTTGATGGCATGGCTTGGTTCCTTTCACCGGGCTACCGTACCCACTATTAAATGGAGGAACAGGAAACCGCCCCTGAGAGATGAAAGGCAGGAAGAAGAGTCGAGATGACCGAGGGGTGGACGCACCCGCCAAGAACCAAGGCAGAGATACGAAGAAATGTAAAACGCCCGTTTTCAGAACGACGAGCCTTGGTCTACTTAGCTAACGAATCAATAGTTAGTGATGAGGAGTTCCGAAATCCCTCGCTCTTGCGACCGAAGATTGATTTCCCTTCGGTTCGCCACCTGGGTCATGCAGTAACCCTTGAACAGCGTCTTCACAAAAGGGGTATCACTATTGCTGACCGCCCATCGGATTCCTTTGTGATCCAGTTCCCGGCATACCGCCGCAAGCCGGACATGATCGTTCTCCCGAAACTGAAATCGAGTGTACCGGTTGAAGTCAGAATATCCGCCCAGCTTGTAATATGGAGGGTCAAAGTAAATGAAATCCCGCCTCGTTGCGTCGGCAATGCCAACCTCAAAATCGCAACAAAGAATCTTCACCTGTCCCAATGCGGCGGCAAAAGCCTGGAAATTGTCGAGGTCGTAATAGCGACGATCATAGGCCCCGTATGGAACGTTGAATTGGTTGCGTTGATTGACGCGAAACAACCCCCTAAAACAGGTCTTATTCAGATACACCAGATGGGCCGCACGTTGAAAAAGATCGAGCGTATTCGGTTGGATCGCCCGTATTCGCAAATACTCTGACTTGGTATTCTTCATCCCATCCAGAATCGTGGCAACCCGCGACCAGTCTTCACGGATGGCGAGATATGTATCGATGAGCCACTCATTCAGGTCGCATATTACCCCTTTCTTCGGCCCGAATGCGACGAAAACACTTGCCCCGCCAACGAACGGCTCGAAATAGACACCCCCCGTCGATGGGAATTGCTTGGCTAAATGGATGGCGATTGCCTGTTTGCCGCCAGCCCATTTCAGGATTGGTCTTGCTTCAAATGCGATGCTCATACCGAAATGATACTCATAGTGTGTAGACTGTCAAGTAGCATTCTGCTCAAATGTTGCCATGCCAACGACCAAGAAGAAGGAATGCACCGCTTTCGGCCATGCCGTGCGAGAGTTTCGCAAAGGGATCGGAATCTCGCAAGAGGAATTGGCTGACAGAGCCGACATCCATCGCACCTATATTGGTGGCATTGAGCGTGGGGAGCGAAATCCAACTCTGACCATGATCTTCCGGTTGGCGGCTGCTTTGGAAATATCGCCAAGGGACTTGCTAGAGAAGTCGGCAGAACATTTGAAGTCGTAGAATGTCAAAGCATGTCATCTACCTCGCGGACAACCGCCATTTGGAACGGCTTCCTGCCGAGAGCATTCATTTAACCGTAACCAGCCCGCCCTACGTCACCACGGAGTTTGAACGAGGCCAGGAATTTGATTACAGCGGATTCTTGGATCATTTCGCCAAAGTATGCGAACAAATCTTTCGGGTCACGGTTCCCGGCGGTCGATTTGCTCTCAACATTGCGGACATTATCACCAAATACCGTTATCCAGATGACGACACGATTTCGCGGGTGCCACTTGGTAGCGATACATTCCAGGCGGCACAGGCAGCAGGCTTTCGTCTGCTGGAGCGTTTCATTTGGGACAAAGGTTTCACTCGCAACTTTGGCGGCCCTCTCCTCGGCAGCTACCCATACCCGTTGAGCATTTTCAACAACAACTACTTTGAGTACATTTTCGTCTTGCAGAAGCCCGGCAAAAGAAAGGTCACGCAGGACGTTAGAGAAGCAAGCCGTTTAACACTTGATGAATGGAGAACGTGGGTACAGCAATGGTGGCGAGTTGAAAGTATTACGGAGAAATTCAACTACCACAGGGCTATTTTTCCGGTCGAGATTCCCTATCGCCTGATACGCATGTATTCCTACGTTGGCGATACGGTGCTTGATCCATACATGGGGTCCGGGGCCACGATGATCGCGTCTGACAACTGCTCTCGCCGCAGCGTGGGGTTTGAGAGCGATCCGAATTGCGAAATGATGGTCAAGAAAAGAATCGAGTTTGACATGCTCCCATTGATTGAACAAGTTCCAGACTACGAACTGATAAGGATTGACGCATGATCGTTCAGGAGAGATGGAAGGCCCTTGGCTGGCGGCACACCGTTTGGGACTTGGTTCGATACTATTGTTCCTTTGGCAACTCCAAGAAGGAGGCACAATCATGGCTTGACGAGCTAAGGAACTGCCACCAGATGAAAGTGGGAAGTTCTAAACATCTGCCCATTGCCAGCGAAGACATCGATGCGTTCTTCGCCTATTTGGATGACCGAGGCGTAATGACCGAGGCCGCCCTCGACTCGCTTCGGACAGAGGAGGAAGCACTTGCCTATTGTCAATCATCGGGCTTTGTCGTCGGCACGGTCAAAACCAAAAACGTGGATCACCACCAATCCTCAAAGGCTATCGTGGCAACGGTGACGAACATTGCGAGGGAAGTCTGTACGCGGAAGAATCTGACGCTCGACGACAACCCCCAACATCGTTGTGCATGGTGTGCTGACAACGGATTGCATGTTACGGCTCGAAACTTGGATGGAGCGATTCCCGGCCTTGCGAACCCCGTGATTATTTGGGAAATCAAGGAGTATTGGGGCGTGACAAGTGGCGGCAGCAAGATGAGCGATGCCGTCTATGAATGTAATTTGGTTGGGCGAGAACTTCGGGAGTTTGAGGAACGAACGCAGATTCCCCGCGTTTTGCATGTGGTGCTTCTCGATGGCAGGAACCAGTGGCTCAAAAGAAAAAGCGACTTGACCAGATTCATCGACCTTCTCTGCCAGGGAATTATTGACAAGCTCTTTATCGGGAAGGAACTTGAAACAGAATGGCTTGCTTTTCTGGAAACGACTTTGAGTTAGAAATATGGAAGCGGTTGCGACGAAAGCGTGCCGAGTAGCTGATAGGCGACTAGTGGAACGATGTCCAAAGAACCGCATCCTGGTTTCGGTAACAATCGGGCGAACCCAACCAGATGCACATTTTGCCGCAATAGGCCGTGCTTACGATTTGTTCCGGCCAACGGCATGGCATCGATGCTCCTTCGGAGATGCGAGGCCAGAAAACGAAAATCCGTTCGCTGATAGGTATAGGGTAGGATGGGACTCCACTGCCCCAAGGAAATTGAAGAACGCGGTCTATTATTGGTTTTGCAACACGGGCTGTCCAAGATAATCCTGGTATCTTGGCCCCGGCACAAACGCGGCACCGTTCTTTGCCAGCACCCCATCGGCCACCATGCGGGCCAATACGTCAATCAGACGGTTCCGGTGCGGGCTGGTGGGGTCGCGTGGAGGACGGCCCAACCAGCGACTTCGTTTTGAGCCGAGCAGGGCCAGCGTTGCAACCCGCTTTCCAGACTTCTCCAGCACATTGACAATGCTCCGGTAGTCATCGGCATCACCGTGCGGCACCCTTGGCGTTGGTGGTTGTCGTGGTGGGCGTGGCTCTTTCGGTTCGGGGTTCGCAATCTTATCGAGCAACCGAAGAAGGGATATGTTTCCGGTTCTGCGGGCATAGTCGTCAATGACCTGGATTATGACCCGTCTGCCCATGTCTGCTGTGTTGTGGCCGAAGCGGGAGCGTTGTACCCGCGTCCCCTCACCGGCTAAAACGGACTGGAATAGATCGACAAGGGGCAGGGTGGATTGACGTTGCCGTTGCTGCAAGAGCGTGATGATGTCCGAAACCAACTCTCCGAATCCGGCATCGCTACGACCTGGAATTTCGTCAGGGGAAATATATCCCTTGTCCCGGCCACCGTAGATCGACAGAGTGCCAGCGGGCCTGGGTTCGACGTTGCGGAGCCTTCTAATCCGGCCCGCTGCAATGGCCCGCACCAATCTTCCTACCGCGACCTTATAGCGTGCCTCCAAGGGATTCTGCCCAGATTCATACGGGCGGCTCTCGTCAAATCCGGCAAACAAGTTCATCGTCGGCTGGCCGTTGCGTTTCCTTTCGCCCAACAGTTGCTCGTAAATGTAGGCCAAGCAATCCGCCAGATTGAATTGCCGAGCAAGGCCATGCCTCAACATACAGGCCACGGCGTAGTCGGCAAAGCCCCGCGTCCCCTTCCCGGTGCGGATGCCATCTCGCATTTTCTCAAATTCACGGCGTAGGTTCCCGTCCTTCGTCCTAGCGATCACAGCGTCTAACCCCTGCTGGAATCCCAACTCGTAGGAATGAACGATCTGCGGGGCAATGACCTCCTGCCGAGCTTCAAGGAAAACCAGCCATTCACGAAATCCACCACATACCATAACGATATGTAGTGGTCGGCACGGAACTTTTCACCGGCGACTAAAGGTGTATCCTGCACCTTTTGTGTTGCGACATGGAGAAAGGGCATGAAGACCTGGCCGCAAATGTCAGAATCGCAACCCCATACCGGCAAGTGCTATCTCCTTGCAGCGTCGGGACTTACGCTACTGTACGTCTGTTCCAGCCCTCTTTGTTTGGTGCCATGCCGCGTAGATAGAGAATGCGGACGTTCCTTGAGTGGTATCAACATAAATTCCATGCCCCAGAGCCAAAAACGGTGCCCAGGTGTGAAATGGTCTTTAGGCTGATCCTGCAATCGGGGCAACGCGGCATTGACCTTGGTTCGATTGGCAGCAAAATTGACCTACCCCGCCATCTGCTCGACTCCGTGATCCAGGCATTGGTGGATTTTGGGAAGGTGGCCGTTTCGATGGAGGCTGGAAAACGCATTTACCGGCCAGCGTGAAATCGGCTATTCCACTACACTTTACACTCGGCCCCAGCCAGCGTGAAGATTGGCTATTCCGCTACACTTTACACTCGACACGGCAACAACCTGCATTCCCTTACACGTTACACCCCTGGCAATTGAACGCGACATTCATTCTATTTAAGGCGGTTGCATTGGGCGTGGCTTCCCGGCCAAGTTGCTTGTAATAAAACGCCACGGGCCAACGTCGTGCGTTTAACGGGGTGCATGGGGAATTATCCTTCACCGTCTGTTCGCACCGTGGCCTTGATGCCCATCCTTTGGAACTCTTCGGCCATAATCCGCTTGACCATCGCCGCGTGTTCCTTAGTGGTCATAATCGAGTCGTGAATGGTAATGACGGGGATCTCTGGGTGGTGTTCCATGAGCCGCCTACAAACGATGTCGATGACGAACTTGCTTTCGGCCCTCTGCATGTTTTGGGCCAGGGTTCGGTAGTCGGGTTGCTTTTGCTGCCGTATGAACTGGACGACCGTGGGGAATTCACGCTGAAACAACGCGGTCACTGGTGTTTGGACTATATTCCGGCCAAAGAACACATCGGTAAAGAACATTTGCTTAAACTGTGGTCGCTCTACCTTGGTCTGAGCAACGGAGATGGCTCTAATCCTGTGTTTAGACTGGAATCTTCTCCGTTCTTGTCTCCACTCCTTTGCTGTTTGTGGTTGTAATTCAGCAACATGCACTTTCCACGTCCTCTGCCATTCTTGCTTCTGCTTCTGTAGTTGTAATTTGTTTTGGATATATTCTGGTATTTCTCTCTGTGCTAATTCTAATAGGTAATCGTAAATCGTTCCTGCTTCTACCAACTCCTTAAACCTCATCAAGTCCAATCCCAAGTTGTTCGTACAACATAGGGGAGAAGGGGAGTGGGGATGAGTGGGAATGGTACTTGATGAGTTGATAAGTGATGGTAATTGGTCGTTGATTAAACCTATTGAGTTAGAACTAAGTGTTGATGGATTTGTGATATAACTCATTAGTAGTTGAAGGAAGAAGACCAATTGACTATTCCTTATGTCGTTATTAACCAACTTTTCTCCTTTGTAAGTTAACTGATCTCGAAATGGTGTATAGAGTCTGGTAAAAGGAGTATGAATTCTCCCATAAGGGTCTTGATTAAAGTCAATGTCTCCATTGGCAATTTGCTCCACGGTAAAATAATGAACCTGATTACCTGAAACACAGCCTTCGGAATTGATTTGGATACGATTTGCCCATTTTTCCAGACAATTAAGCACAGCAGAATGCACTAAATCAGCATTTTTCAGGTCATGCCGCTGTAGCCGATGGTGGAGAATCTTGGCGGCGATGCTCGGATTGGTCACTTGCCAGCGGACGACCTTGCCCCCGTACCTCGGATTCAGGCCATAAGACTTGGAACGCTCGCCGGGGACAAAGGAATGGTCGGTGTAGATAATCTTCTTCGCCAGCAACCATTTGCGGGCCTTGGTTTCCTTGGTCGCGTGGAGAATGTGGCGAATGGTCTGCCGGTTGATCCGCGTGGTATTTTCCAGATCGTGCTTCCGGCTATACTGGCCGACGATGATGGTATGCAGCCAGTAATGGATTTCATTTTCTACATCGCGGTGGCTTGCCGGGATTCTAAGGTTGGCCGGAACGTAGAGCCACACGGGATTCAGCATGCCGGGCGGAACAACAGGCTGCTCCAAGAAGTCTTGCGGCGGGGATACTATACTATGGTCAGTCACGATGTCTTTTTTGGCCCGTCCGGTTCTTCACACCGGACGGGCCAGCTTTGTTAGGTTTTCAATCTCATAGCAACCGGATCTCTTGCTTACGCTTATATGTCAACATCTCCAAGAGTTGTTCGTTCGTCAGGAGTTTCGTTTTCACTGGGTCCCGCAGACATTCAACTTCCCTGAATTTGCCCGTTGCCAGAAAATAGAGTATCCGGCCCTCTATCCACCAAAGCGGGTCGGTCGGTAAATCTGAAAAATCGTAGAACATATTCCTCCCAAAAAAAGGGGGCTGAACGTCTACACACGTCCAGCCCCAATTCCGGTAAAGAATAACGAATTCTCTTCTTTGTATTGTTGCGTTAGACTGGTGTAGCAGCCTTCCTACCCTTATATATGCAGCAGCCAACGAATTTCTTTTCGTGACGGCGAGAAATCCGAGAACTACTGACAATTCGGGCCGGAAGTGAAAAGTGTAAGTGAATGGGGATTGCCAGCCAGCGGAAACTGGCAATCCCCACGCGAACATCGGGTATTCCGCTACACCTTACACTTGGCAGGAGTGTAAAGTGTAATCAAATGGGGAGTGTCATCCGCAGCGGCACATGCACTCCTATAGGTGTCGTCCCCGCGTTTTCTTCTCCTGTCAGCGGGTGGCCTCCTGTCGGTCGGCTTTTTGCGAGCAGCCTTCTTCACCTTGGGCCGGGTGCCGCTGGTTTTCTTCGCGGACTTCTTCTTGCCAACGGGATTCTTGCCGCTGGCCTTCTTCTTCGTAACGGGTTTTGTTTCCGGGACGTCAAGCGGCTCCTCCCCCAGGTCGTCATTGGATATGACAGTCTTCACCAGTTTCTTTCGAGAAGCGGGTTTGTCCGGCTTCTTCCTCTTGGATTTGCCGCGATTGTTCTTTGCGGTGTCAGCGGTGCCATCCTGGTCGTCCTTCCCGGTGGCATCGGGGGCGTTTCCAGCTTCGTGCTGTTTAATCAACTCCATTCGGTCGAACTTCTCAGGGGGTTTTCCCTGGCATTGGATGACAGGCACAGCCCCAAGCCGCAACTGCCCGTTCTTCTCCAATTCGGCCTTGTAGTTGTAATAGGTCTTCTTACAACCACCTTCCAGGGCTATGAATGCCTGAATTCTGTCATCCACGGTCGTGTACTTCGGGTCATTCACCAACTTTTGGACAAGCCAGAGCTTGGACGAATCATCGCAGTACCGGCCCTTGAAGAACCGTTTCCAATCCCGCCCCGCCGCTTTCTTTTGTGCGGTCAGGTTATAGGCCCTGGCGGACAGGCCAATAACGTGGTGAAGATGCTGGGCAATGAAATCAAAGACTTCCTGGTCGTGAAACCATTCAGCGACATAGGTATGGATTTCCAGGGGCGTAGGGTCGAAGTAGAGCAGGTGGCCCCTATCCAAAATGGCGGCGTAGAAAGGGTCGCCGCTGGAAACGAAGCGGTTCATCACGAACGCGGAACGGCTGGTGGTTGTGAAACTTGTAGGGTAGTCACCGAGTTGCTTGGTACTGGAGAGCCATTGCAGCGTCTTTTCGCGTCGCTGCTCCGTCAATGCCCGCATCAGAGTCTTGCCGTTGTCGGAAGACCAAAGCACTTCAGCGTCATTGAAAATTAGCAGGTGGTCACGATAGTCGTAGCATTCCTTGTAGGCACCCAAGGGCGTAGTTTTGCCGGTAATCAAATGGCCGATGCCGGGCTTCAATGCCAGATACTTGTTCATAGCTTCCGTCTTACCAAGGCCAGGACGACCAATTAAGATCATCAGGTCGTAGTGGTCGCTGAAAAATGCAGCGGCTTCGGCATCAAGTTCTTCGTAAGTACGGATAACGGTCGCTTCGGACGGAACTTCAGGGGAACGAGACATAATAAACTGTTTCCTTTTATACTAGGTCTATAACGTAAAAGACCCGCAAACCGACATGGTTGTGCGGGAACGAGTTTCTACCGTACCCACTATTAACTTTCTTTCCGTCTGTCTGGGCACGGCGGCCATTCGCTTACAATTTGCACTTTTCGTGTAAAATGTAAGCAAATAGCGGAAATGAAATTACGCGGCTGGCTTGGAACACGCGGTCGAAAGCATTCTGCGGGCCTCATCAAAACCACCAATGGCTTCAATGAACTGCTTCGCAATCCATAGTCGATTGTCCATGAACTTGCTTCCGTTCGCGGTATAAGCGAGCCATACTGCGTTGTCTCTGCGTTTGGCCCGACCGTCCGAAGAAAAGGTGCGATTTGCACCTTTTGCCAGCCGTGTGATTTCTTCAAGCAAGGCAATCAGAAGCCCGGCCTCTTCGCAATCTTTCCAACCAGCAACGGCAAGGAACTGCTCGGTAAGCGACTGCA
>Ga0209697_10006094_pt1 | contig 14737 bp, 6 predicted proteins | sample AliMusrvi5mmetaG_FD_184115 | JGI IMG/M metagenome (GOLD analysis project Ga0209697, IMG submission 184115) | Freshwater lake bacterial and archeal communities from Alinen Mustajarvi, Finland, to study Microbial Dark Matter (Phase II) - Alinen... | ecosystem: Environmental > Aquatic > Freshwater...
AAACGCCGGCGACCATGTTCCGGTTATCCCCTCGATCGAAGTTGCAGGGAGTGGATTCGCTCCCCCTGCGCACATCGGAGCAATCGTCGCAAATGTCGGTGTTAGTTCCGGAGTGATTGTAATAGAAAGGGTTGTAGTTGTAGCTCCTTGTCCGGCATCGGGAGTAAAGACATAAGTCGCGACACCAACTGTGCTTGTATTTATAGTTGCAGGGTTCCATGTTCCTGTAATCCCATCTTTTGAGACAGCAGGCAGGCTTGGAGCGATACTGTTCTGACAGAAAGGTCCCATTGGGTTAAATGTCGGAACGATATCCTCAATAACCTGGATGACCAAAGCCGATTTTATCGCACACTGTCCTGAATCCGGGTTAAATGTAAATGTGGAAATTTGGACCTTTGCAGTATTGATAATCGCGGGTGTCCAGGAACCAGTTACTGGCGGTACGTTGTTTGAGCTTAATGGTAATATAGGTGGTGCAGAATTTTCATAAAGTAATCCTATTGGAGTAAATATAGGTGTAATCGGACTTGTTGTTTCAACATTCAGAGTTAATATGCTGGCATTTTGAGTCATATCAGGTGTAAATGTATAGGATGTAATTCCGACATTAGCTGTACTGATTGTTTTAGGGTTCCAGGTTCCTTTGACAGGTGGAGTATTTGTTGAAATAGTCGGCAATGGCTGAGGAACACTATTCTGGCAGAATGGCCCAATCTGTGCAAATAGTGGTATTATCTGATTTGCTACTATGATATCCATTGTTGCTCCCAGTGCGCACATTGAGGTATCGGATGTGAAAGAATAGGTTGTAGTTCCTGTTGTGCTTGTGTTTATTGTCCCCGGATTCCACGATCCTGTTATAACTCTTGAATTAGTGGAGCTTAATGGTAACAATGGTGCGGCGCTGTTCAGGTAAAGTGGTCCTATCTGGTTGAAAGTCGGAACAATTTTTGCATTTATCGTTATTTTAACTGAGCTGGTAGCCGGGGTACATGAATTACTGCTTCCATTTCCCTGGGCATTAACCGTTAAGATTACACTTCCTGAGGTTTGATCCTGTGGTCCCGGTGAATAAGTTGGATTTTGAATTGTACTATTGTTAAAAAATCCATCACCGGCACTGCTCCATGAAAGCTGGCTATAATCAGCAGCTTTTGCCTCACTAAGGGTAGCGGTGGAACCTACGCAAATTGCGAATGGATTTCCGGCAGAAACAATTGGCTGGCTAAATACCTGTACTATTCCCTGCTGCAAGGTATCACATCCAAATGATGAGTATTGTAATGCCGCAAGTTCATAATTTCCAGGATTTTTCCATTGTATAATTATTTCACTTCCAACTTTTAATAAGCCTGTGACAGGATCAGTTCCCGTGAAACTTACGCCTGACTGGTTAGCAAGAGCCACCGGTTTTCCTATAGAGTCCGTAAGCTGCCAGATGTATGTTGATCCAACTTCTCCATCGATACGGTAATGCCTTTCGGCGCCCAAACATACTCTATCAATCACATACGACGTTCCGGCTGCCTGTAAAGCAGCTATCAGAAGTAGCATCATGATTGTATATTTGAGCATTCTCATTTTAATTTCCTATCTTAATTTCTTAACTTTTAATTCTCACCCTCTGACCCTATCACCTTCTCGCTCTCTCTCATTCCTAAGGTTGATATAAATAAATTCTGGAACTGGCCGGCTTCGGATTTACCTGAAGTTTAACCGGGTCAGATGGTATTGTGTTAATTGCATTTCTGTCTTTTACCTGTGTTACCCAATAACTGGTAGTCGTTTTTGGACTGACAATCAGCGAGTACGGAGAATTAATGATTGTTGTTACTGTCCATGTTTTTAAGCCGTCAGTAAACGTTACATCCCATGGCCCTGTACCGGTCATATTGACTGATAAAGTTGCTGTTGAGCCGGTACAGATTGGGTCAGGAGGTGATATAACAGCCCTCGGAAGTGCTGCCTTTACCTGGATTATCCCTATTTTTAAATTATTGGTGCAGTCGGAGCCGTTACTGGCTGTAACTTTGAAGAAGTATGTTCCAGCTTTAAGCCATTTCACAATAACCGATGATCCGATATTTCCTGCCACAAATTGAGCTGAGGTAACCGGACAATTCCCCGAAGTTGTTGCAAAATCGACTGTCCCGTCATTGTAAAGTTCCCATTGGTAGGTATCTCCTGGAACCTGAACAACGGTCAATGATGATGTTTCACCCTCGTACACGACAGTCTGGGCCATGGCGGGTGCCATAGCCAGCAGCAGAGGCAGCAGAACTGCCAAAGCCAGACGTACGTTGTACAAAGCTTGTCTCATGAAGATTTCTAAATCATTTTTCCATCTTTAATCTATACATTTCTCTCCCATTTAGCTGACCAAGTCATCAATCCTGAGGTTCAGAAATTCACCCCGACAGCTTCATTTTGGTGCAGATAGGATCAATAAGTTCCTGAATCGGGCAACCCTTCCCTCAACCCGACTCAAGGCAGTGGTTTTCCCCTGCCAGGCTGTGGCGAATGGATTTACCACGTCAGTTGCAGGAGATCCCCGTAACCGCAAGTAAAACAGCATTATACGTTTCATTTTTTATAATTGTAATGATCATTAATAAGTTGAACTTTTCAGGTGACCTTAGGCAAGACTCTCCCAATATGGTTTTATTTAACCAGTTAAATAACAGAATAAGAGCATATTAGAAGGTGCTCTGCTGCGATTGTTGATCCCTAAATTGGGGTCGCCCCTTGGACTGCCTCTGCCTCTGCGAAATCCGGAATCCGGCTCATTACGATATTGTTTCATTTCTTTATCTAGTTGAAAGACAATTAAATAAGACATGCCTATCCAGTACCTTAAAAGGCACTTTTATCCTTCAAAACGGTACGTTTAGAAACAAAAAATCCTGACAAACCCAATTTTGATAGGTAAGCCAGAGTTTATAACGTAAACAGGAGATGCGCACGGCGCTCGACCCAAATTAGCTGTCCCTGCAGGCAGGTCGCCCCTTGCATTTTTGTAGCAAGGCGACATTCCGCCAGGCGGACCATATAAGTAGGTTGTCATTGATCATTTTTTATTTAAATAAGTTCTTTGCTTTTCATCCACCATTTTCCGACCAGGCTCGTACCCGGACGGAAAATGGCAGCCATGAAAAAGCAACAATAATCCTTAACTAATTAAGTAATTATGGAACCTGTGGCATCATAGGAGTTCCAGGAGTAACTGCTGGTCTTGCATTGAGAGTCTGGATTGCAAGGTCACCATAATCTGTAAAGGTTACGCAATCAGGATCAACATCCTTGTTGGCCTGTGGGGTACTGTCTACTGCCTCAACAGCAAGTGTAACAGGAAGATCTGCAATACCTTCAAAGCCGTGATTTTTTACAGTAACTCTTACATAGATCGATACACCCTTGTCCGTAGCTGGCGCTGTAGTTGAAACAGTAAATTGAGGAGAAGTAATTCCACCTGCTGCTGCCTGATCTGCTACCAAAGCTTGATTATAGGTGCCTACGGTATATCCCCAGTCAATGGCTGCAGTCTGGGTTCCAGACAATCCTGTGAGCTTTAAGGTAGGCTTGTATGAACCAGTAAAATTGGCTCCGATAACCTCAAAATAGAGGACGTTGGTTCCATAATCGATAATAACATTTGCAGCGGCTAAATCAAACTTAGCTGACTGAACTAAATCGAAACACTGACTCTCAGCAACGCCATACGCAAGAGAAGTTGGAGTAACTCCATGAACCATGTTGGTAATATCAACGGTGAAAGCAATCTTTGGAATGATTTGCATTACTTTAAGGTTGTTTGCACAAGTTGGTCCGGTATATTCAACGACCATAAATAATGGATTTGTTGTTTTATCAATTCCGGCAAGACCAGCAGAGGTCCAGGTTACTGTTGTTGAGGTTGGTGAAACTGCCGAGCTAAGTGATGTATTATAATTTACGGCTCCCGTTGCAATGTCAACTCCATCGGCTGGAATAATTGTTGCAACTCTTGCACCTGCAGTTGTAAAAGTGGTAGACTTTGTTGCATACCAGAATGCAGTTCCCCCGGCTGGAGCTATGATCGCAGAATAATCATAAGGACGACCGGCAATTGGATTTAATGGATCGGTTGCTGAGCATGTTAATGGAACTGCAGGAGTTCCTGGAAGAGCCTGACCAAAGGCTGTTGCTACACTTGCAAATAGAACCATTACGAGAATAAAAATTTGCTTTTTCATGATAATAAATTTTTAATTGTAAAATAGATTTGAAAATTGGTATTGGGTAACTTGTTAAATTTTGAATATTTGTTTGGGGTGCTTTTGACAGCGATAGAATTGTGGTCCGGAAGCATCAATAAGGGCGCTGCCGGACCAGGCCACCCTCCAGGCGGACCTTTCCCCTTATTTTGAATAAGAAAGATATTAGGATGTTCAATCTGTTGGCCCTTGATATTGAGCCATTCTTTACCGCTTCTTTTTTCTGAGATGTCTATATTTCCTTTCATCTGACTAATTTTTTTGAATGAGTTAAATTGACCTATTTCATCTCCGGCCTCGGTTTAATGGTTATATTCACTGCGTTTCCTATTGAACTGTTTCCGTTGCAATCTTCCAGCCAATAGGTGATGGTATGGACGATATTCGTAAAATGGACACCATCGCCAGGCATTTGGATATCTGCATTATAGGCTGAGGGCTGTCCGATTCCTGCGATTGATGGATGAGAGAGTACCGATGGAGGCGGAACCTGATTCGGAGTGTCTGAAAAGTCGATACGCCAATGAATTATCAAACTGTTTACTGCGCAACAGTTATCATTGAAGTTATTGGTCAATAGGTCAAGATCCAGATTTAAACTTCCTTTCCTGAACAGGTAGTAATCAGGATCCGGGTTAATTTTTAAACTGTTGGAAAGGTAGTCTGCTGACCAAACATTTTCGACACAAAACTCAAATGCCCCGGGAGGTGTAAATGTGGGTGGCGTAGTGTCGGTTACCTCTATCGGCTGATTACAGGTTGTCTTATTCCCCGCACTATCATAAATGGTCCAGGTTCTGGTTACATTAACGGGTTTTCCTGCACTTGAAACATCCTGATAAGTTACTGAGGTAATAGCGCAATTGTCGGTCCCGGTTCCCTGATTCGTGGCGTTGCTAAATTCAACATAGGATGAAGCTGCAGAACTGGTTGAAAAAATGGGACCTGAAATATCGTTTGTGGTACATCCTGCAATAATACGCCTGACCGGACATTTTGTAATTACAGGGTCCGTTGTGTCTACAACCGGTGTGATCTCCGTGGCACTGTTATTGGAAAGAACAGGATCCGTTGTGGATGAAGTTACAGAGACCGTATTATTGAAGTCAGAGCAATGGGTTAAACTTGCTGCCGCAGTAATTGTAAGTGTTGCTGTACCGTTGAAGTTTAGATTGCCAATTGACCAGGAAGAGGACCCGTTCCAAACTCCAATACTTGGAGTAAAACTTACAAGAGTCAATCCCGCGGGTAAAATCTCACTTACATTAATATTTGTGCCGGTTGAAGGACCTAAGTTCCTTACGACTATTGTATAGGTAAGGTTTTGTCCCAAAATGGCAGGTCTGGGTAGCGAGGATATGGTTACCGATAAATCTGCACCAGCATTTACAGTCACAGTAAATGTGCAGGAAGCCTGATTTCCGCAGGCATCCTTAGCGGTCCAAAGAACCGTTGTAACTCCCGGATTAAACGAAACCCCATTTAGGGTTGAAAGTGAGTTTGCTGTTGTGGCGCCGGTAAGCGAGGCTGTGAGCGTAAAACTGCTACATCCGTCAACCGCAGCGGCATTCCATGAGTTGTCTGAATGGAGATAGACATTACCGGAATTGGTATCCTTTGTCTGGTTTGTTGTGACAAGACAGGAAACCACCGGTGGATCGACATCCTGTACCAGAATTCTTTGCATTGATGTGGATGAATTTCCACATTTATCGACGGCTTTCCACGTTCTGTTTATCGCGAAGTTGCTTGAACATGTTCCAGGAATTACAACGTCTGTAAAGGTGACCAAAGGATTTGTATCACAATTATCCGTGGCAGTTGCTGTTCCTGTTCCGGATGGATTGGTGGAATCAGAACACGAAATTGCCTGATCTGCAGGCCTTGTGATATCTGGCTCCGTATTGTCTTCAAGTGTGATGACCTGAGTGTAAACTGCGCTTATGTTTCCGCAATCATCGGTCACCCTCCAGGTATTGGTGTAAGATCCTGCCTGCGGGCATGTTCCTGCAACTAATGTTCCGGTTGTCTTTACGATATTGGTAACATCAGCATCACAATTGTCAGAGGCAACAGGAAACAATCCTTGCGCTGTAGCTATTCCCGCTGCATCACTGCATTCCAGAACAATATCCAATTCACCTGCAGGCGTTGTCCATGTTGGAGCGGTTATATCATGAACAACGATAGTCTGCCTGTAAAGGGCGCTCGTATTGAGACAACCATCGGTGGCAGACCATTCCCTTATTCGTGTGTGAGTTGCTGAACATCCTCCGGAAGTTGTATTATCATTGACCAGTACAATTGACACGCCTGATCCGCATGCATCCTTTGCGGTGGGTGCCTGAGCCAATGCGGCAGTAAGTCCGGCCGCATTTGTACAATCGAGAGTTGCATCCAGAGCTGACGACGCCTGATCCCACACAGGTGGCAACGTATCCGTTACCCGGATAGTTTGAATGAATGTGGAGCTTACATTATTGCAAATATCTTTAGCGGTCCAGCTTCTTTTTCGGATATAGGTTCCGGTACAGGCTCCCGATGTTGTGATATCTGACACCAAAGTGTATGATACGGTTGGAGAGCAGGCGTCGGTAGCAGATGGAGTCAGTGTCAGAGCAGCTGTCAATCCTGCACCGTCAGTGCAGCTTAAAGATCGGTCAAGAGCGTTTGCAACCGTGGTCCAGACAGGAGGGTTGGTATCTGTTATTGTGATAACCTGGGTGTAAACTGTAGGAATCACATTTCCACAGGCATCTGTGAAGGTCCATGTATTTGTATAGGTACCCGACTGTGCACATATTCCTGGAACAAATATTCCATTGGTTTTTACAGGAGTTATAACAGGCGTACAACTACTTGTGGCGGCAGGCACCAGACTTTGAGCGGCTGCCAAACCTGCCACATCAGAACATTCTACAGTTCGGTTTAAATTTCCTGCCAGGGTAGTCCAGGCTGTAATATCCTGAAGTATAATGCTTTTAGAGCAAATATTGCTACAATTTGCATCTGTGACATGCAAAGTTAGGGTTACAGGATTGGTGCAATTTACGCCTGTTGTAATTGTCACATTCTGACTGCTGGCAGAACCGGTAATCGTCCCGTTGATGATACTCCACAGGTAGGTGAGCATTCCGGCCGGGGCACTATAGCTGTGGCCGGCCGAACTGGGACATAAAATATCGGCACCAGTTATCGAACACTGAGTTAAGGCATTTACTGTAGCTACCGCTGAACCGGTCACGGGGGCACAGCCATAACCATCCACCATTGAGAGGTGGTAGGTTCCTGAGTTGGCAGCCGTGGCATTTGTTATGACCGGAATGGAATCCGAAGATGTAAAACCATTGGGACCTGTCCAGGTAAAATGGTAGGGATATTTACCCCCTACAACATTTGAATAGAGGGTTATTGTACCCCCTGCGCAGATAGTCCCGCTGGCTGTTGGTGCAACTGTTGATGGAGCGGGATCAAGCGAGCCAAATGAGATGTCATCCAATCCAAAATCGTTTCCGTTGGCAATCGTATTAAGATTTCGGATACGGATTATGGCCGTTGTTGAAGCCCCGGAGCTCCACTTCGGATTACTGTAAAAATTTACCCAGTTGGATTGCGCAACCTCTGCCTCAGAGGCCGGCTTTGGGGCAATATTAAGGTCTGCGATTGTGCCCACCAAAACTCCGTTTACTTCAAACTGCAATTGCGCCGGATTTAATGGATTAAGATTCATGGCCCAGGCACTGAAATAATAGTCACTGTTTGGTTTTACAGGAACTGTCTGTTGCCAAATAATCATCTGTCTTAGAGGACTTGAAACGAGGGTTGTGCTACCGTTAACCATTAAAAAATTCCTCGAGCCCACAGTATTATTAGTATGGTCACGTCCATGAAAATTTGGGTGATAGCCTGTTTTGGGTGTTGGGTCATACCATGCACTTGTATTTACAGCGTAATCCCCTTCAGGCCATAATCCGGAAGTTGTTGTTCCGGTATAATAGGATTGGTGTTGAAGGTATTCTGTCGAGAACGGAGGTGAAGCTGCACTGAAATTCGTAAAGGTTCCATCGGTTACGAGTTCATTCGAAACAGGTAATGTCGCAAGTCCGATACAACCAGTGATCACATCTGTAACCTGTACTGTATAATTTGAGACCATATTTACATTAATAACCTGCGTGGTCTCAGATCTGCTCGTCCACTGATAGGCAAAACCTGCTGGCCCCGGGTGTGCAGTTAACTGAATCATCCCCGGAACAGTGCAGTAATCAGCTGTTATCGTTGCATCTGCAGGTGGAATACCCGTCACAGTTACCGAGGCACTTCCCGGACAGTTGGTTGACGGATCAACATAAGTAGCCGTGTAGGTTGTCGTTCTGGGAACAATCACCGAAAGATTACTGGCAACCGTTGATGTAAATCCTGCCGGATTGGAACTCCAGCTAATCGTAGGTGGAGTTTGAGGATTCCCGGTTAAGGCTACATTGTCTATCGCCCAATAAAAAGATTTTGATGGATCATCTGCATAATACTTGAATCGAACATAGAGTGTGGCTATTCCAACATATCCGTTAAGCGGAATATTTATGGCCTTGAAATTTCCTGCTGTACCATCTGTCACCGTATAGGTTACAACTGTTGTCCAGGTTGATCCATTGGATGAAACCTGGACTTTAGCCGTATCTCCTGCAGCAGCTCCACCACCATCACGATAGTAATGCGAAAAACTTAAGGCTAAAGAGGTATATCCTACCGTATTGATGGAAGGGCTCTGCAGAATGGTGCTTGTGGATCCGGTGCCGGTTTGTGAGACACTGTTTGAAAGGTAAAATTTTGCATCTCCGGAATTGAAATTTGTGCCGTTTGCCGTATAGGTACTTGCCCTTACTGTCCAGGCAGCATTGACAGGTGTCCCTCCAAGGGAACCATTTGTTGTGGTCCAGCCATTTGGGCCAGTGGTCGAACCCGTAGCGGCCAGATTGAAATTTTCTGAGGGTAGAGCAACAGGAAGGATTATATTTGATGAGGCGTTCAAATCAACCGTCTGCCCTGAACAAACGGAGGATTTACTCGACGAAACTGAGACCACAGGTGCAGGCACAACGACGACCGATACCGTCGAGGTAACCGAACAGCCGCCTGTTGTTAAAGTGTACAGGTAATTTATGCCCGCCGGGGAAGCCGTATTATTCACCAGCGTTTCATTAATGTTTCCGGTTCCCGAGGAGGCTGGATTTCCAGCAACAGAAGACCTGCTCCACGTAAAGGTCACTCCGGATAAAGGTGTCGCTGTTGGGATGTACGAAAATAGTGAACCACCACATATCGGTGACAGGTTTACAGAACTCGTTAACACCGGAACTGCATTTACAGTTACTGTGACAACGTTCGCACTTGTGCATCCATTTACATCTGTCCCGGTTACAGTATAGGTGGTTGTTACAACAGGATCTGCATCTACAACTGCTGTATTTGTGGCGGATAATCCACCGGATGGGCTCCATAAATAACTTACTGCCCCACTCGCTGTAAGCGTAACACTTCCTCCGACACAAATAAATGGTGCTGCAGGGGAAATTGAAATGGCAGAAAGAGCCCTGACAGGGACCGTTACTGTTTTAGAATTTGTGCAGCCATTTCCATCCGTTCCGGTAACCGTATAGGTTGTTGTAACAGCTGGATTTGCAGTTACTATGGCACTATTTGTAGTTGACAAGCCCGTAGCTGGACTCCAGGAATAAGTCGTTGCACCACTTGCGGTCAGGGTGGTATTACCTCCGTTGCATATAACCGGAGCGGCTGGTGAAACAGTTATGACTGGCAATGGATTTATTGTGACTGTCGCAGTTCCTCCCTGATTTTGCGAACAACCAGCTGCACTGGCCACACTTACTAAAGAATAAATAAATGAGCCTGCTGTTCCTGTGGGGACTGGAACAGTCACAGAATTTCCGGACACTGTTGTCACAGTCTGGATAGCTCCTCCGTTTATTGTATAGCTGAAGGTATAAGGAGCCAACCCGTTTGCCCCGGTAAAGTTAATCAGAGGCAGAGATGCCGAATTCTGACAAAGGGAGGTAGTTCCACCGATTGTTGCTGTTGGAAGGGAAATAACTGTTACTGATGCTGAACCTGACTGATTTTGAAAACAACCATTACTATTTGTTACTGCAACCAGATTATAACTAAATGATCCCAGAACACTTGTTGGGGCACTTGCTTTTACACTACTTCCTGAAACAGTGGTAATCGTTTGATTTGATCCGCCATTGATGTTGTAAGTAAATGTATATGGCGTAGGACCACCGGTTCCGGTGAAGGTAATATCAGGATTTGGGGCATTAAAACATACTGATGTGCCACCTGCAATTGTTGCAGTGGTCAGGGGATTAATAATTAACGATACAGTCTGCGTGTTCTGGCAGGTAGTAGCCCTCAAGGTATAAAGATAATTGACGGCTATCGGATTCGTTGTACTGTTTGTGAGAACCTCATTGATTGAATTGGCTCCACCCCCCGGCAGATTGCTGTTGATTCCGGGAATGGCTGACCGTGTCCATGAAAATGTCGTTCCTGTTGTAAGCGTTATAGGAGTATAGGTGAATGTACTATTACTACAGATTGCCGGAGGAGCCAGTGTACTTGATAAGATGGGTGTCGGTTTAACCCGAACTGTTACATTTTGAATATTGGTACATCCGGCCGCATTCAGGGTATAGGCATAAACGACATCAACCTCCGACGCGGAAGTATTGATCAATGTCTCATTGATTGCCCCGCTCCCCGATCCGGTTGGATTGCTGATGCTCGGTACAACGGCCCTGGTCCAGGTTGCTGTAATACCCACAATGGTGTAGGTCGGCACATACGAAAAGAGTGTATTGCTGCAAATGTCTGCTGGAGTCAACGTGCTGGTTAATGTCGGAGCAGGAACAACCGTTACCGCGACATTCTGGATTTTCGTGCAGCCATTGGCAATAAGGCTATAGACATAAGTTACAGTTATGGAATTTGAGGTTGCATTAATTAAAGATTCAGAGATATTTCCGGTTCCTGATGAAGCTGGATTGCTTATCCCCGCTTTGGCAGCCCTGCTCCATCCAAAGCTCGTTCCTGTGGTGAGACTCGAAGGAATATAACTAAATAGCCCTCCGCTACATACCGTTGAAGTAAGAGGAGTGGTTAAAGCAGGTGATGGATTTAAAGTAATAGTAAAAGATGTTGAGGCTCCTGTGCATCCGTTTGCTGAAGGAATTATCGTCACAAGCGACTGAATGGGATCGGGCGTGTTGTTGACGGCGGTAAACGAAGGAATATCTCCTGTACCGGAAGCTGCTAAACCAATGGCTGAATTAGTGTTGGCCCAGTTAAATATCGTTGATGGGACCGGACCTGTAACGATTATGGAAGAAGTAGTGATACCATTACAAAAAGATTGATCTGAAAGCAAATTAACCGTAGGTATTGCATAAATTGTGATTGAGCCCGATGCAGAAGCCTGTATACAAGGGCCGGTAGTGGTTAATGTATAAAAAAGGTGCCTGTCACCGTTGGCGTACCACTTATCGTATAAATACCAGAGGCATAAGTTCCTGTTACCCCTGCCGGAAGTGCTCCTGATGTGATTATTACCCCGGTACCGCTGCCGCCTGTGGCATAGACTATATTTGAAATAGGGTTGTTAATACAGATTGTCTGGCCATTCGTGCCTGAAGCTGAGGTTAGAGTTAGTGTGGAATTGGGATTGATGATAACCGTCACTATAATTGAAGACCCTGTGCAACCATTTGAAACAGGAGTGACGGTATAATTTACGATGGCCTGAGTGACGCCATTGTTAACAAGATTTTGAGCGATACTATTTCCAGTGCCATCAGCATACCCCGAAGCCGTTCCAACCGATATTGCTGCGGTCCAGGAAAAGGTTGTCCCCGGTAGCGTACTGGACAACATAATATTGGATGTACCTCCGGTACAGATTGTTTGATTAATAGGCGTAGCAGTTACAACTGGAATTGGATTAACTGTGACTACAACCGTTATCGATGACCCATTGCACCCATTAGCCGACGGGGTGACTGTATAGGTTAACGATGCCGGTGCTGATCCATTATTGATGAGTGTCTGTGCAATTAGATTTCCGGAACCATTTGTGAACCCTGACACTGTTCCGGTAGTCTGCGCCGCCGTCCAATTGAATGTCGTCCCTGCAACTGGTCCCGATAAGGCAATGGAGGTTTGATTACTTGAACAGATCGTTTGCGTGGTTGATAAAGCCGAAACAGTAGGAGTCGGATTTATAGTTACCGGCGTACTTGATAAATTGGAACAATTGTTCGCATCTGTTACTGTAACCTGATATGTTCCCGATTCTGAAGGTGTTGCATTTGAAATAGTTGGATTTTGAATTGTTGAATTAAAACTGGTTGGACCGGTCCAGGAGTAGGTATAAATTGGTGAACCTCCAATCGCTGTAACCGATAAATTTAAGTTTGCGCCCTGACAAATTGGGGAGTTGGAATTAATTGCGTTTATTAATAAAGCGGGAGGCTGTGTTATGGCAACCATTGCCGCTGCAATACAAAAGTTGGCATCGGTTATGGTTACATCGTAAGAACCTGCAATTAAACTTGTTGCCGTTTGTGTGGTTTGAACCGGTGACGTATTCCAGGAATAGCTGTAAGGAGGAGTACCGCCTGCTGGAATGGCCGTTGCACTCCCAGTTGCTGCTCCGAAACAAAGAACATTGAGTTGGGTTGTCGATACTGTTAATCCGGCTGCCGGCTGCATAATCGTGACACTAATAGATTGTGAACAGCTGTTTACATCGGTAACGGTGAAGATGTGTAAACCAGCACCCAAAGCGGTTTGTGAAGGTGTGATCACATAGGGTGGTGTTCCTCCGGACGGTGTGATTGTGACAGATCCTGTTGCCTGGCCAAAACAGGCAACATTTACCTGCCCGGTAACCACTGTGGTTAAGGGAGCTGCTGGTTCAGAGATTGTAACATCAACGGTGACCGGACATCCGTTGCTGTCAGTCACGGTGAAGGTATGTAAACCCGCAGCCAATCCGGTTTGTGAAGGGGTGATCACATAGGGTGGTGTTCCTCCATCAGGTGCGATAATCACAGAACCTGTTGCCTGTCCAAAACAGGCAACGTTTACCTGCCCGGTAACCACTGCGGTTAAGGGAGCTGCTGGTTCAGAGATTGTAACATCAACAGATAGCGGACACCAGTTGTTATCGGTAACGGTGAAGGTATGTAAACCCGCCGCCAATCCGGTTTGTGAAGGGGTGATTACATAGGGTGGTGTCCCTCCGGCAGGTGTGATTGTGACAGATCCTGTCGCCTGACCATAACAGGCAACATTTACCTGCCCGGTAACCATTGTGGTTAAGGGAGCTGCAGGTTCAGAGATCGTAACATCAACAGTGAGCGGACACCCGTTGTTATCGGTAATGGTGAAAGTATGCAAACCCGCCGCCAATCCGGTTTGTGAAGGGGTGATCACATAGGGTGGTGTCCCTCCGCCAGGTGTGATAATCACAGAACCTGTTGCCTGGCCAAAACAGGCAACATTTACCTGCCCGGTTACCACTGTGGTTAAGGGAGCTGCTGGTTCAGAGATCGTAACATCAACAGTGAGCGGACACCCGTTGTTATCGGTAATGGTGAAAGTATGCAAACCCGCCGCCAATCCGGTTTGTGAAGGGGTGATTACATAGGGTGGTGTCCCTCCGCGAGGTGTGATAATCACAGAACCTGTTGCCTGGCCAAAACAGGCAACATTTACCTGCCCGGTTAACACTGCGGTTAAGAGGGCTGCTGGTTCAAAGATTGTAACATCAACGGAGAGCGGACACCCGTTGTTATCGGTAACGGTAAAGGTATGCAAGCCCGTAGCCAATCCGGTTTGTGAAGGGGTGATTACATAGGGTGGTGTCCCTCCGCCAGGTGTGATAATCACAGAACCTGTTGCCTGGCCAAAACAGGCAACATTTATCTGCCCCGTTAATGGCGCAGATAATGGAGATGCGGGTTGATCGATTGTAATTGTTTGCAAGGTCGATCCGTTATCATCGGTCACGGTTAGTGTGTAGGCGCCTGCTCCTAGTCCGGTTCGATCTTCGGTTTTTATGCCATCAGCCCAATCATAATTTACAAGACCGGATGTTCCTGATACAGTTATATCAATCACCCCCGTTGAATCACCAAAACACTGGATATCAATTTTTGAGTAGGTGATTACAGGTGACTGATTATTATTCAGTTGCCTGTGAGTTGCCAATGCCAATCCTAATATTCTTTGAGAAATCGATCCGGAAGGGTTAGTAGTTTCGTTTACTGCATTACCTGCTGATCCATATAACAGGTTTCCATTACAGAGTAGATATATAACTAATATGGCATATAATGTCCGCAAGATTATAATGATTCTAAATAGTTAGCTTTTTTCTAATATCAATTTCAGTATCCATT
>Ga0209697_10006100_pt1 | contig 14729 bp, 17 predicted proteins | sample AliMusrvi5mmetaG_FD_184115 | JGI IMG/M metagenome (GOLD analysis project Ga0209697, IMG submission 184115) | Freshwater lake bacterial and archeal communities from Alinen Mustajarvi, Finland, to study Microbial Dark Matter (Phase II) - Alinen... | ecosystem: Environmental > Aquatic > Freshwater...
GGCGGGAAGCGAGGAACGCGCCGGGGACTAAAGCCCCCAGTCCAGCCACACGCGCCAGGCGCACACGCGCTCCCCGCGCAGCCAGAGCACGATGAACTTGTCGAAGCCGACAGACCCCGGATTGTCGGGGTCCGGCCTGCGTTCCAGCAGCGGAAAGCCTCTGCGCCAGGCCTCCTCTCCGCTCATGGCGACGCTGACGCTGGCGGCGTAGAACCACATTATCCCCTGCAGGCCTTTCTGGATGTGCTGCGGCTTGCCCAGCACCGCCTCCGCCTCCGCAGCAGTCATGCCGAGGCGCAGGCCGCTCTCGGTGGCGAGGCCCGCATGCACGCCAGGCACGCGGCCGCACTTGTCGAGCACGCGCACCTCGCGTTTCTTTGCCCGCACCTGGATCTCGCTCACGCGCTGGCAATTCTCCGGGCACTTGGACAGGGTGAACAGCGCCACGGTGTCGTCGCCGGGGCGCGAGGAGGCGTAGCAGAGCACGCGCTCCTCGTAGCCGCCCATGTTCAGGCGCATGGCCGTGCCGAGGGTGCGCTCCACATCGGCCTTCAGGCTCTCGTCCACGGTCAGCGTGGCGTTGCCCTCTGGCCCGAAGCCGACAAAGCGGTCGTGCCGCTCGTCGAAGATGCGATTGAAGACTTCGTCGGGGTAGTTCGCCTGGAATCCGTATGTTTGCTTGCCGCCTTTCAACGCATACTCGGAGTGGAAGGCGAAGTAGTCGTGCCCCCGGATGAAATGGATTTCAGACCCGTGGGCCAGGAACCCCGCCAGGGCGGACACGGGAAGAGCCGAAAGGATGCACGCGAGAAGAATGGAGGGCCTAGCGCACCACACGTATTTTCGCTCCTTGCAGTTCTTTGAGGGCATTACGCTCGTGCTTTTCCATGATGATGCAGCCCTGGGAAGCTGTTCTGTCATGAGGTCCTTTGCCAGCATGGATATAGAAGCTGTATGGATCGCGGCCCATGGCCTGCACCCGGTCGGCTGTGGCCTGGTCAGGAACGAGTTTGATGAGGTTCTCGCCCTTGTGGCCGGTCTCCTGGCTGTTCCAGATCACCGGGCCGATGGTCCACGTGCCTTCCGGAATGACGCCCAGATCCTTCTTCCCCTGGCTGTCGGGGTCGTTCACATGTCCTGGCGCGCCGGAATAGCCCTTGCCCACGAGCCGGTCCTCCATGTCCATGAGCGTGCCGCTCGACTGGCTGTACACCATCGCGATGCGCTTGTTCTCCTCGACCACGCCCGACGGCAGGACATACTGCTTGCCAACTCTTTTGCCTCGTTCCGGTCCCTTTCCCAGCGGGCTTGGGGGATAGCCGCCGCCAGCGTCCGTGGCGGTGTTGGCGTGGCCGTTGGCGGCATACTGCCCGAGTTTATTGTACGGTTGAGGTTCGCCGCCCGCGCCGGGCTTCATGCCGATGCCTGCGGCGGCGGACTTCCCGTCCGGGCTGACCCTGGTCCAAATGCGCGTCTGTTCGCTGTTCGTCTCCATAGCTGACCTCCTTTGGTCTTTCAATGGAGCAGAACGCTGCTTTTATGTGCTGGACAAAAATACCCTCTTGACAGGGTTGTGGCCAGACAACCGCGCGCGGGGTTTTTCGAGGTTCCTCCTCGAAAGCCCGCATGCATTGTCCGCGCCCAGCCCCGCCGACGCCTCAGCCCTGGGCACCCCGGCCCAGCCCCAATGGGGAGTCCAGAGGGCCTCAGGCCCTTTGGCCGCCGGAGGCTATTGTCTTGTTTTCGACGACAGGGGCAGCGCCCCTGGCCGTCTCGTCTACCAGGGCTGCCAGGAGCCGGAGTCCTCGGCCTGGAAGGCGTTGGGTGTGTGTTCGATGCTGTGCAGCTGGCCCGCGTGGAAGAGCACGGCCACGAGGTCCAGGCGGCAGGGCCGCTGCCAGAGGTCGCGCTGGGCCAGGTAGGCCTGGGCGGCGCGCACCAGGCGCGAGCGCTTCTGCGCGGTCAGGCCGTCGGCGGGTGTGGCCAGCGAGCCCTCGGCCCGGGTTTTGACCTCCACGAAGACCAGGGTGTCGCCGTCCTCGCACACGAGGTCGAGTTCGAGCCTGCCGAGGCGCAGGTTGCGTTCGAGGATGCGCAGGCCCTTGCCTTCGAGCAGGCGCGCTGCGGCGTCCTCGCCCTGGCGGCCTAGGTCGAGATGGTCGAGATGCCCGGCAGGCATGACTGGCGCTCGGCTTTGGGCAGGTCGGCCTGTGGCCGCACGCCCCGGAAGGTCAGGCGGTGGATGGGGCTTGCGCCCAGCGCGCGCAGGGCGGCCAGGTGCACGGCGGTGCCGTAACCCTTGTGCAGGGCCAGGCCGTAGCCGGGGTGGCGGCGGTCCAGCTTGGTCATGAGCCGGTCGCGGAAGGTCTTGGCCAGGATGCTGGCGGCGGAGATGGCCGGGACGAGCGCGTCGCCGCCGACGATGGCGCGCTGCGGGATCGCGGCCAGGGTGGTCTGGTTGCCGTCGATGAGCAGCAGGGCCGGGCGCAGGCGCAGGGTGGCCACGGCGCGCTCCATGGCCCGCAGGGTGGCTTGCAGGATGTTCACGCGGTCGATCTCCGGGCCCCAGGCCAGGCCCAGCGACCAGCACAGGGCCTGGGAGCGGATGGCCAGGGCCAGGCGTTCGCGCCGGGCCGGGGACAGGGCCTTGGAGTCGGTGAGGCCGGGCAGGTCGAAGCCTTCGGGCAGGATGCAGGCGGCGGCCACCACGGGTCCGGCCAGGCAGCCGCGTCCGGCCTCGTCTATCCCAGCGAAGGGGCCAGCGAAGGGGCCAGCGAAGGGGCCAGCGAAGGGGCCAGCGATGGGTCCAGCGAAGGGGCCAGCGACGAGAGCGCCGCCGGGGCCAAGGTCAAGGCCGAAATCAGGCAGGCCCGAGGCGGTGAGGGTGCCGGTGAGGGTGGCGTTGTGTGTGTCGGCGTGGGGCTTGGTCATGGCGTGAGCCTACACCGCCCCTGGCCAGGCCGCAATGCCGGGCCGTCGGGCGATTTGAAATGCCGGGCTCTCACGCGGGCCGCCATGCCGCAGGCCACTTCCGGGGGCGCAGGGCCAATGGCGCAGGGGCGGGGGTTCGGCCCGCTAGCGCCAAGTCCCCGGAAAGGCCCAAACAGGCCCGTCCGGGGACGCGGGTGCGCTGGCGGGCGGTGTCGCCCGTCCGGGGAGATTAGTCCCAGGAATTGCGGGACTTGACGCGGGCGGCCTTGCCGGCCAGCTTGCGCAGGTAGAAGATGCGCGCGCGGCGCACCTTGCCCTGGGAAACCACCTCGACGCGGTCGATGTTCGGGGTGTGCATGGGGAAGATTCGCTCCACGCCCACGCCGTCGGAGATCTTGCGCACGGTGAAGGTGGCGTCGGTGCTGCCGCGCTTCACGCAGAGCACCACGCCCTGGAAGACCTGGATGCGCTCCTTGTCGCCCTCGATGATGCGGGTGTGGACCTTGACGGTGTCGCCCGCGCGGAAGGCGGGCAGGTCCATGCGTACGTGTTCGCTTTCAATCTGCTGGATCATGTTCATATCGGAACTCCTTTCTGGAACAATCAGTTCGTTTACGTCGTCCTACCAGGCGTCGCCCAGCAGCCTGTCCACCAGGATGGCTGCGGCGCTGCGCACCGGCAGGTGGTTGTACAGGGCGAACCCGCGCACCGGCTGGAGCACAGCGTCGGCCCGTGTGAGCACCTCCGGGGCCAGCCCGTGCCCGGTGCCCAGCACCAGCAGCACAGGTCCCTCCGCCAGCATGCGGCGCACCTGCGCCGAGGGGCAAAAGGCGATGGCCCGTTCCTTCCGTCCGCGCGCGGGGCGGAAATGCGTCCGCGCCGAGGTGGCCACCACCTTGGGCGCAGCCCCTGCGCGCTCCGTCACCTGGGCGATGGCCTCGTCCAGGCTTTCGGCCATGCGCCCGAGTCCAAGGGCGGAGGCCCGGTCCGCATTGGCCCGACCGCCTGCGCCGTCGGTCCAGTGCGCCAGAATGCGCTGGCCCAGTTCCCGCTGATCGACCAGGGGTGTGACGAAACACACCCCCGCCAATTCGTATGTGCGGGAAACGCGGCACATATCGTGTATATCGAGGTTTGTCAAAGAAACCGTGGAGGGTTTCCCCGCTTTGTCCAGCACCGGATGGTGCAAAAGGCAGAGCGTGAGCCCGCGCGCCAGGCTGGCCGGGCGTTTTTGCTCGCGCAGAAAATCTATGTCCGCGCCGGACAATTCCGCGGTCGTGAGCAGCTCCGGGCGGCGGAGCAAGGTGCGCCGGAGCGACTGTTCGCGCCGCCATTGGGCGATGCGCACGTGGGAGCCGCCGCGTAGGACCTCGGGCACAGTTCGCCAGTCGGCTTTGGCCACCTCAGATGTGCCCGCCTCGGAAATGTCCGCCTCAGGCCGGACATCGGACCGGACATCGGACCGGACATCAGGACAGACTTCGGGTCGGACTTCGGGCCAGACTTCGGGCCGGGTGTAGTGCGGGTGCTCCAAAAGCCCGCCGGAAAAGCTTTCGTCGTCGCCGGACTCCTCCTTGCCCATGAAGCCCGGCACCAGCCGTCCCACGGCCTCCAGGAGGCACAGGGCCGCCGCCTCGCCGCCGTTCAGGACAAAGTCGCCCACGCTGACCGGCGTAAGCCCCTCGGCCTGGATGAGCCGCTCGTCGATGCCCTCGTAGCGGCCGCAGACGATGGTCAGGCTGGGCTCAAGGGCCAGCTCGCGGGCCAGGGCCTGGGTCAGCGGCGCGCCCGAGGGCGCGAGCACCAGCTTGCGGCCCGGCTGGGCCACGCTGCCAAGCGCTGCGGAAAGCGGCCCCGGCATCATGACCATGCCCGGCCCGCCGCCGTAAGGGCGGTCGTCCACCGGGCGGTGGCGGCCAGTGGCGAAGTCGCGCGGGTTCACCAGGTCCACCGTGACCACGCCGGACCCGATGGCCTTGCCCATCTGGGCGGCCTTGAGCGGTCCGGCGAAGAATTCCGGGAAGAGCGTCAGGATGGTGAAGCGCACGGCTGGGACTCCAAGGGGCGGTTGGGCTGGGCGAAATTACGCTGGCTTTTTGGCCTTGACCGGTTTGCCCGGTTTGTCGGGCCGGTGGGGCTTGCTCGGCTTGTCTGGCGTGTCCAGGTACAGCTCGATGAGCCCCGGCGGCGGGTCGATGACGATGCGTTGGCCCTCAGCGTCCAGGCTCAGGATGAACTGCGGCACGGCCGGGAACAGGATCTCCTCTTCTCGCGGCCCCCGGATGACCCAGGTGATCTGGCCCGGGGTGTCCAGGATGGCCTCGAACACGCCGATCTCCCGGCCTGCACCCTCCGGGCTGTCTGGCAGAAACACGCGCGAGCCCAGGAGCCGGAACAGGTATTCCTCGCCCTCGTCCGGCGCTGGCAGGTCGGCCTCGGCGATGAAGACCTCGGCCCCGCGCAACAGGTCCGCCGCCGTGCGGTCGCCTACGCCGGAAAGCGTCACCAGCATGCGCCCGGTGTGCTCGCGGCTGGCCAGCACCGTGTACGGCCTGGGCCGGCCCGGTCCGCCGCCGCCGCCGGAGTGGGCCGACAGGGCCAGAAACAGGGTGCGCCCCGGCGCAAACAGCAGCGGGGAGCCCGCATGGCTGTCCATGCAGAGCTCCCCACGGATGCCGTGCGGCTTGGCCACATGGGCCACGGCCACCATGCCGTGCGCGGCTGCGCGCTCAGGCTTGGCGGGCATGGTCCTATTCGATGATTTCAAGCACGGCGCGGCGCTTGACCTTGGCCGCAGCAGCGCCGAGCAGGGTGCGCATGGCCCTGGCCGTGCGTCCCTGCTTGCCGATGACCTTGCCCAGGTCCTCTTTGGCCACCTTGAGTTCCAGCACAGCCGTCAGCTCGCCTTCGATCTCCGTGACCTTCACCTCGTCCGGGTTGTCCACCAGCGACTTGGCGATGTACTCGATCATGTCTCTGAGCATGTCGGACCCCCGTGATGACTGTGCACACGGCAATGCGCCGTGGACTGGACCCCTGCCGCAAAAGGCTTAAAGCCTGGCGCCTGCGGTGCTACGCGGCCTGTTTGGAGACGAGCGAACGGACCGTGTCGCTGGGCAGCGCGCCCATGCCGATCCAACGGTCGTAGGCTTCCTTGTTGATGACGACCTCGGCGGGCTCGGTCATGGGGTTGTAGTGCCCCAGAAATTCCAGCGGACGGCCGTCGCGGCGGCTGGCGCGCTCCAGCACGACCAGGCGATAGAACGGACGCTTCTTGCAGCCCATGCGGGTCAGTCGAATAGTCAGAGCCATGTTGTCTTTCCCCCTGAATGTGTTGTTATGCGGTTTAAACTCAAAAGGCAAGCGGATCGCCGCCCGCCTCGTATGGCATGAAACTAGCGCTTTTTGCGCTGCTTCTTGTTCATCTTCTTTTTCTTGCGCTCGGCCAGGGTCTTTTTGGACAGGCCCTTCTTGGCCTCGCCGCCGCCCATATCGCCCATGCCGCCCATGTCGGGCATGCCCAGGCCCGGAGCCATGGAGTTCTGCATGGCCGAGCGCGGCTGGGGCTTGCTGCCCGGCGGGGTGTAGCCCGCAGGCATGCCGGGGATCTTGGGCATCTTGGGCTGTTTGCCGCCGCCGCCCAGCATCTGCTGCATCATCTTGTTCATCTGCTCGAAATTCTTCAAGAGCGCGTTGACCTCGCCCACGGTCATGCCGCAGCCCTTGGCGATGCGCGCCCGGCGCGAGGCGTTGATGATCGAGGGCTCCTGGCGCTCCTTTTTGGTCATGGAGCTGATGATGGCCTCGGTCTTGTCGATCTCCTTCTCCGGCACCTGCATGTCGCCCATCTTCTTGACCATGCCGCCCATGCCCGGCACCATCTTGAGGATGCTCTCCAGCGACCCGATCTTGCGCATGCGGCGCATCTGGGTCAGAAAGTCCTCCAGGTCGAACTTGGCCTGCTGCATCTTGGCGGCCAGCTTTTCGGCCTCGGCCTGCTCCATGGTGCCCTGGGCCTTCTCGATGAGCGTCATCACGTCGCCCATGCCCAGGATGCGGCTGGCCGCGCGGTCCGGGTGGAAGACCTCCAGGTCCGAGAGCTTTTCGCCCAGGCCCACAAACTTCAGGCTCTTGCCGGTGACGCTCTTGATGGACAGGGCCGCGCCGCCGCGCGCGTCGCCGTCCATCTTGGTCAGCACCACGCCGCTCAAGTCCAGGCGCAGGTCAAAGGCCTGGGCCACGGTCACGGCGTCCTGGCCGGTCATGGCGTCGGCCACGAACAAAATCTCCTGCGGGGAGCAGGCGGCCTTGATGGCGGACAGCTCCTCCATCAGCACCTCGTCCACGTGCAGGCGGCCTGCGGTGTCGAAGAGGATGGCGTCGCACCCGGCCTCGGCGGCCTTCTTGATGGCGTCGGCGCAGATGTCCACGGGGTTCATGTCCGTGGTGCTGGGATAGGCGGGCACGCCCAGCTGCTTGGCCAGCACGTGCAGCTGCTCGATGGCCGCCGGGCGGTACACGTCGGCCGGAACCAGGTAGGGCTTGAGCTTGTGCTTGCCGCGCAGCAGGTTGGCCAGTTTGGCTATGGTGGTGGTCTTGCCCGAGCCCTGCAAGCCCACCAGCATGATCTTGACCGGCTTGCGGCGCAGGTCGAGGCCTTTCTGCTCGCCGCCCAAAAGCTCCACCAGCTCGTCGTGCACCAGCTTGACCATCTGCTGCCCGGGGGTGAGGCTTCTCAGCACATCCGCGCCCAGGGCCTTGTCGCGCACGCGGTCGATGAAGTCCTTGACGACCTTGAAGTTGACGTCGGCCTCCAGCAGGGCCAGGCGCACTTCGCGCAGGCCTTCCTGGATGTTGTTCTCATCCAAGTGGGCCTGGCCGCGCATCTTGCGGAAGGCTTCTGAGAGTCGGTCGGTCAGGCTGTCGAACAAGGGAGCTTCTCCTCACGCGCGCGCAACGGGCAAAACATCTCCGCACCGGCCACCCCCCTGGGGGCGGCTCGGCACGGCTGAAAAAAGAGACTGTGTGTTACATAAGCCGATAGGGCTCGTCAAGGGGTGGCGGGGCCGGGGAAACGGGTTGGGGGCAGGGTGGTTTGGCCCGTCCTGGCCTACGCGCCCTGGGCCTCTTTCAGGCGGCGCTCGATGTCCTCGGCCTCGGCCAGGGCGGCTGCGGCCTCGTCCGAGCGGTTGAGCCAGCTCCATTTCCCTTCGCCGTCCCTGCCCATGGAGGTGCTCACCGTCCCACCACCGCCGGAGCCTGTGGCGCTGCCGCTCACGCCAACATTGAAGGTCTTGAGCCCCCACACATCCACCCGATTGACCGGATCATCGACGCAGTAGCCGTACCAGTCCGTGTCCCCGCCAGCATCGCCGATGGGGATGCGCAATTTAAAATCAGAAAGGCGACCTTGCGAGTATCAAGGTCGCCTTTCTGTTTCAGTGTATTTGGGGCTCAGTCTTCTGTAATGGCCTTCTCACGTACCATGCAAGCAAGGGCAGGACCAGTCCGGTCGCAACGAGAAGGTACGATGTCCATAGAGGCATCGGATAGCCGTGCCAGGATGCCGTGCCTGCGCCGATTTCCAACGCTCCAATCCCTACAAAGAGTTGGCTAAGATATATTTCAGATAGCGTCACTCTCATTGTTCACTCCACTTTTCATATGCTTTGCTTCCTAAATATCCCGCTCCTCCAGCCTTTGTCATAGCAGGCGGCCTCGGCACAAAAGCGCCGGACAGGAAATCATAGGCCTTCTCAAGCTTGTCCGGATTCCGTGCCGCAGTTGCGATAATCGCTGGCGCGGCCTCCACACCTGCTGCGGCGGCAATGGGAACAGCTCCCGCACCGAGCGGAGTCGCAGTGTAGTTCCGCAAATCCTCGTTTGTGGCATACGCCTCCGCAGTTTTGCCCAGCGCTTCCCCTGCGCCCTGGGCTCCTTCGGACACCGCCTGGGCTATCCCGTCGGGAGCCGTGTCCCAGAGCTGGCTAAAGCCATCAGCTATGTTCTGAACGCCGTCCAAGAAGCCTTTCAGCCCCCACACGTCCACCCGATTGACAGGATCATCGACGCAGTACCCGTACCAGTCCCTGTCGCCGCCCTTCTTGCCCAGCGGGTCCAGCGCGGTGAAGCGCCCGGTGTCGGCGTCGTAGTCGCGCCAGGGGAAGCGCGCGAAACAGAGCTGTGCATACAATCAGGCTTTATTCCCCTGCCCCGTATGTGTGACCTCGTCCTCTCCATAACGACACATACATTGTGCGCATGAATATCGTTTATCTCGCCGCAGAAAATATTGGATACTGACGCCGAGTTCGCCCAATGCCAAAAGAGCGTAGGCGGCGCCAGCCCAATATGCAAAGAGCATCGACACCAGTGCCCCAGTGAAGTTGATCCACCCCAGGAGTGCATAGTTGACTTTTCTGAGCGTGCGTCCACATTTAGGACATGGTGGCATGGTCTCCGTCCTTCAGTCTTGCATCGTGCCGTCATCAGTCGGCTTGTAGTTGTCTTCAAACCATGTGATGGCCTGATCTACTTTTTCTTTGACCGGTGGGTATTCCATTACGGTTCCGAAGAGCATCCCCGTGCCGAGGCCGAGCACTCCACGTGCTGCCGCTCCCGCCAGGCCTTCAGCAGCGTAGCCTTTGGCGGCATTCCAAAGCGCGCCTTTAATTCCGCTGCCTACGATGTGCATGCCGGCCTCTTTGGCAGGGTCCTCCCTCCCCTCGTCGTCAGCGTCTTCATCCGTTGAATTGCTCTCCAGCCCCCACACATCGACCCGGTTGACCGGATCATCCACACAATACCCGTACCAGTCCCTGTCCCCGCCCTTCTTGCCCAGGGGGTCGAGCGCGGTGAAGCGCCCGGTGTCGGCGTCGTAGTCGCGCCAGGGGAAGCGCGTCAGGCCGGTGTCGGCATCGTAGAGGCCCCCGGCGAAGCCCAGCGGCAGGCGAACAGGCCCTTGAAGCCCCCGAAGGGGGTTGCCGAAGCTGTCGTATTGCATGGCCTGTACAACATGGCCATCCGTGGTGGCAAGTGCCAGCGGCGTGCCGAGCTGGTCGCAGAGCAGCAGGTATTGCTCGCGCCCGTTCTCCAGCCCCACGGGCGAGCGGCCCTGGGCGTCGTAGAGAAAACGCCACCACTGGCTGCCGTCGTGGAAGCCGCCCAGGCGCAGCGGGTCCAGCCACAGGTATGCGGTCTCTACGCACCCGCCCACGCGCTTCGCGGTGCGCAGGCCGTTTTCGTCGTACGCGTAGTCGATGCGCCTGCCGCCATTCACATTGTCAGGCAAATCAACGGCAAGCAGCAGGCCCGAGGGCTCGTAGCGGTAGTGCGTCTCGGCGTCGCCTTCCAGCTTGAGGTTGCGGAAGCCAGCCTTGTCGTGGCCGTACTGGGCTTGACCCGCCTGGCCCAGGCGGTTGCTCGCGAGGTAGGTGTAGCGCCGCTCGCCGCGAAAGCGCTGGGGGTTGATCTCGGCCAGTCGGCGGCCCTGGTGGTCGTACTGGTAGGACTCGCACAGGTTGCCGCGTTCGTCCGTGACGCGGGACAAGCGCCCGGCGGAGTCGTAGGCGTAGCGCCGGGTTTCGGGGCTGCCGCAAACGCGCACAACACGTTGGGTGATGCGGCCTTGCTGGTCGCGCTTGAGGGACAGAGGGGAGGGCTCAGGCGTCGGGTTCTCCTTGCGGTTGCGCAACGGGCGGGCTGCCCATCGCAAATGCTGCAAGGATACCACGGGTTTTTGGCCGGGACAAAAATGGCATGGTTTTGGCCGGTGAAAAGACAAAAAGAGCGGGTTGACAGGGTTTGGGCGCACGCGAAAAAGCCGGGCAGGACGCTTGTCCCACCCGGCAAGTGTGCTGGTGGCCAGGGGACAACCCCTTGTTGCCGTGAAGGGTGCCTAGGCGTCCTTCACGCCCTTCGTGTCTGACGCGTCTGACGCATCCTTCAGCAGGCGCACCTCGCGCTGGGGGAAGGGGATGGACACGCCGTGCTCGTTGAAGGCGTCCCAGATGGCCAGCAGCACCTCCCCGCGCACGTTGCGGATGCCGTTCTGCGGGTCCTCGATCCAGAAGCCCACGGAGAGGTTGACCGAAGAGTCGCCAAAGCCGATGAGCATGGCGCGCGGCGCTGGCTCGGGCAACACGCGCGCGATGCTGGCCGCAGCCCGTTCCATGAGCCGCATGGCCGTGCGCGGGTCCGCGTCGTAGGCCACGCCGACCTCGGCCCGCAACAGCAAAAGCGAGTCGCTGTAGCTTAAGTTGATGACCTCGTTGCCGATGAGGCTCTCGTTGGGGATGAGGTAGGCCTTGCCGTCCAGGGTCTCCACTGCGGTGTAGCGTGCGTTGATCTGGGCGATGCGGCCCTGCACCCCGCCCATTTCGATGACGTCGCCGGGCTTGAGGGACTTGTCCAGCAGCAGGATGATGCCGGACACGAGGTTGGAGAAGATCTTCTGCAGGCCGAAGCCCACGCCCACGCCCACCGCGCCGCTGAACACCGTCAGGCTGGTCAGGTCCACGCCAACCGTGGACAGGGTGATGGTGATGGCCAGGGCGTAGAGGACAAAGCTCGCGCCCTTGGCGAAGAGCACCTGGGCCGAGGGCGAAAGGTCCTGGGCCTTTTGCAGCTTGTCGTCGGTCATGCTGGCCAGCAGGCGCGCGGCCTGCATCAGCACCACGAAGAGCGCCGCGCCCTTCAGGATGAGCAGGAGCGACACGTGCGAGCGGCCCATGGAGAAGCCCATCTCGTCCAGGAACTCCAGGGCCTGGTTCTCCACGTCCAGGGCGTGCAGCAGCACCATGATCCAGACGATCCAGGCCGCCAGGCGGCCCAGGAAACGGCTCTTGATGAGCGTGCCCGCGATGTGCGCCACCACCCAGGCCAGGGCGATGGAGGTGAAGATGGACAGCACCTTGTGCGGCATGTGCAGGTGCCGGGCCGCTGCATCGGCCAAAAACAGGAGCACGCCGGTGGTCCCGGCCCAGGCGCATTGCTTAAGCTCGGTGAGCAGGGGCGAGATGCGCGGGTCGGTCCGCCAGCCAGCGGGCGGCTGGGCCTTGGCGTCACCCAGCCTGAGGACGCGCAGGATGGCCCAGGCCGCCAGGCACAGGCCCAGGGCGAACCCGGCCTGAATCAGCGCGGCCTTGGTCGCCAGGTGCTGGCCCACCCAGGCCTGGATGCGCTCGGCCCAGTCCGCCGCGTCGCCGGAAAAAACGATTTCAGTCATGGTTGCGGTCCTTGGCGCTTCGGTTCAGCGTTGGAACATCCAGGGCGAACCCAGGTACAGGTCGGCCCAGATCCCCAGGAACACGAACACGGAGATCACGCCGTTCAGGGTGAAGAAGGCCACGTTGACCCTGGACAGGTCGCCGGGCTTGATGAGCCGGTGCTCCCAGACCAGGATGCCGCCCACGAACAGCGACACCACGGCGTAGGTCAGGCCCAGGCCCGCGTACAGCCCGGCCATGGGAAACAAAAGCGCGGCCGAGGCGTGGGTCCAGGACGAGGTGAACAGCGCGCGCGGCACGCCCTGGGACGCGGGCAGGGAGAACAGGCCCTGGCTGCGGTCGAAGTCCACGTCCTGGCAGGCGTAGAGGATGTCGAACCCGGCCACCCAGAAGGTGACGCCGAAGAACAGCAGCACCCCGGCGTAGCCCAGGTGCGAGGGCGAAACAGCCAGCCACCCGGCCACTGGGGCCAGGCCCAGCACGCTGCCCAGCACTAAGTGGCACAACGGCGTGAAGCGTTTGGTGTGGCTGTAGAAGGCGCTCCAGGCCAGGGCCACGGGCGAGAGCAAAAGGCAGGTGGTGTTCAGGGAGGCGCAGGCCGTGGTGAACACGAGCATGCAGGCGAAGATGAAGCGCTTGGTGAACTCCACGGACAGCTCGCCGGTGACCAGCGGGCGGTTTCTGGTGCGCGGGTTCAGGCTGTCGATGTCCACGTCGGCCAGGCGGTTGTAGGCCATGGCGAAGGAGCGCACGGCGATCATGGCGATGCTCAGCGGCACAAGCACGTCCCAGCCGGGCCGGGTCCACTCGGCCACGCCGGTGATGGGCGAGACTGTGCGTCCGGCCAGAAAGGCCCCGGAAAAGGCGAAGGGCAGGGCGAACACCGAGTGCTCGATCTTGATCATGCGGAAGGTGGCCAGGGTGTTGCGCAGCAGGGTCACGGGCGGTCCTTGCGGTTAGTATTCGTTGACGAGCAGGGCCCCGCCGAAAAGCAGGGCCACGCCGACCAGGCGCTGCCAGGAGGCCTCGCGCACGGCGAAGCCGATGGCCCCGGTGTGGTCCAGCAGCACCGAGCCCACCAGTTGCCCGGCGATGATCCAGGCCATGAGGCCCGTGGCCCCCAGCTTGTAGGCCAGGATGACGGTGACGGTGACGAAGAAGGCGCCCAGAATGCCGCCCAGCCAGGTCCAGGCCGGGGCCTGCGCAGCCATGGCCAGGGTGGGCAGGGGCACGCGTGTGGCCAGGACGAACAGCAACAGCGCCACGCTGCCCACGACGAAACTGACCAGGGAGGCCACCAGCGGGTCGCCCAGAAACTCGCGCAGGCGCGCGTTGATGCCGGCCTGCACGGGCATGAGCGCCCCGGCCACAAGCGCGGTGAGCATGATCAGCGGCCGCATGGGTCCTCCTTTTGTTTCAACCGGTGGCCTTGGGCCGGGTTCGCCTCAGGGCCGGGCCGGAGTCGGCTGCGGGGCCTTGCCCGGGCTGGCCTGGCTGGCCGGGGGCGCCGCCACGCGCCCGCCGAGGCGCTCCGGGCCGGGATCAGCGGCGGGCGGACCCTGGGCGGGCACGCGCCCGGCCAGGCGCTCCGGCGCGGGCGCGGCGGCATCCTGACTCGGCTGGCCCTGGCCCGGCTGACCGGCTGCGGCCCCGGTCTGGCCGACTCCGGCAGCCTCGGCCTGGGGTTCGGCCCCTGCGGCCGCAGCCTTGTCGGCCCCCTTGTCCGTGTTGTCCAGGCCGGGGTCGTCCTTGGTCTCCATGACCTCCTGGAAGTCGTCGATGGCGAAGCCCCGGCGCACCATGATGCTGTGGATGAGGTTCGCCCGGAAGGTTACGTACTTCTGGTCGGACAGGGGGTTGAAGCGGATGGGGTTGGGCAGCACGGCGGCCAGGCGCGCGGCCTCCATGGTCGAAAGCTGGCTGGCGGGCTTGCCGTAGTAGTGGCGCGCCGCAGCCTCGATGCCGAAGATGCCGTCGCCCCACTCGGCCACGTTGACGTACAGCTCCAGAATGCGGCGCTTGGACAGCGTGCGCTCCATGCGCCAGGTCAGGATGGCCTCCTTGAGCTTGCGCGTGAGGCTTTTTTCTGGAGAGAGGAACAGGTTCTTGGTCAGCTGCTGGCTGATGGTGCTGGCCCCGGCCTTGAAGCGCCCGGCCTTGATGTTCTTTTCAAAGGCCTGCTCCAGGGCGTCGTAGTCAAAGCCGTCGTGCTGGTAGAACTTGTCGTCCTCGCCGATGAGCACGGCCTTGAGCAGCGCGGGCGAGACCTGGCCGATGGGCACAAAGCGCTTGGTGATGCGCTTTTTCAGCCCCTTTTCGGCCCACTGGGCCTCGCGCCATTCCATGAACGCGGTCTTGTCCGGGTTTGTCGTGGCGTACTGGCCCACGTCGGGGTAGACAAAGTAGAAGGCCACAAAGGCCACGGCCCCGAACAGGGCCAGGGCCACGAGCCACTTGAGCAGTGTGCGCACCGCGAACTCCTTGGTTGGCATGGTCAAGCCTGTTTGCTTTACCCGGAAACCCGGCGGGCGTCCATCTCCCGGGCGGGTGTTCATGTTCCTGGATGGGCGG
>Ga0209697_10006101_pt1 | contig 14726 bp, 10 predicted proteins | sample AliMusrvi5mmetaG_FD_184115 | JGI IMG/M metagenome (GOLD analysis project Ga0209697, IMG submission 184115) | Freshwater lake bacterial and archeal communities from Alinen Mustajarvi, Finland, to study Microbial Dark Matter (Phase II) - Alinen... | ecosystem: Environmental > Aquatic > Freshwater...
CGGATGAGCACCCTCTCAATCTTCTCGTGAGGCTAACCGTGATATTTAACATAATGTGATTATAGGACTGACGCAGGTAAAGGCCAATGCCGATAAATGAAAAGGCAAACGCTGTGGGCAGGGATTCCTAAAAACTGAGGGGGAGGGTTTCAGCCCATTGCGGTTGCCGTACATTTGACGGCGTTGCTTGAAGCCGGGATAGGCCAGCAGCGGCAGTACTATAATATCATGTTATGTTAATTAGCAGGTGCGACCCGTCGTACTGAGGGTAGGAGAATGCTTGCCTCCTGGGATGGCTGGCGTGCTATCTATGCTGGCAGGGCAAATGGGCGCGTTGGATTAAACCGCATGGACTGGCGAAAAGGGCTTCAAAAGCCGCTGTGCCGGAACAGAATTTGCAAATAGAAAATTAATACACCGGGTGCAAGGAACGAAGCACCGGGTGTATACCGATTTGATGAACCCGGAGCAACGGCTAAGCCTGAATGAATGAAGCGGTGCAGCCTTGAGGAGCTTGCGACGAGAGGTGCGGAACCGCGGAATGAGTGAATGGATTAGCGGTTGCGGAGGTGGTGGCTGGTTGTTATAAGTTGAAATACTTTCGGATTAAGGCCTTGAGATGATGAATACTGATGGGTTTTGTTATATAGTCATTGCAACCCGCTTCTATGGCCATTGCTTTGTCGAACTGAAGGTTATATGCTGTTTGTGCAATAATGATAACATCCTTGTTGAAATGACGTATCTGACTTGTGGCCTTGAACCCGTTCATCTCAGGTAAATTAATATCCATCAGAACCAAATCAATGTCAGGATTCTTTTGACATGCCTTAATGGCTTCAATTCCGGTTTTCGCTTTTAAAATTTCATGGCTGTATTTTTTGACTATGTCAGAAATGAGGGAATCTGATATTTCATCGTCTTCGGCGATTAATATTTTCAGGGGTTTAGTGTGAACTTTTGTTTCTTCATCCGGTACTCTGTTTGTTTTAACGTTCCTGGCCGGTACTTCAGCTTTGGATAGAATGCTGAAATAAAACGTGGAGCCTTTGCCTTCTTCGCTTTCCACCCATAACATCCCTCCGTGTTTTTCTATAAATTCCTTGCAGATGATCAGGCCGAGGCCGGTGCTTGGTTCTCTTTCGGTGCCTTTTCTGCTTGTTTGAACATCGAGCCGAAATAAATCGCCCAGCAGTACGCCGCTCATTCCTATACCTGTGTCTTTTACTGAGATCTCTACTGAACCGCCTGACGCTGAATTTGCTGAAATGGTAACTTCCCCGCCTTTGCTCGTGAATTTAACTGCATTGGAGGTCAGGTTTCGGATGATTGATCCCAGCATATACTCATCGGCAAAGACTTCCAGGTCTTGAGGAATTTTGAAACGGAGTTCGATTCCTTTTTTATCAGCCAAATCCATAACCGGGAGCATGACTTCTGAAACAATGGGCATCAATAAGAATGATTCAGGTTTAAAACTGGTGATGCCCCTTTGTAAACGAGACCATTCCAACAGGTTTTCGAGCAAACGGAAGAGATTCGTGGCTGAGTTTCTCATCAAGCCCGCTATTTTCCTGGTTTCTTTCAATGTCAAAGAATCAAGCTCGTCAACCAACAAATTAGTGAAACCAAGAAATCCATTGAACGGGCTACGCAGGTCGTGGGCGATGATAGAGAAGAACTTGTCTTTTTCGGCATTTACCTGAATCAATTGTTCGTTTTTACGTTTGATTTCTTCTTCAGCCAGCCATCGTTCGGTGATATCCTGGCAGGTGCCCACTGCCGTTATGGGTTGTTCCTGATCGTTATACAAAATATGCCAACGTTCTTCAATGAACTTTATAAGACCTTTGGGTGTTATGATACGATGTTCAATTGCATGAACTGATTTTGTACCAATAGACCCTGCAAATGCCGCATCTACTTTTAGACGATCATCGGGATGAACGAAATCTAAAAAATTCGGATGAGAATTATGGAAATCGTCACGTCTGATTCCGAATATCCTGTAGGTCTCATCAGACCAGATTACTTTCAATGTAGACAATTCGGTTTCCCAACTGCCTACCTTCGCCACCTCCTGTGCCGCAGCTAACCGCGCTTCGTTTTGTTTCAACGACAATTCTAATCGTCGGCTGGTAGTGATATCGCGGAATATGCCAAAAGTTCCAATGAATTGGTTATCAAACAAACTTGGAGTAGCAGTTACGAGAATATCTTTTTTACTTCCATCCTGTAAGAATATTTCGAGTTCATACGTGCTGGTTTTCCCTTGAGTTCGTAAATGGGTTTCGTTTTTTATTAATTCAATATTTTCTTTGAGCAGGAAATTATTTAACGACTGTCCCACCAGTTCTCCTTTGCCAACTTCAAATATGTTTTCAGCTGAGGGATTGGCAAAAACAAATATTTCTTCACTGTTTAAAAAACCAACCCCTTCACCCATATTCTCGATCAATGTACGATATTTTTCCTCGCTCTCCCTGAGTGCATCCTCGGAATGCTTTTGTGAAGTGATATCGCGTATCGCTGCAAGAATAACCTCCTTATCTTTCAGGATGAAACGGCTTGCCGAAATGTCAACAGGGAAAATTGTTCCATCCTTTTTTTTGTGATATCGCAGATCTATTCTGTCTTTGAATTCTGTTGTGGCCCGTCTTGTCTCTTCCGGCTCAAACGACATGTCTGAATTTTTTAGTTTCAGAATTTCTTCTCGCGAATATCCGTACAGACCACATGCAGCCTCATTTATATCAAGGATTGCGTGTGTTGCCCTGTCGATGAGGAAAAGGGCATCCCTCTCGGCAGTAAAGACATTCCGGTATTTTTCTTCGCTTTCTTTAACTGCAACCTCCGTCTGCTTACGCTCAGTAATATCGACCATGCTTACAAGGCATTGGTCTCCCTTTTCGGTTACGACGCCGGTAAGATGAACAGACAGTGGCAGGTTGGCTTTAGTAAACAGGGTGATCTCGCATGATTCCTTGAGTTTGCCGTTAAATACCTTATCGAAAAATTGATTGAAAATGGGTTTGGTCTCAATTGAAACAAAAGAACTAAACCTTATGCCTTGTAAGAACAAGCGTTCTTTGCCAAGCATTTGCGCTCCGTACTGGTTTATTTCAGTAATTTTTTCAAGGTTTGAAAGGGATAAATACCCTGTAGGTGCAAAATCATATAGTTCGAGATATTTTTTCGCTGCACTGACCGCAGCGGATTGTGCTGCAATGAGCTCATCATTCTGCATTTCCAGCTCTATCTGATGTACTTGAAGCTCGTGAGTGAGTTTTAATGCAAGTGCATTTGCAGTGAGCAGTTCATCAGCCCGCTTTGCTTTCTCTTGGTTTTGAAAGGCCAGTTCTTTGTTTGCTATGATCAGCTCATCAGCACGCTTTGCCTTCTCTTCGTTTTGAAAGGCCAGTTCATTATTTGCAATGATCAGCTCATCGGCCCGCTTTGTTTTCTCTTCGTTTTGAAAGGCAAGTTCTTTGTTAGACTGGATTAACTCTTGTTCTACCCGTTTTAGCTCGCTTACGTCAACCATACTCACAAGGCATTGTTCTCCATTTTCATCAACAATGCCGATAAGGTGACCAATCATTGGGAAATTCCCATCCTTTGACAAAGTCACCTCACATTTTACTTTTGTTTTGCTTTTAAATACCTTCTCAAGAAAGAGATTGAAGATTGGTTTGGTGTCATCGGAAACAAAAAAGCCAAACTGACTGTTTAGTAAATGAGAACGTTCTTTGCCCAGCAATTGCGATGCATAGCGGTTTAGCTCAATAATCTCACCAGTTGTTGAAAATGTAAAATAACCTGTTGGTGCAAAATCGTATAATGCAGCATATTTGTCAAAAGCAATTTTTCCCGCGGCCGATGCAAGACGGAGTTCCTCGTTTTGCATTTCCAGCTCTATCTGGTGAATTTCAATCTCTTGAATGAGCTTCAGCGTTTCTGGGTCTAAAGAGCTGATTCGTTGATTGGTTGATGAGATGATGAGTTTCTTTTTCAATAACTCTTCGGCCTTTTGGCGAAGGGTTTCGGAGTCGGTTCGGTCATTGGAATTTTTCAACATATTCTTTCTTTTTACTATACCACAAACCCAAACTTCTTGAGTTTTTCAAGTAATTCCTTCTTGCTTACGGGTTTTGACAGGAAGTCGTCGCAGCCGGCATCGAGGGCCTTCTTTTTATCTCTGCTCAGTGCATATGCGGTGACGGCGATGACGGGAAGGTCTTTTCTGAATGATTTGATTTGCCGGGTGGCCTCCAGCCCATCCATCACCGGCATCTTCACGTCCATAAGCACGATCGATATCTCGGGATGCAGCCGGCACATCTCGACCGCCTCTTTTCCGTTGGCTGCCTTAATAACAATAGAAGCGATCGATTTCAGGATAACCTCCATGTAAAAATCACTATAAAGGTCATCCTCGGCAACCAGAATTACAGGGCGGATTATTTCGACATGCCCGATCAGGGGATCAATGGGTTCATTTTCTTGTGTAGTTCCCTGTTCTAACGGCAGGGAGAAGAAAAATGCAGCGCCTTTTCCTTTTTCCGATTCCAGGCGGATCTCCCCGCCCAGCAACTTTAAAAACCCTTTGATGATCGGTAGCCCAAGTCCACTACCTTGATAGGCCCGGGTTTCGCTCATGCTTTCGTGTACAAACGGTTCGAATATTTTCTCCTGGACCTCTGAATCAATGCCAATACCTGTATCGATCACGAAAAATTCAATGGTTTGGGATTTTATGGAACATCCTATGGTAACAGTTCCATGATTGGTGAATTTAATGGCATTGGTCATTAAACAGGATATACTCTTGCGCAGCAATTCGGGATCGGTGATCAACGTAAAGTGTTCCTGATCCTTCGGGATTTCAAGCTTAAGCATGATATTTTTGGCATCACAATCATGCTGAAATCTGGTTTGTAATTCTTTCAGCACATTAGTAGTATTGACTGCCTTTAGGCTCACTTCAACATTCCCGGTTACAATGAGTGAGATATCTATGTAATCGGTAATGGTATTGATCAGGCGGTCGCTTGAGGCCTTCAGAAAGCGGGTGTAATTTTGCTTCTCTTCAGAGGTGAGGTCTGGCTCGGCAAGCAGGTTGCCGAAACCCAGGATCCCATTGAGAGGAGTGCGGACTTCATGTGAAATATTCTGCAGAAAAGCTGTTTTAAGGCGGTCGCCTGATTCGGCTTTTACCAGGGCCTCTTTAAGCGCGATCTCGGCTTGCTTGCGTTGGGTGATGTCTCTGTATTTCCATAAATGACCGCTATATTCATTGTCAAGGAAGGTGGGAATATAAACCCGTTCGAAAAACCTTCCATCCAGCAATTCCAGTTCATTATTGAGCGCTGTATTTTTATCAGCCAGAATCACATTGATATCAGCAATAAATTTGCCGGGGTCTTTGAAAAGTGCTTTACTCTCTTCCGCCGCGTTTGTGCAATCAGCGCCAAGAATGGTTTCGGGAGGTGCAGGAATACCAAACATGTCGCAAAACAACTGGTTGGTTAATAAAATTTTCCTGTTAGAATCTTCAAGCAAAACGCCTTCATGTAAATTAATGATAAGGTTGGTCAGCAGCGCTGCATTATTTTTTAATTTGTCCTCGGCATGCCTGCGCTGGGTGATGTCCCTGAAGAAGCCGACGACGCATTTCCGACTGTTAATGGTTATGAAACTTGATGCGATATCCGAGTAAAAAATCTCCCCGTTCTTTCTGAGACATTGAATATTTTCGGACATGGTTTTCTCCCCGTGTGCTATGCTTTCAAACCCGGCAAGGGTATCTGGAAAAGTATTAGCGGGATGAATTCCGGCAATAGTCATCGTTTTCAGCTCATCTTCGGTATATCCAAGCAGCTTGCATTGTGCAGGATTGGCAAACACGATCATTTTGGTTTCCTCGTCAGCAATCAAAATTCCATCGGGACTTCCCTGAAAAATGGAACGATACCTGCTTTCTGAATCATCCAGCTTTTCTTTTTCTGCTTTACGGATTTTAGTAATGTCCCAGTTGGTGCCAATCATACGCAGGGCCTTTCCTGATTCATCGCATTGAACTATAGCAAGTGCCCTGATATTGTGGATAGAGCTATCCGGCCAAATAACCCTGAACTCAGTATCAAACTCTTTTTCGCCAAGTATCGCCATCTGGATTTCCTTATCACCACGCTCTTTATCATCAGGATGAACTCCATTTTGCCAGGCTTCGTAAACACCGATGAAATCTTTTCTGGTAATTCCATAAAGTGAAAACATCTGGTCATCCCAAAACAAGATATTGTTTACAATATCGTAGTCCCACACTCCCACGCCACCGGCACGAGTGGCTAATTCCAAACGGGCCGATACCTGCTTCAGATCTTCTTCCAACTGTTGGCCAGCCTTTTCGGCAGACAAGCGTGCCGTGATGTCGGTGATAAAGCCATGCCAAAGGACTGATCCGTCAGCTTCCCGCTGCGGCAATGCGTTGCCATAAAGTGAGCGGATTGTGCCATCCTTGAACGTAACCCGGTATTCATGTTGCCAGGGAGTAAGGTCTTTAGCCGATGCCTGGATGGAAGCGGCAACGCCGGCAAGGTCATCAGGGTGAAGATTTGCAAATACCTTTGATGCATCTTCACGAACTTCGTCGGGGCTTACCCCGTATATATCATTGATAGCTTCGCTGGCGTATGGGAAACAGGAGGTGCCATCGGGACGCAAAAGATACTGGTAAACAACTCCGGGTACCAGGCTGGCGATCTTTCTGAGATTCTCTTGCTCAAAAGCCAGCTCTTTGTTGGCATTGCCCAGTTCATTGGCCCGCTTTGCCTTCTCTTCGTTTTGAAAGACCAGTTCTTTATTTGCAATGCTCAGCTCATCAGCCCGCTTTGTTTTCTCTTCGTTTTGAAAGGCCAGTTCTTTGTTTGCTATGATCAGCTCATCAGCACGCTTTGCTTTCTCTTCGTTTTGAAAGGCCAGTTCCTCAATAAGCTCCAATATTTTGTCTTCTGATTTCTTTTTCAGCAACTCTTCGGCCTTTTGGCGAAGGGTTTCGGATTTGTTATCGGTGTTTTTCATGAACTGCTGGTTAGCATTATGTCGTTTGCTTGTTTGATGTAAGAATAGAAGAAAAAGGGCGTGAACCTTTGCAAAATACAGCTCATAGAGGTACCGCCAAGCACCAGAAAGGACTGAAAATAGCAAAAGGAACACACCCATGAGGTGCGTTCACTAAGCTATTTCCCCCTTTCTTATAGATAAATTGGCGGTTTTCAATTAGAGAAATATTAGCAACGCAATATTGTACTTATGTTTAAGAACGATGAATGAGGTTGCAACAGGTTTTTGTTCATTGTCAAAGGATTAAGACCTGTTTGCAGACTTAACAAATATACATCATTCTTTTCTGTTTGGTTATCCAAAGTTCAAATAATCAGAGGGAAAGTAGTATTATTTTCGGGAATGTCCCTTGTTGATGATGCTGGCCATGGTGTTGATGGCAGGCGGTAGTGTCATAATTCAATGCCCTCGTAATCAAATAATTCTTGTGGCAGATCGTGTCCTCTGATCTTGTAAAGAAATGTTACCCATTGCCGTTCGCTCATCTGGGTTCTGCCATTTGGCATCAATCCTTTGGCCTTGGTATTTAATGGCACGATGTTCCTCTGGGTGAAATCTGATTTATACCGGCATGCGGTTCTTTCCTGCTTTACTTGCGGAATGCTGCTTTGCATCTTGCTATGCTTTGTGTGACGCAGTCTATGTCGATGTCGCAGCCGACAAAGCGCCTGCCCTGGCTTAAGGCGGCTACTCCGGTGGTGCCTGCTCCCACGAATGGATCGCAGATGAGGTCGTTGGGGCGGGTTAAGCGGTTGACCAGATCGATCATGCCGCTTTCGGACTGGCCCCATTCGTGAAAGTCTTTGTCGTTGTTAGCGGATTTTATTACATCGCCGATCCATTCGATGGCATCGCCAAACAGAAGTACTGGTTTCCAGAATGTGTTGACTTTGGATACCCATTGCTGGACGGCCTGTCCGCCGGGTGTCAGATAGGCCATCATCCACCTGTATTTCAAATGGCGTGTCATCATGGGTAATATTTCGGGAAGATAGCTTTGGCCGCACATGACAGCGATGATGGGTATTTCTTTGGAGAATTCAGCCAGGCCATCATATAGCTGCAGGAATTTTTTGGGATAGGGCGGGTCGGTTATTATGACGTTTGGCTTTGTGGTGGCCAGTAGTTCGTTGAAGCCGCAATGCCTGATGGTGCATACGGATTCAAACTCTGTAATATTCTTCAGCTCGTTAGCCCGATCTTTTATGGCTATTTGCCGTTCGATACGGGTGACTTCTTTTTTTGCCTGGGAGATTGTTTTTTTGCCTCGCTTTACCTGATCGAATATTTCGGGGATCTCGCGGCGCAGCCTGGATGCCTCGTTGATGTAGGTGCGGTTGGTGTTGAAGGTGGAGGCAAGTTTATAGTCGGTTCGATGTTCGTTTTCGTTTTTGGGTTCCGTCAATTTATTGACGGAAGGCTCGGTGTCGTCCCGGGTGGGTTGTGACATTTTTTTGTCACAATGCTCCAGGGATTTGTATTGGTTGGCGGCGTTTTCTTTCTGTTTTTTTAAGCGTTCTCTCTCAACCTGCTCCCTGATGGCAGACACCATTTCATCGGCTTCGACTGCAATGGCAGCCCATTGTGAACTGTTGAGGTTGCGTCTCTTGTTGGTGCGCATCACGAAGTCCAGGGCTTCTGTATCGGTACCGGTGAACTCGATCAAGGCTGGTTGTATGTTGAGCTCACTGCATGCCCGGTAGCGGTTCCAGCCGTCAAGGATGTGGCCCTGGTAGGTATAGATCGGATTCTTCGTATCAAACCCGTTCTGAGTGAGGTCGTCTTTAAGCCTGCTGTAGTCGTCGGACTGCATGAGAGGGAATATGTTGAACTTGTGTTTTTGCATTTCTTTTGATGTTTTGGGAATTGTTATCAGCCTACAGGCATTAATTAAAGTTTGTTGTGGTAAACCACTGATAGAACTGATCAAATGAGTGAATGATGATATAGATCCCTCCGGCTTTTTCGATCTCTGCCTGATATTTTGCCTGGGCCGGGCTCTGGCGGTCTTTGCCAACCTTGATTTCGATCTTGACGGATTTGCCCCGGATGGTGGCGGAAATGTCGGCTGATCCTTTGGTCATGGCGGATGGGATGTATTTGGATGATCCGATGGTTTTGCGATGGCCCAGGACGTCGGTATAGGTTTTGCGGGTGCTGATGGTGCGGCCGGTGACGGAGATGCGTTCGGCCTGGCCGCCGGATAAGCGGATGAACCTGATGACGGCTTTGGTGAGTTCGTTGGCTGAGTTGTCTTTCATGGGTTTGAACCAAATATATTCTTGTGGGAGTTCGGGATGGCGGCGGATGATATCGGCGCGGATCATGGCGTTTAGGATGCGCAGGGATTGCGATGGTTTCAATGGGTTAAAGTTTTAGAACGGGAATTCTTCTTCTTTTTCGGTGTAGTTCCTGTACGGAAGGTACGCTGGCGGCGGCGCTTCTTCCTGGGAAACCACGTAATCGTATATTCTGGTCATGGGTTTGTTGTATTTGAACGGGATGGTTCCCACGCCCACGTTTCTTCCTTTGGCAATGATTTCGAAGCCTGTGCCGGGCTGATCGTCGGGATCGTAATAAGAGGGCCGGTAGGCAAAGATCACCACGTCGGCATCCTGTTCTATGGCTCCGGATTCGCGCAGGTCGCTGAGCAGGGGTGTTTTGTTACCCCGCATCTCGCAACGGCGGCTTAGCTGTGCCAATACCATGACGGGAACGTTGAGGGTTTTTGCAATGATCTTTAATTCGCGGGTTGCCTGGGATACTTCCTGCTCGCGGTTACGGCCTGACTGATCACTTCGCATGTCGACCAATTGAAGGTAATCGACGAAAATGATATCGCATTTGCCCCGGTCTTTCATGAGTTTTGAATGGGATTTGATGTAACGTGTGGTGACCACCGGGTTGTCATCGACATGCATCGGAAGTGATTTTAACTTTTCTTTTGCCTGGTAGAATTCTTTCCAGTCACTGGCACTCATTGCACCGGCCTTAAACTTGTCGGCATCCAGATCGCAGAGGAACAGGATCATGCGGTTGACCAGCGAGATGCCGGGCATCTCGAGAGAATATATGCAGACGTTGGCTTTGGAGCTGATGGCGTGGTGAAGCATCAGGGCTGTTTTGCCCATGGATGGACGGCCGGCCAGAATGATGAGTTCTCCTTTTTGCCAGCCGGCGGTGAGCTTGTCGAGCTGCTTGATACCGGTAGGGATTCCTGTGCAGTGGCCATTTTTGAAGTGATCTTCGCGTTTACGGGCTTCGGCTTCGACATCGTCGACGATGCGGTTTACCGAAAGCATGTTTCCGCCCGAGGCCATGATCTCATGGATGGATTGCAGGGATTGTTCAAGGGCTTCAACGCAATCGAATGGATCCATGACCTCGTCGTACGCCATGTTGATGCTGAGCTGGGAGGAGTGAATGATCTCGCGTTTCATGTACCTTTCTAAGATGATGCGGCAGTGAGTCTCGACGTTAAGGCCGGAGGTGATATCCCGGGTTAGTTTTGAAACATAATACGGTCCGCCAACAAGATCCAAACATTCATTTTCCCTGAGTTTCTCGGTTACGGTGAGAATATCGACCGGCTGTGACCTATCGTAGAGTTGCTTACAGGCTGAGAAGATTTTCTGGTGCTGATCTTTGTAAAACACGAACTCTGATACCAGGCCCATGGCCACGGGCAGGCAGGCCGGTTCGATCATGATGGCGCCCAGCACGGCTTGCTCCAGTTCAATGGCCTGTGGCGGTATCTTGCCGTCAATAGGGCCGGCTGTTGTTTTTCTTTGTGATTTCATCGGCGTTTAGTTTTATGGCGCTTTCTTCGTGAAAGGATTCTTGCTTTTTGTCGGGAGGGTTGATGGATTTCCAGTTGCGGGCGATGCTGTGTTTGACCATAATTTCAGCTTTCTTGAGATCGCCCTGAGATAAATAGGCCAGATTGTTAATTGCTTCGCTTTCGCTGATGGAGGTGTAGTCGTCTAAATTCCGCTGCTTTTTATAATCAAGCCATTGATCCCAAATGCGGCCAAACTTTTCGGATTCGAAAGGATATTGGATTCCCGGGCTCCAATGGTGAAAATTTTTAGCCCATGGTGGTTTGATGTTTTCCCCCACACCCCCTTTCTTTATTATATTTTCATTTTCATTTTCCATATGGGAGGTCATATGACCTTCCATATGAGCTCTCTTTTTATGCTGATTAAATCCTTTTAAATTGTTTTTTCTGCTGTTAATGAATGAATTACGTTTTTCTATCTCAAGATCAAGCCGTTCATTGTACCAAAGACCATTCTCGTCTTTTTTAAACTTATCCTGAATTTGACCAAAAAGTTGACCTACCATACGACCTGCCATATGGGAGGTCATATGACCAGAATTAAACTGGCAAATTATCAGTTCAAGATATGCACCCTTCTCCTCAAGAGTCATTCCCAGGGTGCCACCAAGCCAATCGTTCGGGTAAAATAGAAATGCAGGGTCTTTAGCCATTATTTTACTGATTTAAGCAGAGTTGATTTTTTTCGGATGGGATGTGTTCGGATGATCAGAAAGGAAGATCATCTTCGGGTGAATCGAATGGTGCCGGTGCGGATGATTCATGGCTCGCCTGGGCTGATTTCATCGCGGGAGTCATTAGATAATCATTCAGTTGGGCGTCGGTTGGTTTGTCCTGGTTCTGGATTTGTTTTTCTTCGATATAGCCGGTGATCCTGATCTTTCCGGAATCGGTGAGCCGGGCCCAGGCGGATAAGCGGAGTTCAACTCCTTTGAACTTTGCTTCGCCGAAGAAATCGGGGGAGGTTTCTTTTTTCTTGTTTTCGGGATACACTTTGATGAGGCTGAAGGTGCCTTCTTTTGTTTCGAATTTGTCGGACATGGGTTTAAGGATTGAAGGGTTGAAGGATTGAAGGTCTGAAGGAATGAAGGGTCTTAGAATGGGTGTTTGGACAGGTATACTTCGAGGTTTTTGTCGGCTACCCAAACGGTGGTGTTGGGTGCGATGGTTTGTACTGTTTTTTTAAACAGTTTTGCATCGGAATTGGTGTGGCTGAGGTGGAGTAGTACGATGTTATGTACTTGCCTTAGGTCGTTTGCCTTCAGGAATTCGAGGCAGGTGTAGAGGCTCATGTGTTTGCCCACGGCCCGGTCGCTGGTGAGGATCTCGTCGTGATAATTGGCTTCGATGAGGATGTGGCTGAGGTTATTGAACTTGTTTGGAATGCAGGCTGCATCGGTAACAAAGAGGATACTGCCGGAGAAGGGATGGCTGATGAGAAAGCCCAGGGTGGGTACGCCATGGGGAACCGGGAAGGGTATGATTTTGAATTCTCCGATTTTGATCATGGTGTTGGCCTGGATGGGATGCACCCGGTGGCCTGACAGGCCAGCGGCCTGAATGGTTTCGGCTGAGGTGTAGATATCGATGCCGGCTTTGATGTAATCAGCGGCGTATTTGCAATGATCGCCATGGGAATGTGTGATGAGACAGGCGGTGACCTTCCGCAGATCATAATTAAGGGCTTTCTTGACTTCATGGAAGCTGATACCGGCCTCGATAATGAGGATTTCGAAAAAGGATTCGAGGAGGTAGCAGTTGCCTGAGGATTCGCTGCCAAGGACTTTGAGTGTCATCAGAAACCGGGTTCTTTGGGTGAAGACTGCATTGCAGGGCCGGTTACATTATGTGAAGGTTCGTTTTTCCATTCACGCCTGGTTCCCGGTTTGGGCGGTGTGGTTGATGGTGGCGGATCAACAACATCGACGACGATTTGAATGGGTTCATCGCCAGGAATTTCGATGAGATCGCCCTGGTTGGCTTCGGCCTGGATGTCGGCTTTTACCCTTCCGATACGGCCATCTTCACCTGGTTCCATAAGCACGGAATCATCGCTGGCTGCTATGAGCAGTTTACAGGCCCGGTTGATGACGGTTTTCTTGGCCATTTCGCCAGGGAAATTCTTGTGGGCAGGACTCTGTCCTTTGGTGGGGCCTTGTTCCCATGACTTCTGAATCTGGGTCATGGTCATGATCTCGGTATTGACGGATCCGTCATCGAACGTAACCACGGCGTAAGCTCCAATGATCTTTGCATCGTCGAGATTTTCCATGCGCTGGGCATGGGAGGTGATCTGCTTCATGCCGGTGGTGGTATCGATGGCGTAATCAAACACATCGCCCTTGTAAATGACACCAGCGTAAATGTTCTTCATGGAGCTGTACCTTCGGGCCAGGGCAATGCTTCCGGCGTATTCGCGCTGCATGGTGAGTTTGTTGCCGTAGACAATGAAGCTGCACTGCCGCTTGGCCGGGTTGAGGCCCTGGACTACCATGTTGAACAGGGAGTTGGCGATGGAATCGGGAGTTGATGTTTGCAGTACCGGGAGGTTGGCCTTGTCCTTCATGTCCTGAAGGATGAGCCAGGCGGAGCGTAGCGCGTTTTCGGCGCTGTAATCGGGTGGCAGTGCGATGCCGCCGATTTCTTTGAGGTTGTTGACTTTGGTGAGGACCTTTTCTACCAGAGGGAGGTCGAATTTTTTGAGGGTTGTTTCGGTTGACATGGGATCTGGGTTTTTGAATATCGAATATTGAACATTGAACATTGAATGTCGAGTATTAATTATTTGATAATTAGCGATTTGTCTTTGCTCACGATCAGGTTGATTAGCTGGGATTTTGTAGGTGGAATGTTGTTGGTGGATTCGCGGTTGTCGATCCAGATGGGGGCGGATATTTTGTAGTGTTTGCTTAGGGTGCCTATGATGTCGATGCCGGCCTGGATCTTGCCGGCGCTGTTGACGTCGGCATAGGGGACCCCGTGAACCATGCAGTCGCAGGCTTCTTCGATGCCGCCGTTGATGAGGGTGTTGAACATGCGGAATTTGACGAGACTGAATTTGCCGTTCACCCGGGCTTCAACCATATCCATTCGGGAACGGGTATAGGCATCCATGGCGAATTCCTGCTGTTCGAGATCGCTGATGTGTTGCGACAGGGTCTTTTCTTCGCTCAGCAGGTAATTGATTCGCGCTTTGCCACGATTAATAACTTCCCCGGTGCCCAGGATGGCTTGCAGCCTGTTGATTTCGTCTGATACATCGGCCTTTTGCTGTTTGAGCGATTCAATATCAAGTTTGGGTGATTCGAGGATTTGCAGTTCCAGCTTCTGGATTTCGTCTTGAAGGGTTTTTGAGTCGGCGGGAATTACAGAATCCAGTTCGGCCGACATGGCGGATTTAAGTTTTGCCTCGAGATCGGAGGCTTCCCTGGCCAGGTTTGAGATCTCGTTATTCGTTTGATCGATGATCTTGCTTGTTTGGGAGAGCAAGAGTGCTTGCCTTTTGCCTTCGTCGGAAATTTCGGACAACTCGCTTGCTTTCTGTTCTTCGAACCGGGCCTGGAGCTCTGATTTATCAACATCGATAGGTTGTTTGCATGTAGGGCAAATAGAATCTTCCTCATCAAATACAAATTCAATGGCATTGTTATCGGCCCACTGGAGTCGCAGTTGGTAGATGGATTTTTCGGCTTCTGTTTTGGTTTGAATTAGTTTTGGAAGAGCATCACGGGCGGCTTCGGACAGACGTAAACATCAGGAG
>Ga0209697_10006104_pt1 | contig 14722 bp, 11 predicted proteins | sample AliMusrvi5mmetaG_FD_184115 | JGI IMG/M metagenome (GOLD analysis project Ga0209697, IMG submission 184115) | Freshwater lake bacterial and archeal communities from Alinen Mustajarvi, Finland, to study Microbial Dark Matter (Phase II) - Alinen... | ecosystem: Environmental > Aquatic > Freshwater...
AGCCTGTACATTGCGGCGCTCAAGGCCGGCGAGGTGATGGCCACCGAGATGGGTGATGCCGCCTTCGCCGCTGACTGCCGTGACCGCGCCGCCAAGGGCCGCGCGGCGATGGATGCCCGGCTGTTCAACGGCGAGTGGTTCGTCCAGAAACCCGATCCCGCGAACCTGACCAAACTTGGTGCCTACGAAACCGTCCACATCGATCAGGTGCTGGGACAGGCATGGGCCTGGCAGGTCGGGCTGGGCCGCGTTCTCAACGAGGCCACCACCCGCTCCGCCCTGCGTTCGATCTGGAAATATAACTTTGCCCGGAATCTGGACAACTATGACGCCAAGGCCGACCCGAAAGGCCGCCCGTACTACGGTGACGGTGAGGGCGGTCTGGTGATGACCGCCAATGCGCTGGGCCGGAAGACACCCTTTGGCGTCTATTCCGGGTTTGCCTGCTACCTGAACGAGACGATGAACGGCTTTGAATACCAGGCCGCCGCTCACATGATCGCCGAGGGCATGGTGCAGGAAGGCCTGGCCGTGATGAAAACCCTCGACGAGCGCTACGACGGTAACAAACGCAACCCTTTCGACGAGGTGGAATGCGGCGACCACTACGCCCGCTCCATGGCCAGCTATGGGGCCTTGATCGCTATCTCGGGATTTACCTACAACGGCCCGCATGGCGCGATAGGCTTCGCCCCGCGGCTGACACCGGAAAACTTCAAGGCCCCATTTACGGCTGCTGAAGGCTGGGGATCGTACAGTCAGAAGTTAGAGGTCGGAGGTCAGAGGTCGGAGATCCGCGTGAAATGGGGGAGCCTCCGCTTGCGGACCATCAGCCTAGCCACCCCGGCAAAACCAGGTTCTGCCACCGTGAAGGTCGGCGACAAGACAATGACCTCCTCGCTGTCATGGCAGGACGGGAAAGCGACCATCACGTTGACAAATGAGGTCGTCTTAACCGCAGGTCAATCTCTGGAAATCAACCTAACAAAGCACACTAGCAATAAGGAGAAAGCGGAATGAAACACACGTCATCACAACTGAAAATGAGTATCATCGTATGCATGTCGGCGTTGCTGGCAGCAGGCTGGGCGCTTGCGCAAACCAACGGTGTGCCGAATGACGCGCCGATGGTGCTTGAGAACCGCAGCGGCGTGAAGTGGGAATTGCAACGGACGCCTGCCGGCTGGGTGCTGGGAACGCTGTCGCTCCATGGCAAGCCTCTGGAACAAGCGGCCACCAAGGGCCTGCTGGTCATGCGCAATGTGAAGAGCGGTGAAGTCCGCTGGCTGGCGGCCTCGCAGGGAGGGAAAGTCGACGCGCTAACAGCCAGGTTGTCCGGTCGGCAGGAGATTGACGGTGCAAATCTATCATGGACGATGGATGTGGGTCCGCACGATGAGTTGCCGGCGGTGAGCTTCACTCCGAAATGGTCGGTGGATATACCAGTGAGATGGTTGCTGATTTGATGCTACAACTCATTGAAATTGGATATGTCAATCACAGCGGCAAACTAAAGGGAAGTAAGTAATGCACTCGACAAGATGAGAGCGATGGCAACAAGCAACCTGAAAAATAGGATCACAAAATGACTAAGTTTACCGTGTCTTGTATGACCTGGGCGTTTGCCTCAATGGTGAGTGCGGCAGACACTCCAAGTGCGACACTTATAAAATCCGATGCCCTGCAAAAAGAAACTTCAGCCGGCTGGAAGAAGTTCGAGGGCAATCCGGTGATGGGCGGAAAATACGGGACGTGCTTCGACATTTCGGTCTTAAAGGAAGGCGACACCTATCGGATGTGGCTTTCGTGGCGCCCCAAGAAATCCATTGCGCGTGTCGAGAGCAAGGACGGCATCCACTGGAGCGAGCCGCCGCAGGCCGTGTTCGGCCCGCGGCTGGAAACGGGGTGGGAGGACGACATCAACCGGCCCTACGTCTTAAAGCGCGGCGATGGTTATCACATGTGGCACACCGGTCAGGCCAAGGGCCGCTCATGGATCGGCTACGCCACCAGTTCCGACGGCGTAACGTGGAAACGCATGAGCGACAAACCGGTGCTCTCACCCGACCAACCGTGGGAAAAGAACATTGCCGTCATGTGTCCGTCGGTGCTCTGGGATGAAACGGCTAATTCGACTTTGCGTTCAAGATGAGACGAATGATTGGGATTTATGACGCCATTACCAGATTGTAGGTTCTGTTATGTGCTGCAACTTGAACGCAAACTGTAATAAGCAGTTTCGCATGTGGTATTCAGGCGGTGAACAAATCGAGCCTAACGCCATCGGTTACGCGACCAGCCCCGACGGATTGACCTGGAAGAAGCATGAGGGCAACCCGATCTTTTGCGCCGAACCCAAGAACCCGTGGGAGAAACATAAGGTGACGGCCTGTCAGGTAGAGAAAGTCGGCGCCTGGTATGTGATGTTTTACATCGGCTTCCAGGATGAGCCCACGGCGCGGATCTGCCTCGCCCGCAGCAAGGATGGCATCACCAACTGGCAACGCCATCCCGCCAACCCGATCATCTTTCCTGGCAAGGACAAATGGGATCACGACGCCTGTTACAAACCGTATGCCATCTTCGACGGCAAGCAATGGCTGCTCTGGTATAACGGCCGCCACGGTTCGCTCGAACAGATAGGTGTGGTGGAACACAGCGGCGACGACCTGGGATTCTAATGATTCTTAACGCCAGAAAGAATTCCCACTAACACCAAGGAGAAATGACAATGAACGTAAACAGAACGATATCGTGTGGAATGGCCGCAGTGCTGATGATTCCGCTGACCACTCTGTGTTTGGCGCAGGATAATCCTGTCGTGAACCGGCTCTTCACCGACCACATGGTGCTGCGGCGCGACATGCCGGTGCCGGTGTGGGGGACTGCAAAGCCCGGCGCAAAGCTTACGGTCACCTTCGGGCAACAGGAAAAGACGGCGGAAACCGGCAAGGATGGCAAGGGGCTCGCCAGGCTGGACGCCCTGAAGGCCTCCGCCGAGCCCGCCCCACTCACGGTCAAATCCCTAACTGGAGACAAGCCGGTGACCATCAGCGACGTCCTCGTGGGGGATGTCTGGTTCTGTTGCGGGCAATCTAACATGGAATGGGTGATGAAACAATTGGATTCGATCGGCAAGGGGCTGATCATCGGAAAGAAACACGGCGAGGAGCCCATGCAGGAGGTGCCCACGGAAAAACTCGGCTGTTTCGCGCTCGCCATCGCGGATCCTTCCAACCACAAAGGACTGAAGTGGTCCTGGGCGGATGCCGTGATTGACGGTGAGACCGTGGTGGTTTCAAGTCCTGATATCCAAAACCCGGTTGCTGCGCGCTATGCGTGCATCTGCAATCCAACAGGCAACAAACTCTATAACAAGAATGGCCTGCCGGCTTCACCATTCAAGACAGACAACTGAAAGCATGAATGATATCGTCAAACCATTTATGAAAAAACCATCACGTATCATCCATCATATTCGGGAAAGTCTTAAGCTGGGGCTTTTCCTGGCCATGCTGGCTTCCTGCCAAACAGAAACGAAGGCAGAAGATGTTTCAGGCGAGTACTACGACTGGACTAAAACCAAACAGCCTGAACGGCCGTGGGTGCTGCCATATCACCAGACCCTGGTGATGAAAATCTTTCTCGCTGAAAAGCAGGCCAACGATGGGTGCAACGTGTATCTGACATTCGAACAGGCACTGGATGTCATCAAGCGGCTGGACACCATCACCCTCGGAATTCCTAAGATCGTCTATCTGGTCGGCTGGCAGCACAACGGGCATGATTCCAAGTATCCGGACTGGTCAGTGGTGAACCCCCGGCTTAAGCGCGCGCAGGATGCCACGGCGGTTGATAGCTTGAAATGGCTCATGGCAGAGGTATACAAATATCACACGACCGTGAGCCTGCACATCAACATGTTCGATGCCTACGCAGACAGTCCGCTCTGGGACACTTATCTCAAAAGCGACATCATGGCCAAGGACAGCAACGGCCAGCTCATCAAGGGCGAAGTCCAAGGCCCGAAGGGTCAAGACCCGCGTATCGACACGCAGTCCTATTACATCAGCTATGCAAAGGAATGGGAGACCGGTTTGGCCCAAAAGCGAATCAATGGGCTTCTGGCCATGCTTCCGATCCAGAAGGCAGGCACGATCCATATCGACGCCTTTCATATCTATCGTCCGATCCCGCACGCCTATCCGCAGGAGAAGTATCCGGACCTGCCGAAATCCGACAAGCGCATCAGCCCTTATCTGAATATTCCAGTGGAAAAGGAGACAGAGGCCCAGAGGAAAATCTATCGTTACTTCCGGGACAAGGGAATCGATGTCACCTCCGAAGGCACTAAATTCCTCCGTCCGGACGCCCATGTCGGGCTCCAGCCGATGGCATGGGTTTATGAGGCGCCGGCCGGTGGCATACCGCCCAGCCTCTACTGCGGGACGCTGATGCGCGCCGAGCCGGAGATTGTTAAAGATCCCGTAAAACTTCCCGGGCTGGTCGAGAGCTTTTGTAGAGATGTGGTGCCGTGGTATTATGACAATAATACAACCGCGCCGAAGGGTTCGCAGCCGCTCCGTGCTGGCGATGATCCGTGCTACCCGGCGCTTTGGCGCGAGAAGACGCTCGTGGCCTACAGTGCCATGGGGTATGAATTCAAAACATGGAGGCTTCCGCCCGGCTGGGAGGGTGTGAAACGTGTCACCGTGTCGGAAATTAGACCCGATGGACTGAAACAGCTTAACGTACTGGACGTGAAGGATGGCGCGATTACGATGTCCCTCACGAAGCAGCAAGGCGTAATCATTGAACCGCTGGAGAAAACCAAGAAATGAATCAAAATGTTCAAAGCCACCCAAAACTGCCAGCGGGTCGAAGTCACGCCGGCCAAGGAAGTGACCTTGAAAGGCAAGGACGTCATCACCTCAAAACTCGAATTCACATGAAGTCATACATCATCCCAACGACCGCATTTATTCTGCTAGGTGCGGGCTCCCTGCGCGCCGCGACCGCCCCGGCCTGGCTCGACTCCTATAAAATCGTCTGGGACAGCCAGAGCGCGGATGCGCGCGGCTCGATGCCTATCGGCGGCGACAACATCGCCCTCAACGTCTGGGTGGAAAAGGATGAGTTGCTGATCTACTTCGGCAGCCCGGATTCCTGGAGCTACCGGGGCGCGGGATTCAATACGCAGATGCAAACCAAGCTCGGTCGCCTGCGGCTGAAATTTTCCCCGGTGGCCTGGGCCAAGGAGTTCCGCCAGGAATTGGACCTGGCCAGCAACTCGATCATGCTGAGCGGGAAAACCACTGACGGCAAGGCCATGAAAATGCGCGTCTGGATCGATGCCATGCAACCCGTGGTACACCTCGAAGGCCAATCTGATAGTCCGCTGGCGGCAGCGGTGGCCATCGAATATCCGACGGGTTTGGCCATGGCACCCCACAACGCAGGCCAGACCTACGGCCCCTTGGTTCGCGAGGGCCGCATCGACGGGGAATCGATCGAGTGGTGGGAACGCGGCCCGGCCATCGACGAGGGCCGCAACGAGTATATTCGCAGGTTCAATATCAAGGAACTCGCCGAGTGGCTACCTAACCCGATGGCTAACAGAACTATGGGTGGGCGGCTATCCGGAGCGGAGTTTGTGGCAGATGGCACGGGGCAGGGGACCTATGACGGCAGAGAGTTCAAGTCCGTGAAATTAAAATCCGCCAGGCCGCTCAAATCCTTCGACCTGCACGCGGCGTTGCGCATCGCCCAAGACGCCACACTCGAAGAATGGCAGGCGCAGGTGAAAACACTCGAGATGGCCAAGCGCGCGACCACCCAGGCGGACTGGAAGGCGAGCGAGGCGTGGTGGTACGGGTTCTGGGACCGCAGCCACATCGTGATCAACCCAGGCAAGGGGCCGGATGATCCCGCCTGGCAGACGGGGCGCAACTATCAATTGTTTCGCGCGCTGTTAGCCAGCAACCGTACCGGCGAGTTTCCGACCTTGTTCAATGGCGGTCCATTCACCTGCGAGCCCAACCCGGATTTGCGCAACTGGTTTGACTGCCAGTTTATGGCGCGGAACCAGCGACTCGTCTATTGGCCGATGCTCAAGAGCGGCGACTTCGACCTGCTCAAAGTGGGCTTGGAGTATTACCGGCGCAGCACCGATTTCCAGACCGCCTGGGCCAAACATTTCTGGAAAATCGACGGTCTGGCATTTCCCGAGGGCATGGGTATCTATGGAGCGGATTGGTCACCCAATCCCGAAGGTCACAGCGGCATGGCCCACCTCACCTATCATAAAGTAAGTGGCATGGAGTTCGCCATCATGATGCTGGAATCGGGAAGCTATGGCGGCACCGATGTCCGGCCCTACCTGCCTATCGCCCTAGGCTATCTGAAGTATTATGACCAGTTCTATCGGGCGCAAACGAAAAAACTCACCGGCAAGGAACTTGATGACAAGGGGCGCTTGGTCATCTACCCTGGCAATGCCATCGAGATATATCAGGAAACGCGCAATGACACCTGCACCCTCTCCGGGCTGATGGCGCTGAGCAAGACCGTGCTGGGCTTGCCGGCAAAGCTTCTGAGCGCCGAGCAGCGCGCGTTCTGCGAGACGTTCCGCAAGACGTTGCCGCCGCTGCCCACCCGCGAGCGGCGCGAGCATCAGACGCTGGCGCCCGCCGAATCATGGAAGTCGGCGTCCACCTGGGACAACATCGAACTGCCGGAGCTATATCCCGTCTTCCCATTCCACATCTATGGCGTCGGCAAGCCTGGCCTGCAATTGGCGCGGGACACCTGGGAATTCAGCTTCGATCATCCGCGCCAGACACGCAACTTCTGCTGGTATCAGAGCCTCATTTATACCGCTGACCTCGGTCTAACGGAGGAAGCCCGTGAGTTTGCCATGGCCAAATTCCTGTGGCCCACCCGCGAAAAGGGCGGGCAATCCGGAATGCGCTACCCGGTGTTCTATGATACCTTCGGCTTCTGCCAGCGGCCTGACTTCGATCACGGAGGCTGCGCCATGGCCGGCTTGCAGGAGATGCTCATGCACACCGCGGACGGAAAAATCCTGCTCTTCCCCGCCTGGCCCAAGGACTGGGATTGCGAGTTCAAACTCCACGCGCCCGACCGCACCACCGTGGCGGGTGTGTTGAAGGCGGGCAAATTGGAGAAGCTAACAGTCACCCCGGAGACCCGTGCCAAGGACGTGGTCAACATGCTGGGAAAATGAACCTGGTGGGACTCCTGCCCAGGAATCGCAGATTGACGATTGACGATTTTCGACTTTTGAAGTTTCATGAAACCGATGAACAAACCAGAAACCAACCCAACCAACCCAGTGCATCGCCTGTGGCTTGATACGCATTTCCTGAATCCCCGATCGCTCTCCCGGTCGCGGAGCGACCTCACGATGGTAGCCAGAATAGCAACTTTCATAGGCGTTGTGTCCTTTCTTGCATGGCCCGGGTCCGCCCGAGCTGAAGAGCGGAAAACCACCCTGACCCTGACATCCCCGGTTTCGGCTCAGGTGTTCCAGCGCGGCAAAGGGGACCTGGCGGCGATCCTGATAGAAGGAACCGTCAGCGACAATGCCGACGTGATCGAGGCCATGGCCGACCTTGCGCCTGGCGCGAAACGCGGCACGCCCGTCAAATGGGTCGCCGTGACTGCGCCAGGGCAGAAGGTTACAGGAAAATTCACCGGTCGCCTCACCTTGCCCGCAGGCGGGTGGTACCAGGTAACGGTCCGTGCGCGGACGGGCACCCGGATGATCGCGGAGCAGTTAGTGGACAAGGTGGGCGTTGGAGAGGTGTTTGTCACGGCCGGGCAATCCAACTCCGCCAACTTCGGCAACCCGCAGCAAAAGGCCAAGGACGAACGCGTGGTCTATTTTGACGGCAAGGCGTTTTTGCCCGCGCGGGATCCGATTCCCGGCGGCTGTGGTGGTGGAGGCAGTCCGTGGGCATTGTTAGGCGACCGCATTGCGGTGTCGCAACAGGTTCCTGTCTGTTTTCGGTCCGCCTCCTTGAACTGGACCGAGGTCAAAGCCTGGCTCCCGCCGGATACCGAACTCTACAAAAATCTGGCATCCTGTGTGCGGGCCTTCGGCAAGGACGGGGTGCGTGCCGTGCTCTGGCACCAGGGTGAATCCGACACGTTGGTCAAAACCTCCGCCGAGACTTACTGCGAGCGCGTCAAAACCATCGTCGAGGCACTCAACAAGGATGCCAGCTATCCGTTGCCGTGGCTGGTGGCGAAAGCGTCGTACCATCCGGGGTCCCAGGTCCCGGAACAAGCAGAGGTGGCCAAGGGACAACAATTGCTCTGGACCAAAAGGATTTGCTTACAGGGGCCGGTCACCGACGACTTGTTAGGCGCGGAATACCGCCACGACGGCGTGCATTTCAACCAGAAGGGCCTCGAAAAACACGCGGAGCGCTGGTTCGACGCGCTGAGCCACGCGTTTAAGTGGAAAACCGGTTTGATCAACACCCCAAACCCATGATCCAGCCTGTATGACGCTTGATATCCGGCTTGTTTCGCGTCATCACAGCCCGCCATGAGTTTCCCCACCGCCTCCGATCTTGCCGACTTCCAAGGGTTGATCCCATGGTTGGCCAAGGACATGTGGAAAGCGGAATTCGAACCCAAGGCATTGATCCGTGACCACGAGGTGCGCGTCGCCTCCATCATCATCCGGGATCACGTCCCAGGAATCGACGATATAAAGGACTGCAAATTCCAGGCTGACGCCCAGGTCAAAGGTGCCGCGCCACGCCCCTATCAGACCCGCTTGTATTTCTTTGCCGATTATGACAAGCAGACCCGCACCATGGCCATCGAGATGACGATGGATTGCTCATGTTATCATGGCCATGGTTGCACCCATGCCGTCGCCGTGCTGGAGAATCTCAAAGCCATCGCCAACAGCACCCCGGAACCCGTCAGCCCGCAACTCAGCGCGGAAGTGGCCTCCTGGCTGCGCCAAATCAACGACACTGTAACCCCCAAACCGACCGCCAAAAAATCCCCGGCTAAACAATATAGCAAATTTCTCGCCTACTGCATCGAACCCCATGCCAACCCCTATGTCCGCGGCGAGGAACATCTGATATTCACCGTGCGGGTGGGCAACCACACCAAGTCGGGTTTTCATATCGAATCCAGCACCGCCACTGCGGATCCCTCGCGGCCAGCCAAATACATGACCGTCGAAGACATGCCGATTTGCGCCCGCTACCACCAACGCAATCGCAAGCATCGCGGCTGGGGAGGCACCAGTGCGCTCGGGGGCGATGACTGGGAGGATATCCTCACCGCGGCGCTCGCCACCGACCGCTTGTTCTTCGGTAAACCCGATCCTGCGGGTTGTTCCTCCTCGGATTACCAACGGCTCACCGAAGGACCGCCGCTGCCCGTGGAGCCGTCGTGGGATATCCTCCCTAACGGCAACGCCCGCCCCATCCTCAAACTGCCCGCTGATATCCGCCTCCTCCAGACCAACCCGCTCCGCTATCTGGACCCGACGAGCCACCAGTTAGGATGCTTCCAAAGCCACCTGCCCGCCGCGCTGCTCAGGGTTTGGTCCGGTGGTCCCGCCATCCCACCTCACAGCATTCCGGAAATCAACCACGCGCTCGCCGCCATTTCCCCGGAACACCCGCTGCCGCCGGCCGCGGACCTCAATGCCCGCGTTCTAACAGGGTTATCGCCCACCCCGTGCCTCCACATCACCGAGGTGATGGTCGGGGTCTTTTTGAAACGCCATCTCGGCGGCCTGCTGAAATTCCGTTATCCCGGCAGCCCGGCGCTCTTGCCCATCGGCAAGAACACCCACGCCACTGCGGTGTGGATGGACGGAGAATCGCGCATCATCCTCGAACGCGATCCCAAAGCGGAACGCGCCTTCGTTGGCAGTCTTGTTCGCTTCGGACTCACACCCTTGCACGTGTTCATCCCGGAGTACGAACTCAACGACAAGAACCGTCATTCGGTCATCCTCAAGGATAACCTCAACGCCACCGCCGCCGACTGGCTCGAATTCATCAACGGCACTGATTGCCAAGCACTCAAGGACGCAGGCTGGACCATCGAAACCGACCCGAAACTCGGCCTCACCATTCACGACATCCACGACTTCTTCCCCGCCATCGAAGCGGATCCCGCGCGCGGCATCGACTGGTTCCGCTTCGATGTCACCGGCGAGTTCGACGGCAAACGCATCAGCCTCATCCCGCATATCGCCCGCGCCATCCGCGAAGACTGGCACCTCCGCTATCAGGAACCCGCGCAACTCCCCGATACCCTCCTGCTGCCCTGCGATAAACCCGCCGACGGCTATATCCGCTTTCCCGCCAAACGTTTCCTCGATATGTTGGAACAGGTCCGGCATTTGTTTCACGGCATCCCCCAGGGCGATGGCCCGCTGCGCCTCGACCGCCTCGGCGCCGCTTCCGTGGCCGACGCGCTATCTATCAACTCATCGGAAACCACCCGTGCCCTGGCAACCCTCGGCCACAACCTGCGCCATATCCAGGGCCTGCCACCCGCCGCCATCCCCGCCGCGATCCACGGGGAACTCCGGCACTATCAGACGGACGGCTTCCGCTGGCTTCAGTTCCTCGCCACTCACGGCCTGCACGGCATCCTCGCCGATGACATGGGCCTTGGCAAAACCCTCCAGACCCTCGCCCATCTCGCGGCCCAACACGCGCTCTCCCCTAACAAACCGTCGCTGGTCATCTCCCCCACGTCGGTCGTCCCGAACTGGGCCGCCGAAACCGCGAAATTCGCACCGAGTCTCAAGTTCCTGGTGCTTCACGGTGGCGACCGCGCGGATCATTACGAGCGCATCCCCACCGTGGACGTCGTCTTCACCTCCTATCCGCTGCTCGTCCGCGACATCGACGAACTCGCGAAATATCACTGGCACGTGATGGTGCTCGACGAGGCCCAATATATCAAAAACCCCAAGGCTCTATCAGCCGTCAGCGCTTGCAAACTGACAGCCGACCACCGCTTGTGCCTGTCGGGCACGCCGATGGAAAACCATCTCGGCGAACTCTGGAGCCTGATGCGCTTCCTGATGCCCGGCCTGCTCGCCGATGAGAAATCCTTCAATACATTCATCCGCAAACCCATCGAACGCAACCGGTCCGCCCACACGCAGTCCGCGCTCAACCGCCGCGTCTCGCCACTCATCCTGCGCCGCACCAAGGACCAGGTCGCCACCGAACTCCCTCCAAAAACCACTCTCGTCCATGGCATCGTCCTCAACCCGAAACAAACCGACCTCTACGAATCCGTGCGTGCCGCCATGGACGAGCGCGTCCGCCATGCCATCACCTCCAAGGGCCTCGCCAAATCCCATATCATCGTGCTCGACGCCCTGCTCAAACTCCGCCAAATCTGCTGCCACCCGCAACTCCTCAAATCCGAGGCCGCCCAACGTTGCACCGAATCCGCCAAACTCGACTATCTCACCAAGGATCTCCTGCCAACTCTGTTAGAAGAGGATCGGCGCATCCTGCTGTTCTCGCAGTTCACCTCGATGCTCGCCCTCATCGAGGAACACCTCCTGCGGAAAAAGATCCCCTTTCTCAAACTCACCGGCCAAACCCAGGACCGCGCCACCATGGTGGAAAAATTCCAGTTCGGCGGATTCCCGATCTTCCTCATTTCGCTCAAGGCTGGCGGCACCGGCCTCAATCTCACAGCCGCCGACACCGTCATCCACTATGACCCGTGGTGGAACCCCGCCGCCGAAAACCAGGCCACCGACCGTGCCCACCGCATCGGCCAGACCAAGCCCGTCTTCGTCCACAAACTCGTCTGCCGCGGCACCATCGAGGAGCGTATCCTCGACCTCCAGAAACGCAAGTCCGCCCTCGTCGAAGCCCTCCTCTCCGAGGAAACCACCAAACTCAGAATCGACGCCGAAACGCTCTCGCACCTGCTCGCTCCGCTACAGTGAGCAAAGGGACCCGCTTCATCACTACTCTGGCGACTCTGAATTCTGATAGGTCGGCTGGTCGATGTTTGTCATATTGCCATGATCGCGCCTGGAATCCGTGAAAAGGCAACGATGTGGTTGTTAGTTCAGGTTTTCAGGCAGGTCTCCGGTCTCTGAGACAAAGCCTCGCTAGAAGCGAGGCAAACAACCTGCTGGCGCAAGCGCCAATGTGCCTGCAGCGCCTTCCCTATCCCCCGCTCGTCATTTTGGCTTCCGTAATCCCGCGCCCCTTGCATACTGGGGGCATGCGCTACGCCGAACGCCTCCAACAACGGATCACCACCACCGGTTCACGATTATGTGTCGGACTCGATCCGCGCCCTGGACATGGTGGCGCGGCATCCGTCCGCGATTTCCTCCATCAGGTCGTCACAGAAACCACCCCTTGGGCGGCCGCCTTCAAACCGAACATGGCCTACTTCGAAGCCATGGGCATCGAAGGCATCCGCCTGCTGGACGAGCTGTTGGACGACATGCCGTCCGACGTGCCGGTGATCCTCGACGCGAAACGCAGCGACATCGGCGAGACCCAGAAATACTACGCGCAGGGGTATTTCGGCGGCTGGAATGTCGATGCTGTCACGCTCAATCCGTTCCTCGGCTACGATTCCATCGAACCGTTCCTCGATTGGCATGGCAAGGGGATCTACCTGCTGGCCGTCACCTCCAACGCCGGTTCCGCCGATTTCCAGCGCCAACAACTCGCCGACGGCCGCGCGGTCTTCGAACTCGTCACCGCCCTCGGCGAACGCTCCCGCACCGAAAACCGCAAAACCGACGTCGGTTATGTCGTCGGCCTCACCCACGCCGCCGAGGTTCTAGCAAAAATCCCCGATGCCCCGCTGCTGGTGCCCGGACTCGGTGCCCAAGGCGGCGATCTCGCATCGCTGGCCGCCGCCGCCCGCAGCGCGCCGGACGTGATCAACGTCTCGCGCGGCATCCTCTACGCCGGCGATGACCGCACCTTCGCCGAACGCGCGAAAGACTGGGCGGAGAAAATCGCCGCAGAGGTGCGCTGATGGGATTTGATAGTTGGATCCATGCGGCTTGCTATAGCTGGAGACTCAACCTATTGGATTTTCCACTTGTCAGTCATCGGACGGGTTGCGCCCTGTCACTTGACCCGCTCGATGGGGTGAGTTTTGCCCATGGGATGTCAATGGAAGACAGATTGCTTCGGTTCATTGGCGTTTCATGGGCAACGGCGACCGGAGTCCGCCGCTCGGAGGGACATGTGCCCGCCTATTTTCCGGCAGCGGTCTGGTCTGTCTGGTCTTGCCGGTTGCGATCATTCATGCCACGCTCACCAGCATAACCCCTAACCTCCATGCACCCCATTCCTCCGACGCATCTCCGCATCGACCACGACGGCCAACAACTCGGCCCCCTGACTCTCGGGGAAGTCCGCGCGCGCCTGGCCGCCGGATCCATCGCACCGACCGATCTGGCATGGCACACGGGAGCGCTGGAATGGCAGCCCCTGGCCGCCATTCCCGGGGCCATCGACACCACGCCGCCGCCGGTACCCGCGGATGTTCCTCCCGCCGCGGTTCCTGACACACCGCGTTTCTGGATGAGCAGGGTGACTCCCCGCCGCGTGGATTTCGTGATCCTGGCAGTCGTGATCGTGGCGGTGGCGGCCCTCGCTGGTGTTATCAACCACAAACTGAAAGAAGGAAACCGGGAAAATGCTTATGGTAAAGTGAGGTGTCTTGGTTTGGCTATGCTCAGCTTCGAACAGGAATACGGCACGTATCCCTGTGACTCCTCCGGGGAGGTAGTGCTCAAACTCAATCCCGATCTGAAAACCAACTTTGGAAAAGGCACGGCCAACGCTTATTTCCGCCAACTCATCGCTGCGGGGTACATCGATACCGAGATGCCGTTTTATCTCCATATTGCGGGCTGCCAAAGGCCGGACAACAACATGGGTGGCAGCCATTGCCTGGAAAAGGGCGAGTGCGGGTATTCCTATATCATCGGCTGTAGTTCCAAGGCCAATCCGCCGCAACCGCTCATGCTCACCCCCTTGATTCCCGGAACCGACCGCTTCGATCCTAAACCCTTCGGCGGCAAAGCCGTCGTCCTTTGGACCGATTGTTCGGTCACCACCCCGCTCATCGACCGTTCCGGCCACGTCATCCACCGCGGCGCGAATCTGTTAGATCCCGCCAACCCAGTGTGGCAGGGCAAGCCGCCGCGTATCGTCTGGCCGGAATGACGTTTTCAACGGACCGCGAGTCTCCAGACATCCTGCTATAGCTGGAGACTCAATCTATTGGATTTTCCACTTGTCAGTCATCGGACGGATTGCGCCCTGTCACTTGACCCGCTCGATGGGGTGAGTTTTGCCCATGGGATGTCAATGGAAGACAGATTGCCTCGGGTTCTTGGCGTTTCATGGGCAACGGCGGCCGGAGTCCGCCGCTCCTTGAGGACATGTTGGCATTGCCAAACGGCCGGATTTTCCTATCCTGCGGCCCGTTATGAGTCCATTTGAATCATCCCTAGCCGCCGCCGTCGCCAGCGGTGACCTATTGCCATCCGCGAAAACCAACATCGACGCCCTGTTGGCCGGGACCACCAGCGAGGTGGCTGCAATGGCGGTCGGGGAACTGGTGGAAGCCGGCGCCTGGGAGGAACTCAACAACCGGTTTTTCAAGACCCTGGCGTTCGGCACGGGCGGTCTGTGGG
>Ga0209697_10006111_pt1 | contig 14716 bp, 5 predicted proteins | sample AliMusrvi5mmetaG_FD_184115 | JGI IMG/M metagenome (GOLD analysis project Ga0209697, IMG submission 184115) | Freshwater lake bacterial and archeal communities from Alinen Mustajarvi, Finland, to study Microbial Dark Matter (Phase II) - Alinen... | ecosystem: Environmental > Aquatic > Freshwater...
ACAGCGCAGTTTCGAAGGCTTGCATGAAGCCGTTGTCAACGCATTGGACAGTTTCTCAGCCGCCCAATGTGCGAACTATTTTCGGCATGCCAACTATGCGACAAATTAAATAGAAAACGCTCTAGGGCTTGCCGGCAGGTCTGGCTGCCAGCGATTGCGGGCAAAATGTATCACGTTTATCAAGCACCTTTCAGCGCGGGGGACGTTGCCAGACCGCCAAAATCACCCCGGCACCCCCTCGTCTCTTCGGAGACCGAGCGCTACGACAGGTCAGAAGCCAGCACTGAACTGGGGTTCCTCATCGCCAATGCCTGGGCCTGGGAAACAATGCGTGCTTTCGTGGCGTCGAACCGGTAGCCATGACAGCTGGGGCAGGAAACTGCGCGGGCGACCACAATCGAGCCGCAGCCTTCGCAAACTTTGTATTGCTCCGGATGATGCACAATTTTCTCCGCCTGGCGAAGGCGGGAGTCTTTGGATTCATCGGGTGCGCTCATGTATTTTATATAAATAGCGCGAAGGAGGCAATGATGCAACGACGCGCATGCGATGCTATACGCTTCATTTGAGCGAAGGGTCTTTCTCGGCATCAGCCTTTCGATACAGCATCGTTGGAATCAGAGTCTGCGGAGGCAGGTCAGCCCCCTTCGAGTGCTTTACAATCGCGCGGGCAATTTCTTCCCCCATCTTGTCCGGAAACTGAATCGGATCCGCATAAATCTTGCCTTCCTTGATAGCTTGCCTGCCTTCCGGCTGACCGTCGAAACCGATGATCATCACGCGGTCCGCTTTGCCGGCCTTCTCCAGAGCGGCGCGCGCGCCCAGGGCGGCAGGGTCATTGATGGCAAAAATGCCGCGCATTTCCGGCTGCGCCTGCAGCATGTCCTCCGCCGCCTTGCAGCCTTTGTCCTTGGCTCCACCACCATCGAGCTCGCTGACGATTTCGATCTTCGGCCCGCCTTTGGCGTTGTGGGCGTCGATTACCTCCTTGAAGCCCTTCACTCGCAGAATGCACGATTCGACCTGTTTCAGGTCGAGAATGCCCACCTTTCCACCCTGGGGACCTAGCGCTTCAATCATCGCCCGCCCTGCTTCCTTGCCTCCCCCGTAGTTGTCCGTGGCAATTTGGGCGGCGATCTTCACCCCGGGCTCGTTGCACGGAATATCAACCGTGAACACCGGGATGCCTGCCGCGTTGGCCTCCTGGATCACCGGCACGATCGACTTCGAATCTGCCGGGCTCAGGACGATGGCTGCGCACTTTTTCACGATGAAATCCTTCACCTGATTGCTCTGCCGCGCCACATCGTTGTCGGCACTGACCACCAGAGTTTCATAGCCGCTCTTTGCCGCCTCCTGGGCGAGCTGGTCGCCGATCACTTTGAAGAAGGGATTTTGCAGCGTCAGCAACGAAGCGCCGATGAGTCCACGCTTCGGGGCATTCGCAGCGGCGGGCCCGGAAGGCTTGCCGCACTGGCAGAGCAACAGGCTGGTCCACGACCACAAGCTGAGAACAAGAAGCCTGTTCATGATCAGGCCTCGTTATCCTTCTTTTTCTTGAAACCTTTCTGCGGCTCTTTTTGAAGTTTTGGCCGGGATGCGCCTTCCGGGTCATCCAGAATGTTGTCATTGAGCAGTGGTGCGGCCTTGCCCTCCGGCTTGGCGGGGGTGTCGGTATAGGCCTTTTGAGCCACGTAGAGCTTCAGCCGTGCATCGAATTCCTTTGCCAGCTTGGCGTTTTCCGCGGGCGGCAGGTCCTTGTCTTCCTTGAGCAACGTAATGCAGCGCCGCTGCCACAGCGCCGCTTCGGCGTACTGCCCGTTGCGTGCGAGTGCGGCAGCCATCGTGTCGAGCATCTCGTGGCGTTGTTCGCCCCTGGTGTCCTGCAGGAAACGAATAGCCTTCTTGGCGATGCCGATGGCCTCCTGGCCATTGAGAAACTCCTTGTCCGGGCACGTGGAGAGAAACCAGGCCAGGTCATTGTTAGCCCACGGGTCCTGCTCATTTCGCGCCGCCTGCCGGTACCAAGCCTCGCAGCGCTTGTAATCCACCGGCACGCCGCTGCCAGTATAGTAGAGGTAGGCGAGCTGGCGCTGAGCGGCGCTGTTGTCCTGCCGCGCGGCTTTCAAAAACCACAAAGCCGCTTTGGCCGGGCTCTTCGGCACGCCATCTCCATGGGAAAGTTTGGCCGCATAGTACGCCTGGGCCTCCGGCATTCCCTGGTCCGCCGCCTTGATCGCCCACTCGGCTCCCAGCGAGGCGTCCTTCTCCACTCCCTCGCCCAGGTCATACGCCTGTGCCAGACCCAGTTGCGCTTCGGGCAGCCCTTTGTCGGCGGCCTTCTGCTCCCACTGGATGAATTTGGCCTGGCTCTTCTCCACTCCCTCGCCCACCGCGTACAGGGCCGCGAGCACATGCATCGCCTTCTCGTTGTCCTGCTTCGCCGCTTTTTGCAGCCACTCTGCGCCCTCGGTGGGATTCGCCTTGGAAACGCCCTCGCCCCGGACCAATCGCAGGCCCAGTTGGAACTGCGCTTCCGCATCGCCGCTCTCCGCCAGCTTGCGCAGGCCCAGGGCCTCCACCGGCACGCGATCCAACTGCGCACGCACAGGTGCCAGGCTGCTGCCCGCCACCACCGTCATCAAAATAAGATACCGAAGCATGGAGCAGACTCTAGCCGCGCATCGCCCGGTATGACAACGCAAAAGGCCGGGTGAAAAACACCCGGCCTTCGCAAAGACAAAAACGATCGGAACAGGGCGAGCCCTATGCCGTCGGGGTCGCAGCACCATCAGCCGCCTGCGGCTTGTTCGGCACAAAGCGGAAACGGATCTTGCCACGCTTCGCAGAGGCGCGGGCCTTGCGACGGGAACGCTCCTTGGGAGTTTCATGGGCGCGCAGACGACGAACTTCTTCGAGAATGCCCTCCATCTCGAGTTTGGTCTTCAAACGCTTCAGAGCGCGATCGACGGGCTCACCTTTACGGACTTGGATTTCGGGCATAGACAGTTCCTGGACGGGGTTAAAAGAAAAGGGTCGCCAAAATAGGGGCGGAGTCGTTGTCGTCAACCGGGAATTGCTGCTATCTCATCACCGCCCAGGGTGGAGTCGGAAACCGACCAAAGTCTTGATAAATATTGATTATGTGGCCCCATCACTGGTTGTGGCCGCTCTGGTGGTGGGGCGTGCTCAAAGCTCCGACGCCCAGCCACAGGCCTTTGACTGATTCAGGCGCGTTTCTCCCAGCCTCCCACGGGTTGACAATCACCTGGGCAGAAGGGAAACCGATCCGGAATAGATGGGCGAAGTAGTGGCGGTTGTGCTGGGAAGGGTGAATGAACCGTGGCCAACCCGGATGGTGTTGGAGGCATTGTTCGGGTCTGGCACAGTGACGACCACCCCATAGTACGTGGCGGAACGAAGGGGTGTTCCCGTCGTGAAGTTGCCAGTGAAGACCCCGGTGGCGGGCGTTATCAAGCCAGTGACCGTTTCGGCATTGGGCGCCGACATCACGAAGGCATTCTTGCTGGTGATCTGGCACAGTTCAGTGAAGGAAGTCTTCGGATCCACGGGGAAGGCGAGGCCGCCGCTGGCAAAGGTGAACTGGGCGTTGTTCACCCCGGCGGTATATGTCAGCCCCATGATGGCGGCATTCACCGGAGGCGTGTACAGGCCGCCGGACAGCAGCACCAAGCTCAGCGGACCAAAGCCACGCTTGTAGCTGCGATCCATGGAGGCGGCGGTCAGGTCCTTCTTAAGCCACGTCATCCCGCTGCCGCCCGTGGAAACCACATGGGTGTTTTTGGCAATGGAGATCGTGCCGAACATCGATCCCTGGGCAGAGTAGAGCGGTTGGTAGATGAGCACCTGGCCCGCACTGCCCATCACGCTGGTGCCCGTCACCGCCACGCCATCCGCCAGGCGGCCCGCCAGTGTCACGGTGCCCGGATCAGCCACCGCTGCCGTCATATAGCTTTCACCCAGTGGCAGCAAGGTGGCGTCCGTGCTGCCTGCAGGCGGATCATACACCATGGTGTGATAACCCATGCGCCCAACCTGGGACGTTGTTAAAACCGTCCCGCCTGTAGTGGCGCTGGCAACATTCCGCCAGCCATTGATCGCCGCCATGTTGATGGCCGTGGTGCTGCCCGTGGGCAATTCGCCGATGCTCCCGGTCAGCAAATAGGTGCCGGCCGATGAGACATCGACTGCGAAGGCCAGCAGCAAAGAGTTCTTGCCTGCCCTGGGGATGACCACGGAACTGGTGACGGTGCCGGCCACGGTGGGGTTGGTGGAGGGGGTCAGGACGCTGGCGGCCAGGTTGCCGGTGATTGGATACACCGTTCCCCCCAGGGTCACCTTGCCTGTGTAACCGCCGATGCCCGTGGCGGTGAGATCCAGCCGGCCGCCCAGGTCGTTGTTGAGGCTGGGCTGCCGGTCAATCGCACCCACAAAGGTGCCCACGGAGACTGCCGGCATCGCCAGGATGGTGAGCGTCGCGGTGGCCGTCGTCGAGGAGCCCACCCCATTGAAGGCGGTGATTTTGAGGGTCACCGTAGTGGGCTTTGAGGCCCGGCCGGAGATGATGCCGGTCTTGGCATCGTACGTCAGTCCTGTGCCGGCGAGGCCAGTGATCACAAAGCTGGTAGGCTTCTTGTCAGTGCTGGTGTCAAACAGGCTGCTATACGCATTGAAGCCGAACATCCCGCTGACCACCCCACTGGGCAATGGGACCGTTGCGCTCGTTATGGTCGGCAGCAGTGAGGGAGCCTGGAGCACGATGACTTCGGTGGAAACACTCAGCGGCAGCATGTGGGAATTGCCGTTTGGCGGCGTGACCGTGCACACATAAGTGCCGGTGTCGGAGGCGTTCATCGTACTGAAGGAGATCTTGGAACTGGTCACACCGCTGAGAACGCTGGTATTTGTCAGCGCGTTCGTCATGTCAGGAACCTTGAACCATTGATAGCTGAAGGACTGTCCCGTCGCTGTTGATGCAACCAAGGTCACCGGCAGGCTTGTGGTCTTGTTGGGCAGCACCACCAAACTAGGCACGGTGGTCGGCGCATTGAGTACGGAGAGGTGTGCTGCGGCAGTGGTGACAGATCCCACCCCATTGGTGGAGACCTTGACCGTGTAGATGCCCGCATCCGTGAGCTTGGCGGAGGGGATCGTCAGGGTGGCCGCGGTATGGCCCGCCAGCACCACGTTGTTCTTCAACCATTGGTAGGACAGCGGTGGCGCACCGGCGGCACCAACGGTGAGCGTAACCGGGTCGCCCGTCTTGACGAACTGGTCCGCCGGTTGTGCGGAAATCCTCGCAACTGCCGCCTCGTTGAGGATCAGGCGAACGCCCACCTCCGGGCTGAGGGTGACTCTCGGAAGAGGCTTGGAGGCGGTATTCTTCAAGTCGGTCGAAGCCGAAGCATAGCTGCCGCCGCGGACGTAGCTGGTCGTCGCAACGGTTGGATCGGGATCAAAGGTCCACTCGGCGACGTTGCCGGCCATGTCGTTCAAACCAAGACCGCTCGCGGCATAGCTGCCCACCGGCTTGGGACCGGCCGTGGCACTGGTGTTGCCGTAGTTGGCCTGCGTGGGGCTGACGCTCGCACCGGTGGGATAGGCCAGGGCTGCCGCACCGCCCTGCGCCGCCCATTGCCAGGAGGTGAAGCTCGGGATGCTGTACCCATTCACGGGGACGCTAACCGCAGGGGGCGTCACGGGTGCGGGGTTGTAGCTCCATGTGCTGGTAACGCATTTGGTGTTGTATCCGTTCAGATTATTGAGCGCCACGCTGGCGAGGTAGGCCCCATACCAACTGATCGACCTGACAGGATTCTTGGCCAGTGCCCGGGAGACGTAAAAGGTGGTGCCCCCACCATCAGCCCCGATGTCGCACGAGGCGGGGGTGCCCGGCGCCGCTGGCGGACTGCCCGGAGCGGGCAGGGGAGCGGCGAGGTAGCACAAGTTCTGACCCGTATTCCCCTTCGGGTAGCGCACATACCGCCGCCCGCCTCCATCGGCGACGATCTCAATGATGTTCATCGTCCGCAGCGCGTAGTCCAAAATGCTGGCGAATTGGTCGTTCGTGAGCTCCTTGCTGGCCACCCATTGATCCGGTACGTTGTCATACGTCGCCGGGTCATGCAAAGAATTGGGGAACGACGACGTGCCTTTGATGTACTTCATCGAGATGGAAGCGAGGGCCGCCGCGCCATCATGCTGGGCCACGAACCACAGGGCTCCTGGATTGCTGGAAGCCACTCTTGGATCAGTCTGCAAGCTTATTTCCACGCCGTCACTGTAGCCATCGCCATCGGTATCCCAACTGTTTGGCAGCAGGCCCATTGCAATCTCCACATCGTCAGGGATGCCGTCATGATCGCTGTCGATTTGCTTCACCACCAGAGCTGCCGGGGAGGAAGTGGCGGAGCCAATGCCGTTGATGATGGTGACGTAGTAAGAACCGGCATCCGTCATCAGAAGGTGGGGAATGGTGTAGCTCGCCCCGGTGGCAGATGCAATCGGTGGGTCGGTGCCCGGGTTGGTGCCCTTGTACCATTGATAATTCAGGGTGGGGTCGCCGGTGGCCACCACCGAGAAGGTCACTGGCGAATTGTAATTCACGCTCTGCGCCACTGGCTGGGTGGTGATGGTCGGTGGAAGCTGCACCGTCAGGTGAGCGACTGCGCTGAACACGAAGTTGGCGTCATTGCTTACCACCACCTGATAGTCCGCCGCATCTGCGGCCGAGACGTTGGTCAGGGACAGTGAGGAGCTTGTTTGACCAGCCATGACGACCTTGTTTTTGCGCCATTGATAATGGAGGTTGTCACCCGAGGCACTGACTTGGAAGGTGACATTGTCGCCAAACTTCACGGTCATGTCATGCGGCTGGGTGTTGATCACGGCGCTGTTATAGGCTGCGGCCACCGTGACGGTGAAGGATTGGGTGGTGTGGTTCCCGTCCACATCCGTCGCCGTCACCACCACATTACTGGTCGCGCCATCGGTAACCCCCACTAGTTGCAAGTTGTTCTGCCCGTCGATCGTCGCTGTCACGCCAGCGTCCGAACTGGTCACCTGATACGTCAGTATGGGCAGCGCGGTGATGGAGTGGATCGCCACGCACTTCGCGCTGTCCATCGCCGTTGGAGCCGGACTCGCGTCCAAGGGCCAAATCGTGCCCTGACCCAGGGTGCTGTCGGGGTTGGTCCCCAACGGGCTGAAGCCGGTGATTGGCGTTGTGCTGCCTGAGGGCGTCAGATTGATCGTATAGTTGCTGCCCGGGAGGGCGACGATGGCGTCCACCGTGGGGGAGACGTTGGCACCGCTGCCGATGGGATTGACGACACGACCAAAGGCCGTGAAGCCGCCCACCTGATTGTCGAGCGAACCGGTGTTGTTCCCCAGGCTGATGAAGAAATCATGCGTGCCGGAGCTCGGGGTGGCACCCTTGGCCAGAGCGACCGTGCCGAGCACGTTGGATATGCCTGGCTCGTTCGCTGGGGATGGGAATTGGGTGACTTCCGCGAAGTTGTCAGGCAGGCTGTCGGTTCCAGTGGTTGGCTTGTAGCCCCCGCCTTGCAGCACGAAGTTCGGTGAGACACGGTGAAACACACTGCCCGCATAGTTGCCGGCGGCGTTCACATTGTTCGCATAGGCCATGAAGTTGGCATAAGTGGCGGGTGTCAGCGTCGGCTGCAGGACGATATCGATGTTGCCGAGATCGACGCTCCCACTGGTAATATCCAGGCGTACCGCCGCCTCGGTATCGGGATCAGCGAAAAACTCGCCCATGGGCATTGCTACGGTGGTCACACCCAAGGTCCGATTGGTGATCGTCAAAGGGGTGATTGGCGGGGCCGGTGGCGTCAGCACCCGCAACGTCAGGGTCTTGGTGTCCGTCACGCCGTTGGCGAAGGTCGCCGTCATCGGGCAGGCAAACAGCCCCGCCTGGGTGGGCGTGCCAGTGATGTAGCCGCTGTTGTAGCTCAAGCCCGATGGCAGTCCGGTGACGTTGGAACTCGTGAGGGCAGACCCCGTGCTGGTGGTCAGATGATAGGTGAAGGAAAGGTTCAGGGAGATCGGCGCATAGGGCAGGCTGGTGATGCCGTCCAGGGCCGACGCGGTCACCATGGTGCCCGTTGACTGGAAGGTGTTGCCATCCTTGGTGTAGTAGGCGACGACCAGGAAATCATAGCTGGCACCCGGCTGAAAGGCGCCGCCAATGGAGTCGGAGGTGATCGTGGCGGTGCTGGCTGCGATGGACGGCAGGACTTGGGCTGAGGCAAATGTGCCACCCGTCTGGCGCCAAAGCACCTGGTAGCCCGTGGCGATCAAGGAATTGTCGGTCCAGGTCAAGGTCGCCACCGGGGCCTGCGCCACCGGATCAACGGTGAAGATCACCGACAGATTCGAAGCGTCTTTGAAGGGCAGTGTCAAGGACGTACTGTTCGAGACGGCGGAGGCCCCTGGCGTAGTTGTCGTACCGCCTGCGTCAGTGATTGTTTCAATAGCCTCCACCTCCCATTCCGTGGCAAGCCCCGGATACCAGTCAACGTCCACCGACGAGAGAGCCCCCGTAGTACCCCGTGACGTGTATTGGCTTGGGACCGCTTCCGGCAGCACCTGGTAGAGAATATTGTAATAATTGGCGACGCCCGAATTGTTCGTCCACGTGAGCCGCACCTTGTTCTCGCTCAAAACCGTGGCCGTCAGCCCTGTCGGTGCCTCCAGGGTGGTGGGCATCGTCAGTGTCGCCTTGTTGGAATAGGGGCCATAGTCGAACGTCGTGGGCAGGTACGCAGCACCGGCAGAGGCCTGTGTATAGCTGGCGTTCGCCCGGCGAGCTCGAATCCACATGTAGTAGGTTTGGCCGGCAGTTAATGCCCCGCCCGTCCCGACATCGGGCGGATGGTTGCCAAAGCCGAACACGAAGCCAGGGGTTGAGCCGGAGGGGGGAGCGGCTCCGCTGTCGGTAGTGCTGAAGTAAAACTCATAGCCTTCTCCGATAGGAGTGTTGTCTGCCCAGCTGAAGTGCAAGGTCCCATCGGTGCCGGAGGCGATGGTGACGTTAAAATTGGTGGGGGCGTAGGCGGTCCCCGTGAGGTAAGTCTGTGTGAAAACAGCAGGATAGGTGGACGCGATGGAAACTGGCGTTTGAGCGACCGATTTGGCAGTGGCCTTGACCGGGTTGGTGGGGCCAGTGCAGGCAAAGACGCGAAACTGGACCTGAGTGCCCTTCGGCACAAAATTGGCTGGCAGCGAAACCAGGGTGGACGTTGAATTGGGAGCCGCATAGCCAATGGGCGTCCAAGGCACGTTGAAAGCCGGAATCAGGACATCAACCTCAAAAAAAGTCTCGTCCGTCGAATTGTCTTTCCATGAAACGGCAAAGAAAGCGGCAGGCGGATTGGTGCCAGCGCCAGCTCCGTAGTTCGCATTGTACCCTGCGATGTAGTAACCACTTGGCACGGTCATGTCCACCGTCACCTCCGTCGGGGGATTGAGGGCGGCGCGCGCAGCGACAGGCACCAGGACAGCCAGGAAACACAGGCTGAGCGAGAGCCAGACGCGATAGCGGGTCTGCAAGGACGAAATGGCAGCGGACATGAAGGAAAGGCGGTTCGGTATAATATACGTGCTGGACCCACATCGTAGCCAATTTGTGGGTACAAAGTCAATCTTTGATGCGATAATCTTGCCGTATTAAGACCATGCCGGGAGCGGTGGAGTTCAAATTCTCTCCCAAGCGCCGGGATTTGAGCTTGAGCAGCCGCCTCTCTGGCAGATTCGAGTTTATCCGGGAAGCTGGGGGGCAGAGGAGGGTTGTTGCAGGTTGGGCGAAACGCCTCCTCGCCGATGAACCCGCGCCTTGACATCTGTCTGGCAACACGAACTCCCAAACCCGGGCGCATTGATTCAATGTACTGAGGGTGATCGGCCCTCTGCGCAAAGGGTTGCGGGCGGGCCGCCCGCAGGACGGCGGTGCCTGAAGCAGCCATCACACGTCCATGGGATTTGTCCCAAGGCACAGTCGGGACGGACCATGCTCCACGGTGAGATGAGCAGCCGTGCTGGTAGTGCTTCCTCAGCCCGCCGCCCTAGGCCATCAGGCGTTGACGGGTTGATCAAAATAAACAAAGCTTCGCGGCCTGCGATGAGGGTGCTGTGGGGCTTGCGCTCCGTAGCCTTGGCGAAGGAGGCGACACAGTGCCCTACCCTACCCTGCGCAGGGCGTCAACGACGAGGGACGTTCTCCAAGCAACAGGTCTGACAGTACGCCGTTGCTTCGATTTCGCAGCTGGCTTGGCAGGCGGCACCTTGTTGTTAGCGGCGGGTTTGGTCTTGGCGGGGGCACCCCCTGTCGCCGCCTTGCCTTGAGGCGGCGCCTTCGGGAGCCTTTGGGGCGACCTCAAGGACTTTCGATGTACTTGGTGGCTCGGCCCGAGATGCCGTCCCCGACTCAACCACAGCGCGAGGAACGAGGTTCAATTTCCCCAGGAAAGAGCATTCGCCGTCCCTTGGGCTCGATGATTGCCGTGGATTGATTCAGATAGTCACCCCAGGGAACGCGGGCGTCCAGCCCGCCCGTGTCACAAAGCCCTAGCCATAAACGAGAAGCCGAGCGCTATGAAAACAATGCATACCCACATACCCACATTTCTACGTGTTCCATTCACTCGGGCACTTGTTGGAGCATTCCTCTTCTTTGGGGCGATGCCTCGCATCATGTGGGCAGGCCCTGCCATCAGCGATGCTGCCAAAGGTCAAATCTCGGCCTTGCTGGCAGAAAAGACGGGGCGAACTCACGCCCAGAAGAAAATGGACTCGCAACTGGTTTATGCGGTGAAACAAAACCGCAACGAAGCCATCTCGGCGGCCGTGCCCACCCTCCCGGTGAAGGTTGACACGGATGCGCAAAACCGAGTGCTGTTGGATATCAAAGCCACCGTGTCACAGGGCTTGCTGGACTTCATCGTCCAGTCGGGCGGTGCAGTGGTGAGTCAAGCGGCCAAATATAATGCAATTCGTGCCACAATGCCCCACGGATCAGTGGAGGCGCTGGCAGACCGCGCCGATGTCCGCTTCGTGAGGCCCGCATTGAAAGCTTTTTTGAACACTTCGGAAGGCGATGTAGCACACACAGCGGACTTGGCACGCACACAGTACGCGACCTACGGTGCGACTGGCTCCGGCGTGAAAATTGGCGTCCTCTCCGATGGAGTCAACTCCCACGCAACCCTCGTCAGCAACGGTGTGCTAAGTCCTGTGACTATTCTGGCCGGCCAGGCGGGATCGGGGGACGAAGGCACCGCAATGCTGGCAATCGTGCATGACTTAGCCCCTGGGGCAACGCTGTACTTTGCCACTGGAGCTGGCGGGGTGGCAGACATGGCCCAGAACATTCTTAATCTTGCGGCGGCGGGTTGCGCCATCATCGTGGACGACATCAGCTACCCCGATGAGTCACCCTTCCAGGATGGCGTTATCGCTCAGGCCGTCACCACAGTCTCTGGCCAAGGTGTCATGTATTTTTCGGCCGCGGGTAACTCCGGCAGGATCGACGCAGTTGACGCCAATGCCAGCGCGCCTCAGGGCCAAAGCATGTCTGGGACGTGGGAGGGGGATTTCGCGGATGGAGGCTCGGGCTCAAGCATCACCGGAAAGCCTACCGATGGCAGCCGCCTCCATAATTTTTCCCTCACCCCAGCCGTCACCAGCACGCTGGCATCATCAAACACAGTTTACAACGCTCTCGACACAACACTAAGTGATAGCCGGGTGGACCTCTTCTGGACTGATCCGCTCGACGCTTCCAGCAACGACTACGACTTATTTGTCCTTAGCGCCAATGGAACAGTCTTACAGAGTTCAACTAATATACAGGATGGATCTGAGGATCCCTATGAACACATTGATGTGCTAGATCTTACGTTGAATCCAAATGCCAAGGTAGTTATCGTCAAGGCCGGGGTGGCGGCACAGCGATTCCTGCATCTTAGCACAGGGCGCAACGCAATTGCCATCGGGACCAACGGCAGCACGAGGGGTCACAATGCCTCGGGTGCTGCCAATGCCTTTTGTGTGGCTGCAACCGATGTTAGTAACACAAATGGAGCCACGTTTACGGGCGGCACCGCGAATCCCGTGGAACCCTACAGTTCAGACGGTCCGCGTCGCGTCTTCTTCACTCCGGGTGGCGGATTGATCATGAATGATGGAAACTTCTCATCCACAGGCGGCACGGTTTTGAATAAACCCGACTTCACCGCTGCCGATGATGTGCAGACTGCAGTTCCTCTTTCAAACGGGGCCACCAAAAATCCATATAACCCATTTAGAGGAACCTCCGCCGCCGCTCCCCATGCCGCCGCGATCGCTGCATTACTAATGTCCTACAACCATTTGCTGACACCAGCGCAAGTACGCCAGCTTCTGACTAGCACCGCGCTGCCGATTGGGGATAATCTAGCCACTGATGGCATTACTCTCAATACCAATCCACACGACTCCGGAGCAGGTATCGTCATGGCCAAGCAGGCCATGCTTGCGGCGGCGACCGATTCGACTGGGCTAATGGTCGCGGACGCGCTGGGGATACAATTCACTGGGCTGAACTATACTGGCGTGGTGGGTGGAATGCCTGTGAGTTCACCCTCAGCCGAATTCACCATCATCAACAATGACGCCAATTCGTCGGACGCTGCGATCACCTGGACCGCCTCCGTAACACAACCATGGATAACTCTCTCTGGCACGATTAGCGGATCAGAGGGTCCTGGTGTCACGGATACTGGGGCGACGCTTTCCTTCACCGCTAGTGCGAATACCCTGCCCCAAGGAACCTATACAGATACAGTGACATTCTATGTCACCAACAATGAGACGAGCCAATCTTATACGAGGACCTTTCCCTTGATTCTCAAGGTGGGGGAAGCATCTGTTGAACAGACATTGTTTGATAGTTACCAAAGTGCGGGTGCAGGCACAACCAAGTATACCTACAGCGGGGGCACTCCAAGGCAGTTCCTGGGAGATGCCATTCATTTCGGCACCAATACCAGTCCAACCGTTACCGGCGGAACGGCTTATATGGTAGCAACTACCGCAACAGTCTATACCAACATTCGTCTCAACATTACGTTCTGGGGAAATGCAAGCAACGCTAACGGCACTTCACCCAACACCGCAGCGTTCACGAATCAACTTTATGTCTTGAATTTGGACTTGGGCGCGCTCAACACAGCGGCACAGACAATGTACACATTTCCCTTCGTTCTACCCAGTACGGTGACATTATCAAACAATACTGGAGGAATTACTATAAACTGGCAAGGAGATACTGGCAATGGTCTGGTGTCCACTGATAACTTGACTCCCCTTATCCGGTATGGTCCGGCGCTGAACGCTGGTACGTTTACGGCGGGAACAGCGGGGACAAACGGCTGGTATCAGGGCAAGGCCTTAGAAATTAACGGCAATTTTACGGGCGCGGATTTCACGGCATTTACCGGCGATCTGAATCAAGGCCTAGCCCTGCAATTGTTTGGAGTGTCCACTTTGCCCACTGCTGTGACGAGTGCTGCGACAAATGTGACAAGCACGGCGGCAACTCTCAACGGTACCATGAACCCCTGCGGCGCGGTTAGCACGGCCCAGTTTCAGTATGGGCTTGATACGGACTATGGCCTCACTGCGAATGTGGTTCTCGCGCCGAACAATGGAACGACAACGCAGACCATTAGCGCAAACCTCTCCGGGCTCTCTCCTGGCACCACCTATCATTTCCGTTTGGTCGGTACCAACGTCTATGGCGAGACAGATGGCCCAGACCTTACATTCACCACGTCTCCAACACTGGCGGCGAATGCGGTCTCCAACGTCAGCTCCACGAGTGTCACGCTCAACGGAACAGTCAGTTCGTACCATGGGGCAACTACGGTGATTTTCAACTACGGCCCAACAACAGGCTATGGGTCAGCGATTGCGGCGACGCAGTCGCCCATAACCGGCAGCAATGTATTCGTCAGCAGGCAAATTACCGGGCTCCTTCCCGCCACCTTGTATCACTACAATATCGTTGCAACGAATGTTGGCGGTTCTACCTCGACCCCGGATGCGACCTTTATGACTTTTAATAATGTGGCGACGCTGTCGGGGCTTTCGGCATCTGCTGGCACATTGTCTCCGAATTTTTCACCCATCCAAACAGGCTACACAATGACCGTCGCCAATGCGGTGGCTACAACATCAATCACCCCGACCGTAACAGTGGGATCGAACGCTACCGTGCAGATTAAAGGTAATAACGTTGCCACAGGCACTGCAAGTGGAGCGATCCCACTAGACTTTGGGGCAAATGCCCTCCAGATAAAGGTCATCGCGCAGGATGGTATTACCACTGAAATCTATACTTTGACTGTCATTCGCGCCGGGGTGCTGTCGAATCTCAAAATCACTGGCGCGACACTCAGTCCGGGATTCACTATTGGAACCCTCAACTACACGGCAAATGCGCTCAACACGGCCACCACGGTGTCCATTACTCCCACCTCCTCCAGTCTCCCGGTGACCATAACATTTGGTTCTGCGCGGGTTTTAATGGGCGATTGAGGGCTTGAGATCGAGTTTGCCGCAGTGGAAGAGGATGCGCACTCGGTAGTTGGCGAAGCAGCGGAAGCCTCTTGCCGCGCTCTTGATGGCTTGGATA
>Ga0209697_10006114_pt1 | contig 14712 bp, 20 predicted proteins | sample AliMusrvi5mmetaG_FD_184115 | JGI IMG/M metagenome (GOLD analysis project Ga0209697, IMG submission 184115) | Freshwater lake bacterial and archeal communities from Alinen Mustajarvi, Finland, to study Microbial Dark Matter (Phase II) - Alinen... | ecosystem: Environmental > Aquatic > Freshwater...
GCTGCTGCCTACATTGCCAAACCCTTTGATATCCCAATCGCACGAAATCCTCCGCTGACATCAGGGGGCGGATCTGATCGCAATGCTGTCCCGCTGTATGAGATTGATAATATTCAGGTTCAGCTAAATCGTGTCATGGAAATGCCTATACGAACATCTTCGCTTCGTGGATTGGGCGCCATGGTCAATGTATTTGCAATTGAGAGTGTCATAGAAGAATTGGCCGAAAGTGCCAAACAAGATTCGGTAGAGTTTCGTTTAAATCACCTCTCTGATGAGCGAGCTAAGGCGGTAATTCAAAAAGTCATGGATATGAGTCCATACAGAAACCATCTATCCCAAGAAGGATTTGGTTGGGGTATTGGTTTTGCAAGGTATAAGGGAGTGGGTGCGTATTGTGCGGTTGTGGCGAAAATTGAAGTGAGTAGTGCCGTATTTGTCAGGGGGTTATGGATTGCAAGCGATTGTGGCGAGTTGATTAATCCTGATGGCGCTGCTAATCAAGTGGAGGGCGGCGCGATACAGGCTTGCAGCTTCGCATTAAAAGAGGCTGTTCAATTTAATTCTGAAAAGATTTTCTCTGATACTTGGGATACCTACCCAATCCTCAGGTTTGATGGGGTTCCAAATGTTGAGACGGAATTCATTAAAAATCAGAATCTACCTCCATTAGGAGTTGGTGAATGTTCTGTTGGGCCGACTGTGGCTGCATTGGCAAATGCCATCTATGATGCCTTGGGGGTGCGGGTCAGGGATATGCCGTTTACAGTCGAAAATATTGCCAAGGCTTAATAGTCCACCACGAGGTAACTCTAGGTTTAAAGGCTAATTGCAAACGTTTAAAAAAATTTATGTATTAGGTGCTGGCGCTGTTGGCTGCTATTTTGGTGGGATGTTGGCGCGCGCTCATCATGACGTCACTCTGATTGCAAGACCTGGTCGAGCACAAGCTATTAACGAGCATGGCTTGAAGATGGACTGTCAGTCATTTCAGGAAGTCATCAAGTTAAAAGCCGGTAGTGAACTAACACTGTTAAAAGATGCAGATCTGATTTTGTTAAGCGTCAAGTCGCTTGATACGGAAAGGACCATTCAAGAGATCGCTCCAATGTTGCCAACTCGAGCTGTCATTCTCAGTTTGCAAAATGGCGTTGCTAACGTTGATATTTGCCGCTAGTCTAATGGCAAATCCAATTTATCCTGCAGTGGTTTATGTCGCTTCTGGAATGATAGATGAGAGAACTATGAAGCATCATGGTAGAGGTGAGCTTTATATTGGCAAGCTAACAGAGACGAGCGCTGAGGATGCGCATCATCTTGCAGCTATAGCGACTTTATTTGAGGCCTCTGCTGTGCCATGCTCTATCGCCCCGCATATTAAAAGAGATATGTGGTTAAAGTTTTTGGTGAATTGCACCTTTAACGCTATCTCAGGCATAGGGCAAATTTCTTATGGTGAGATGGTCAAAGTTCCTGAAATTGTCAAACTCATTGATGAGATTACTAAGGAGTTCATTACTATTGCCGCGCTTGAAGGTATCAATATAGATAGCGAGGAGGCTAGGCAGGCCAATGAGTTAATTGCCAACACTATGGTGACCCAAGTTTCGTCTACTGCACAAGATTTGATGAAAAAGAAGAGAACTGAAATTGATTTCTTAAATGGCTATATTGTGGAATTGGGTAAGCGCCATGGAGTATCCACGCCATTTAATCAGGCTGTGTATGCTTTAGTCAAAATGCTAGAACCTTCTTAGTTTGGGGTAGCCCTCATTCTACGAATGAGGTGAACTTCAGCTAATATTGCACTATATAAAGATAATTATTGGAGATAAGGCTATGGTCTGGTTTAGAGCATTCCATTTAAGAGCCCTTTTCCCATCACTGATTTCGCTGGTGATGGTTTTTGGAGTGTTGGGGCAGTGCGCTCAAGCCCAAGGTAATTTCCCGAATAAACCCATGCGATTGATTGTTGGATTTGCTCCTGGCGGAGGTGCAGATTCTGCGGCGAGATTAATTGTTCCAGAGCTTGCTAAGAAACTAGGCCAATCAGTCGTGATTGAAAACCGTCCTGGTGCTGGTGGCAATTTAGCAAGTGAAATCCTCACCAAGTCAGACCCAGATGGTTACACCATCATGTTGACGACTGTAGGCTCTATGGCGATTAATCCACATATGCCGGGCGGCACAAGCTTTAATCCTTTGCTTGATTTCAGCATGATTTCTCAGGGGGTTACCTTTTCAAATATCTTGGTAGTGAGAGCCGAGTCAAGCATTAAATCTTTGCAGGATTACGTTACCCTCGGTAAAGATAAAAATGCTTTTGTGACATTTGGCTCTTCTGGTAACGGTAGCACTGGTCATTTAGCTGGTGAGTTGCTCAAAGCGCGCACAGGTATGAGTGCGCAGCATATTAATTACAAGGGCGGCGGGCCTGCGATGACTGATTTACTAGGCGGTAACATTACTGCTATTTTTGCCAGCACGCCCACAGCTGTGCCCATGATTAGTGCCGGCAAGCTCCGAGCCCTTGCGGTGACTAGTCCCAAGCGGATATCTGGTCTCAGTAATGTTCCAACAGTCGCTGAGCAAGGCTATCCAGGGTATCAAGCGCTTAACTGGTATGCATTTATTGCCCCACCAAAGGTCCCACCTGCAATCATTGATAAACTCAATCAAGCGATCACTGCAACTCTAAAAGATCCAGTCACGATAGATCGACTGCATACGGTTGATTTGGAAGCTGCACCCTCGACACCCCAAGAACTGGCAAGTATTGTGAAATCTGAAAATGAGCTGTGGGGAAGAATTATTAAAAGCATGAACTTAACAGAACGGTAGATTAAATGGGTTACACGATTAGTGAGAAAATTCTAGCAAAGCACGCCAATATGTCTGCTGTTAATGCTGGAGAGGTTGTGGTCTGTTCAGTTGACTTTGCCATGGTCACCGATACTCGGGCTAGCAATACGATCAAGATGATTAACAAGATTGGCGTCAAAGATTTGGCATTTGTAAAAAATACGGCTTTGGTGATGGATCACTATTCACCGCCACCCAATTTAGAGGCTGCTGAAATTCATACGCAGATGCGAGAGTTCTCAAAAATTGCGGGTACCAAACTCTATGATATTGGTGATGGCATCTGTCACCAAGTCCTGCCCGAAGGTGGGCACCTGACTGCTGGAGATTTAGTGGTTGGGACAGATACACACTCTGTCAGTTATGGCGCCTTCAATGCCTTTGGCACCGGTATTGAGGGGACCGATGTATCTGCGGTAATGGCTACTGGAAAACTCTGGTTTCGTGTTCCAGAGACAGTCAAGGTTGAACTAAATGGTACCTTGCAGCCTGGAGTTTGGGCAAAAGACTTAACCCTGCATATGCTTGGACGTTTTGGGGCTGAAGGGCTTAATTACAAAGCTATTGAATATGTGGGTGATGCTGTATCTCAGATGAATATCGATGACAGGATGACACTTTGCAATCATGCAGCAGAGTTGGGTGCAAAAGCTGCGATCTTGGAGTCGGATGAAAAAACTCTGAACTGGCTTTCTGCTCATGGCGCTAAAGCGCCTAAACCTGTTTTTGCAGATAGCGATGCTACTTACTCACAACAGCTTGAAATCAATGTACAGAATTTAGCCCCTCAAGTTGCTAGGAAGCATCGGGTGGATGATATTGTGGCTGCACACGAGGTCAGCAATCAACGTATTCAATTTGCACTGATTGGTACCTGCACCAATGGCCGCTTAGATGATATTCGTCAGGCAGCTGCCATACTCAGAGGAAAGAAATTAGCTAGCGGTGTTCGTATGATTGTCACGCCAGCTTCTAGAAAAATATACATTGATGCTTTGCGTGAAGGCTTAATTGAGATTTTAACGATGGCTGGCGCCTCTTTTGAAGCTGCAGGTTGCGGCACGTGCGTGGGCATTACGAATCATCTAGTTCCGGGGAATGGAGATACTGTTATTTCAACTGCGAATCGAAATTTCAAGGGACGTTTATCTAATCCAGATTCAGAAATTTGGCTTGGCTCAGCTGCAACGGTTGCGGCATCTGCTCTGACTGGCTTTATTACAGACCCTAGAACAGTCATCGGTGGCGATTGGAGGGCTTCATCATGGGAGTAATGAAATTACATGACACTTCTGGCATTGCGTATGTTCTGGGGGACGACATAAATACCGATCTGCATTGCTCGAGCAAGTACTTGCCGGGGAAAAGCGTTGAGTATGTTGCTGGCGTTGCGTTCAATGAATTAAGCCCTAATCTGAGTAAGAGACTCTTGGAGTCACGTGGCGGCATTCTGATTGCTGGTGAAAATTTCGGGATTAATTCTTCTCGAGAACAAGCGGTTCACATATTGTTAATAATGCAAGTGAAAGGCATCATTGCAAAATCATTTGGCCGCCAGTTTTTTCGCAATGCTATAAATAATGGATTGCCTATATTGGAGTGCGATACCTCTTTGATTAAAGAGGGTGACACCGTAACCGTTAACTTTGAAAGCGGTGTTGTTCAGACTTCAAGTAGCGTGCATTTACAGGCACAAGCTTTGCCTGCCGAGATTCTATCGTTGATCCAAGCAGGTGGCTTGATTCCGTTTCTCAAAAATAATCCGGATTGGAGCTTTGCAAAATGAATATCACTTCACAAGCAAAACGTCAAAAACTGAGATCTCTGATTGCTGGCGACGTGGCTTTGGTTGCACCAGGGATCTACGATGGCTATGGTGCCCGATTGGTTCAAAACGCCGGCTTTCATGCTGCTTATATGACGGGCAATGGCGTCTCCGCCTCTTTATTGGGTGCGCCTGATATCGGTCAGGTTGATTTAACCCTTATGGCAGATCATGCTAGACGTGTTTCAGCTTGTATTGATATTCCATTAATCTGCGATGCTGATACTGGGTATGGCGGTGTTCTTAATATCAAAAGAACAGTTACCGAGTTTGAAGCTGCTGGAGTAGCTGCAATTCATATCGAAGATCAAACCTTTCCCAAGCAATGCGCTCAATTTCAGGGTTCGCGCACAGTGTTGCCATTTGAAACTGCGCTTGCCCATATACGAGCTGCAGTAAATGCAAAATCTGACCCTGATTTCATGATTATTGCGCGCACCGATAGCGTTGGTGCGTTTGGTTTAGATGAGGGAATTCGGCGGGCAAAAGCCTTCATTGCTACTGGTGCTGATGCCGTATTCGTGGAGCTAAAGGCTAGTCCAGATGCCTTGCAGATCATTAAACGGATTAAGTATGAAGTATCGACCCCATGTCTATTTAATGTTGATGTTGGCGGACCCATATCAGAACTCAAGGCTGCAGAATTAAAAGCGCATGGTATTGATATTGCGATACACCCTAGTCTTGCTAGAGGGGTATTTGGGTTTGCAATGCAAGCGGCTTTGGAGCACTTGAAAGAGCAGCAGTCTTTAAATGCCTATGGCAGTCAAATGTTTAGCTCGACTCAATATAATCAGTCCTTGGGTTTGGATGAGATTCAGGCATGGGAGAATCAGGTTTTAGAAGGACGTGCTCTCTAGAGCCCTCATTTGACCCAGATATAAACATGCCGACGAAAAAACACCAACCAAGGAGGTTGGTGTTTTTTTTGCTCAGAATGAATCTGTTGAGTTATTAACTCTAGTTACTTAACCCAGCGGAAAAAACTTTCTGCAGAGCGCCGAACTTTCTTGAGCTTCAGCAGCCAATCTTCTTCTGCGTTTCTATATCCTAATGTCAGAAGGACAGTGCTGCGCAGACCTTTTTCTTTAAGATTGAGAATTTCATCGACTGCAGCAGGATTAAAGCCTTCCATTGGAGTGCTGTCTACTTGTTCGTAGGCAGCAGCAATCAGAGCAGTTCCTAGGCCGATATAGGCTTGTTTAGATGCATGATTAAAGTTAAATTCGGCGTCTCGCGCAGGATACACCTTGAGCAGCATTTGACGATAGGCATCTCCGGCATCACTCTTAAAGTCGCGGATTTCTTCAGTCATATCAAATGCTTGGTTGATACGCTCAGCGGTGTAAGTATCCCAGGCGGCAAACACTAATAAATGAGAGCATTCAGTCACCTGAGATTGGCCATTGGCGGCCGCTTTAATTTTTTCGCGAATTTCTTGGTTGGTGACAATAATTACTTCATAAGGCTGCAATCCACTGGAGCTTGCCGTTAACCGAATAGCTTCCAGGATTTGGTCCACTTTTTCCTGGGGAACTACTTTGCTTGAATCCATTTTTTTTGTAGCGTAGCGCCACTGCAGTTTTTCAATCAGACTCATGTTTTCCTTTAGATTCCATTAATGAAAAGATAGGTATGAGTTTAGAACAAATTGGGCACAGTTGTTGGCAAAATATGATAAATGAAGACCCCAATAGCTAGCATGTGATGTAAAAAGAAAGGGATCAAACTGCTAACCCCCTCTTTATCAACTGTGGGTCAGGACAGTTTTATGATGTCTCCCCATCAATTTTTCGCTAAATAGGATGCCCGAAATTGTCGTTTGCTCTAGTCAAATAAGAATGCCTCAAGATAGGTCTATAGTTCTTTTATAGTTATTCGGATAAGATAATTTAATGATTAACAGACGTTGATTTTTATGAGGCAATGAAATGAAATTTGACTTTCACTCAACACGTTCTATTCTCTTAGAAAGAGGCGGGTCTAGCAATTTGGCTAAGCGTATTTTTGAGCGCGGTGGAAAGTCGGTACTCATTGTTACGGATTCAGGTGTTTTATCTGCTGGCTTATTAACTAAAGCGTTGGTTCAATTCCAAGAACTCAGTCTGTCTGTCCATATTTTTTCAGATGTCTTGGCGGACCCGCCTGTTTCAGTAATCGATAGCGCAGTAAAAGCAGCTCAAAACTGCAAGGCTGACTTTATTGTGGGCTTTGGTGGTGGCAGCTCCATGGATGTTGCAAAGTTGGTAGCGCTTTTAGCTGCTGGAAAAGAAAAGTTAGCTGATGTGTATGGGGTTGATATGGCCAAGGGCCCACGCCTCCCCCTGATTTTGGTGCCCACGACTGCGGGAACGGGTTCAGAAGTTACTACTATTGCTATTGTTACAATCAGCGAGAGCGAGAAGAAGGGCGTTGTTTCCCCCCAGTTATTACCTGATGTTTCACTCCTTGATGCCGAGCTTACTTTAGGACTGCCATCCCATGTCACTGCAGCAACCGGTATCGATGCCATTGTGCATGCGATTGAAGCATTTACAACAAAGCGTCTGAAAAATCCTGTTTCCGACTGTTTAGCAAAAGAGGCACTTAGATTATTAGCGGGCAATCTTCATAAAGTAGTTAAGTCCGGTAGCGACGTCATTGCCCGTGAAAATATGCTTCTTGGTGCTTGCCTTGCTGGTATGGCTTTTACTAATGCGCCGGTAGCAGGTGTTCATGCGTTGGCTTACCCAATTGGCGCACGATTTCATGTGCCGCATGGCTTATCAAATTCTTTAATGTTGGGTCCCGTGATGCGCTTTAACTTAGAGGTGGCGCATGCCATGTACGCTGAGCTTGGTAAAATTATCAAACCGGGATTGCAGGGATCCACCCAAGAGCAAGCAGCTCAACTGATTGATTACCTAGGTAGCCTAGCTGGTGAATTAGGTCTTGCCAAATCCTTAGTGGAGGTAGGCATAACAGCAAATGATGTTGACCAATTAGCAAAAGAGGCTATGCTCCAAACCCGTTTACTGCAAAACAGCCCCCGCGAAATCACTTTGAGGGATGCGAGAGATCTTTATAGAGAAGCTTTATGAGTATTCAAAAATCACCACCACCCACTCGCACTGACTTCGTTGCCTTTGAAGAGGTGCACTCGAGATGGAACGATAACGATGTGTACGGCCATATCAACAATGTTGTGTATTACGCATTTTTTGATACTGCAGTTAATCGTTACTTGATTGAACATCATGTATTGGATATTGCGAACGACCAAATTATTGGTTTAGTCGTAGAGACTCAATGCCAATATTTTGCATCAATTGTGTATCCAGATTTGATTCATGTGGGGTTAAAGGTGGTACATTTGGGCAACAGTAGCGTCAAATATGCAGTTGCTGTTTTTAAGAATGACGAGGATGTTGCTTGTGCATTAGGTAGTTTTGTACATGTGTATGTTGATCGATCTAGTAATAAACCCACTGCAATACCGCAAAATGTAAGAGCAGTATTGCAGCAGCTTCTAAAAGTCAGCCGACATTAAATGTACTAAAACAAAAGATATTGTAAATAGAAGTTAAAAAAGGAGACATTATGAATTCACTAATCAATAAAGTTATCTTTGCTCTTGTCGTTACTTTCGCGTCAACTTCATTCTCATACGCGCAAACGCCCCCAGCACCTGGAGAGCCTAAACGTTTTCCTCAAATTACACTGGAGCAACTCCCGACAGACGCTCAACCATTAGGCCGGGAAATTATTGCGATTTCTAGTGTTGGTTTGGGGGGTCCTTATAACGTCATGCTAAGAAGCCCTGTATTTGCAGATAGGATGAAGCGTCTTTTGGACTATTTGCGCTTTAATACTTCATTGCCAACACGTCTTAATGAATTTGCAATCATCATTCAGGGCAAAGTCTGGCGCTCCCAGGTCGAATGGTATGCGCATTATCCTTTAGCGTTAAAGGCTGGGTTGCCTCAGCAAGTTGCCGATGATCTAAAGGCGGGCATACGTCCGGCAAATATGAAGCCTGATGAGGCAGTTGTTTATGACGTCTCAATGGAGATGATTAATAACCATCAAATTAGTGATGCCCTCTTTCAAAAAGCAAAAGCAATTTTGGGTGAACAACAATTAGTAGATTTAGTGGCTGTAAGCGGAACTTACGTTACTGTTGCTATGTTGCTGGCACTCGGTCAAGAAATGCCTCCTGCTGGCAAGCCTTTGCCATTTCCTTAAGAAAGACATCGGCTAAAAGTCAAGGCCACCTGAGGGTGGCTTTTACTTTTACCAATGGGTAGGACGAGATTTTAACTCGCAACCAGCAGATTAAAGAACTTACTAGAGGCTGTTAATTATAAAACGAAAGTCTTTAGTGACCAGACCTTTGACCATTCAAATTATATTTTGCAATTAGCCTAACAATCGATTGAACGATGACTTGAGTAACGATAGCTACCACTATCGAAGACAGACACGCGACCCAAATAGAATTTTTTGGTAGTAAGAGTGCCATGGTTAAAAAAAATGCTCCAAATGAATAGAGCCCTTTAACCATCCCACGATAAACCTGTGTGACGTGCGTAGCCCCCAAGGTGTTGTGAGTAAATACAGCAAGCACCAACCCAATGACTGGAAAAACAGCAAAGATGCCGCTCCAAACTTCACCTAAGGTTGTGGCTAAAGTAGTGACCAAGAAAGTCAACAAAGCACCAACTAACATGCGCCAAGGAAGGTCATTCAATTTGATATTAGGTGGCGAACTGGGCTTTATGCGAGGAAGTAGAAATGGTGTAAGCACCAAAGAACTAATGGCTATCAGCAATGCAATGCCAAGATTTGGTGAAGTTATGGCCAACGCGACTGCCAAAATGAACCATGCAGCTAAGGCGAAAAGTAGAGCTAATTGCCAACTCAAACGAATACATACCCAAGAGTAGACTAATCCAAAAAAAAGTAAGCATGCTGTAGCGGAGATGGCTGATATAGCAGTTAACGTAGCAAATATAGGGCCTTGCTCGAGCCTAATGAAAATAACAATGGGCCCTGCTACAACTGGAAAAGCCCCTAGTAAACCTGCTATGCCAGCTCCCCACTTGCGACCTGCTAAGGTAATTAAGCCAATAAATATAGGGACTATAGTGAGTTTCAGAATAAGTAGCACCACTAATTATAAGTAGAAATGGTTTCGGGCTGTTCTTAACGGTCGAGATTCAAAGGTCAGCATCAAGTTTGATAGGTGTCCAAGATAACTCCTTGGGTTTGAAGGCTCAAATTATGAATTAACATTAACTTAAAATTTGACCGCATAATATTTAAACTTTAAGGCGTAATAAAAAAGGTTGACCAAAAATAATGAGTGCCATTATTGAAGCTCAAGTCATGAATAAGGAAGCCTTTGCTCCGTATGGGGAGCTGATCGAGTGTGATGGTGCTATTACCTATGACTGTAATCAAGGTAGAGCTATTCGCTATCACGATCTTCTCAAGAATCTAGATGTCACTGACAAGTTGGGAAAAGTAGGTTTGAGTATTTACAAGAGCGTTCCATCACCGATTCCGTTTGAAGTCGAAGTGATGGAACGACATCCATTAGGCACTCAGGCTTTTATCCCAATGACAAAGGATCATCAGTCTCGATATTTGGTTGCAGTCGCACCTGGTGGCGATCTTAACCCCGCATTAATTGCTGCCTTCATTGTTAAAGGCCAGGTTGGCATCAATTATAAAAAAGGGATATGGCATTTACCGATCGTTGCATTGGATGGCGATATGGATTTCTTAGTAATTGATCGTATAGGCCCAGAAATAAATTGCGATGAGCTGACATTTTCTCCTGGCCATCTTCTCATTACCTAGCTGAACCCATAGAACACAGATGAAGTGCTGGTGTATCAGACGAGATTCAAGCTCGTGACCTACAGTTATAAAGACTTAAGATTTTCGCGTAAGAGCTTTCAAAATATTAAGCTAAATCTGTCTGGAGAGTGGTGTTACGTATGTATTTTTATTTCTATAAGATTAGAATTTGCAATTCAATTGAGTTGCAAGGTCATTAAGATCTTTGGCGTGATAATTGGTAAATTCTTCCCGATGTAAGTCTTTTCTTGAGAAATTGGGTCCAAACTCTAGCGGTCTTTCGATGAAAGCGGTTTGAAGTCCACAGGCTTTTGCTGCTAGTAGATCATCCTTGTGAGCCGCCACAAGCATTACTTGTTCAGGGCGAACATTGAAGGTCTCTGCAACGCCTAGATACGTTTCTGGATCAGGCTTGTAGTGCCGAAAAACTTCTGCTGAAAGAATTAAATCCCAAGGAAGTCCTGCATTTTTAGCCATATCTGCAAGCAGTCCAAGATTGCCATTGGATAGGGTAACGATAGTAAATTTACTTTTTAATCTTGTCAGGCCCTCGACTGTATCCATCCAGGGATGCAAGCGATGCCAAACGCGATTCAATTCGTGCACTTGCGATTCAGACAACGAAGTAATATTGAAATCCCTCAAGATCTCATCGAGAATCATTCGATGTAAATCATCTATCTTTGTCCATGGCAGACTTCCAGAGCGAACCCTAGCCATTGCTGGTTTATAGCCGTCTCGCCATGCGGTAGCGAATTCATTGGAATCAACTGGGAGGCTGAGTTTTTTAACTTCGACCGCGATTGATCCATGCCAGTCAACTACTGTGCCAAAGACATCAAATGCTAGTATTTTTGGATCGATACTCATTTTATAAAGTTCTTTTGTTAGGGGTGATGTTTAGGAAAAAGTGTGCTCAGAAGCTGGGATCCGAACGATCTTCCCATCAACCATGGTGACGATTGCGGTGTTCGTTTGAATGGCTAAGTCAATTGCTGCTTGCCCAGCACGTTGCATGGCGTAATAAGATCCAACAATATCGGGATCAGGCGAATTGAGGATCTGTTCAACAGTGGTGTAACCAACGCTTTTGTGTGGCGGTTTATTTTTTTCCATAAGCAGCATCATGATCTGGTTCAATTAATAAAACCCTTAGGAAATGATCTTCTCTGAAGCCAATTCCCCGGATTGATTTGCTAACTCGAAATGAGTAGAGTGCATCAATACCTTTTGGTGCAGGATTGCTATGAATCTTTTCCCACTTCAATCCCTTGTCGCGGTAAACCTGGTTCCAGGTCAATTGCGTGATTTTCTCAAAAGTGGCAAAGGCTTTCTCTTGCTCGGTTGGCTCCAGGCTCTCCCAGGTAGATTGGAAGATAGGGCTATTCAGATCAAGCTCAACTAAGGACTCAGGCTTTGCGTTTCGCGCCATGAGCTTTAGCCATTTTTAGTTTAGAAAGGTCAGTTGCTTTGGCCGGCGTTTTTTGTGCCCAGGCCAAGGCTGCTGATAAGTCCTTTTTAATGGCTGGCGTATGTACCCAACGCTCATTGTCGGGAATAACTGTGGCGGTACGAATCACCCAAACGCCAGGTTCAGGCGTTTCCACTAATACCTGACGTCCCGCATGCTCTTTGCCAAGCGAGATCTGCCCGCTGGATCCAATGGATTTAATAACTTGATGATCTATCACTGCGCTCATGGCATTCTCCTATATTCATGCAGCATGAATGCATTATAGCATGATATTAAAACAAGATGCTAGTTAAGGTTTCAATAGAGAAGGGACAATGCTAATTAAGCTGATTGGTAAAGGTGTAAACCATGTGGTCGGTACCGGACGTAAAGCATGTCTCCGGTACGTACCATCTGAGCTCAGACTTTTGCCATCTAGTGACAAGCCTAATACCCCATTGCTGCCAACGGTAACAACGCATGAGTTTGCAACCGTGCCAGTCCAGTCCACCGTTACTGCATTAGTAGCCTGCATTGACAGCAAAGTCAGTGCTAGCAATCCACCTAGTGAGATGTTTTTTATGTCGAAAGGGGGTCTAGCCCCTCGGGATTGAGGCGAATGTCTCATGTATTTCCTTTGTCTATTGTTTATTCTTAGTAATAATTAGTTAACATTAAGTAAATTAATTAAGACGAAGAGTATATATAAGATTTATATAAAGTTAATTTTTGTTTTACAATAGGCACATGAAAATAGCCTATAAATTACTCAATGCTGCCGAACAAGTCTTTATGGATCATGGGCTTGTGCATGCCACTGTCGACGAAATCTGTTTAAAAGCTAAGGTTTCAAAGCCCACCTTTTATAAGCTTTACAAAGATAAGGATGACTTGTTCGTTGGATATGCCCAGTTCAAAGGGGCTAAAGTCATTGAAAATATTGAACAATTTGCAGCTAAGATCAGCGATCTGAATTCTTTTATTGATCAGTCTGATGCTTATTTAAATTACATGGGTGCAGAAGATGTTCAGATTTTTAGTAGCTTTGTAGCAGCTAGAGCCCTATTTGATCCGCGAATTCTTGAGGTTCGAAAAACATTTCTCGATAAGAAATTTCAGGCAAGACAAAGAATCGTTACACAGCTCATTATTGCTGGATTGATTGCGCCCACACGTAACATTTCAGCAATTACAAAGTTATTAGGTTCATTAATAGCTTTAGACCCATTGTTCTGTGCAACTTGCTGTGAGAGGGATGAGCTGAAAGGCGAAAACTATCGAATTTTTGCAGAGGAGCGCTGCAAGATTTTTATAAAAATATCGAATGAATTTTATGCGCCCCAGACGAGTGGCTAGCTTGAGTTATTAAGAAGTTTTAAAGCCAACTTCCTTGTTTTCCTTGTTTGCTAATGCCTCCTTGGAATAAATGGGGGCGTTTCAAATATCATCGTATCGTTTATCGCAGTGGGAAGCGGCAATATCATGATCTGATGAATTGCCAATCTCTTTGGTGGGGTCAACCATGGCGGTATTTGAGTTAGTAGGAATAGCTAAATTTTGCTAAAACACGTTTATTTATGAATGTTTTATACGATCTTGCCCTTCTTTGGGCTCCTATATATACTTAAGCCATGCAAAGCCTTAAATCTAATCCATCCATAGCTATGCGTATCTTGGCACGCAAGGCTGATGCCGAGAAATACGAAAAACTTGGTAGGTTGCATCGTCACGCTCTTTTATTGCTTAGATCAGATCGTCGCAATGATGTCGTTCATCAAGCTGAAGTACGTATTCGGATGTGGGAGGAGAGGGATTTATGCAGTCGTTTTTATATCGACTCTTGGAGAAGATTGATAAATTCCGACCCCTCTGAGATGGAGCGAGAAGTTTGCAGCGATGCCCCACAAGCTAATGCGCTGGCACAAAATTCACCATTTAGCTTTCTGATGAAAGAAGTGCGTTGAACCTGGGTCATATTCATCACGTATTAACTGAAGCTAAAAAGATTACGAACCATACTGATTACGTCATCATTGGCAGTCTGACCGCTCTTGGGCTTGATGTATTGCCACCTGATGAAATGGTTCGATCTATTGATGTGGATATGTACCCAAAAGATGACCCTGCCCGTGCAGGCGAGATCGCTGCCATTATTGGTCAAGGTAGTGCATTCGAAGATGAGTATGGATATTATGTTGATGCCGCTAGTCCTGACTTGCCAACACTTCCTGATGACTGGGAGAATCGTTTTGTAGTTCATGACTTTGGCGATGTTAGGGCGTTATTCTTAGAGCTAAATGATGCAGCTATCTCCAAATACGCCCGCGGTGAAATCAGGGATCGCATTTGGATTCAAGAAGGACTCAAGGCAAAACTGCTTTCAATGCCCATAATCGAATATCGTTTACGGCAAACTGCTTTTTTAGACGAGCTTGAGGAAGCATCCGTTAAACAGCGGATTGCTGAAGATCGCCAATTCCTTGATTTGGAACGCTAACTTTATTATTTGAGTTAGCGGTATCGTTTTTGGTTTCCTCAACCAATTGCTTCATAAACTTGTTACCGACTATTAGTCAGCCAGTTTTTTTGATTTTGATAAAAATCAGGGGCAATAAAAAAGCCTCGCAGAAGCGAGGCTTAGTGATGCTGGTGGGTCGGGCGAGATTCGAACTCGCGACCAACGGATTAAAAGTCCGCTGCTCTACCGACTGAGCTACCGACCCGGTAA
>Ga0209697_10006115_pt1 | contig 14710 bp, 10 predicted proteins | sample AliMusrvi5mmetaG_FD_184115 | JGI IMG/M metagenome (GOLD analysis project Ga0209697, IMG submission 184115) | Freshwater lake bacterial and archeal communities from Alinen Mustajarvi, Finland, to study Microbial Dark Matter (Phase II) - Alinen... | ecosystem: Environmental > Aquatic > Freshwater...
GTGGAAAAACCTACGCTTTTGTTGGGCCAACAGGTGGTGGAAAAACAACTACCGCTTCACTTATCTCGCGACTTTACGACCCCAATGCGGGACAAATCCTGTTGAATGGTGTTGATTTACGTTCATTAGATGCCAATACACGCACCGCAAAAATTGGATTTATTCTACAGGAACCATTTTTGTTTACCGGTACTATCCGGGACAATATACTTTATGGAAACGCCTGTTTTATTAAGCTCAGCGACGAAGAACTGGTAAAAGAAATGAAAGAAGTAGGACTGGATGGCTTACTTGAACGTTTCGACGGTGGTCTGACTGCCGAGATAAAAGGTACCGGCGAAGCAATCAGTCTTGGTCAAAAACAGCTAATTGCCTTTATTCGTGCGGTACTTCGCCGCCCCGATTTATTAATCCTTGACGAAGCCACAGCCAATATCGATACAGTTACCGAACAACTCCTCGACGACATTTTACGTAAATTACCTAAAAGTAGTACCCGCATCATCATCGCGCACCGACTAAATACCATAGAAAGCGCCGACGAAATATATTTTGTCAACTCCGGTGCAATTACAAAAGCCGGTTCTATGCAGAACGCGGTAAATCTTTTGTTGCACGGCAAGAGAGAATCATAAATGACCCATAATCCCTAAATGGGAATTAATACAATACACCCATTTAGTGATCGGGGGTAGATCATCATCATTAAATCCTTGTATGCATTAGCCATTACTGGTATTAAACCACTTGGCATTATCACTCCATTTTGATGGGTGACGTTTATTGTGGGGTGGGTGCTGCTGGGAGTGTATGTAAACAAGTTAAATAATAATTAAACAGCAACTTATACAATTTACATATGGAGAACGAAGTGGACATTCCGTTTTTCGGAAAATTATATAGCCCAATTTCGACTTCGTCTCATTGCACTATTTATATGTTCCGCTGTACGGAATGTCGGCTTTGCTCATATAAGCATCTGCATTACGAACTATACATTTAAAACAGTCCAATCTGTTTTAAATGTATAGTTCGTAAAACTTGTTGTTCGACAATGCAACCCGAACTCAGTTTAGTATCGATATTTATAAACAATAAGGCCACATTTGAATTAACAAATGTGACCTTATACGTTTAATTTTCAAATCAATAAATATTCTGTGGATTTCTATAGCCGACTTTATTATCAAACCAATCCTGAGATGATGCACCGTTACTCTCTGCCCAATTATTAAAGTAGTTGTATCCTTTGTTGATAGAAACTTTCTCAATACAATAGTCAAATCCCTGTAATACATTTATTGCCCACGGCAAGTTATTCACCGTTCTATAATACTTGGATCCACTCGATTTGTCATCTTTTATACCAAATAAACTTTGGTCAACAAGCGAAGTTGGTACTCGATCCGGCAAGTGAATTTCATGTCCCCTTCCAGTATTTAGAACATTGGCAACAATATAAAAGTTGAATTCATCAGAAGTCAAGTTGCTTATCAGTACTTTCGATGCCAGTTTAAGGGTAACGGTTAAGGTGTCGTAAGGAACAAAAGTTCCCGCCTTATCCGTATTAATAAATTTACCGGTTCCCGGGTATTTCATTACTTCATAGAAATCATCGAAAACAATGCAATTGGCATAAGCCTGGCTAGCTTCCAATCCATTAGCACTATATTTAAATAAGTTTACATTGTTTACTTTATTTCCGGTTACCGACTGGATTATTTCAGGGCTAAAGTTATCCAACTGAAAGCCAAATGCATTGTGGTAGTTGGCACCAGATGCGCGTGTAACGAACTTCCCGATTATTTCTACCACTTCATTTGCAGCATTGGTAACCCTGTTTATGTTGTAATTAACAACTATATCGTTTAAATCATAATCCCCCTTGCTTGGCCAGTTGTCTTCAAAAGCCACAGTGCCGAACTTTTTGTCTGATGGAAGGTAATTATTGTAAGCACGTGTAGGATCGTTGGGGTATGCATCCTGATCATCTGGAACACCATCTTTGTCGACATCTTTTATAAAAGCGAGTGGTAAACAACCATTCGACGGATCAGACCAATACTCTCCGGGGATTACAATATTATCGGTATTGGCTCTGTTGTTTCCGCCAGTACCCACAAAACTCAATTGAATTTTGTACGCTGTGGTGGTATTGTTGGCAATTGCAGCAGGAATAGGAATAGTTAGACTCTGAATTGCTGTAGACATACCGTATCCTCCACCCGTATTTGGGAAGTTGAATGTGTAGAAAGTAGTTAAGGTTCCTTCACCATAAGCTGCACCTGCACTGTAAGGTATATATGTAGCAATCACTTGTTTTGTTGTTCCAGTAGTGTTTTCCAATTTGGTTTGCAAGGTTATGTTTCCTGAACCCATTTTCATCCACGGAGTTTTTACCCAGGAGCTGCCGATTGCCGGATTAGACATGGAGTTGCTTCGCAAAGACCAGCTTCCACTGATTACCTGACCTGCTACGTTGGTATAACTCTGAGCTCCAAATCCCCAGCAGTTACCTTGTTCGATTGCCCGATTGCCCGATTCGCAATTTAACGTAACGTTTGCTTGTATCACCATTGCTTGCATCGATGTTGATAGCAGTACAAAAAAAGCAATTATTACTTTTAGTTTATTTACTGTTGTTTTCATATTTCGGTTTTTTTTAGTTTTGATCAGTAACTGTTGGGATAAATGAAAAATTAGCCTTGCTATCCACAATTGTTGCATCTTGTTCAATGCTTCCAAATTTCAAATGGATGATTTTCTCGGTTGAAGGCACTGTCAATACCAAAGTAATATCTTCATTGATTGCGTGAAAGCCTGAATAATAAGTATCATCCAGACCCTTTATTAAAAGAGTTGATTTGACAGCGGCAGTACTATCAGGGATTGGTAATCCTGTAATTGTAACTTGTACCGATTGTGCAGTGGTCCAGTCGAAATCGGGAGATACCCGCAATTCGTCCATTTTTTTTGCATTAGTTGAAGTGCTGTATTCAGGAATGTTCATGTCTAAACATCCTACTAATGTAGTTACTGTTAACAGCAGCATGATTTGAATTAAATTTTTCATAATTTTTTTTGTTTAAATTAGTTTTTAATATCCTTACGTGTTTAACTAGAAAAGATATTTTGTTATGCCAAATTATTAATCAACTATCATACCAAATTTATATGTTGCAGTATATCATATAGTTGCGTTCAATATATATATCTAAAGACATCTTCGGATTAGAAGGTAAATATTCGAAAACGAAGAGTTTACTGCAATATAATTATTAAATATAATTCTTTAAATAGAAAGCAGTTTACTCAATACGTCAAAATTCCACAAAATACGCATTCAACTTTTTATAAAATAATGTTAATATAGTATTTAATACGAAAAAACGTTACAAATATATTGTTTAAATTTATATAATTACTACATTTGATAATAATTATTATTACAATAGAGTGTAATATATATTAAATTAAGAAGAAAGGATTATATACAGGTGTGAATTCAATCGAGTTTCATAGACGATTTCAAAGGGAAGAAGACTGCTTTGAGTATTTGGCAGAATTAAAGAGGGGCAATATTGTACACCAATTCTAGGACAATTTCAGCAGCAAGTTAAGATATGTTTTGTTGCTGCAAGTTTGGTTCTGTTCGGACAAAACGCGTAAAAACTTTTTGTTCTAAAAAAGTCATAAAAAAGTCATTCTCGTTTTTGGTCGCTGATTTACATTTATATCTGTTTATTAACCCCCTGAGCACTAGAATTTGTTTCAAAAATACACCAAATCTGAAATTCAGACTGTTACACAATTTGAACTCCACAAAAACATATCAAAATTCAAAATATCTATACATACAACCCACTTTTTAACTGCAAGTTATCTTTTTGATAAAAAAAAGCTACAAGTTGGGTTAAGAGGTCAAATTATAAAAAAAAGCGAAAACTGTATACTCTCAGTTTCCGCTTTTCATTTATCCCCTTCTCAAAACTTACACAAGCCCTTCAATCTCTACCATTTCGTTCACATCCAAGTGATAATTGACTTCTTTAAAACCAAAGCCAAAGAGGTTTTTGAAGTCTTTGGTATAACCTTTCAAATCACCAACATCATGCAAAGTTTCAGTTGAAACAATTTCCCAGTCGCGTTTTATGGCTTCTTGCACGTCGTCGCGCATTTCCCAGTCATCAATACGGATACGTCCAGATTCATCGGTAGGCACTTCGCCACCGTTAAACAGTTTGTCGGCATATAGGCGTTGAATTTGCTCGATACAACCTTCGTGGATACCTTTGGCCTTCATCACCTTGAAAAGAACAGTGATATAAAGTGGAATAATAGGAATGGCCGAGCTGGCCTGAGTCACCAATGCTTTGTTAACTGACACATACGCTTTTCCACCTAAATTTTTTAGTTTTTCAGAAATGATAACAGCCGTTGCTTCCAGATGATCTTTTGCCTTACCAATAGTTCCCTTGCGGTAGATAGGTTCGGTAACCGACGGCCCGATGTATGAATATGCCAACGTAAGCACCTTATCGGCCAGTACGCCGGCTTGCAGTAAAGCATCCATCCACATTTCCCAGTCTTCACCACCCATAACAGTTACTGTGTTGTCAATTTCCTCTTCGTTGCAGGGTTCTATCGTAATTTCTGAAACAACACCACTATGAAAATCAACTGTTTTGTTACTGTAAGCTTGTCCGATAGGTTTCAGCACCGAGCGATGCGTTACACCCGTAACCGGTTGCGTGCGAACAGGCGATGCTATACTGTAAATCACCATATCCACCTGACCCAGATCTGCTTTAATCAGTTCGATAGTTTTGGCTTTAATTTCATCCGAATATGCGTCTCCGTTAATACTTTTAGCATACAAGCCGGCTGAATGAGCAGCTTTACTAAAAGCCACCGAATTATACCAACCCGGCGAGGCTGTCTTTTCGGGCTGAGGTGCTTTTTCAAAAAAAACGCCAATGGTAGCTGCATCCGAAGCAAAAGCACTGCAAATGCGTGATGCTAGACCAAATCCTGTAGATGCTCCGATAACCAGCACCTTTTTATGACCTTCTATTTTACCTTTTGACTTTACATAATTAATTTGCTTCAGGACACTTTGTTCGCATCCTGCAGGATGTGCAGTTAGGCTCATAAAGCCACGCATTCTTGATTTTACAATCATTTCTAAGTTTTGTTAATTAATTGATTTTTCGAAATTATAGGTTGTAGATTCCACCTTTTTGATTTCGGTGTGCAAAAGTACAATTTTATTAAACAACCAAAAACTAAAAATGTTTATTAACTGGTTTCTAAATAATATTTACTTAACAAACACATGACAATTAAAGCATTATAACTATAGTTGCAATTTTGATTCCACGTATGGACTCATTTTTCCTCAATATATTTAAAACAGTTTCTAATTCTAAACAAGCATTAAATCACCAATAATTACAGCTGTTTCAACAAACAAAAGATTGAAACAGCTATTTTCTTTTAGTATCAAAAAGAGTTAAAATAATATTCGTCAATGACTAAAAACCGATTCAGTTGTTATATTAATGATAAAATTTCTTAGGTCATCGATATTGAGAATTAAACTTTTGCGATAATTTATATTGAGTAGTTACGAGTTAATAGTTACGAGTTACAAGGCTGGCTCTCTGAATATTGGACACAAAAAACATATCATTAATCATTATTGATTACTTAACAATATATTATCATGAGAAATAAACTAAACCTAAAACATGCTATGTTCATTTTTGGCATTATTGCCTTAATTGTTGGTGCATTTGACCCATTGGAAGGATCTGTTGTAATAGCCATAGGTATCATTTCACTTACCTGGTCAGCTTACTTAGTCCACGATAGACATTGGAGAATTTTTATGGCAGCTTGTGCCATGATTATTTGGGGAGTAATCTTTCTGTTTTACTTGTCATCATTAGGAGGATTTGGAGATAAATCAACACTCTCATGGTGGTCGGGAATACTTATTTTACCGTACCCAATCGGTTGGCTAATTACAATGACAACACTAATTATCCGGGCGATAAAAACAATAAAAAAAGCTAAACAAAACGTTTAAAATGATGTGTAACCTTTACTCCCCGCTGGCGCAATTTTGTACAGTGTGCCAATACTAAGTTAGTCTCGATTTAGCGTAGGCTGTTACAAAGTTTCTCTTTCATTAATTGCAAAAAATAAAAACGGACTTGCCTCTATGAGAGGTAAGTCCGTTATTAAATAATGAAAAATCATCGACCAAAACTCTATCTCACCACCATTATCAACGATTTACTAACTGATTTATATTGAGTTCGATCAAACTATTCGCTTCAACTTCAAAAAGTCGATTTCCTCTGAGCTGTACATTACCAATAATATTCAACTCTGCCACTTCTTTGCCTGTTGCGTCAATTACTACTGTCATATTTCCGTTTTCGAGGAACTTTAAACCATTTGATACAAGGTAACAATAGAAAATATCACGTTGCGGAATAGTTTTAACAGGCTTAAGCATACAATTGAGAACCAGTAAATTATTCTTGTCGGTATAAACATAAACCTTTGTGGAATCGGACATATACAAGTCAGTGAAAGTAGAGTCGGTTTCGAGATACATGTTCTTTGCTGCAAACTCGGTCAACTGTCCAATAGAATCTTTATAATTCTGCTCCCAAAGCTCATCGCCATTTTTAAGCGAGTATTTAAAGATTTTATTTTGGGACATCAGGAAAATTGTATCTTGTTGAATGTTATATGCACTAATTTTCTCTTTTCTATATTTGATAGTTTGCAGGAAATTTTGATTACCTGTTTTTCTATCAAATGCCGCTACGAAAGGTTTTCCGTAATTCACAAGTTCACCATTCATGTATGCAAAACCCCAGTTAACCATATAAAGTTGATTATCCTTCAGAAACAGAGCTGATTTTCCGGTCAAACCCGATGGCAATTTCGCTTCCCAAACAGCAACGCCATTGTGGTCGAGCTTTACAAAGGATGATTTATTGGCCAAATAAACCCCCGAACTATCTGTCAGCACATTCGAAACCATGTCCGTGTATAAATCGTAACCGGAATATATTTCGGGCTGTGTACAGAATATAAGACTCAAACTAACACTGATTACATTAGCCAGCACGATTAACGAATAATCTCTCTTACAGGTCTTGGCATTGTAATCCCAACCAGCTCCTGTTCTCAGATTAATGGCATGAACACCATCGGCTATAATTAGTATAACAGAATCATTCATGGCTGAAATATCATTCATGCCATAATTTCGGTTAAGCTTCCTTTTCCAGAGAACCTTACCTGTATTCATATCTATCCCTTCAAGTTTATTGCTAAAATCATCAAACGAATTACACCTATATCCAACTCCTATTCCCAAAGCCGAATTGGCATAATAGATAGTATTTCGGGCTTGCCACAGGTTTTCTCCATTTTCAATATTTAGACGACTACTCCGACCATTGGTAGTTTTAATGAGTACGTTATTGTACAAATCCAGATTTGAGTTCTGATAATTAATATAGCTTTGCCATTTAATTTTTCGTTGAATCAAATCATATGAAACAATTTCACCGGTTTGATTCAAGTCAGTACCATCGTTGCCTCGTATCCCTCTTAGCTGAAGTGTTAGAACTTGTGTAGAATCATCGATATACCATGAATAAATGTTGTCAGAAAATACGCATTCAATTGCTTTTATGTCGGAATTTGTTTTAAAGTTTCGTCCTACAACAACTTCATGCAACAGACTATCAGAAACTCCCTGCGCAGATATTATTAATGGTGCGACAAATAAAAAACCTACTAAAAATAAATTTTTCATACTTATTTTCTGTTAAATTTTTTATGTAGCTGAATTTTAAGCACTAATATCATTCTGCAAATATAGCCTATTCAACTAAAATTATCAATTTAGTTTGGTAGATTATAGAAATAATAAATTCAACCCCAATCAAGTTAAATCCGTTTTCATATAGTATTGTTAAATTTAAATTTTATTTTTATTATAATTCTGTATTTAAGACAAATTTCTTATATTTGTACTTCAAAGAATTTCAATGTCGATAGTAGCGAAAATTGGTTAAAAATTCTCTTTAAATTCTAACTAACGATAAGCATTTTGATATTTTATTTCCAAGTAATTCAAACAGTTCCCACGATTTTTTTGAATGTCTAACACTAAATCTGGGGAGCAGTCAGGAAAACACTAATAAACAATCATGAAATGAACTTGTTTTACAAACACCTAACCGTAATGAAAATGTAGTCAAGTGAGTTCCATGTGACAACTTATTAAAAGATTATTTACCTATGAAAAAGCAATTATCTCTTATCGTCAACGCACTTTTTAACCTTAAGGCAACGACGAAAGTTTCCCAAACAGTCAATTTAACCAAAGCCGGCACATTATCCACTCTAGCTTCTGTTTATCTAAGCACAGTAACCAACCTTACCGTAACAGGTAATATCGATGCACGCGATATAAAAACCATACGTGACAAAATGCCCAAGCTCGCCGTATTGGATATTAGTGGCGTATATATTTTGGCTTATAAAGGAACCGCTGGTACTGCAGGTACTTCTTCAACTTCCTATCCCGCCAGCGAAATGCCAACCTTTTCATTTTACAACACCTTCACTGGTGGCAAAACCTCACTTAAATCCATCGCTTTACCTACAACTCTGATATCAATAGAATATGGCGCCTTTATGGGGTGCAGCAACTTAACCGGAAGTTTAACAATACCCAATTCTGTGACTTCTATAGGAAGGGATGCTTTCAATGGTTGCTCTAAAATAAGCAGTTTAACCCTTGGCAATTCGGTGACTAAAATAGGAGATCATGTTTTTTATAATTGCTCCGGTCTCAAATTAATCTATTGCTTGAATGAGACACCACCAACTCTTGGCTTGTATGCTTTCATAGGTGATATTTCCGTCACCAATGTCTTCGTTCCAACTATTGCCGCAGTCATAGCCTACAAAGCTGCAATTAGCTATTTCCAGCGTAATAAAATTAATATAGAGCAGGCGAAAAGCTAACACTTTATACTGTTAATGGTGTGCAGCTGCAAACCCTAAAATTTGAAAGTACGCCTATGGTATTATCGTCACCACCTAATACGGTATATTTGGTAAAAAATGCGGGTAAAACTTTTTAAGTGATATTGTAGATTGAAAGCTTCATAAACACAAGCGATAATATTTGGCGGAATCGGAATTCGGTCATCCAAAAAAAAAACGGACTTACCTCTTATAAGGTAAGTCCGTTTTTGCATTTGATTATTCGGGGCGCGACTTTAAGTCACACCCCGAATCAGATATTATTCCTCCAATAAAATTTCCATAATAGTAACCGCTGCTTTCGCCACCGGGCTACCAGGGCCAAAGATGGCTGCTACTCCGGCTTTGTACAGATAATCGTAGTCTTGCGCCGGGATAACTCCACCTGCAATAACGATAATATCTTCGCGTCCTAATGCTTTCAGTTCAGCAATTACTTGTGGAACCAATGTTTTATGACCAGCTGCCAATGAAGAAACACCCATGATATGAACGTCGTTTTCTACAGCTTGCTTAGCTGCTTCGGCAGGAGTCTGGAACAAGGGTCCCATATCCACGTCGAAACCGCAGTCGGCATAACCAGTAGCTACTACTTTCGCACCACGATCGTGACCATCCTGACCCATTTTAGCAATCATGATACGAGGACGACGTCCTTCTTTTTTGGCAAATTTCTCTGTTAACTCGCAAGCTTTCTGAAAGTTTGCATCGTTTTTAGTTTCTGATGAATACACGCCTGAAATTGTTCTGATAGTTGCTTTATAACGACCTGCAATTGCTTCGCAGGAATCTGATATTTCACCTAATGAAGCACGAAGATGAGCTGCTTCAACGGCAAGTTCTAGCAAGTTCCCGTTTCCGGTTTTAGCACATTCGGTAATGGCAGCCAAAGCAGCTTGAACAGCAGCTTCGTCGCGGTTAGCACGCAATTCCTTCAAACGTTCGATTTGTTGAATACGAACCGCTGTGTTGTCCACTTCCAAAATATCAATTGGATCTTCTTTTTCCAAACGGAATTGGTTTACACCCACAATTACCTGACTTCCTGAGTCGATACGAGCTTGTGTACGTGCAGAAGCTTCTTCGATACGCATTTTTGGAACACCGGTTTCGATAGCAGCAGCCATACCACCTAGTTTTTCTACTTCTTCGATCAACGCCCAGGCTTTTTCAGCCAGTTCGTTAGTCAAAGACTCAACATAGTAAGAACCTGCCCATGGATCGACCTCACGGCAAATATCAGTTTCCTGTTGAATATAAATTTGTGTGTTACGGGCAATACGAGCCGAGAAATCGGTTGGCAATGCGATAGCTTCGTCCAATGCATTGGTGTGAAGCGATTGTGTGTGACCCAACGCAGCAGCCATAGCTTCGATACAAGTACGACCAACATTGTTGAACGGATCTTGCTCGGTCAATGACCAACCTGAAGTTTGAGAGTGTGTACGCAACGCCAATGATTTTGGGTTTTTAGGGTTGAATTGTTTTACGATTTTTGCCCACAACATACGTGCAGCACGCATTTTGGCAATTTCCATAAAGTGATTCATACCAATTGCCCAGAAGAATGACAAACGTGGAGCGAACGAGTCGATATCCATACCTGCATTTACTCCGGCACGAAGATATTCAAGTCCATCAGCCAGTGTATAAGCCAACTCAATATCGGCAGTGGCACCAGCTTCCTGCATGTGGTAACCCGAGATAGAGATAGAGTTGAACTTAGGCATTTTTTGAGAAGTAAACTCAAAAATATCAGCAATAATCTTCATCGAGAATTTTGGTGGGTAAATATAGGTATTACGCACCATGAATTCTTTCAAAATATCGTTTTGGATAGTTCCGGCCATTTCTTCCAGTTTAGCACCTTGCTCCAAACCGGCATTGATATAAAATGCAAGGATAGGAAGTACAGCACCGTTCATGGTCATAGAAACCGACATTTTGTTCAATGGAATACCATCGAACAATACTTTCATATCTTCAACCGAGCAGATCGACACACCCGCTTTACCAACGTCACCCACCACACGTTCGTGATCGGCATCGTAGCCACGGTGTGTAGCCAAGTCGAATGCTACCGAAAGACCTTTTTGACCAGCAGCCAGATTACGACGGTAGAATGCATTTGATTCTTCAGCAGTTGAGAATCCGGCGTATTGACGGATAGTCCAGGGCTGCATAGCGTACATTACCGAGTAAGGTCCGCGTAAGTAGGGTGGAAGTCCGGCAGCATAGTTCAAATGCTCCATGCCGGCAAGATCTTCTTTTGTATAAAATGGCTTAACCGGAATTAATTCCGCAGTTAGCCAGCTACTATCGGCCTGCTGAGCAGTAGATGCAGCTACGCTTTTAATATCAATATTTTTGAAATTTGGTTTCATATTCTTTCTTTTTTAAACACGGAGTCACTAAGACACAAATTAATTAAAGTAACCGTTTATTTTACGTTTTATGCCTTCTTTGATTATTGGAACATTGAAATTAATCAAATATCCGAGTTTTTTGTCGGCAAGTTTCATATAAGTAAGAAGTTGAACTTCATGAACTGGCAGTACTATTTCTACTGCTTTTAGTTCAATGATAATTTCATTTTCAACCAAAAGGTCTATAACAAATTCTTTATTCAGCATTTTACCTTTATAAACAACTGGTAATTTCATTTGACTGTTTACAGTCAAATTCCGTGACTTTAACTCCTCTATCAAGCAAAATTCATAAACCGATTCTAATAAACCGGGGCCTAGTTCTTTATGAACACTATATGCAGCATCCACAATTTTAGTTCCGATATTATCTAATTCTGCTTTATTCATTTACTTTGTGTCTCCGGGTCTTGGTGTTTATAATAATTTTGAATTGAATTTCTGAAGCATCTCAAGCACGTTGGTTTTTACGTTTACAAAGTATTCGATACCAATCGCTTTTAAATCATCAGCGCAAGCAGGAGCACCGGCTACTACGAAAATTTGTTTTCCGTCGATAGTTTTGAATGCAGCAGGAGCTAATTCAGCATATTCATCGTCGCTTGAGCAAAGAACAATAATGTCAGCTCCGGCAGCCTGAGCAGCAGCAACACCTTCTTCAACAGTTGAGAAACCTAAGTTGTCAACAACGTCATAACCGGCACAAGCAAAGAAGTTACAAGAGAACTGAGCACGAGCCAAACGCATAGCCAAGCTACCAATTGTCAACATAAATGCTTTTGGACGTTTAGCAGCACCTTCTGTTGCAAAACGTAATGCTTCGAATTCGGCAGCACCACGTACAGGCAACAGTTTTTCAGTTCCGCTATGTGAGCAACCACAATCAGTAGCTTCAACAATTTGTACTTTAGCTGCAGCAGCTTCGTTGAAATTAGGAAATTGGTTAGTTCCTAACAATACTTCGCGACGGCTTGAAACGGCTTTCAAACGGGCAGCAGCTGTTGCTTTAACCGCTTGTTGAACTGAACCTGAACTAACAGCAGCAAAGAAACCACCGTTATCCTCAACATCAAGGAATAATTTCCATGCTTGAGCAGCAATTTCGTTAGTCAATGTTTCAATATAATAAGAACCGGCAGCAGGGTCAGCTACTTTATCGAAATGACATTCTTCTTTTAATAATAATTGTTGGTTACGGGCAATACGTTCTGAAAAATCGTCAGCTGGTTTGTAGATAGAATCGTAACTCAACACAGTCAGTGAATTTACTCCACCCAAGGTTGCGCTCATAGCCTCGGTTTGGGTACGAAGCATGTTTACGTTAGCGTCAAATATGGTTTTATTGAAAGTTGAAGTCTCAGCGTGAATGCGCATTTTAGCTGCACATTTACAAATACCATTTACGGTGCTTTTGCAGTCTTCCACTTTACAAGCTGGTTGGTAAGCATCCACAATGTTAGCCCACAATAAGCGTGCAGCTCGGAATTTGGCAATTTCCATAAAGTAGTTGCCGCTTACGCCAAAGCTGAATTTAATTTTTTTAGCAGCCAATGAAGTGTCTACACCAGCTTCAACTAATGACGACAGGTATTCATTACCCCAAGCCAATGCGTAACCCAATTCCTGAGCAATATAAGCTCCACCATTGCTTAACGTAGTAGCATTTACGCCAATCACCCGGTAAAAAGGTAAACCAATAGCAGCAAAAACTGTTGCTTTAGCTTTTGCAGTAACTTCTTCTTTGGTCAATTCCTTGCCCACTTGCAACATGCGGTTGATGGGGTCGAAATTGATAGAACCTTGCAATTTTTTCACGTCGTACTCTTTCGTTTTGAAATAGTCGGTCAAAATAGTTGCCAGGTTAGCAGCTGCACTCACACAAATACTGAAGTTAAGCTCAACACAATCAGCTGCAATGCCTTCGAGCAAAGTAGCGATGTAATCAGCACTCAATTCTTCTTTTTTCAGTTTGAAACCCAAAGAAGTTACGCCCTTGTACAAAATGTCCAACGCCTTAGCATTGGTTTCTTTAGCTGATTCCACAACGATGTCCTGACGAACATACCATTCATTATCGGCTTTAGTTCCGCGTACGAATGGGAAAACACCAGGAGCTGCATCTTTAGTTTGCAAGCCTGCAATGTCTTCTGCCCGATAGAAAGGCAACACGTTGAAGCCTTCGTTGGTTTTCCAAACGAGCTTCTTGTTGAAGTCAGTTCCTTTGAGGTCGGCTGTGATTTTATCCATCCATTGCTGTGTGCTAACCGATGGAAAATCAGCCAATAAATTCAATTTTTTTTCTGCCATAATATAGTTTGTTATCGAAATTTCTTAGAGACCGCAAAATTACTACTTTCTGTTGAGTTAGAAGAATTTTTTGATAATGAATTAAAGAAAAATTTCGGTAATTGGCTTGAAAAACATTATATAACCTAATTTTGTTACGTATTAAATAAGAATAGAATCTGAATATTTATTAAAGTCTAATGAAAAAACTCAAACAAGAACAATTACTACCAATCTCACTCGACGAAGCCTGGAAATTCTTTGCCACTCCGAAAAACTTAAATGAAGTCACACCCGACGATATGGTTTTTGAAATTATATATCGGAGTTGGTAAATACCATGTAAGCTGGGTTACTAATAAATTATTAATTAAAAATCAGGCTCATTATTCCGATAAACTGGTGTACAGAAATTAAGTACATCAAAGAGAAAGAACATTATGTTGACAAAACGTGCAATCTACCATATAATATAGCATCATAAACATCATTTTGAAGCATTAGAAAGTGGCGAACTTATGACAGATATATTGCATTAGATATTGGAAAGTCAATATTTTGTTAGATAGCGTGAAAACTGTTTGTTCATAAAAATTAAAAAGTTATTTTCAATTATTGAGATAAAAAACATTTGAACCATCACTCAAAAAATAACACATGCAATCACTGACTAACAAAATTATTTTCAGTGCTATACTATGTCTGGCACTCGGCACTGCAAGCGGTTTCAGCACCATTGATTCCATCGCCAATTGGTATCAGTTTCTGAACAAACCATTCTTCAATCCGCCAAATTGGATTTTTGGTCCAGTGTGGACAGTGTTATATATAATAATGGGAGTTGCATTTGCGCTTGTATGGCACACTCCTCACGAAGGTCGGAAAAGAGCCTTGCAGCTTTTTGGCGTTCA
>Ga0209697_10006116_pt1 | contig 14704 bp, 13 predicted proteins | sample AliMusrvi5mmetaG_FD_184115 | JGI IMG/M metagenome (GOLD analysis project Ga0209697, IMG submission 184115) | Freshwater lake bacterial and archeal communities from Alinen Mustajarvi, Finland, to study Microbial Dark Matter (Phase II) - Alinen... | ecosystem: Environmental > Aquatic > Freshwater...
CCGGCGAGGAGATCGTCAGGGCTCACGTTCAGGAAGAGAGTACACATCTCCTCGCGGAATGTGGTAACGGCTTGCGCGAGCAACCGGACCCGGTCCTCGATGCCCAGACCCGCGACGTCGTCCTCGCTGGGAAACTGTGGCAAAGCGGTCCCTCCCTGCCGCTTTCCGTCCCAGTTTACGGTGGCGCCGTTATGAACCATCATGTAGCGTTCCTGAATAGATGAGAGCACAGCGCCAAGGCCTTGCGCGCTTGCAGTGCAGGTGAAGCAAACCAACAGAACCGGTAAAAGGCGGGAAATAAGCGGAAATTTCATCTGACTTCGGATGGTGTATGGATATTCCAATCAATAGACGACGACTTGCAGTTTCACTTTTGGATTGTCCTTTGCCATGGGATTGAGGCCTTTGGCGTTTTCCGTGGCGTTGGTCATGCCGTCGCCGTCGGGGTCCAGGGCGTTGTCGGCGCCGTCGTCCGTGGATTGGGCGCTGAACGGGTCGTAGCCGTAGGTGACCTTGAATATATTGGACAAGCCGTCACCGGCGAAGCTGGCGTTCATGGCGTCTTCAAGGCTGTTGATGCCCGGGAATTCACCGTGTTGGAGACGGAAGAAATACTTCGGGCTGGTGCCGGTGTAGCCATAGCTGTGTTCCCCCTCGCCGAAAGCCATGAACGGGGCATAATCCCAATTAACCAAGTCAGTGGACTTCTGGAAGAAGTAGGTCTTTCCGGCGACTCCGGTCCAATCGGCCGCCCAGGTTCCTTGCGCGACGCGGGTGAATCGCATTTCGGATTGCGGCGCGGGGTCGGTCGCCCCCACCAAGCCGATCAGGATTGCCGGAGCCAGCAACAAGCGGAAGGTTTTCCTGGCTGTGTTCATTGGGCGCTCCCTTCCGTTGAATTGACGTTTGCGGGTGGTGTTGCCGGATGATCCCTTTCCCAAAAATAGGAGGTCTCGTCGGCGGGTTTCGGTGGGTTTGCCAGCAGGTAGGCCTTGCGCTCCTCGTCGGCGGCAATCCTTGCGTCATAGGCGGCAGCCATCTTCGTCCCTTCCGCCCGGTAAAGCGCGTGCAGGCTCTCGAAGATCTCCATCGCCTTGGCGTTGGTAGTGTCACCTGACGTGACGACAAAAGCCACTCCGCCCGTTGCCAGGTCCGGCAGTACTGGAATTGCCGGGGCCGTGTACGTTCTGCCGTGCTGCGCCAGCAATGCGCTCAGGCGTTTCGTGTCCTGGTTGCCGACCCCTATGAAGAAGTCGCATTTCCGGACCTTGCCGTCCCTGCCCTTCACCTGGAAGCTCGCGAAGCCGGTGAAATGATTGAAGTCGAGGTTCGACCAGCCGCAAATCTCGTTCTCCGGCTCGCCGCCGGGATAGCACCGCAGATAGGTGCGGGAATGATCATACACCATGGCGGAAACACACGCGGTCCGGGTTTCCTGCCGGTTCGCCCGCCATGCTGCCAACCGGGCAAGCATGGCCGGATCCGTTATCGGTTGTGCGGCCGAGGGCGGCGGCGGTGGCGGCGGGTCAGGCAATCCGGGATCCGCCACAAGATGCACCGTCTGCCTGATGGTTCCCTCGACTGGCGGAAGTCCCGGCATCGGAGGTGACTCGACCACGTCAATGAGCCGGACGGAGGTGCTCTTGATCTGGATCGGCGGCAGCGCGGGTTTCGGCGCGGGTGGTGCCGAAGTACCGTTGGAGATGGGAGCGGGCAACCAGGCGGTTACCGGACTGTCGGCTGGCGTGAGCACTTTGGCGGAATTGCCGACAGTGGCAGCCGCGTCTTGGAAAACCGCCTTTCCCCCGTCCTGCGAGCGGACGGAAGTGGCAAGTGCCAAGGCAACAACAAGAACGAGCGCGTATCTCCTCTTCATGACTGACATACGGATAGAATCCGGCGGGGCTCGGGGTCAATGCGGAAAGCGGGAATCTCTGATTTATTTTCGCCCGATTGCCATCAGAAGACCGGGATGCTCAGATCACAAAATAGATATCTTTCTTTGGTCGGGATTCAGGCACCGAGCCTGACAGCCGCTTAGGGTGAAATATGACATACCAAAGTATAGTGCGGGATCCGATGCCCGCCCCGCCGCAGGAAGGCACCAGCGGCGACCAGCCAGCCGGATAACCCGAAAAATCCGAAAAAACCGAATACTTTGAATTCTCTGAATTCTTTTTGCGCCACGGCGATGCCGCCTGCGCCGGGTTGAGAATGGCTGAAAAAGTATTCAAAGTATTCCGAGTATTCCGAATATTGCCCCCCTATTCGGTGGCGGCGGCGGTTGCGATGCCCGTCGGCATATCCGGGAAAAGCCAGTCGCCAGCGGTCTCGTTGGCCCGTGGTATCTGGCTGACGCCGATTCGGCCTAGCAGCAAAAAATATAATCCCTATCCGTCACTTTGCGCTTGCCGTCCGGATTTCACATAGATTGACTCGAAATGTTCGCTCCGGCGGATGAGGATGTGAGAGTCCTCGCACTACGCGGTCGGCATCGACCGCAACGATGCCGCCAAACCGACCCAAGGGCCGGGGAGGCGGTGGCGCATGTCCAGGCCACCCTCCGGGGCTGGCTAAAGGCCAACGCAGTCGTCGTAGTGCGACTCTCTCAACTCCCCGTCCACCAGGAAGGACAATCCTGTCCTTCCTGCCATGAAGAGGTTCCTCGTATCTTTCCCCCCCTTGCCCGCAGCGCTGGCTTTCGTCCCGAAGGGCAACGGTGCCGAAGTAACGGCCAACTTCACTTCGGCATCCGTCGTCACTGTTGCCACCGCAGGCTATACGGTCTCTGGCAACACCTTGACCCTTTCGCAGGTCTGCGCACCGATCCGACGATCACGCCCCGCCCCCGCTTCCGCTGCCTCGTGCCCTTGTCCAACATGCCGGCTTTCCTCGATGTGTTCGGCGTCAGAAAGGGCGATGCCATGTTCCACGCCAGGCGGTTCCATCCTCACTGGGACCGACGGCGAGGCCCGGACTCATCTCGTCCGTCAAGATCGCTGCCTGACACCTTCTCTCCCCGGCAAGATTACCGGGTATCCAAAGAACTCGAACTAACCAAAAAATCGTCATGACCAAATCATCAAAGGTTCTTCTACAGATTGGAGCGGCAATCGTCCTGGTGATCGGGACTGTCGTTGTCACGATAATGTGTACTAAGACAGTTGTAGACAAACGCGGGGGAACGCTCCCGACTGAACTCAAAGACGGTCAAACCATCACCAAGGGAAGAATCAAGGACGGCGGGATTTCCACGCCCCAGACCAAAGAGGTAGATACGGGGCGACTTCAAGCCACTTACACTGTTGGCAAGACCTATGTGAATCTCCTCAAAACAACCCTAACCTCCAAGGGTTCGCACAAGGATTGGGGTGCCCAAACGGACATGACGTTCAACTACGTCGGCGAATTCCAATTCAGTCGGCACGTTGTCGCGAACGACGGGCGAAAAATGACGGTGGAACTGCGGGTGGACCGGTCTCGCACGCTTCAGGTGTCCACCAAGGTCGAGGGCATTCACATTGAGCTTGGCGGAGTCTTTCAGACTCTATTGGAGGTTGGACTGACGCGACTAGGTGCTCCTCCGGGGTCGGTTGAAGTCGCTAAGGATACTCTGAACTGGATTCTAGACACCGACCCACCGAAGAAATTCTGGTCAAGTGTCATTTCGGATAAATACGCGAAAGTGTTGGCTGACATTAAAGGCCTTGAGGGTAAGAAAGCTCGGATTGAGTTCGAGAACGGAACTGGCGTGCTCTCAATTACTCCAATCGGGTGTTCGTTGTCGAAAGATGAATATGTACTTTTGGATGGTCTCTCATTCATTTCAGACGTCACCATGATGGAGAAAATTGATTGTCACCCCGGTGCCACATGGATGGTGAACGCCCAGGATTGTTTTCCCATGTTGGATCCTTCACTAAAGGCCACGACCTCGGGTTCGGTCACCATCAGACGTGGTGAGGATCTTGGTCAGGCAGATGACAAGGAAGCTCTTCTGCAAATTGCCGGCGGGGTTTTCCAGTTGAACGACATCTACCAAGACGAAAGCAACAAGGTGAAGCGGGCTGGATCATGGGCTCCGAAAGGCGATTTGGTTTTCAACTTCAGGCAGGGCATTGTGACTGAAGCCAGGTTGTCCGGTGCGGCCGACTTGGTCCAGCAATCCCTCGATCACGTTATTTTCCAAATGACGCACGTCCAGAGACCGGAGTACGAGATCACTTATGCAGGGTGGATCCTTGACGGTGACAAGCCGAACGAGACGCCAAGGACCACGCGTAAGCTCAAGGAGGGCACCCTGGACGCACTTAAACGCCTGAGCCGGGAGCGGTGATGTCATGGGGGGCATGTCGTTCCACATCGGCAGAGGCAAGGCGGGTCGTGAATTCACGATTGGCCGCGATCCCTCGTGTGACATGGTCGTCAGGAGCAACTCGGTTTCGCGCAACCATGCCGTGCTTCGCGTGCTGGCAGAAGGAGCATACGAGTTGCGGGATTGCGGCAGCAAATGCGGCACCTTCGTAAACAACTCGCGGGTGGAACGCAAGACCGTCCGCGAAGGCGATATGATTTGGTTGGGGACATCCCCACCCTTTCTGTTGGAGGGCGAACACCTTGTCCAAAAAACGGAGGCGGTCGGCATGTCCGTTATTTTCGAGAATGTATCGGTAGTCAGGGACAATCAGACAATTTTGTGCCAGGTCGATGCAGAGATAGGGACCGACGAGTTCGTCGCAATCATCGGACCGAGCGGATGCGGGAAAAGCACGCTTCTGACTTGCCTCACCGACAAGGGGGATGATCCCGGTAGCAGTGTGGTCTCCAAAGGACGGATTACCTTCGACGACGGGATGGTTCTCACAGAGCATTTTGATTCCTTTTTCGAGAAAACGAGCGTTGTTCCCCAACAAGGCCTGCTTTTCAAAGATCTGACCGTGCGGGAGAATTTGACATTCTCAGCCAGGATCAAGTTGCCCGCGAAATCAAAGGAAGAGATCCGTCACCTGGTTGACGAGGCAATTCGGGCCGTTGATCTGGACCAGCACGGAAACAAGAAGGTCGCAGTTCTTTCCGGAGGTCAAGTGAGGCGAGCAAGCGTGGCGGTAGAGTTACTAGTGCGACCCCGCTTGCTACTGCTGGATGAGCCGACAACCGGGCTTGATCCCGACATGGAATTCCAGGTACTCAATAAACTGAGGGGCCTTTCCCGGCGGGGAATGACAGTGGTGTGCGTGATCCATACTCATAGTCTGGACATCTTTGATCGAGTGATTATTCTCCGCTCCCAGACGGGGGAACCGACGCCATCCGTGGTCTATTGCGGTCCACCTGAGGGGATGAAGGAAACTCCTGTTTCTGGAAAAGCTGGAGACGACGTCATCCTCGATCGGACGAGCCAAACCGGTTCGAGCGCCGTACTTGGGTCGCGGCGACATACTCCCCGAGTCCTGCGGGCGAATCCGGGCAATGCCTACTTCGTTACCCAAACATCCACAGTTCTGAAACGGAGTGCCCTTTGCTTCTGGCGCGACAGGCAATCCGTGAAACTTTCCCTATTGTTGCCGCTGTGCGTGGCCATGTTGATCGTTGTATCCCAGAGCAAGAATAGCAATCCGATCCACGTATGCTTCTTCCTTGTTATCGCAGCCTTCTGGATGGGAATGAACTCGAGCGTGCGGGAGCTAGTGGCGGAGGAGCGGAAGCTTTATGTGAGGGACAAGCTTGGCGGGCTGATGCCGGGGGCCTATCTCCTGGGGAAAGCCATGTATTGCATTTTCATTTCTTCGGCACAGGCCCTGCTGTTATTGGTTGCCGCCGGATTAACCATCCATTGGCTCGCTTCGGGTGGAACTCATTTGGCGATATTATCGGACTCCATTCATCTCCGTTCATGGGTGGCGATTGTGCCATTGGTGCTCGCGGGAGTGGGCGGAGTCCTCTCGGCCCTGTTCGTGTCCGCTCTGGCAACCACGTATAGGACGGCAGTAAACACCCTCCCCTTGCTTCTCCTTCCCCAGATTCTCCTAAGCCGGGTGGCGTATGGGGATGCTAGTGCAATTCTCACGAAACCACCCTTCGGAACCATCGGGGCATTGCCAACGGAGGGATTTATCGACTGGATCATTTACCTGGGTTCCTGCGGCTTTATCACCAGGCCTTGCGCCATTACCATGACCATGTGCTTTGGTCCGAAGGATTCGACTAAAGCTTTTGACGTGGAATGGATGTATCTCCTCGGCTTGGGCGCTCTTTACGGCATAGCAGCCGCAGTGGCGTTCATAGAAAAACAGAAAGGCTGGACTGATTGGAGATGATGAGCCTACTTCCCGAACGCTGTCATGTCAGACTCTAATACTATACCTGTTGAACCGAGGCTTCATCTGGAGGTGGAGCGGGATGATGGACTGGGCGAAGTCGGTATTTGGGCAGTGCGACGCATGACCATCGGATCGGGCAAAGACGACACGGTGGAGGTGCCTGAGGTGGGGCCTGGCTTTGCGGTTATCCGGTGGGACAATGAAGCCTATGTCGTCCGGGTCACAAATCCGGCCGGTATCTGGATCCTTGATGAAAAGACCGGGAGCGAGACCTGCAAACTTGTGCTGGCAACCGGCGGCTCCTTCAAGATCGGGGGCAGCCGTTTTCGCTGTGTTGCGGCACCTGTTGCGGTTTCCTCGCCCGGCGGGGAGACAGCGGGACTTGACTGGTCCAGTTCGTGTCCGTTTTGCAACCAACCGATGGCACGGGAAGACGAAGGTCCTTGCCGTATCTGTAATCGAGTGTCCCGCATCCATGTCAGCGAGGGTCGTTGGCGCGGCAGGATCCCGTGCCAACTTGGAACGTTCGGAGTCGAACGATGGATCGCAAGTGGGGGAATGGGCGTGGTGCTTCGGGGAGAAGGGCGTGACGGTAACCTCGTTGCCATCAAACTCATCCGTTCCCGCCACCCGGACTCTTCCGCCCATCGGCGATTCAAGGAAGAAATGCGGCTAATAGACGGCATCCCGCCGCATCCGAATCTTGTTTTTCAAAAAGGACATGGTGTCGAGGAGATGCTGCCATGGATCGCCATGGAATGGGTTGAAGGGGAAACCCTGGAAGCCAGGTTGGGTCGACTTCGCGGCACAGCCGAAAGATTGGCGATCGAAGAGATCGAATCCATCATGCGCCAACTGGTCGCGGGTCTCCGGCACCTGCACGCCTACGGCATCGTGCACCGCGACCTAAAGCCGGCCAATATCTTCATCATGCCGTGCGGGAGAGTGAAGATTGGGGACTTCGGACTGAGTTGCAGCCTGGATGCGGCAGCGCAAGCCACATTGACGGGTCGCGTGGTCGAAGGTAACGTCCTCTACATGCCACCTGAAGTGCGCAACGGCGATCAGACATCTGACGCGGGCGACATTTATGCACTGGGGCTCATCTGGAAGGAACTCCTAACCGGCTCCTGCTCGGGCTGGCTGTCTTATGTCATTATGCCAGACTGCCCACTCATCCTCTACTTCTGGCAGGTCCTAACCGGCACCTGCACGGACGGCCAGCTTGATGTCAAAAGGCTGGACTGCCCCAACCACTGGAAAATGATCATCCCCCGAATGCTTGACCACAAGGCGTGCCGTAGGCCAATTTTGGATAATGTCGAGGTGGCAGTTTCGAGGAATTTCCATGGGAGACAGGAACGCATTGTTTTCCATGCAAAAGAGTTCTTGGACATCCTCCCTCCAGGGGACGGGGTGCTCATTGGGCGGGCTCTAAACGTGGTCAGCGCGACGGTTGCCAGTATCCGTCACAGACTGAAAAACAAGAGCGAACCGGTGCCGCCTCCGGGAATGTCTGTCGAGCGGGATATGGCCTGGTTGTATGTCGGAATTTCCCTGGCATTGCTGGTTTCCTATTTGGTGGTTTTTCGCACCCGTTTTCACGATGTCCTTGATGCTTCACGCTTGGCACTGCTCTTGGGTATCTTCTGCCCGCTTTTGGACAAAGCCGTTTGTTGGTCATGGAGGAGGTTTCGACATGCGGAACTGTCGGTTTGGGTGTTTCCCACGGAAATATGCTTTCCCATCCTTTGTTGGTTCATCTTTGGGATAGCCCGCGGTTGGGGCGGGATCAGCTTGCCAATTTTGCCCATGGGCATAACGACATTCCTGGCTGGGATGAGCGTGGGGTTCTTGGCAGGGCGGGCGGCCCGGTTATGGTTGGGCGTTTCGGCTGTTTTTCTGGTCCTCTTGGCAATTCCAATCGGCGGCAAAAACACGATCGATTACCCGCCGAGCACAAAAAATGGTGGGGACGGCACCATTTCCCCGGTTCACCCATGCCAGCGGTTATTTCCGAACAGCGTGAAGAACACTCAACCATAATGGACCCCTCCCCAAAAACAACTGCCAAATCTCGCCTGCTGCTGGAGGTGAGAAGGGATGGCGCGGAAGATGATGAAGTCTATGCCGTGCAACGCATGATGATCGGATCGGGCGAGGGCGATACGGTGGAGGTGCCCGAGGTGGGGCCGGGCTTTGCGGTTGTCCGGTGGGACAATTCGGCCTATGTCGTCCGGGGAACCAACCCTGCGGACAGGCGGATCGTGGACGAGAATACTGGTGACAATGTCTGCGAGCTTGTGCTGGCTGCCGGTGTCGCCTTCCGAATCGGGGGCAGCCGTTTTCGCTGTGTTGCGGCACCCGCCACGGTATCATCGTCCGGTGGGGAGGCAGCTGGACTCGACTGGACGGCTTCGTGTCCGTTTTGCAACCAACCGATGGATTGGGAAGAGAAAGATCCCTGCCACTTCTGTAATCAAACGTCACGCACCCTCAATGATCGGGAAGGCCGTTGGCACGGACGGGTGCCCAGCAAGCTCGGCGCGTTCGTAGTGGATAGGTGGGTCGCGTGCGGAGGCATGGGCGTGGTGCTTCGGGGGAAAGGGAGTGACGGCAACCTCGTTGCCCTCAAACTCCTCCGTTCCCGACACCCGGATTCAACCGCCCTTCGCCGTTTTGAGGATGAGATGCGGCTGACGGTTGGCCTCCCGCCGCATCCGAATCTTGTTTTTCAAATGGGCCATGGCGTCGAGGAGATGCTGCCTTGGCTCGCCATGGAATGGGTTGAAGGGGATACCCTGGCTGATAGGCTGCGCGCCGACAAACGGCAGATGGCGATACGCGAGATCGAATCCATCATGCGCCAACTGGTCGCGGGTCTCCGGCACCTGCACGCCCACGGCATCGTTCACCGCGACCTGAAGCCGGCCAATATCTTCATCAAGCCGTGCAAGGGGGTGAAGATTGGGGACTTTGGACTGGCCCGCAACCTAAATGCGGCGACACAAGCAACTCTGACTCTCACTGGTGCTGTGGTGGGCACTGCGCTCTATATGTCTCCTGAGGTGCACAACGGCCATGAGGCCACTATGGCAAGCGACATCTATGCGCTTGGCCTGATCTGGCAAGAGATGCTGACATGTGCGCACACCGGAGGATTGCTCGTGGTAAACAGGCAGGATTGCCCCATGGCTTGGAAAAAGGCCATTCACCGGATGCTCAGCCTCGACCCGCATTCCAGGCCATCACTGAACGAAATAGAACCGCGGCTTGGGCAATTGTTCCGCGGAAGATCGGACTATTTGATGGACCGGGGGAAAAGGATCTCGAAATGGGTGATTTCGATGGTGAAACCGATGATTTGGCCAGCACCCGAGTCAGATAGGGATGGGGCGGATTTCACGAAAGACGGCCCTGACAAGCCTCGTTTATGGGATCCGGTAGCGGCAGCAAGAGCCAGCCTAATCCTCACCCCGGCATACGGGGCGTTTTTCCATGCCTCGAACTGGCGGGTGATGGGTAATCCAAAACGGGCATTCGCCAATATGATTTGGTTTTGGATCACCATCGGTTTCGCGATACTTTCCATCGTGTCTCTCCTGCGCTTCTGGCGAGGGATGCGATTTTACCCGTTGGTAGAACTGGGTTTGTTTTGTGGCTGGTATTTCACGCAAGGTCGCACGCAGACAGATTGCATCAAGAGGCGCTTCGGTGACAATTATACCAAGCGTGGGGGAAAATTGCCAGGAGGCCTCGGCCTTTTAGCTGGGTTGGTATTGAATATGTTCGTCATTCTCGGCGCATGCAGCGATTTCGAAAACAGTCCGTCGAGATTGCGAAAAAGGGCCAACGGTGGAGATTCCAAAGCGATGTCGAAACTGGCCTATCTCTACTTCACCGGAGATGGGGTAGTGAAAGATGAACGTGAAGGGGTCGCATGGTTGACCAAGGCCGCGAAGGCAGGGAGTTTAGAAGCCATGACAGCTCTTGGGGTGCGCTACGGTTATGGTAGGGGTGTGGAGAAGAATATCACAGTTGCAATGTTTTTTTTGCGGCGAGCCGCGTCTCTTGGTAGTAAGGATGCGGCAAAATGGTTGTTGAAAATTGGCGGAGAAAGTGCAGAAGGTATGGATTGGTTGGGACTGTGTTATTTGAACGGGACAGGCGTGACCAAGAATGACGTGGAGGCCGCCAAGTGGTTTCGCAAGTCGGCCGATGCCGGGGACTCCGAAGGGATGTGGAGGTTGGGACTTTGTTATTGGAGCGGGACAGGCGTGACCAGGAACGACGAGGAGGCGGCCAAGTGGCTTCGCAAGTCAGCCGATGCCGGGGACTCCGAAGGGATGTGGAGGTTGGGACTTTGTTATTGTAGCGGGAGAGGCTTAACCAAGAACGACGAGGAGGCGGCCAAGTGGTATCGCAAGTCGGCCGAAGCTGGGGATTCCGGAGGGATGGTTTGTTTGGGTGGGTGCTACGAGAATGGAACCGGTGTGGCGAAGAATGAGCCTGAGGCGGCCAAGTGGTATCGCAAGTCGGCCGAAGCTGGGGATTCCGGAGGGATGGCTTGTTTGGGTGGGTGCTACGAGAATGGAACCGGTGTGGCGAAGAATGAGCCTGAGGCCATCAAGTGGTATCGCAAGTCGGCCGATGCGGGGAACTCCATAGGGATGACTTGTTTGGGCGAATGCTACCGCAAGGGTGTTGGCGTGGCAAAGGACATCCCAAAGGCGATTCAGTGGTTACGGAAAGCTGCGGATCTGGGTGACGAAACCGCAGCGAAGAGTTTGCTCGAGCTTGGAGGGGATAAAGCGAAATAGTAGGTGGGCAGGGGCTGCACTCGGAGTTGGGAATTACCCCCTCCATCACATCGCTGATTGTCAGCGGGCAATGGTTCCCCTGACAACGCACGGGCACTCGATGACGATGGCGGAGTTTTCCATGGCGGAGGAACTGCCGGCAATCTCCGGTTGCGCGGACACCTACGGAAAATGTGAGGGTAAGAGGATCTCCCAAAAGAAATCGCCACCGCCGTATGACTTAACGCGCTCGCCGTGCTTTCCTAGCCGATCATGGCCGGAGCAAGGAAGAGGAGATCGCGCAACATCGTGGGGCCGCAGGTCCGGCGGATCCGGACCGCTGCCGGACTCAATCAGGAACAGCTCGCCGCCCGCTGCGCCCTCAAGGGATTCGACATCGGCCGTGCGAGCGTTTCCCACATCGAAACCGGCCTGCGGGGCGTTTCCGATCTGGAACTTGTCCTGCTGGCCAAGGCGCTGCGGGTGCCTATCACGGACCTGGTGCCTGCCAAGCTGCCGCCGTGGCACAAGGATTTGCGGCCGCCGACGGCGCGGGAGGGGGAGTGAGTCGGCAAGCCGCGGTTTGTATGAACCGTTCTGGCTGACTTCCGCTATGTGCCGATTTCGGACGGTCTGCTGTAACACGCGAAGAAATGGGGAACCGGTGGGGCTTGGTTGTCGTCGTAAGCCTCGAAGGCATCTTCCCTGAGTCCGGCACGAACGAAGCCGTCTATTTCCGCCCGGTCGAGAGGGAGCGGGAATTCGTCTTCCTTTTCCCCGGCCCGCCGGCTTCGACACGAGACCAGAACTGTGCCGCCTGGGGCCACCATGTCCGCGATCGCATTCAACGCGCGCACCCGGAATTCGCCGGGCAGCGCCTGGATCGTGTTACATTCGAAAACCAAGTCAAAGCCGCGTGTCCAATCTGGGGGATAGTCGAAAAGATCCGCCACCTGGTAATCGATACGGCTGTCCGGGTAACGCTTCCGGCACATGTCTATAGCCGTCGGAGAGATATCGAAGGCAACGACCCGGTAGCCGTGGGCCGAGAGCGCCTCGGCGTCATCTCCCACACCGCAGCCGACAATCACGGCACGCTGGCCTTTGTCGGTAACCGGATGTTCCTCAAGCCATGAAACCAGATGCGGATTGGGGACCAGGTCAGCCCAGCAGATCGCCCCGATGTCGCCTTGGGCATCACGGTAAACCTTATCGAACCATCCGGTGGGATCGCCGCGGTCCTGGTAGCTTGACACCATACGCAGGAATTCACATCTCGAAGTATCGTCCATCATATATGATATTTCAGCGCACGATGCTGCCAGAGCCATGCACTGTCAATGGTAACCGCACTTGCTGATCTTCGCGCTGTTCGGCACACCGCCCGGGTGCTTCAGAATCCCCGATGCCTGGAATTGTAGTTCCGCTCGTCGATCTGCCCGTTGAGCGTGCAGAAGTCATACAGCCAGCCGACTCCGAACAAGCCACCGGTGAGCAGCCACAGGACGCCGGTGCCGATCTTGCCGAGATACATCCGGTGGATGCCCAACGGCCCGAGGAACATCTGCAGGATCCACGCCAGCGAATAATCGTAGCGCCCAACGGTGTAACGGCGGTTGCGTCAACAGCCGTGACGGCACCTCCCGCGTGCAGTTCGCCGGGCTTCGGCTCGTGTTTCTTGGGTTCCGCGCCCGCCGGTTTCTCGGCAGGTTTCCCGCCCTTCTTCTCACCCATGACGGCAACATGGTCGGCTACGTGCGTGCCGGCGTTGTCGTGATAGGTGATATGCACCTTGTCGCCGACTTTGATGTCCGCGAGCGTGGCGGATTTGTTGTCACCGACGCGGATCTTGGTGCTGGCATCGGTCGTGAAGGTCGTGCTGACTGGGACGGGCTTGTCCTTGGCTTGGGCCGCAGCGGGCTTGTCTTTGGCTTGGACTGCAATCAGCGGCAGTAATGCCAGTGCGGCGATGAGGGCTATGGATTTACGCATGATATTTGCCTTTCCTTTGGTTGGTTGATGTGTGGTTATGCGATTGGTTCAACCCCAACACCATCAAAAGGTTTCGTTCGGAGTGAACAAAGCACCGCCCGGAACGCAGCAACCCACGCATCGTTGGGCAAACTCACCCATCAGGCGAGACAGCGGTGTCGTTGTTCGCATCCGACATTCACACCGCCAATCAGAACAGTTCGCCCTGACCGCCGCCATCCTTTGGTTTCGTTAGCGGACTTGCGCAAGACGTGACTGCCAGCAGTCCGGTGAACGGTTGGAAAGTCCATGGGTCTCGCTGGTTGTTGACATACCCCTCGACCTCGTCCGCCCGCAACACTGCCGGCATCCGGTCGTGGATCGGTGCCATGACCGGCGAGGCAGCGGTCGTCACCATGGTGTAACAGGGACCGAGATCGCCACCCGGTTCCCACAGCCCGGCGATCCACAGCCAGTCGTCGTCCGGGTCGCTGAACTCATGTGCCTGCTTGCCCCCGCCTGCGGCAGGTCCCCATTCGTAGAATGCGGACACCGGGATCACGCAGCGGCGCTCATGACACAGGGCCTCCACCCACATGCCGGAATCCAGCTTGTCGGACCGCGCATTGTTGATGGCCGGGTTGAAGCTCCTGTGAAATCCCCAGCGCATGACCTCCACCCGCCCGTCGGCCAGCATCACCACACCCGGATCGGACTTGCGCATCAGTAGTGAAGCGAGTTTGCCGGTCGCCTCCGCGATCCTGACGCGGACGCGCTGGTCCTTGCCGGGCTTCTGATCGATCCGGTAGAAGTTGCACATGGGGACATGATGCCACGCGGGCCGCGGATGGCAAACCCATGCCGCGAAGGTTTGTGGCAATATCTGGCAAATGAAGCCCGGGGTTTATGGAAACAACTGCTTCAGCCGATACTGACGATAGTTGAAAATCCGTTCCACATCGCGCCGCACGAAAAGCCAATGAACCAAGGCCCCGCCCAGCGGTCGATAACGCACGTGGTCGAGGCAGAGGGTCCCGCCATCGCATTCCTCAAAGGTATGGGTGTGATGCCACAGCGTGTAGGGACCGCGCAGTTGTCTGTCAATAAAGTAGTGCGGCGGTTGCCACTCGGTGATTTCAGTTAGCCAATGGATGGGAATGCCATGCACCCGGATGCGGTAGTCAATGAGCGTGCCGGCGCGCATATCAATGAAGCCGGGCGTTAGCATCGCGAATTTCACCCACGGTGGGGTAAGTGCGTCGAGGTTTCGCGCATCGGCAAAGAAGGCAAACACCTCGTCGCGTGGGCGGGGAAGCCAAACTTCGGTTTGCAGGGTGAATTCTTTCATCTCTGATGGGAAGATGCCCGGCAGCCGGTCAAATCAGTTTAACGGCGACGATGATCAGCGCGACCGGGAGCGTGATGCCGAGTCCCATGATGACAAGACAACCACCACCGGTGATCATGCGGCCGATCTTGCGTTCGCGGCCACTTTTGGTCAGCGGGATTCCGATGGTCCGGGAGATCCTGGACTTGGCAGCGGAGATCCCCAAGAAGCGTTTCCATGAAAATCCACCCAGGTTCATTGCTTGGTTTCTTTCGGTTGTTTGTGGT
>Ga0209697_10006122_pt1 | contig 14692 bp, 12 predicted proteins | sample AliMusrvi5mmetaG_FD_184115 | JGI IMG/M metagenome (GOLD analysis project Ga0209697, IMG submission 184115) | Freshwater lake bacterial and archeal communities from Alinen Mustajarvi, Finland, to study Microbial Dark Matter (Phase II) - Alinen... | ecosystem: Environmental > Aquatic > Freshwater...
GGCATCATCAGGAATAATCTCATTCAATCGCAATCGCTTCTCTCTTTTCTTCGTTTCTTTCTTTTCCATGGTCAAAGTTATTCATTATTACTTTTCTAACTTTGACACACTTTATTGAACAGCCTCACTTCTAAAGCACATGATGTAAAAAGATACTATAGGACACAAAGTATTTCTGCATTTGAAGCATTACTTCCTCACAAAATATATCTCGATAATTTAGGTAAAATGTTATTTCCAAAACATTCTAATCAGGTTAATAACATCTTAGAGAAGAATACTATTCTAGAAAAAATATTGATTAAAGAAAATCCTCTCTGAGTAAATACTGAATAGTTTGTGTGACTAACCAGTAAACCAAACAGTGTATAAATCTTATCTCGGTACTTCCGAAAGTTCCAAACAACTCGTGTAAAAGGTTTCGGGAGATCCGACAGTATTAAACACCATCGCAAGAAAGCCTCGGATGAATCCGACTGACTTTATAAAAAAATACGATTTTATGATTATGGATAGTTCCCTTATTATTCACTATTAAAATTTAATTCGTATGATTACTGCTATTGATCTGTCGAAACTTCGCAATGCGGAGTTTCTGCAATTCGGTTCCCTGTTTTCCGGCCTGGTGGTTGCAAACGATCCGGCCGCGCTGAATATCGCCGCTCAACACGAGGCATTCAAATCCAGGCTGGAGGAAACATCTGCGCTCTTCAAGCTTGAAAGAATCAGTCCGATTACACAGGAGCTGGTACAGCTCGACGATCGCCGCGACAAGGCGATCAACGGATTGACGGCTGTCATCAATGGTTACTGCAACCATTTTGATGTGGCTGTCTGCCAGGCGGCAAGCCTGCTAAACGGTAATTTATTTCTGTATGGCGTGGGGGTTGCCCGACTAAATACCCAGGCTGAAACATCTACACTGAATGGGATCATCAGTGATTGGGAGGGTAAACCCGAACTGAAAGCTGCTTTGACAGCACTTAACCTTACCGGTTGGCTGACCGAACTCAAAACTGCCAACCAGTTGTTCCAGCAAAAATACATCCAACGAACCCAGGAGTACGGCGCCGCCAATCCCGATACGCTGAAGGCAAAACGGGAAGAGACCCTGGCGGCCTATTATGAGCTAAGGAAATTTATAGAAGCCAATTCTGTCGTTCATCCAAGTGCCACCTATGAAAAATTGATCAATGAGCTGAATGCACTGATCGATCAGTACAATGGGCTGATCAAGTCCCGGCCTGCGGATTCGCCACCGGAACCTGCCCCTGCCCCCGCACCTATTTGACCTATTTAGCAGGAAGCCTGCAAAAGGGAACAGCGGGCTTCCTGCTATTACAAAATATTTTTAAGGCTAAACCATGCTAAAATGACCCCGCTAACTCCGGATACCAGCTACCATATTTTCAACCACGCCAATGGTTTTGAGAACATTTTCAGGACAGAGGGTAATTTCAAATACTTCCTGGAAAAATACAGGTTGTATATTTTCCCAATTGCAGAAACATATGCCTATTGCCTGATGCCAAACCATTTTCATCTCGTAATAAGGATACGAAAACGCGAAGTGATAGAAATGCTGATTCTAAACAACAACTGCAACAACTTTTCCAAAGTTTCGAACTTTGGAAAAGTTGTTAGCGATAAAGAAATTGAAAAATATCTTTCAAAACAATTTGCGAACCTGTTCAGCAGCTATACGCAATCATTCAATAAAGTATACCACAGGAAGGGATCACTGTTTGTAAAAAATTTTAAACGGGAGCAACTATCGGACAAAACACATTTTCTGAATGCAATCGTCTATACGCATAGAAATCCAATACATCATGGATTTTGTGACGCATACGATAGTTGGGAGTTTAGTTCGTATGATGATACTGTAAATGGGAATGGAGATCTGACCGTGATTGAAAAGTTAATGAAAATTACAGAAGGCATTGAAAACTTCAAAATGCTTCATCAACATTCCCTGGATCGCTTTAGAACAACCAACTACCTTGAAACATAGTCCCATGATCAAACGAACCCTCTACTTTGGTAATCCGTCCTACCTTCGGTTTAAAGATGAACAACTGGTGATCAGCCTGCCTGAGGCCTCCATGTTACCCGAAAAAGATCGAACTATCACCATCCCAATTGAAGATATTGGTGTGGTAGTGATTGACCACTCGCAAATCACCCTGACACACTTACTCATCAATGCACTCCTAAACAACAATGTAGCCCTGATTACCTGTGATGAAAGACACATGCCTTCCGGATTACTGTTGCCCCTGGAAGGAAATACCACGCAAAGTGAGCGGTTCAAGCACCAGATCAATGCCTCGGAACCCTTGAGAAAACAGTTGTGGCAGCAAACCATCCGACAAAAGATTTTAAATCAAGCCGCTTTGCTCAAAGAAGTTAAGCGAAAGACTGAGAATATGAAATACTGGGCCGACCAGGTTAAAAGCGGTGATACCGAAAATCACGAAGCACGGGCCGCTGCCTATTACTGGGGTGAGTTGTTTGATTCCTCACTCGATTTCAGGAGGGACCCCGAAGGTGAGGCGCCCAACAGCCAGCTAAATTATGGTTATGCCATCCTCCGGGCCGTGGTGGCGAGGGCGCTGGTTTCCTCCGGACTGCTGCCCACCTTTGGTATCCACCACCACAACCGTTACAATGCCTACTGCCTGGCAGATGATATCATGGAGCCCTACCGACCCTACGTTGACAAGGTGGTCCTGGAGATCATGCATACAGGAGAAATTTCCGAAGAACTGACAAAAGCGCAAAAGACCAAATTGCTCCAGATTCCGGTTCTGGATGTTACGATCAATGGCCGAAGAAGTCCGCTGATGCTTGCGGTACAGCAAACCACGGCATCACTGACCAAATGCTTTCGCGGGGAACTGCGAAGGATAGACTATCCGGAATTAAATTAACAGGCCTTGGAACGATTGAGTGAATATAGGATTATGTGGGTAATGGTACTCTTTGATCTCCCAACTGAAACAAAAAAGGAACGAAAGATCTATGCCTTGTTCCGAAAAAAGTTGTTGAAAGATGGTTTTACCATGTTTCAATTCAGCATTTACCTGCGTCATTGCCCTAGCAAGGAGAATGCAGACATTCATGTCAAAAGGGTCAAAATAGAATTGCCGGAGAATGGCCATGTGGGAATCTTATGCATCACCGACAAACAATTCGGGGAGATGGAACTTTTCTTCGGCAAGAAGCCAACAGAGAAGAAAGGACAGGTACAACAGCTCGAATTATTTTGAGCCAACCAAATAGAATGGAAAAACCGGATGAAGGTCCGGTTTTTCTATTCTGATAACATCCATTTTATAAAATCCTAATTATTCGACTAACAAACACTATATCAAACCAATGCATGGGGGTAAGGTGTTTATCAGTAAGTCAAAGATACAATTTGAAAGCAAATCACAACGCCAATTTCGTTCTGCTCACACATCGCGTAGGTGTTTATCAGTAAGTCAAAGATACAATTTGAAAGCAAATCACAACTAATAGTCTTGCGCTTTTCCAGTAACACCTGGTGTTTATCAGTAAGTCAAAGATACAATTTGAAAGCAAATCACAACTAGAAACGCTACGGTTGACATTGGCAATCTGGTGTTTATCAGTAAGTCAAAGATACAATTTGAAAGCAAATCACAACTTACAAGGGTGTACGGTTCGGAGGGAACAGGGTGTTTATCAGTAAGTCAAAGATACAATTTGAAAGCAAATCACAACAGTCAGACTGGGAGCGAACCCGCTTAACTTGGTGTTTATCAGTAAGTCAAAGATACAATTTGAAAGCAAATCACAACGATATATCTATTCAAAGATATATCCCGTTTGGTGTTTATCAGTAAGTCAAAGATACAATTTGAAAGCAAATCACAACTTTGCCAAATGGGGAGTAGAAAGAGTCCGAGGTGTTTATCAGTAAGTCAAAGATACAATTTGAAAGCAAATCACAACGTACCTCCGGAAGTGAATCCTGTTGAGAAAGGTGTTTATCAGTAAGTCAAAGATACAATTTGAAAGCAAATCACAACTTCATGGGTTAATAGGTTACAATTGTGAATGGTGTTTATCAGTAAGTCAAAGATACAATTTGAAAGCAAATCACAACTAACTACAATAAACAGACAATGGATGTTGAGGTGTTTATCAGTAAGTCAAAGATACAATTTGAAAGCAAATCACAACTCTTTGGCTGTCTTTCTTAAACTAAAGCATGGTGTTTATCAGTAAGTCAAAGATACAATTTGAAAGCAAATCACAACCCTACTGAGCCAACTAAAAATGTAAGTCCAGGTGTTTATCAGTAAGTCAAAGATACAATTTGAAAGCAAATCACAACCACTGAGCTGTGGATGCCTTAAAAAGGAAAGGTGTTTATCAGTAAGTCAAAGATACAATTTGAAAGCAAATCACAACATTATCAGGATATTTTATAATCAGTAAAGCGGTGTTTATCAGTAAGTCAAAGATACAATTTGAAAGCAAATCACAACTTTATTACCTTTTTTATTTAAAATTGGTCTGGTGTTTATCAGTAAGTCAAAGATACAATTTGAAAGCAAATCACAACGCAACAGCATGTTCAACCTTTTCCTCTTGTGGTGTTTATCAGTAAGTCAAAGATACAATTTGAAAGCAAATCACAACGGATTGGATCGCTTAGTCTTTCCATAGACGGGTGTTTATCAGTAAGTCAAAGATACAATTTGAAAGCAAATCACAACTGTCTGTCAGTAACTCTCCCAACTCTTTAGTGGGTGTTTATCAGTAAGTCAAAGATACAATTTGAAAGCAAATCACAACTGACAGTAGGTGGCTCCCTCGACCTGAGTGGGTGTTTATCAGTAAGTCAAAGATACAATTTGAAAGCAAATCACAACGTATTCGCCTTGTCCCGCTAAGTCTGCCCGGGTGTTTATCAGTAAGTCAAAGATACAATTTGAAAGCAAATCACAACAAGCACATTCGATCCGCTAATGGTCATATTGGTGTTTATCAGTAAGTCAAAGATACAATTTGAAAGCAAATCACAACGCATTGGTTACAGCCAAAGCGGGTGCAACAGGTGTTTATCAGTAAGTCAAAGATACAATTTGAAAGCAAATCACAACAGATCAAATTTGAAATCAATGCCATCACGAGGTGTTTATCAGTAAGTCAAAGATACAATTTGAAAGCAAATCACAACTTTGCCAAATGGGGAGTAGAAAGAGTCCGAGGTGTTTATCAGTAAGTCAAAGATACAATTTGAAAGCAAATCACAACCCTACCGGGGTAACGGTCCTGAAAGAGCATGGTGTTTATCAGTAAGTCAAAGATACAATTTGAAAGCAAATCACAACCCATTGATCGGGTTGGAATGCCCCCTTTCTGGTGTTTATCAGTAAGTCAAAGATACAATTTGAAAGCAAATCACAACCTCTTGAAGGTTGGACATTCACATTCATTGGGTGTTTATCAGTAAGTCAAAGATACAATTTGAAAGCAAATCACAACGATTTAAAACCCGGTTTAAAAAATAGATTCGGTGTTTATCAGTAAGTCAAAGATACAATTTGAAAGCAAATCACAACCTGCTGCTTCAGATAAGCCATGAGCCATATAGCGGTTGTAAGTGAGCCGAAAATGAATCTTCACAAAAACAGTTTCAGTTGGCTGTACCTAAAAAGTTTTACTTTTGTTGTTTTGCAGTTGCTTTGAGCAGGAACCGGAATTTCTTGGCTCTGCCATAGCCAAGAAGGAAGGATGAAATCTTCGCCAAATATAACGCCAGAGCAGGGTATTTGATCGCAAGGATTGATCCTGGTAAGGAGGTAGCGCAACATATATATCCATCCAATCGTTAAAGAACCCAATTGAAGAATAAAATATCAGTTCATGTTAAATAAGATTTTAAGCGTCAATCCGGAAACAAGGAACAGCCTGAATAGCCGTGTTGCTGCCAATTATGCCAGACTCAAGCCCTCCCTGTTTTTGCTGCCACTCATCCTGGTCGTGGCTCTTGTCCTGTTTCTATACCATTTCGACGCTATTTCCACGGGAATGTACATCCAAATTCAAAAGGATCTGTTCTTTTTCCTCAATGCAAAATTGTCCCAATTCCCTAATTTAATTTACAACCTGACCCAACTTGGAGATGCCCTGGTTTTCCTATCCCTCCTATCCATTTTAATTTTGTATGCTCCTAAATTGTGGGAGGCAATGCTATCCGCTTCGTTGGTTTCGGCCATCTTATCCGGTGTACTGAAAAACTTTTTTGCCGTCCCAAGACCTGCAGCGGCATTTGGTCCTCATAGTTTTGTCATCATCGGAAAAACCCTTGCCGGACACAACAGTCTGCCTTCCGGACACTCCATTACCATATTTACCGTACTTACGGTGCTGGCATTTGCCTTTATGCCAAAAAAAATGATCCATCGGATTTTATGGTTCTTTTGTATCGCAATTGCCGGAGTGACGCTGGTATTTACGAGGGTTGGCGTAGGAGCACACTATCCGCTGGATGTCCTTTCGGGCAGCATGACCGGATGGATCTCCGGGCTAGCAGGTATTTTTATCACCAAAAAATATAAAATCTGGAGCTGGATCAGCAACACGAAATTCCATCCCATTTTCATTTTTTTGTTTCTGATTTGTTGCATGGCACTCATCCAAAAAATAGCGGATGAAAATTTGATTATCTACTATTTGGCCCTACTTGGATTACTTGTTTCACTCTTCAAGCTAACTTATGAATATGCTAAAAAATAGTATCAGATTAACTCATTTTGCCCTATTGATGAGTATCCTTACTTTTTTATTCTTTCATCTCCCATTCTTCACCTTTGTCTTTAAAAATCTGGATTACAAAAGCATGAATGGCATTTTCCTGGTTCTGAGCATCGTTGTTGTCATGCTGGTTTTAAACGCGCTTGTCTTTTACCTGATTTGTTATCTCTCACGTGTAGTTGCAAAATATTTACTGGTTCTCTTCTTTGTTATCAACGCCGTGGCGGTCTATTTTATCAACACCTACAGCGTGATCATAGACGAAAGTATGATCGGCAATGTACTCAATACCAAATACGAAGAGTCTGCCAGTTTCTTCTCCATCAAATTAATCGTGTACATCATACTACTTGGGGTGATTCCCGGCATTTATATCTTTAAAGCCAAAATAATTAAGCCTGCCCTAAGAAAGGTTCTAATCTCTACTTCGCTTACCCTGCTGTTTATTCTAACCCTGGTATTTGCCAATGCGAGCAATTGGCTGTGGATTGACAAAAACTCAAAAACCCTGGGCGGGTTGGCGATGCCCTGGTCGTATACCGTCAATCTGTCGCTTTTTTACATTCATAAACACAAGGAAAATGAAAAGGAGATTCTGTTGCCGAATGCTACCCTAAAAGACAGCACGAAATCGGTGGTAGTGCTGGTGATTGGAGAATCTGCAAGGAGCCAGAATTTTTCACTGTATGGCTACGATAAAAATACAAACCCCCTGCTTTCCAAAACGGATCATGTATACCATTTTGAGGCGACCTCCTGTGCCACTTACACCACAGCGGGCGTAAAATGTATGTTGGGTTACAAGGATACAGATGAGTTGTATGAGATTTTGCCCAATTACTTGTACAGAAATAATGTGGAAGTAGTCTGGAGAACTACCAACTGGGGAGAACCACCGGTACACATCAAAAATTATCAAAACAGGGAGTTTCTAATGCAGGGTTGTAAAGGGAATGGATGCAACTACGATGAAGTTTTGCTGTCCGGCCTAAAAGAACAAATTTTGGCCAGCAATAAAAATAAAATATTGATCATATTGCATACGAGCACCAGTCACGGCCCAACTTACAGCAAAAAATACCCCCCTCAATTTGAGACCTTTAAACCCGTCTGCAACAGTGTCGAACTTGGAAACTGCTCTCATACGGAGCTGATCAATGCTTATGACAATACGATTATTTATACGGATTATCTTTTGCACACACTCATTGAAGATTTAAAACAATTAAAAGAGTACCAAAGTGCGATGCTATTTGTTTCAGACCATGGAGAATCTTTGGGAGAGAAAAACCTGTACATGCACGGGCTACCCAAAAGCATTGCTCCCAAAGAACAATATGAGATTCCTTTCATCGTTTGGGTATCCGATGGTTCAAAACAGCTCAAACCCAATAAAGTATTGACTCAGAGCTTTGTTTTTCACAGTGTTTTAAATTTTTTAGGCGTTCAGAGTCCTGTTTATGATGAGCAAATGAACATTTTCAAATAACCAATGCATCACCGCCTCTTTTATAAGAAACTATAAAAGAATACCATTGCCGCAAATCAAAGACAAGTTACAATTTCCATCTCAAAATTATTGGCTTGCGCATATTTTTTCAGCAGCGAACATGCCAGATGGGTAGCCCCAACGAGATGGGGGCTTTCGGCAAAATCAACGATCAACATTAAAAAGTTGCGGGTAGAGGCCGTTACCGAAGTGCGGACAGAGTCACTGGTTGGTGTTCCGAAAGCTCCTGCTTCATCGCGAAAAACGGGCATTCCCTGGATGTTTAAATCGCCCCGGCCAATTCCGGAATAGGGCTCTCCTGAGTTACCAATCCCAAAAACTACCTCGCCACCAATTTTTTCATTGTCGTACCCGCCAATCGAAAAACCTGTGGAGATAGATACCAGATTTAGCGCATCCACCACATTGCAAACCTGATACAATTCATGTCGGTTCACCACCCGACGCAACAAGGCTTCGGCAGACGACCGGTAACGGGCCGGATCCTTTCCACATACCTTGTATGCATTCCGGGAGGCTGCGATCTCAGGCATCCCGCTGATATTTTCAAGGCTCACAGAAGCTGCCAATCTGGCAATTTCAAATTCTATTTCACTCCACAATGGAGGGTTAATCTCCTGAAAAAAGAGATCACAACCGATGCAGGACAACTGTAGTCCAGGCACCTTAACGGCCAGCTCTTCTGAAATGGTTATCTTTCGCATCGACAGAAATCATTTGGTTTTATAGGTAACATTCAGGACAAGGTTCTTGCATAACTTAAGTATTTCCCATGAAGTACCGAAGCCGGGCACCCTTCTCCAACTTTGGTCCAAGGCAAAAAGTCCCCGGATCAAAAAAAATAATTGGAAAAGATGATTATCAGAAGGGAAAGTAGTCATGCTCTGACCTTTTGGAAGCAAAAGCAGCACAATTTTGCTCTTTGAGCTATCAGCGATACGTTCTTCCATATAAATGATATCAAAAATTATGCTAATCAATTGCATCAGCTATTGAGCGGATCGTCATCAAATATAAAAATATACCACCTATTTATGTTCAATATTTTTTGCGCCCATCGATTTAATGGAACTAATTTGATAAATTTGAGTACTGTAAGTGAAGAAAAACACAACAAACATTTTCAATGATTATACGAAGAAAAAACTTTTTACAGCTTTTTCGGGGTACCGGGAACCCAATTAAACTATTGGGACCTCTTTTGGTCCTGATGATCACTGGATTTGACCTTCAGGCACAAACCATTCAGGAGGCCAAGGATCAGGCCTACGGAGGTAACAGGGAAAAGGCAAGATCCATCTGCCGCACCATTCTTGCGAAGAATTTTGATTCCGAAGTAGCTGTTCTCATGGCGCGTACCTATGCCTGGGATGGAAATTATGATTCGACAAAAATCGTAATTTCACAGATTCTGCGGACAAATCCCGAACATTGGGATGCCTTGGATTGCCTGTCTGATGTGCAGTTTTGGGAAGAGAGATACAAGGAGGCCATCGAAACCTGTAATATCATCCTGACAAAAAATGCAAATGACGAACAATTTCTTTTCAAGAAGGCCAAAATACTCAATGCCATGGGGCTTTACGACCAGGCAGCCAAACAGCTGATTAAATTATTGAAAAGCCATCCGGCCAATGCGGAGGCACGAAATAAACTTTCAACCATCCGGGCAGACTTGCGCAGGAACTATGTTCGGCTTGCCTATTCCTATGATTCGTTTGAAAAGAACTCCAAGCAGGATCCATGGCATCTGGTCGCCCTCTCCTATGGTAGGAAGACGAAGGTCGGAACCGTCATCGGCAGGGTGAACTGGGCAGAAAGATTTGGTTCAAAAGGGGTTCAGTACGAAGTAGACGGCTATCCGCACTTCAGTGAAAACAACTATGCCTATCTCAATGTGGGTTATTCGAACCTCACCATCTTCCCAAAAATACGGACGGGTGCAGAATGGTACCATAGTTTCCCCAAGGCCTTTGAAGGGTCGCTGGGAATGCGGGCGCTATTTTTCAGCAACTCTGACACCTATATGCTTACAGGTACTGTGGGGAAATATACCGGAAACTACTGGTTCTCTTTCCGTTCCTACGTGATACCCTCCTCTTCGGGAACTTCCGTTTCAGGATCCATCCAGACCCGTCGCTATTTTGCAGATCCGGAGGACTACATCGGCTTGAGGGTGGGTTATGGGATCTCCCCCGATGACAGAAATTATGGCAATGGAAGCTCCTCCTACCTGACTCTGAAATCACAATCCGTAAGGATCGAGTACAACCACCTCTTTACCGGAATGTGGACCACCAATGTTGGCATCTCCTTGTCTCATCAGCAGTTTCCTGCAATAGGATATGTTCGCAATTATTCATTTGACTTTGGAATCGGAAGATTTTTTTAATGCTTTCCAACATGGAATATACACCTCCATTACATTACCTGGTCCGTCAATCATTCAAAAGATTCATCTCGCACAGTCTGGTGCTAGCCGGACTGCTGATTCTGGTCAGGTTGTATGAAATCATTTTCATTTCCCAAAGAGCGGGTTATCCGTCCGGCAGTACGCTCGAACTGCTCTATGGCATCCGATTTGACCTTTTGCTTGCCTTCAGGATATCGGGTTACCTTTTGGTTCCTTTCCTTTTTCTGGATCATTACCGGGTCAGCTGGGGAAGAAAATTTTTCACGGTGGCAGCGGTGTTTGTGGTTTTTCTGGAGGTTATTTTGCTGCGATACTTTTCCACCACCAGAATACCCCTGGGAGCGGATATTTTTGGGTATTCCTTTTCGGAAATGAGACAAACGATTGGAGCCTCCGGTGAAATTAAATTTTCAGCCATCCTTCCGGTCCTGCTTTTTTGTCTGATCGCCGTATTTGCCTACCGGAGATGGCCCTATTTCAAGGTATCCACCCTTGGGATTTTCGGGGTCACATTTTTGATGCTTTACGCGACGCTCTCCGCCAATAACCTCAACCCGGATCCGGCTGATTACAGATCTGAGTTTTCCCTGAACATCGCTGCCAACAAGCTAAACCTTTTTAGTTCAAGCATCTTTGGCTATTACAGGCAAAAGAATGGTTCCAGCAAATTTGAACTGAACAGCAGCAGTGAACAGAATGACATTGCCCCGGATGCGGTCAGAAGTTCCGCCCTGAATGAAAAGCTGGTAGTTCAAGCTGGCAAGAAAGCAGAGGGTTCAACTTCTGAGGCTACTGCCTCCCTTCCTGGCAACGGGACCATTCTGGCAGGCAATCCATTCAGCTATGTGAGTTCGGATTATCCTTTCCTTCATACGGAAACTACTCCCGATCTATTGGCTCCCTTCTTCAAATCTGATACGCAGGCTCCCAATATCGTATTCATTATTGTGGAGAGTCTCGGGCGTGCCTATTCCGGGAAAGATGCTTACCTGGGCAGTTTCACCCCTTTCCTAGATTCATTGATGACCAGGAGTCTCTACTGGGAAAATTGTCTGAGCACTTCGGGGCGTACCTTTAGCGTGATCCCCTCCCTGACGGCTTCACTTCCATTTGGAGAAAAAGGATTTGCCGACCTGGGCGACAAGATGCCCGACCACCTGAGTCTGATCAGCTTGTTGCGGAAAAGTGCAGCTTACAGTTCGTCCTTTTATTACGGAGGCGATCCCAAATTCGACAACATGGAAACTTTCCTGAATCATCAGGGAGGCGTGAAGATTGTTGGCATCAGGGATTTCGGTCCGGAATACAAACAGTTGCCAGCCGACCAGAATGGATATTCGTGGGGTTATGGAGACAAGGATATCTTCCGGAAATACCTGACCGACCTGAAGGCAAACGAGAAGGAGAAAAGAGTGGACCTGATGCTGACCCTTGCCATGCACAATCCTTTTATGGTTCCGGACCAGGCACATTACAACGATCTGGTAGAAAAAAGGATGGTCACAGACAAGCTGTCGGATGAGCAAAAAAAATACAACCGCCAATACCTGCCGCAGTTTGCCTCTATCCTCTATTTTGATGATGCCTTGCGCTATTTTTTCCAGGAATTCAGCAAACTAAAGAGTTTTGAGCACACCATCTTCGTCATTACCGGTGACCACCGGATGCCCGAAATACCCATCAGTACACAGCTGGATAGGTTTCACGTTCCCCTGGTGATTTATTCTCCGCTTCTGAAACAGGGAGTCAAATTCTCTTCCATCGTGACCCATTACGATGTGACACCCTCACTGCTTGCCCTGTTCAAAAACAGGATGAATCTCGTGCTTCCAACCCTCTCTGCCTGGATTGGCCATGGATTGGATACCCAGGTTGCGTTTAGAAACCTCTCTTCCTATCCTTTGAAAAGAAATACGGGTGAACTCACTGATTACCTGAGTGGAACACATTTCCTCTCCGGAACGACCCTCTACAAAATCTATCCCGACCTGAACATCGAATCCGAGAATAATCCGGAGCTCAATGATCAACTGCAAAAGCAATTTAGTAATTACAAGGCAAAAAACAATTTTGCGACCAGAGGCGATCAGGTGATTCCTGACTCCCTGAAAAAATACATCCGAAAGTAATCCATGACACATAAATTTTCCACATTAATTCTCCTACTGGTCGCAGGACTGGTATTCCTGTCTTGTCCCTCGAAGGGCCAGGGCATTGTCATCGCCAACGAGCAGATTCAAACAGAGCTTTTCAACGCCGATTCTACCAGTGTAAAAGCCTTTTCCGATACGATCAGTTCAAAATACAACAGGGTCATTTTACACCTTGGACGTTCCTATGTTTTTAGGCGTGGAAACATCTTTACCAGTGACAAAAGCCTAAATAACCTGAAATACTTTGCCGATCAGCTTCAGGTAAGACATATACCGCTCACCCTTTGGTTTTTTGACAGTTTTGGGGAGGAGGCTTTCGAAAAAATATACGCTGAATACAAGGAGATGGTCGATGAAAATTTAAGGGGACTTGAAAGCATCAAGCTCCCTTACGCAGGAATTGTGGTTGACCTGGAATGGATCAATCTGAAAAATGGCCGCAACAACGACAGGCTGGAAGAGACCCTCGGCTATCTCCGGGAGCAGATGCCCAATAGCAAAAAGCTCAGTTTTTTCGCTTCCCTGGTTGAGTCTGACAAGGAGAATTCCCTTCGTGGATACCATGTGGATCGGCTGGTGCGAAGGAATACCTATCCAATTGCCATGTTGTACCCTGTGGATGCCGGATTTCACCTGGATGGAAAAACGGTTCAGCCTTGGCTCGACGACAAACGGATCAACCAATTGAAGCAATACTACAAAAAAGAGAGTTGGGAAGTTGCCGTTGCATTGGGCGACAAATGGATCTGTCAGCAGCACTTTGACCTCACAGAAATTGAGCCTTTGTCTGCAAAACCCATCTTTACGACTGCTCAGCTGGCGCTGGAGAAAACCTCGAAACAGGATTACTGGAAACAGGAAAGTTACCGCGTTTCCTCCCCCCTGACGGTGGATTTTGACAAAGGGGGCAAAAGAATTTTGCACCCAGGGGATAAGATCTATCATTTCAGCGTAGATCCCGCCATTTTGGAAAGCGATTCCTACCTCTGGGAGTACTATCATCTCCGGAATAAAAACTAACAGGAAAGTTCAGGCCAAAATGATACACCTGCACTTTCCTGCTACACATTGACGAAAAATAGTTGTTCCGTCGATTTTCATATCCCTTCTATTTCTTTGGCCTTTCCAGCAATTTGAAAAACTGGTCCAGCTGAGGAAGGATGACGATTCTGGTCCGGCGATTGGCTGCTTTCCCTTCCGGTGTATCATTGGCTTCGATGGGAAGGTATTCGCTTCTTCCTGCCGCTGTCATCATCGCAGGATTGAGGTCGTACTTATCCTGAAGAACCCTAACCACGGCGGTAGCCCTTTTTACGCTAAGATCCCAGTTGTCCAACAGATCCCCTCTTCTGAATGGGACGTTGTCGGTATGACCTTCGACCATGAATTCAATACTTTTTTGATTTTTAAGCACTGTGGCTACTTTACCCAGAATTTCACTGGCCCTTTCGGTGATATTGTAGCTACCGCTCTGGAAGAGCATTTTGTCAGAGATGTCGATGTAGACAACGCCTTTGTCGACCTTGATATTTATATCCTTGTCGTCAAGGTTTCCAATGGCACCCTTCAGGTTCATTACGAGTGCCATGTTCAGCGAATCGCGCTGCGCCAGTGAGGATTGCAGACTAAAAATCATGTTGTCCTTGATGCCCATATTTTCCATCGACTTTTTGATGCTCTCCGCCTGTGAACTTGAGATCACGGAGAGATTCTCCAATTGCTTCAGAGCCTGCGTATTGTTTTCCTTCAAAAAGGAGATCTGCTCTTTCAAGGCAGCTAGTTGAGCCAGCAAATCGGCAATCTTGGTTTCATTGCCCTTTC
>Ga0209697_10006123_pt1 | contig 14691 bp, 10 predicted proteins | sample AliMusrvi5mmetaG_FD_184115 | JGI IMG/M metagenome (GOLD analysis project Ga0209697, IMG submission 184115) | Freshwater lake bacterial and archeal communities from Alinen Mustajarvi, Finland, to study Microbial Dark Matter (Phase II) - Alinen... | ecosystem: Environmental > Aquatic > Freshwater...
ACCAAGAGCGGCGACGTGAAGTGGGTGGAGACCCATCAGCGCATCGCCTACGACGAGTCCGGCATGGTGCTGGGCGTTTCGGGCACGCTCAACGACATCACGGACCGGAAACATTCGGAGATCGTCCTCCGCATGGCCACCAGCCGCCTGCGGGCCCTGATTGAAAACATGCAGGCGGGCATTCTGGTGGAGACCGAGGGGCGGCGCATCGCCCTGCTCAACGAGACCTTCTGCCAGATGTTCCAGGTGCCGGTGCCGGCCCACGTGCTGGTAGAGGGCGAAAGCCGCGACCTGTTGGAGGAGTGCCTGCCCCTCATGCTGGATCCGGCCACGTTCCTCACCCGTCAGGACGAGGTGGCCTCGGCCCGCACCACGGTGCTGGGCGACGAGATCGCCTTGGTGGACGGGCGCATCCTCTCCCGGGACTTCGTGCCCATCCTGGTGGGCGAGGAATATCTGGGCCACCTGTGGCAGTACCACGACATCACCGAACGTCGCTGGGCTGAGATCAAGCTGGAGGAGGCTGCCCGCGAACTGGCCCAGGCCCGGGATCGGGCGCTGGAGCTGTCGGGCCTCAAGAGCGAGTTCCTGGCCAACATGAGCCACGAGATCCGCACGCCCATGAACGGCATCATCGGCATGACCGGCCTGCTGCTGGACACGCCCCTGGGCGAGGAACAGCGCCAGTACGCAGACACCGTCCGCTCCTGCGGCGAGGCCCTGCTCACGCTCATCAACGACATCCTGGACTTCTCCAAGATCGAGGCGGGGAAGCTGGTCTTCGAGACCCTGGACTTCGACCTCCTTTCGGTGGTGGAGGATGTGCAGGCCGTGCTGGGCGTGAAGGCCCAGGCCAAGGGTGTGGAACTGGGCATCTTCGTGGATCCTGCGACGCCCCTGGCTGTGGCCGGCGATCCCACGCGGGTGCGGCAGATCCTCACCAACCTCATGGACAACGCCCTCAAGTTCACTCACGAGGGCTCCGTGGAAGTGCGCCTCCGGCCCGAGGTGGTGGAGGCAGACTACACGTTGGTGCGCGTGGAGATCCACGACACGGGCATTGGCATGAAGCCCGGGGTGGTGGACCGGCTCTTTTCCTCGTTCTTCCAGGGCGACAGCTCCACCACCCGCAAGTACGGTGGCACGGGGCTGGGCCTCACCATCTGCAAGCGGCTGGCCGAGCTCATGGGCGGCGACATTGGCGTCAGCAGCGTGTTCGGTGAGGGCAGCACCTTCTGGTTCACCATGCGCCTCGGGGTTCGTGGCGCCGAGGAGCCGGTGCCACCGGTCCACCGGACCCTGCTGCTGGTCGGCCTCTCCGCCGAAGTGAGCCGCCTGGCCACCGGGCAGCTGGAGGCCTGGGGCCTGCAGCCCGCCACGGCGCCCATCGAGGATTCGGCTGCCTGGCTGGCCTCGAAGTCAGGTCCCGGGGTCTTCATCCTGTCTTCACCCGAGGCTTTGGACATGGTCCTGGAGACCGCCGCGGAGGCTACCGTGGTGCTGGTCAGCCCCCTCTATCGGCCGGAGTTGCGGGAGGCGGCCCTGCGCAAGGGTGTCCAGGCTCACCTCACTCTGCCCCTGCGCCCCAGTCATCTGCGGAACCTCATCGACCCCAAGGACCCCACCAAGGTGGGCTCCGCCTCCGAGGTGGCGGTGCTGTCCCCCAACGGGCCCACCCAAGTGCGTGTGCTGCTGGCCGAGGACAACCTCGTCAACCAGAAGGTCGCCATGATCATGCTGAAGAAGCTGGGCCTGGATGCCGACGTGGTGGCCAATGGCCTGGAGGCGCTGGATGCCTTGGTGGGCGTGGCCTACGACCTGGTGCTCATGGACTGCCAGATGCCCGAGATGGACGGCTTTGAGGCCACCCACCGCATCCGTGAGCGGGAGCGGGGAACCCGCCGCATCCCCATCGTGGCCATGACCGCCAACGCCATGGTGGGCGACCGGGAACAGTGTCTGGAAGCGGGCATGGATGACCACATCCCCAAGCCCGTCCGCATCGAAGAGTTGAAGCGCATCCTCGCCCGATGGCTGCCAGCTGGGGCCATGCCGGACCCGGGCAGGGGGGCCTGATGGCCCGCAGCAGCGGCATCCTCGAGGACACTACGGCCATCCGCATGGCCCTGCAAAGGCTTTGCGCCGCCGGCGCCACACTGGAAGTGGCCTACAAGTCCCAGCGGGCCGCCTTCCCCATCCTCACAGAGGACGGCGACCGCTTGGCCTTCCGCATGGCCTTCGAGGACATGGGGGCCTGGGGCTTGAAGGTCGGCGAAAATCTTGCGATCAAACTCAAGGATCGGGGCCTGGATTATGAATGCGTGGTGGCCCAGGTGGGCCAGGACACCATCGAGGGCGTGGAGGCCTGTCTGGCCAATATCCCTCGAATTCTGCGCCGCTCGGACATGCACCGTCTGGCGGACTTCATTCCCGATCACATGCACAGCCCGGCCCACGCGGCCACCTTCACCAACTCCCGCAACGCGCTCCTCGATGGCACGGTCCAGAGTTTCGGCGAAGAGGGCCTGGAACTGGTCCTGCGCAACACCAAGCAGGACATCCGGGAGTTGCTGCGCATGGGGGAGGAGTCCCTGCTGGACATCCCCCTGGACCACGGCCTGCGCCTCCAGGCGCCCACCACCGTGGCCTACTTCGGCGACAACCTGGTGGGCCTGCGCTTCACCAAACAGGCGGATCCCAAGGTCCTGGACCGGTACCGCACCTGGGTGCAGGACCAGCAGGTGCTACAAGCCCAGCAGGACAAGGAGGAGTTCTCCCCCCGCGGCTTCCAGGAGGCCACGGCCCGCATCAACCGCGCTGCGGCCCTCCCCACCGTAAAGGTGCTGGTCGACCGGGAGCCCATGCTCCTGCTCCTGAGCGAAAAGGAGGAGTTCGCCCGACGCCTGGCCGAGGCCCTCAGCCGCAAGTTTGGCCTGGCCTGGCTGGATCACATCAAGGGGCCTGTGAAGACCCAGCTCAAGGACATCGGCGTGGGGGACACGGACTGGGGCCGGGTGAGCATGGTGATCATCCACAACCAGCTGCGCCTGGCCAGCCCCCTGGAGCTGAGCAAGCAGTTGACGGAGCAGGAAGGCTGCCCCGTGCCCATCATCCTCGTGGGTACCGAAGAGGACGAGGAGAAGAAGCGGCACCACGCCATCACCGCGGGCGCCGTGGACTACGTGGCCGTGGAGCCCTTCCGCATCCTCGCCATCCTGCGAAGGCTGGATGAGACCCGGAAGCTCTTTTACGAAGCCTGATACCAATTTGACATCAAACATAGAGTAATAGCAACCTGTTCAACCAGGGGGGACTCTATGCGAATGCCGTCCAGTCTGACGCCTTGGTTCACGACAGATCAACTCATGGCCTGGGTGAAGGATTCGCCAGACAAGGCTGCCTATCAGCGACGTTTGGCAATCTGGCTCACGCACTCGGCTAAGCTCTCCGCCAATCGCATCGCAGAGTTATTGGTTGTCTCCGTCCAGTCGATCTGGAAATGGCTGGGGGAGTACAACTCGATTGGACCGTCGGGCCTTGATCGTAAGGGGCGCGGAGGCCGCCGCTGGGCCCTCATGACACTGGAGGAAGAACGCGAGTTCCTTGCCCTGCATCTCGCTCAGGCAGCATCTGGGGACCTCCTTACCGCCAAACACCTGCACCCCGCACTCTGTCTTCGACTGGGCCAGGATGTCTCGCTGGACTACGTCTACAAGCTGTTGCACCGGCATGAATGGCGGAAGCTTGCACCGCGCCCTCGCCACGCCAAACAGGACCCAGCCGCCTCGGCGGCCTTCAAAAAAAACTTCCAGAAACGATCAAAGCCATAGCCAGAGGACTCTCGCAGGACACACGATTGCGGGTCCTTTTCCAGGACGAAGGCCGGTTTGGTCGAATCAGCGATGGTCGGAGCTGCTGGGCGCCCCTCCCGCTCCGTCCGACCATTGGCAGCCAGATCGTTCGCGAGTACATCTATGCCTATGTCGCCGTGTGTCCCCAGGACGGCCAGATGTCCTCTCTGATCCTGCCCTGGGTAGACGCCAAACTGATGTCCCTGTTCTTGTCGCAGACAGCCGCCCAATTCCCGGATGAGCACTGCATCATGTTCCTAGATGGTGCCGGATGGCACAAGGCGCATGCACTGGTCGTTCCCTCCAACATGACCCTGATCCCCCTGCCGCCCTACAGTCCGGAGTTGAACCCCGCTGAGCACGTCTGGGACTACATCCGCGAGAATGATATGCGCAACCTGGTGTTCCCCGATCTGGACAAGGTGATGGATGCCGTGGAGACAAGCCTTCATCGCCTGCATGGCTCCCCGGACATTCTCCAATCCATGACCGCCTTTCCATGGATTATCGAATCTGTGGCCTGATTACTCTACGTTTGACGGCGAATTGGTATCATACCGCTTCACGTGGCTTGTGATGAGCGGCCTGAGCACAGGGTCAAAACAGGATTGGTAGTGCAGGAAGGTGCTCTTGTCCAGGGTGACGCCCCATCCGGCACAGCATGTATCCTCGCAGTCGCCACCGATGCAGGAGAAACGACTCACGTAGGTCGGCATGAGCATCGTGTCGGTGACCATCTGCTTCATGGGTTTCCTTCTGAAGAGTGGCTAGTTGATCTGGGTTCCGAGTCAATTACAGTGTGGACCGGGAGAGGACAAGTGCGTCGGCCTCACCGGTCATTAAGGACCTTTTTCTCGGCTCCCGCCCCTTTCTTGGCCTAGACATACGCAATTCCCACCCGATTGATGGTTTCTGTTTCGGTGTTTGCGGGGTTGCGGAATTCTGCCTGTTCTCCCGGATGACTGTAGTAATGCCCGACCACCATGGGGAGGCGCACGATCTTCTTTCCGGCCCCCTCCAGCAGCTTGCCCCACACCGCGTCGCCGATGGTGCGAATCAGGCTGCGATCGCCAAACATCCAGGGAAATCGCGGGAATTCCAGGTGGAGCTTCATCTTCCAGGCATAGGCTGGACCCAGGGACCAGTTCTCACCGGCGCTCCCGAGGCGGGCGGGCTCGTGAGGAGGGGGCGGCCACATGCGGTCCCGGACCAGGGGCAGATCCTTCGCGGGGAAACTGAGCTCAAGGTGGTTGGTCTCTTCCTGGGAGAAGGTAATGCGCCAATCGCCCGTAGTGAGATCCGCCCCAGCGTCCAGGGCCGCTTCGTAGAGGGCGACACAATCGAGGTTCAGGCGGTCATCGAGGTTGAGCGTCATGAGGTACGGCGTCCGCACCAGGGGCAGGGCCAGGTTCCAGGCCTCATAGATGGTCAGCTTCTCGCGGGTGGCCACCACCTTGCCGTGGATCCATTCGGGGGGCTGGTCCCCACCATCAAAGACGTAGATGCGGTCCACCGGCACCGTCTGGGCATCCAGGCAGGCCTGGTGGTCCCGCAGCAGTGCATGGCGGTTTGGGTCCTTGTGCCAGACGGCGCAGATGACGGTCATGCGGGGTGCCAGACCGGGAGCCGGAGGAGCTGGCACCTTGAACAACACGGGAAAGTGCGCCCCCCTGATGGCTCGCAAAGAAGCGTCCCTGGGGTACTGGCAGAGTCCCTCTTCCAGGACACGCAGCGCCGTATCTCGCTGCCCCTGATCCAACAGGCTCTGGGCGGCCAACTGATGCCAGCGACCTCCCCCCCCGGTGGGAACGCGGGTGAGGGCGTCCTTGGCATCCCGCCAGGCTTGATCGGGCTCCAGGGCCACGGCCAAGTCAATGAGGCTGTCCCAGAGGGATTCGTCTTCTGGATTTTGATCCAGTCCAGCCTCCAGGATCTTTCGGGCCATGTCGGAGTCTCCCTGGGCATCCAGCAATCCCGACAAGGCCCGGTAGGTCAGGGGAAGGTTCGGATCCACCTCCAGCGCGGCCAAGAGCAGTTCCTGGGCCGCTTCGAGGTCTTGGGCCCCAATGGCCGCGTCGGCCTGCAGGAGCAGGGCCTGGGCGGGGGATTCTTCAGCAGCCGGCTCTCGGATGGCTGGAACCGACTGCGGGACGGGGATAGCGGGTTTCACTGCGGGCTTCCTTTGGGCGTCGCAAAACCGGTTCCAGGCTGCGATGGCGGCTTCGGTGCCGGTGGCCTGCGGATCCAGCGCCAATGCTGCCTTGAAGGACTCCTGGGCCTGCGCAGCCTGCCCACCCTCCAGGAACAGTTCCCCCCGCAACAGCTTGGCATCCGCCATCCAGGGCCAGGCGGACTCCAATTCATCAAGGAGGCCGTGGGCTCCCGCGAAGTCCTTCCCCTGCTTCAGGGCCCGGGCCTCCAGCAGCATCAGGTCCAGGTGGTCTGGCAGAGCCTGGCGCCATGGTCGCAGAAGACCCGGCAGCAGATCGGCAAACGGCGAATGGGCCAGGGCTGTCCACACCAGCAACCAGTCCTGCACGGTGGTCAGGTCATCGTGGCGGTCTCCGATCGGCGCCTCCGCACCGGCAAGGAGCCGAAGCATCCGCTGCCGGAGCCGCTCCGGAGGCAGGGGGAAACCCCGGCTCCCCGCGCAGGCCGCGAGGTAGACGGCCCGGCCAGACACCCCGGAAGCCAGGGATTTCCAGTAGTCGATGATGCCGTAGCCGTGGCCTTCGGGCAGGGTCTCCTTTTCCACCTGGGCGAGGCGCACGAACAGGGCTTCGCCCCCAGCGGCAATCCGGTCCTCTGCTTCCAACACCGCCCAAGCGTCCCCGGCATCCTCCAGAGAGATCACAAAGTCCTCCAGCCCCGGTTGCCAGTGCGCCACCATTGAAAAGCGGTCCGCCAGATCGTTGGGCGTGGGGTAGGCGCGCAGGTCCACATCGAAATCCAGGGACTGGCCTACATGGTTGTGCAGCCAAGCATAGAGCTCCACCAGCCCCAAGGAATCCAGGAGGCTGGAGCTGACCAGTTCGGTGTCGGCGTGGATGTCCATGGCCAGGCCTCGCCGGGCGAGCAACTCCTGGGCCTGGTGGGCGATCTGCTCTGCCAGGTGCTGTCGGGGCGGAATCGCCCGATCCGGGAGGCCGAGGCGCCCCGTCAGGAGTCCAGCCAGGGAGCCCACTTCGTGGTCCGTGCAGAACCGCCGTCCCCGGGGTTCCGGATTCCGGGCCAGGTCGAGGCCCGAAAGCGCAGCGAAAGCATCCAGGAAGATTCCACTCCGCTCGTGAAGGATATGTAGCCCATCAGCCTGGAGGATGGCCGTATCAATACGACCATCCGGATCGCGGAAGGGCTGCAGCGGATCCACCACCGCGACCCCGAGGCGCTTGCAGAGCGCGCCGAGTCCCTGGCGGAAAGCCGCCTCCAGCCTCAGCAGTGCGGCTTCCTCCGCAGGACCGTGGGCCACGTTCCGGACCTGCTGCACACTGGCCACCCAGGCCAGCGGGCCACTGCCGGCAAGCAGGTTGAACATGGCCTCGTACTCGGCCAGCAGGCGCTCCAAGGCAAACTCAGAGGCCCCCGCGCCCACGGTGCGCCAGAGCCCCTGGACATCGTGGTTCCCCAGGAAGAGGAAGGTCCATCCCGGTTCAGCTCGGACCGCCTCCAAGGCGGCCCTGCCCGCCGGGTGCCCATCCAGGAAGTGCCGGGCCAACAGGGCCCCCACCCAGCGCACCTCCACCCTATCCCCAGAACAGAGGATGCCGTCCTCGAAAACAGAGACATGGCTGTTTCCCAGGATCAGCATCGAGCACCCCCCAATCGGCCTTCCAGGAAGAGCTCCCTGTTCCGCATCCGGCTGACTTTCCCGCTGCTGGTCTTCGTGAGGCTCATGTGCGGCACCACGCCGATGTGCCAGGGGCGGATCCCGGTCTCCCGCTCCACGGCGTTGGAGACACGCAGCAGCAGGTCGGCGCCGGCGTCGGGCCCCCGGGGTTCCACGAGCACCACCAGGTCCTCGCTGCCCGTGGCTTCGTTCTCCACCCCGAAACAAACCGTGCGCCCCGGATACACACCCTCGCAGCAGGAGGCTGCATGTTCGACATCCTGGGGGTAGATGTTCTTCCCGTTCACGATGATCAGATCCTTCTTCCGGCCGGTGATGAAGAGCTCCCCGGCATCGAGCAGACCGAGGTCCCCCGTGGGATACCAGCCATCCACCAGGTGCTCCGCGCCATCCAGAAAACGGTGGAAGAGGCAGGCTCCGCGAATGGCCACCTCGCCGACGCCCTGCTCATCGGGCTCGAGAACCCGCACCTCGGTGCCCGGCAGGAGCCGACCACAGGAGAGGACCTCCTTGGCGCCCACACGGAGCTTGCGCGGGGGAGCACCGGGTTCCGTCTGGGAGACGCCGAAGGTGTTTTCCGCCATGGCATAGCACACGGAGAGGGCGCCGGGGTTGACGTCGGGGAAGGCCCGGAGGAAGTGCTCGTGGGTCTCCAGGCGCGCGGGTTCGGAACAGTTCACGAAGAGACGCAGCCCCCCGAGGCCGCGCCCGGGGCATTTGTCCGCGAGGACTTGGTAGGCGAAATTGGGCAGGAACGTGATGGTGGCCGAGAACCGCTCTGCCGCATCGGTCAGCAGTTTCGGATTCGAGATCCAGCGGAACGGATCCATCAGCACCAGGGGAACTCCTGCCATCAGGGGCATCAGGAAGGTCGCGATGAGGCCCATGTCGTGATAGAGGGGCAGCCAGCTCAGCATGACGTCACCTGACCCCAGGCCGATGGCTTTCCCATAGCTGTCCATGTGGTTGAGGACCCCTTGATGGGTAAGGAACACAGCCTTCTGCAGCCCCGTCGTTCCGCTGGACATCTGGGCCAGGGCCACGCCGTCCGATGGCACCTCGGCCTCCGCCTGTTCCGCTACCACACGGGGCCAGGGTCCCTCGGGCGAGAGCCAGGTCAGGTTCCGCTCCCGCAGGCCTTCACGGGGGAAATCACCATCCGTGAAGAGGATTCCCGCCCGGGTTACGTCGAGGAGGTGGCTCATCCACCGGGTGTGCTCTTCGGAACGCACCTTGGCGGTCGGGGGGCTCAGTTGCGCGGGAACACGACCCGCCGCGATGGCCCCTAGGTAGGCCGCCAGAAGGTCCTGGTCCGTCCGCTTCAGGAAGAGGATCAGGCTGCCGGGAGCGCCGATGGTGCGGAAGCGCTCGGCGTACTGGTGGATCGAATCCACCAGGGCCCTGCGGCTCACGGTCCTCCAACCGGCGGGCTCCAGCAAGTGCAGGGCAGGCGCCTCCGGCTGGTCCTGGCTGTGTTGGAAAATCGGCGCCAGGAGCCCGCCCGCCCGGGAGGGGGCCGAAGGCACTGCCGGGGCGGGATCCCCGGTCCCGGCCTCCGCCCGGGTCGGAGGTGCCAATTCCAGGCTGTGGAAATCCAGGAAGGGGAACATCCGGAAGCTGCCCTGCTTCGAACAGGTATAGATTCCCATGCCGCTTTCCGCCGCCAGGCGCTTCAAGGCATGGAGCTGGTTCAAGTGGATCTGCATGCACCGCTTCATCTCGGCGTCGTCGTAGATCTTCACCGCCTCCTCGAACCGCTCTTTGGCTGGGTAGAAGTTCACGTGGTCGGCCAGGCGTTCTACCACCCCGCCGTTGTCGAAGCCCACCAGGAAGACCTCCTTCGCCCCCAGATGCAAGCAGAGCATGAGACCGATGTTGAGGATGTTCTGGCCCCAGGTCGGCACGGGGCGCGAGAAATCGATGGGCCAGTCCGGCGTCTCCGTGTACTGGAAATAGAGCGGCGCCCATCTCCGATACGCGGCGTGATCCAGGGTCATCTCCGCGTACCGCATGGGCAGGATCAACTTCGTGGCACAGCGGTCCAGGAAGCCCAGGCCCTCAAGGGTGTCCGCGAACGCGGTGGGGAAGTGCTCCGGGTCCCAGGCGGCGGGATCCGCCACCAGGTGAAAGCTCGGTGCGATCTGCTCGATGCCGGGCATTCGGCCGAAGCCGTTCACCGAGATGGTGATCTCATCTTTCAAGCGCGTCAGGTCGATGTGCTTAGCCGAGGGTCCGGTGCCCAGGATGAACACGGACCGTCCCTGGGCCGAACCGCGCAGCTCCCCGAAGGCCGCCGCGGACCTGGCCATGGCCGCTTCGTATCGTTGAGAGTGAACCATGGGACTACCTTTCGACCGGCGAACAGAGGGTTTCGATCTCGTGCAGAAAGACGTCCCAGGCGAAGGGCTTCCGATCCGGGCCGGGCTCCCAGGGGCTCATCAGCTGATCCGGTGGCGGCATTCGGTCCAGGCGCCTGACGCGACTGTGCCGACTCAGCACCAGATGATCCTCCCCCTGCAATCCGGGTTGGAGGCTGAGCACAGGCCTGCCCACCGCATGGGCCTCCACCAGCAGGACAGAGGTCATACCCACAACCACATCCGCCAGTCCCACGGCCTCCTGGGGGCCCAGGCCCTCCAGGGTGAGCACCCGATGCCGCGCCGGCACAGTCCTGAATGCGGCCTCGTGCCCCCGGCGGGATTCCTTGGGGTGGAGCTTGATCAGGAGATTCACGGGTTCCTCGCAACGCTGCAGCCAGTCCGCCAACTCCCGGAAGCAGTCGTGCTGGTCGTAGCCACGCTCCCGCCCGAAATGTTCAGCGATGGCCTCGGACACGAACAGCACCTGCAGGCAGTCCCGGCGTTCCGGTTCCTGTTTCCAGAACTCGGCCCGGTCCAGGGGACGGAAGGACTCGATGAAGTGATCCAGGCCCGGGTGTCCCCAGGCCCGGAGGCGGGTCCCAGGCAGCCCGGCCGCCTCCATTTCCGCCAGGGCCAGCGGGTCCGGGCATCCGATCAGGTCGGGGTAGGCCATGAAGGGGTTCCCGGGTCCAGGGCCCGCGAATCGGATGGTGTAGTTCTGCCAGGAATCGACCAGGGCGATGGCGGGGATCCCTGCTTCCGCCGCGGCCAGCCAAGCCCAACGCTCGGAGAGGTCCACCCAGGGCAGGGAGGTCGCCGAAGTCAGGACGAGGGAGACTCCCCGTTCCTGCAGCCAGGCCTCGGGCGCATCCGCCCAGGTCGGCAGTTCCAAAGCCCGGATTCCCTCCTCAACCAACCGCGCCGACCCGCTGCCCTTGGCCCAGGTCTCCACCTGATGCCCCCGCGCCTCCAGACCCCGGATGAGGGGTGCAAGAAGGGCCGCTCCTCCAGGGTCAATGGTCAGGGCCAGGATCTTCATGGCTTCTCGAAGAGAGCGACCAGGTAGTTGCCCCGGTCTTTCAGGAATGCCGGTTCATTCCACTTGCCCAGCAACCCGTCCTGGTCCTTCATGTCCTGGATGTAGTCGGGGCGCTGCACGTTTCTTTTGTGGATGAAGGTCGAGGGATTGTCCAGCCACTCGAAGAGGTCGGGCAGATAGACATCCAGCCACTCCGTCTCCAGGGTGACCAGCCTCAGGCCGGCGTTCTCGCCCAGTCGTTTCAAGGAACTGGGCGTGAACACATTGAGCGCCGAGAACCCGGAGAAGTGGTTGGCTTGCCCCCCAAAGAGTCGCACCGCCCAGGAATCAGCATTCGGCGTATTGATGTACAGTCTCCCTCCAGGGCGGAGTCTCGACAGAATGCCCTGAAGGAATGGGGCTGGATCCTGGATCCCGTAAAGAATTTGGTTGAGGGTTATCACGTCGTACACTTTGCCTTCTGGCAGATTTTCGGCATATCCGTGGTGAACTACATGACGCTGAGAGGCGATCGCCCAGGTCTTCTCGTTTGGCTCAAGGCCCTCTGCGTCGAAATATTGGATCGCGAGGTCCAGGAAGTCACCTGTTGAGCAGCCCACATCAAGGAGCCTGGCGCCCTCCTCGACATGCCGCCTCAAGTAGGAGATTCGACGGTCGGAAGCCGCATTGACTTGCCGTTCCCCCAAGGACCGGGTTTGGAATCGCTGAGCAATTTCGAAATAGCGATTCATGAGTTCATCCTGTCCCGAATAATCCACGGGTCGCTGCCCGTACCACGGGTTCATGAACACATGCCCACAGACTTCACAGGAGCCATAGGTCAGGTGCCCATTGCTAACCAACTGGCCTATCCGGGTGGACGTGCAAACAGGGCAAGGCCTTGACTCCAGGGGCCCCCGCGCGAGTTCCGCGGCCCGCTCCATGCATGCTTGGATCCAGGCCCTCAAGGCAACGACGTAATCCTCGTCATGGTTGACGCTCATGGGTTCAGGCCCCAGCGGCCGCTGCAAAGGCATCCGCGATGCGGTCCAAATCACCGAGGCTCAGCGGTGGATAGATGTGGGACAGCACCAGCATCTCGGTGGTGTGCAGCCGCTCGGTGACCGGCAGGAGGCCGGGCGCATAGGATTGCTGCCGCTCACCATCCGCCAGACTCCAGGGATAGCCCCGCCGGAATTCCCGGGGCTTTTGAAAGAGAGGCAGGAGGTGCAAAGGTTCCACGTAGCCTACAGCCAGGCGATAGAGTTCGTAGCCCTCCTGCTTGAGGTGGGACACGAAGGTCTGGCGATCCATCCCCGCCTTGGCCGCATCGAAGAGCACTGGGAACAGGTAGTAGGAGTGCTCGCAGGTCTCCCGGACCTTGGGAGCCTGAAGGAAGCCGAGGGCATTCAACCTCTCGGTGAGCCTCCCGGCCAACTCCTGCCGGGCGGACAGCAGGCCTGGCAGCTTCTTCAGTTGCTCGATGGCGATGGCGGCCTCCAATTCGCCCAGGCGATAATTCCCTCCCACCATGCCTTCCAGGTCGCTGCGCCCCATCTCGCCCACCACCGCTTCGGCGTGGTTGCGCAACAGTTTGAGACGGAGAGCCAGGTCCTCATCATTGGTGACCGCCAACCCGCCTTCCCCGCAGTGGATGATCTTGTGCTGGTTGAGGCTGTAGACGCCAATGTCGCCCAGAGTCCCGGCGTAGGCGCCAAAGGCCCGGCAGGCGGGCACATGGGAGGCATCGTTGAGGATCTGGAGGCCGTGCTTTTTCGCGATGGCCCGGATGGCAGGCATGTCAGCGGACTGGCCGAAGAGGTCCACGGGCAGGATGGCCCTGGTGCGGGGCGTGATGGCCGCCTCGATCTTCGCGGGGTCCATGCAGAAGCAATCCGGCTCGATGTCTACGAACACGGGGATCGCATCGAAAAGGAGGGGGGCGCTGGCCGAAATGCACATGCTGTAGCCGACCACGAGCACTTCGTCCCCGGGGCTCACGCGAAGGGCCGCCAGGCCTGCGATGAGGGCCGAGGTGGCAGAGTTGAAAGCGACCGCGTAATTTACGCCATGGGCCTCGGCCCAGCGGGCCTCCAACTCCCGGACCCGGGGCCCGCCATGGAAGGCGGGATCGTGCTTGCCCAGGAAGGGCGACAACTGGCCGGTCTTCATGACCTCGACCACGGCCTGCAGCTCCTCAGCCCCGTGGGGCTGATAGGGCGGGAATTGCATGGGGCTCTTCATGACATCTCCAGGACTGGGGGAACCGGGGGTAGGCAAATAGGCACGTTCTGCTGCGCTGCCTCCAGCCCTGCCTGAACCGTGGCGCTCACTTCAAGGCTGTCAAGCAAGGGGCGTTCCGACCAGGCCTGCTCCCCCCGCAGGAATCCCTCCAGGAATCCCGCCTCATGCACCATGGTCCGGTCGTATTCCGTCTTCTGTACCTCAGCCTCAGGACGGTAGACCTTCACCCCGCCGTAGGCGTAGTCCTCCATGGGGTGGATCAGAATGCGCCTGGAGTTGTCCGAGATGAGGATGCGCTCACGGGCCGTGAATATCTCCAGGTCAAACACATGACAGGGGCTGGGCGACTCGGGGGAATCCAGGGCCAGGAGGTGCCCGGTGAATCCCGCCCAGTGCAACTGCGCATCCAAGATCAGGTCCCCTGTCCCGAGGGTGCCCCGACTGCGAGCCTCCACCCGCTCAGGTGGGCCAAACAGAAAATGGGCCATGTCCACCAGAGTGGTGCCCATGTGCGACCAGCCCTTGTGATACAGCCCACGCACCAGGCGGATATCCTCGCTCCGGAGTTGCTCCCGCAGGGCCAGCAGCACGGGATCGAAACGTCGCTGGAAGTTGATGAGCAGTTGGACCTGGTGCAGGAAGGCCAACTGGCGGATGGACTCGGCCTCGGCCGGGCTTGGGGCAAACGGTTTCTCAATCCACAGGGCCCGGATCTGGCCCGCCTCCAAGGCGCGGAGCACCTGGTCCACGTGGCAGGCGTTGGGGGAGCAGATGCTCAGGACGTCCAAGGGTTCCCGCAGCAGGAGGTCAACATCTTGGGTCGTCCGCTCGGGCCCCCAGGCCGCCGTGAAGCGCTCCAGACTCGAAGCATCGGGATCCGCCGCCCAGGCCAGGTGGAAGCTCCCCCGCTCCCGGTAGGCCCCGGCATGGGTGAAGACGCCACGCTCGCCGGGAGATCGTCGGAGGTCGTAGCCGCCGGCGATCTGCCCGGTACCGAGGATGCCGGCCCGGAACTCAGCCATGGCGGAGGCCGCCCGGGGCCTCTGTGTACCCCACCGCCCCGACCAGGTGGGCCGCGGAGGCCTGCACCAGGGCCCGCACCGGCGCGAACCATTCGGGATGGAGCCGCGAAGACTCCAGCACGGCCTCGAGTTCAAGACCCTCATGGCCCTGTTCGGTCAGGAGGCGCTTGAGCAGGGCCTCGTCCTCCGGATAGTCGATGGTCAGCCGCAACTCCGGATGGCAATAGGCCGCCGGGGCCGTGAGGCTGAGGATCCGATAGGCCTCCGGGTGCTCGAAGACGGCGCGAACCACGTCCACCCTGTCGGCGGCGGAAAGATCCCGTCGCTCGTTGAGATCGTGCAGCAGGGC
>Ga0209697_10006124_pt1 | contig 14689 bp, 8 predicted proteins | sample AliMusrvi5mmetaG_FD_184115 | JGI IMG/M metagenome (GOLD analysis project Ga0209697, IMG submission 184115) | Freshwater lake bacterial and archeal communities from Alinen Mustajarvi, Finland, to study Microbial Dark Matter (Phase II) - Alinen... | ecosystem: Environmental > Aquatic > Freshwater...
GTCCATCGACCATGACCCAACCGTTGCCGGAGCCGCCAAAGGTTTTGGCGGCTCCCGCCACCGTCACACTGCAGGTGACCTTGGTGCTGGTGAACGTGTTGCTGTTGGCGATGGTCGAAGTATCGGTGATGGTGATGTCCGGGGTGGGCGCCGCCGCCGGCAACACGGCCGCGGCTTTGGCCACATCCACATACTGACCCAGGCCGTTCAACGGGATAACATTATAATTGTTATCCTTGAGGTACTGCATCATCAGCGCGAACTTTGCCGGCGCGAGCCCCACCGATGCATGTTCGCCGTCCGGCACCCCATGGAACGTGAACACCACGATCCGGCCACGGGTCGCGCGCTGCGCGTCGGCGACAAAGGCATCGTAACTGATGCCATCGGAAATCGTGAACGACGGCACATCAAACGGATGATCAAAAGTCGGCCGATAGGGACGTTCATGGCCGCCGCGCCCGAAGGTATAATGCTTGGCGATCAGATCCGCATAAATGCCCGTGTTCACCGCATAGAGCGGCCAACAAACGGTGGTGGGCTTGGGAATGCCATGCAATGAGAAATCGTCCTCCATTGCCAGGATGGCGCTCAAACTTCCGCCGTGGCCCACAGTGTGGTTGCCCACCTCGAATCCATCCTCGGACAAGGATTGGATCTGAGGCCAGGTCATATACCAATCCTTCCGGGTATTGAAGCTGTCGAAGTCGCAGATGTAAAACGAGCCGCCGAAGCCCAATGATTTGAGGATCGGAGCGACAATGGTCGCGTGGCTGGCGCAACTGTCGTCAAAGGTCAGGGCCACGGTTTTCTCGGGCACTTCCTGGATCACGATGCCATTGGGATCCGCATCGGCGGCGGGCAACCCGAAAGCGAGGGATGGCAGCGCAATGGCGGTGAGCAGCAGGGTATTCAGGGCAGGTTTCATCGTGATTGTAAAGGCATACGGATCAAGGATTCTTACGGGTGCCGCGCTCAAGCGATTTCCGGATATTCCCCATGATTTCCGCGATTCGCTATTCCTTGGCGATGGGGTTACTTTCGATTCTCCCTAGCCACCCCAAGGTCGTGCAGGGCGTAGGCGGTGAAATGCACTGGGGTGGCGGGCGCGCCCTGGCTGATCCAACGCAACTGGATCGTGCCATCGGTGGCCTTCCAGGTCGCGGTGAGCAGTGCGGGCGTTTTCACGTCGCCGTTGGTCAATTGATGTTTTTGGCCCGCCACTTCAACCACACCGTTGCGAGGCAGGTTGCAGATGATTTGCAGGCGATACGTGTGACCGACTGTTAGACCGTCGATGGTGAGGGTTGGTTTGATGCCGGTTGTGTCTGCCGGAGCTTGCAGCAGGGAATTGACGAGCCTTTTGAATTTGGCATCGGTTGGGGCGGGGTAGTAGTCCAGGACAGTCGCGCCGCCCCACGAGCCTGAAAGGGCGGGGTCACCACTGGAATTGGCCGCGCCTTTGAAGGGCACGCCGTGAACCGTGAGGCCAGCCGCTGCGCCAAAGCAATAGGCCTGTACGAGGGTGCCGTTATTTTGGATCTCCGATCCCGTCGCGTCCGCCGTGGTATCCAGGTTGGTTTCGGTTATCGATACCACTGGTGGGGGTGCCGCGATTGGGGATGCCACGGTTGATGGTTTGGCCGGCATCGTGGATTGGAAACGGTAAGCTCCCGATCCAACCTCGCACACCGCCGCGCCATTTTCCATGCGCAGGAACTTCACACCTTCCGCCTTCGCCGCAAGCTTGCCGGACTCGGTCACTCCGGTTTCATCCTTGGCCGGGACATATACGGTCGCGGTGGTGTTGGGCGGAACCGTGACTTCCGTTGTTAGTTTGTCGCCATCGCGCCTCCAGTTGCTGGTGATGCGGCCGTGGACCGAGTCATAGCTGCAGTTAACCCATGTCAGATCGCCGACGACTGCGGGCTTGATGATGATTTTTTTGAAGCCCGGTCCGGTTTCATCGGGCCTGATGCCGGCCAGGCCTTGGTACATCCAACCGCCGGGACACGTATAGCAGGAGTGGATTTGTGACCAATAGCCGTCCCACTGCTCCCACATCGTCGTCGCACCCTGCGCGAGCATATAGCCCCAGCTTGGGAAATCCTTCCGCGTGGCCATGGTGAACGCCAGGTCGTTGCGGTCGGACTGCTGAAGATATTGGAACAGGAAGTAGGTGCCCAGCATGCCGGTATCGAGGTGTCCTTTGTTCTTCACCAGGGTGATGTCTTCGAGTTTTTTCCGGACGGTCTCGCGCAAAGCCTCCGGCACGACTCCAAACATCAACGGCATCGCCTGATTCAACTGTTCGTCACCGACGTAGAGTTTTTCGGCGGGCTTGTAGTAGGCGGCGTGGATGAGCGGTTTCAGCTCGGCAATCTTCGCCCGATGACGGCGCGCGTCGTCGCTTCGCCCCAGGGCATCCGCCGACTTGGCAAGCAGATCGTAGAGATACACCCGATAGCAGTTGGCGAACAACTCAGTTCCTGGCGGGGCGCTCATGCCGTGAGCCGGTGCCACCCAGTCGCACCCCGGGTCGCCGCCCGTTCGTTGCACACCGTCCTTGTAGAAACTTTCAATATACACTGACGGATAACGCGCCGCCTGCTCGTAGGCACGTTCCAGGAGCCTGCGGTCGCCATAGTAGAGATAGGATTTCCAGGGCAGGACATTGAGCGTTCCACCCCACGAGAACCAGCAACTCGGGTCGTCGATGTTCCTGGGCACATACTGGGCCGACTTTCCGGTTTCAACATCCTGGTCGTCCAGCCAATCCACGGCCCACTTCGAATAGAATGCCGCCGCGTCCCGGCTCATCATCTGCATGTCGATCGATACCTGGCTGTCGCCGTAACCCATGCGCTCGCGATGCGGACAATCGACCGCGTATCCGCCGAGGGTCAAACAACGGACCGTCCACAGGTTGAGTTGCATGATGCGATTGAGCAGATCATTGGAGCATTCGAAGCTGCCGGCCGGTTCCATGTCCGAATCGACCATGAGCGCTTCGGCGTCGCCGGCAGCCGGCTTGGCGGGCAGGCCCTCGATGATCGCGTAGCGGAAGCCTTCATAGTTGAACTTGTTGCAGACCTGCTCGCCAGCCTTGCCGGCCGAGGTGAACACCACTTGCTGATTATAGACCGTATAGGCAACCGGCCCGCCGGGGGTTTCGGTTTTCCATGTGCCCGGGGGCAACTCATACTTCTTAACCGGAGTGATTTCCTCCTTGGCGGACGCCAGGCGCTTGTCGGCGAAATGAATCGTCACTTGCCGGCCGGCGTCCAACTTCGGCAGCCGCAGCTTCATCCATCCAGTTAGATTGGTGCCAAAGTCCAGCTCCCACACGTTAGGCCGCAGTTCGGTGCAGGACACCGCCGGGATGGTCTTGATGATGCGATTCGGCGGGCAGGACTGGGCGGATGCCACGGCACTGGGGTTGGCGACCTCCTCGACGGTTGACCACGTGCCGTCCGCGCAGCCAGGCTTGCACCAGTCCGGGATGTTGCGACGCATGTCGATGTGCTCGCCGCCGTTGCCGCACCAACCCCAGCGGACCTCGGTGTGCGTGCTGGGTGCCCATGTCCAGGTGGCGTCAGTGGCAACGATCTCGCGCTTTCCGGCGACCGACATCTCAAGTTGAATCCTGGCCAGCGGCGCGATATCGCCGCGGAAGACCAAACCCAGTCCCAGCCACACGCCCACGCAGTTTTGGCCGGGTCGCAGATATTTGCCGATGTCATAGGTGTTATAGAGCGAACGCTTCTTGTAAACCGACACCGCTGGCACCAGGACATCGTCGCTCACCTTGTTGCCGTTCACATACAATTCATAGTAACCCTTCACATTCACAAATGCCATCGCCCGCCCCGGCATGCTTGTTAGAACAAACTCCTTGCGCAGCCATGGCGACGTCTCACCGCCCGCCTTGACCCACTTCGCCTGCCAATCCGCTGGCTTCAGCAAGCCCATCGACCAACCGGCCGGTTGGCTCCAGGCCGTCGGCTGGCCGTCGTTCAACCACACACGCGCCTTCCAGTGGCAAAGCATTCCCGGTTCTAACGGCCTGCCCGCATATTCCACCTGGATGCTCTGATCAGAGACCACCTTCTTGCTGTCCCACAAGTCACCCTGGTTCCTGGCTAACAGTTCTGGCGTCGAGGCGACCAGCACCTGATAGGCGGTCTGCCGCAGTCCGCGGGGGGATTCTGATTTTGGATTTTCAGATTGCGCCTGGCCGATGACCCATGACAGGCGCGGTTTTGGCGTGTCGATGCCGAGCGGGTTGTCGCGGTATTCGCAACGCAGGTTCGCGAGTTCGATGGCGGAGACGCTCGCGATGCAGGTCAACATGGCAACGGCGGCAAACAGACATGCCGCGATGGGGCGGGCGACGGGATGTTTCATTGGGATTGGCTGGGGTTGGATTTGTGCCGGATGCGCATACCTCGAACCCATGGATTTCCTTTCAGCGGATGCTGCCCGCAGGTGGATGAGTTGGGTGGTCGGCCCGGACGCGCGTTTCGTTAGGGTCCGTAAATAAATTTCCCTTTTCACCCCGCCTACGGCGCCACGACGAGCACGCCGGTTCCCTTGAGGGACTTGGGAATGGTGGTCGCGTTATAGGTGCCGGCGGCCTGCGCTTTGCCTTCGATACTGAGCTTGCTGAGTTTCATTTGCCCCTTGAAGTTCAGCTCCAATGTTGCTCCTTCGGAGATATCGATTGCGGACTTGTCGCCCAGGCAGCGGGCATTCGCGAGCGACAGGGTGCCTTGGGTCACCTTGGTTGGGCCCAAATAACTGTTAGTTCCGGAGAGTGTCCAGGTGCCGGTGCCGGATTTGGTGACGGACGTCGTCGCCTTGCCCGCGCGATCATGGGGATTTGTTATATTACCGGCGATCTCGCCTTTGCCGGCGGTATCACCCTTGAGTACGATGGTCTTGTCTGCACCATAGCCGGAAATGACGAAAGAACTCATGAGTTTCAACAATCCGCTGCCGGATTGCTCGAAGGTCACGGTTTCTTTTTTCCCGGCGAGATTCATCACGCGGTCGGTGGTCTCGCCCGGGCCGGTATAGATCAGCGCGCACTCGCCATCCTTCGCGGCGTCGCCAATGACGAGCTCGGCAGCCTCAATGTCCAAGGGTGTACCCAGACTGCTGGCGGTCGTGCCCTTGCCTTTGGAGAAGCTGTTGAACGACGAAACGCTCAGTGCGCCGCACTCAAGGATTGTCTGGCCGGTATAGGTGTTCCTGCCAGTGAACCGCATCGTGCCGGCACCGCATTTCCTGAGAAGAAACGCGCCGCCGCCCGGACCCTTCGAGTCCGATATGTTGGCTGAGACGGTGACCGGCTCCTTGGCATTGGCGGTGTCCAGGCACAGCACCGAACCACCCATCAAGCCATTTTCATTGACCGATTTTGTGAGATTTCCAAGCAAGGCACCCACGTGCTCGCCGGTAAACTCGCCCGGGCCGCCCACATTGAGTCGCAGGGTGGCCGCCTTGTGAACCGTAATGTTCGTGGGCGTCCATTTTGTTGGATCACCATTGTAAAGTCCTGCGGCCTTTTTCACAATCAGGGTGCCCGGAAAGACGCTGGTCGGACCGGTATAGCTGTTGGCACCATGGAGAGTGACGGTACCACCAGGAACCATGCTGAGGTAGGTGCCATTGGTGCCTAGCACGGTAAAGCCGCCGCTACCGCTCATGGGACCGGAGATATCGCAATCGCTGATGAAGTTGGCGTTACAATCCAACTTGATGGGGCCGCTCCACGCGCAATGAAAGAGCGTCCCGCGGTGAATTGTCAAAGGGTTGGCAAGGCCTCCATCGGTGGATAAGGTGCCGAAACTGTCCACTGTCACCGGTCCTGTTCCCAGCCCATCCGCCTTCCTCACATTGATCTTGCCGCCATTGACGCGGGTTCCACCGCTGTAGGTGTTGGAATTGTTGATTTGCAGGATGCCGAAGTGCACGTCGTGGAAGTTGATCCCCGCGACGTTGGAATCGCCGGAACTGTTAAGAACCAGAGCGCCTGAGCCGGAGATCACTTCATTGAAACTGATAAAACAATTGGGGTCCTTGTCAGGGGACGTATTCACATCAAGATCATCCTGGAGGTTCAGGGGCATGTTGATGTCAACCCGTTGGCACTTGCCCGCAAGGATCGCCGGCGGAATTCCGCCAGGGCGGCTCTTGGCGAACTTCATGCTGTTACCGCCCATGACCATTCCCCCGCAATGTTCCCCCAGCACGAGCCGGTTGAGAACGAATCCCGCTTGCAGATCATTCTTGACGGCGCAGGTGCCGGACTGGGTGAAGTTCAGCACATAGTCGGCCTGACCGGCAATCGTCGGCGCGGATTTGCCGGCCAGATTGTCCGACCACTTGGATGCATCGCTCCAGTTGCCGGCCTCCGCATTGCGCCAGGTGAAGACATTCGGCTTGCTGGGATCGAGTGGCTTCACATCACCGACAGGCGCGGACCGTTTGTTAACAATCGTATCCGCAGGCGGTTTATTGCCGTTGCCGGTTGAGGGTTTCACAGGTTTGACGACACCGCATGGTTGCTCCTCCGTAGCCAGGGCGACTGGGCCCGGGTCCTTGAAGTCACCCACCGTCAGCGGCAGCTTCGCGGCTTTTGCCGGATCGATATATTCCGCCAGATCGCGCAGTCCGATGACCTTGTAATGATTGTCTTTCAGGTACTGCATCTGCACCTTGAAAACCTCGGGATCGAGGGAAACCGGGGGATGTTCCATATCCGGCACGCCATGGTAACAGATCGTTACTATTTTCCCGCCGGCGGCCTGCCGCACCATCTTGACAAAACCATCAAGATCGTTGCACCACATGGAAGGAATCTCGAAAGCATTGTCCACCGTCGGCCGATAGGCCCGGTTGTGCCCGCCCCGTGCGAAGATATATCCGTCCGCCACGAAATCCGGGGTGGATTGGGGATTCGCCTGATGCAGCGGCCAGGCAATCGTCCTCGGCTTGGGACCATTGTGCGACAATAACTCGTCCTCCATCGCCATCATGGCATCAAATCCCGGGGAGTGACCCGCAGAGTGGTTGCCGATCTCAAAGCCGGCATCGGCCAGCTCCTTCATCTGCCGAAACGTCATGTACCAGTCCTTGCGCGTCTTGAATGAATCAAAGTCGCAAACATAAAATGACCCGCCGAATCCCAGGGACTTCAGAATCGGCGCCACCACCGAGTATCCGCTGACAGGACCGTCGTCGAACGTGAGCACCACGATTTTGTCCGGGATCGGTTTGCGCAGGACGCCGTTAGGGTCGGGAACAGCCGCTGCCTGCCCAAAGGCGATGGATGGCAGCACGAGCGCGGCGAGGAGGAATGTCTTGGCGATGTGTGTTTTCATGAGATGCTTGTAGGATGTGGGAAACTATGGCCTGGGGTGTTTAAAACGCTTGGGGTTTGGCAGCCCTTTCAACTTCTTCACTGCCACATCGAAATCCTTTTCCACTTGCCATCTTCAGTTAGATAGAGAAGAATGAAAAAATGCGGGCGGCAAGGGGAAAGTTGGCGGCAGGGTAAGTTACCCTGGTAAAATCAAGGGTTACTGCGCCTCAAAGTGGCGAAATTCGACGATTTTCTGATCTAACATCTGAAGTCGGGTTAGCAGTTCGCCAGGGCGGGCCTAGATCGCGGTGGGGATAGGGGGTAGGTATCTGTCCTTGCGGCCCTGAGCCTGCGTGGCCCGGGGCGAGGCAACCAGTTCCGGCGAGCGGATGCGGCACCTAGTTTTGGGCGGCGGACCAGGTGCCTTTTCTCTGCTTAGGCTTTTTTTGCTGAGGCAGATTGGAACATCTCTTCAAAAGTTTAGGGTCAGTCCTTCAAGTTTGCAATAATGTTTGATAGATATCATGTTCACATGTCACCTCGTTCATGTCACCTCGTTCACTGCACAACCTTTTCGCTTGCCGCATCCATCGCCCGCTCGAGTGCCGCCCTGCTCCAGCCAATGCAGGAATGACAGATGGTTCTCCTTGCCCGGGGAAATGCATTTCTCGCCGTCCCCACGCGCCATGATGTGATAGACCGCTCCCGGATACTGGAATCCCAGCTGCCTCGCCATGCCCGACCTACCATCCAGCACTCGGAGTTGACAACCCAATCATTGCAGCTTTGAAGGACTGGTTACAAACATAATTGGATGGTAGCCTGTTTGCTCCCGGGCCGTCAGGACATCATGGACAGGGTGGTCAACAAGCACAGGAATTCGGGCATTTTACCGCATATGCTTCGCATGGGTTGCTAGGTTCTTGCGGTAATGGTTCCCCCGCCAACGATCCGCGCCTTCCGCTTGGCGGCGCTCTTGAAAGGTCAAGGCCTCCATAGCCCGTGACGCGGATTCCCTTGACCATCCATTCACATGACATCACCTCGCGTCACCGCCACCTTGTTCCTGTTAGGCTCGGGTTTCCTGGCTTACGGTTCCACAGGAGCCGCCCCGGCATCCGCCATCGTACCCGCGCCCGCCGAAGCCACCGGCATCCTCACCGGTCACCTCGCCGAGGGGTCGGCCTGCGACCAAATCTGGTCCGTGCCGACGCTCTACAAGAACGCGGCCAATCCGATTCTGCAGGAACTGGCGATCCAAGGCCAACTCCAAACCCAATATGGCTACGGCTCGTCCAACAGCGGAAACTACGGATCCGGCAATCTGGCGGAAAGCAGCACGTGGGACGACGTTGAAGTCCGCCGGTTCCGCCTCGGGTTGAGGGCGAGGTTGTTCCAGTCCCTCAAATTCCACAGTCTGTTGGATCTGAACCCCAACCTGGAGCCGGGCGTCTATCAGCGCACGGCGGAAGCCTATCTGACCTATGCGCTCTGTGACGCCTTCAATCTGGCGGCAGGCAAGGCGGAACTGAAATTCACCCACGAACAAGAGCCGTCATCCAGCGAGTACCTTACCTTCGAACGCTCGCAACTTGTCAACATGTTCTATGGCGGCGAACTCACCGGCGCGTGGGTTTACGGCAAAGGCATCGCCGGCGGCTGGCTCTATCAATTGGGCGTCTATAGCAACGAGCGGGTGGACGAGTGGCCCCGCTTTGATGGCGGCACCATGGTGCTTGCCAAGATTGGGTATGATTACGCCCGCGTGTCCGGCTTCGACGCCGCCTTGGCGCAACTCCATTACCTCCATAACAGCCGGCCCGGTTACACCGCCTCCCCGACGGATTTCACCTCGCCCCGGTTTTCCAACTGCCTCGCCCTGTCCAATGACATCACCAAGGGCCGCGGCGGTCTGGCCACCGAGCTCTTCTGGGGCCAGGGCACACTCGGGCAAGCGAATGTGGCAGGCATCAGCATCATGCCCACGTATTTTCTAGCGGAAAAACTGCAGTTGGTCACCACCTTGCAATTCGCCGCCAGCAATGGCGACAACGGCATCTGCCTGCCCACCCGCTATGAAGGACAAGTCGATCTGCCGAAAAGCGAAAAGTCCGGCGACACCTACTTCGCCGGTTACGCCGGGCTCAACTATTACTTATACGGTCACAAGCTGAAGTTCATGTCCGGTGTCAAATACTCGACCCTCAGCGGTGGGGAAAAATCGTTCTCCGGTTGGACATGGCTGGCAGGATGCCGGATGTCGTTTTGAACCCGAATGCTGGGGGACAGTCCTGAATGGCGCTAACTTAAGAGTCCGCCTAAAAGCGGGACTGCATACCTCTCCCAGAACATTGAACCCAATAGTATGTAGTCCCTCCTTCAGGAGGACATTGCTTTCGCGACCACGGGAAAATCGGCCTCGCGCTGGACATGGACCAGATGACGAAAGTTCCAGTTCAGCAGGAAGTCACAACGGGATACGGTGCAAGCAGCCACATGGCATGCGTCGTCCTCGTATTTACGGCTCATTTGACCGGGGGGGCCAATGATTTTCCCGTTGCAATGATCGGGAATTCCTCTGATGTAAACGGCCTCACGCCAGCCACTCTCATGAAAATTGCCACTCGTTTATTCTCTCATCCCGCTGATGCCTGAAAGCGCGCCTGCCGGTACCATCCACGCGGTGTGTGCAGACCTGCGGGGCCGCGTCTGGGTCGCGCTGCAACCCGGGGGCGTGGTCTGCGTGGAGCCGGGGGGGAAAACGAAGGTTTTCACCCAGAATGACGGATTGCCAGATGGGCCGCCCCGAATGTTGGTGTTGGATGCCGAAGGTGCCGTGTGGATTGGAACGCGCGAGGCGGGACTTTTTTGTTACGACGGCACCGATTTCACGGCGGTGCCGCTGTGGCCGCAAACCATCCTCAGCCTGAAAGAGGATAGGGAGGGGAATATGTGGGTCGGTTCGCGGGGCGGCGGCCTGAGCCGGGTGACAAAACGGCTGGCCGAGTTGATGACCACCGGCGCGGGTGCGCCGCATGACGCGATCCGATCGGTCTGCCAGGACACCGAGGGCGTGTTGTGGGCGGTCGTCTGGCAGAAAGGCGTGGTGCTGCGGAACGTGGGCCAGGGATGGACGCCCTTGTCCGGGAACGAGGGCTGGTCCATCTCGAACGCCAGTTTCATGACCGCCGACCCCGAAGGCGGCATCTGGATCGGGACGCAGATGGACGGGGTGCATCATTGGAAAAACGGGGCGCTCTGCGAGAGCCTCCGCATGACCAACGGCCTGGCTGACAACTGGATGAGCGTCCTACTGACGACATCCGCAGGCGAGCTCTGGATCGGGACGGGGATGCTCGAATCACCGCGTCATTTTTTGCAGCGGCGGCAGGCCGGGCAGTTTCAGACCTACCAGTTGCCCGAGGGGAGCGGACCGATTGTGGCTTTGACGGCACAGCCCGGCGGCGACTGTTGGGCGGCCACTGTGGGCGGGCGGTTGCTGCGGGTAACCCAGGTGGGCGGCGAGTGCCGGGTGGAGAGCACGCCAGGGCAGGGGGTGTCACTGGAGTTTGTGGTGCCGGTGTCACCGGTCGTCAGGAGGGTTGGACATGAAAACAAAAGCTAAGCAGGCGCGAACGCGCGTGGCACTTGTGGAGGACGACGAGTCCTTGCGGGCGCTGGTCAAATCATGGCTGAAGGACGCTTCGGATCTGGAGCTGGTGGGGGAGTTCGCCGACGCCGAGCAGGCGATCCAGGAGCTGCCGCAGCATGCGGCGGACGTGGTTCTGATGGACATCAATCTTCCCGGAATCAACGGGATCGAGTGTGTGCGTGCTCAAGCCGGTCATGCGACAGACGCAGTTCATGATGGTGACCGTGTACAGCGACGCCAAACTCATCTTCGAGGCGCTGCGGGCGGGGGCGACCGGCTACCTTCTGAAACGGTCGACGTGCGAGGAGTTGCTGGCGGCCATCGCCGAGATCGCGCACGGCGGCTCGCCGATGAGCAGCAGCATCGCGCGGATGATCGCGCTGTCCTTCCATTGCCCGCCCGCCGCAGCCAGCGAAATGGACAAACTCGCGCCGCAGGAGCAGAAGGTGCTTGAGCTGCTGGCGCAGGGGTTCGTCCACAAGGAGATCGCGTTGGAGATGGCCATCAGCATCCCGACGGTGGGGACCTATATCCGGCGCATCTACGACAAGCTGCACGTCCACACCCGTGCCCAGGCGGTCGCCAAGTTCCAGAACCGCTAGGCCGCGTTCGTTCCAAACGCTATTCCTTCTCTTTACCCTTTGCCAGCGGACCGGCAAGCTCGGGGGCATCCTCGTCAGTCAGGAGGCGAATGCTGCCGGACGTGTGCCGCGATGGCATTCCATGCGTACCTTGCGGCCGAGTGTTTGCAGATTACCACACGGTTTTGACTTTGGGGTACTGGCGGATTTTCCGGTCGGGAGTGACGATCTGATAGCCGTGGGCGATGGCCGTGGCAACCAGCAAACGGTCAAACGGATCCTTGTGAAGTGCCGGCAGAGTTGCTGCGGACAGGGCCGCCTCTGCCGTGAGCGGGATCACGGTCAGACCGTGAAGCTCGCAGGCCCGGGGAAACCAAACGCCAGGTTTCATTTTCAACTTGAGTTTGCCCGCCGCCACTTTCTGGCCGATCTCAAAGGCGGAGACGGCGGATACATGGAGGCTGCCGGCATGATCGTGAAGGCAGCGTCTCGCACGCATACTCAATCCGCTTTGATCCAGGGTGAGCCAGAGCAGGGCACAAGTGTCGAGCAGGATCATCGGCATTCCTCCGGCCACTCGTTTTCATCCGCAGCTTCGGTAGGATCATAAAGGATCCTGCCTGCCAGTTCAGGGTGCATGGTCAGCGGATCGCGCCCGGCGTGGCGCGGTGCCGGACGCAATTCGCCCACCGGTTTGCCGTAGCGGCAGATCAGAAACGATTCGCCGTCGCTCTCCACCTTGGCCAGCAACGCGGACAAGCGTGTTTTCGCCTCATGAATGTTGATCGTGGTCATTGTGGGGCTATCTTAGTCCACATCTCTGCCACGGGCAAGCGGAAAACCCATCGGAAATTGCGGCGCTTGGGATTTCGTGCTCTCTCTCTTACCACTCGACGTGCAAACCCTGGGCGCGGGAAAGCGGAGTGAGACCTTGTGGCGGGGGGATGCAGCCGCTTCCGGGAACGCCAAGCCCCAGCTTGGCTCTTTGGCGAAGAATGCCGAGCTGGGGCTCGGCGATCCCGGGCCGTGTCATTATTTTTATGACAAGACAGCTCGACGGATTGCTAAGATCATACCGCCCAGCAAGCGCTCATCAGTTTCTCGCCCGGCAACAGACAGTGGCCGCGAGAGGCTCGACGGGGCACATCCACCATCCACCACCCACCATCCACAATCGGCTCGCATGCGAGCCCACCGCTTTCCGGAGTTAATGGTTTTTTCTCCGGATCCCCGCAGGGCCGCTGGTACGCACCGGCGGCCCCGCAAATTTCTCTAGCAGCCTGAAAGAAAGATCGCCCCAATACCTGTAGTATTCACTATCAACGCCGAAGATTCTTTTATCCCGAAAACAGAAGTTCAAACCACGAATTGCACGAATAACCACGAATGATCAGTCACTTCCGGACTCTGACGGATTCACCTTATTGTGGCGGTGATGCGGCATCCCAACCCTCTCTCATTTCGTGAGATTCGTGAGATTCGTGGTTCCTATCTCGGAGTTCGGGTTTATCACACTCCCATTGATACCACGGCATTCTAACACACAATGAACAAACAAACGTTTTATCCAATGATCCTGGCTGCGGCCATGGCCTCCCAGATGGCCGTGGCCGGCGAATATTATGTCGCGGCACAAGGCAATGACAACAACCCGGGCACGCTGGCCAAGCCCTTCGCGACCCTGCAGCGGGCGCAACAGGCGGCACGAAAACAGAGGTCGGAGGACAGAGGTCAGAAGTCAGTCACAGTTTTGGTGCGGGCGGGCACGTATTACCTGGCGGAACCGCTGGTGTTCACCAGTGAGGATTCCGGCGGCAAGGCGGTGCCGGTGGTCTATCAGGCGTATGGCAAGGAACAACCGGTGCTCAGCGGCGGGATGTTGCTGCGCAACCTCACGTGGCAGCCGTACAAGGATGGGATCATGATGACCAAGGTGCCTGCGGGCTTGGCCGCCGACCAATTGTTTGCCAATGGTGCGCTTCAAATCCTGGCGCGTTACCTGAACTTCGACCCCAAGGCGCGGATCTTCCACGGCTGCGCGGCGGATGCCATCAGCCCGGAGCGCGCTGCCAATTGGCAGGATCCCACCGGCGGGATCATCCACACCCTGCACGGCAACGGCTGGGGCGGCATGCATTACCGCATCACCGGCAAGGGTGCCGACAACAACGTCACCTACGAAGGCGGCTGGCAGAACAACCGCCCATCCGGCATGAACAAGGATGCGCGGTTCGTGGAAAACAACCGCCGGGTCACGCTGCGTGCTTGTCACATCACGCGGGTGGGTGGCAACGGCGTCGCCTTCATCGGCGATCCCAATGCCTGCCGCAACGGCATCCCCTGGGACAAGGGCAACGACCTCGACAAAGTCGACCGCACCGCCGGGCCCAAGACCCCCAACTACCCGGCCGACTGTGTGGTGGACGACTGCCTGATCCATGACATCGGCCAGGTGGAAAAACAAACCGCCGGCGTGACCATGGACATGGCGCAGGGCATCACCGTCCGGCATTGCTCGGTCTATGGCTTGCCCGATGAGACCGGGGTGCTTGTCATGGAGGTGCCCACCACCAGCCCGGCCGCCACTGCCGGCCTCCAAAAGGACGATGTGATTATCTCCTGCAATGATCAACCGGTGCGCACCGTGAACGACCTGGAAAAGCACCGCGCCGCAGCCGCCGGCAAGAAGTTGTCGATCACCCTCATCCGCAAACAAAAACAAATCACTCTTGGCATTTAACAAACAGCATATGAACAACATCATCAAACGCATCACCTATACCGCCATCTGTCTGGCACCGCTGGCACTGGTTCAAGCCGCCGACAAGCCCGCGCCAAGCCCGGCCAAGTACGAACCGACGGTGGACTCGCTCAAGCAGGCGGAGATCCCCGAGTGGTTCATCGACGGCAAGTTCGGCGTCTTCATGCACTGGGGGCCCGAGAGCATTCCCGGCGTGGCCTCCACCTGGTATGCCCGCTGGATGTACGAGGAAGGCAGCGACGGCTACAAGTACCATTGCGCCACCTACGGGCATCCCTCGAAGTTTGGCTACAAGGACCTTTGCAAGCTCTTCAAGGCCGAAAAAT